>Ga0247839_1005024_pt1 | contig 16365 bp, 13 predicted proteins | sample LaCruzMarch2015__6_FD_192405 | JGI IMG/M metagenome (GOLD analysis project Ga0247839, IMG submission 192405) | Freshwater microbial communities from meromictic Lake La Cruz, Castile-La Mancha, Spain - LaCruzMarch2015_16m | ecosystem: Environmental > Aquatic > Freshwater > Lake | place: Spain... | reverse complement strand
AATACGCCGCCCGCGCCCCGACCAGAACCGACTCCAGCACCGCCTTCGACACCGGCAACTGCATCACGACCGCCCAGGCCAACTATGACGGCAGCAACTTCGACTATGCCGGCTGTGGCGCCAAGACCGGTGTCTATCTGAAAAAGACCCAGCCCGTCGGCAGCTACCCGGCCAATCGCTGGGGACTCCATGACCTGCACGGCAATGTCTATGAGTGGGTACAGGACTGTTGGTATGACGACTACACCGGCGCACCGACGGATGGCTCGGAGTGGCGTGGTTCTTGCGAAGACAGTGGGCGGCGCGTCCTGCGCGGCGGGTCTTGGGACCTCAACCCCAGGCACCTGCGCTCGGCCTACCGCACCGGGCTCGACTCCGGCTACCGGAACTACATCCTAGGTTTCCGCGTGGCCAGGACGCTTACCCCTTGAGCCTTTACTCCTTTACCTCTTGGGGGTTCACGGGGCTCGAGGGGGTCAGGGGGGCTCTTGGGGGGTCCAGGGGGGCATAGCCCCCCTGGTCGCGATTTTTTTTGGCACCCGCGATGGCCGATAACACTCGCCCCACGCTGACGACCGTAGGGTGGACAAGCGCGAGCGAAGTCCACCGAGCCCCGCTCGGTGGTTGGTGGACTGCGCTGCGCTTGTCCACCCTACCTGGCTGGTCCGCCCTACCGGGCGAAGAAACCCGAAGAATGGCTCTCACGGAGACACGGAGACACAGAGATCACAGAGAAGAAAGCAGGAGATCTTTGTGTCTCCGTGTCTCCGTGAGAGATATTCAATGGCTGACGACCGTAGGGTGGACGAGCGAGAGCGAAGTCCACCGGGGCTTGCGCGGTGGCTGGTGGACTGCGCTGCGCTTGTCCGCCCTACCTGGCTTGTCCACCCGACCTGACTGCCGTATTGTATTTCTTGGCGAGCTTGGCGCCTTGGCGTGAGCAACTGCCGGGTTTAGGTTTACTGTAACTGAGGCTGACGCGATGACTGCCGTGATCCTGCATGAGGTCGACCGCTTCGCCTGGCTTGAGCAACAGGCGCGCCTGCTCAAAGCCGGCCATCTCGGCGCGCTGGACGTCGCGCACCTGATCGCGGAGTTGGAGTCCGAGATGGGCAATGAACGCCGGGAACTCTATCGCCGCCTGCGGGTGCTGGTCGCCCATTTGCTGAAATGGCAATTCCAACCCGCGGGGCGCTGCAACAGTTGGCGGGGGACGATCCGCATCCAGCGCAACGACCTCGCGCGGTTGTTCAAAGAGACCCCCAGCCTGCGCCGCTTTCTGAGCGATGAGTTGGCGCAGGCCTATCCGGATGCCGTGGAATGGGCGGCGGACGAAACGGGGCTGGCAGACGAGAGCTTTCCCAGCGCCTGCCCCTATTCGACCGAGGAGATCCTGGGCCGGGATTTCTGGCCCGATTGATAGGAACCAGGTGCCTCGATCATCCCAGAAAGAGGAGTTCTCACACAGAGACACAAAGATCACAAAGATTTTCGACGCGATCTGCAGGTCGAAGATGTCACCCGCGCGGTGATCGACCCAACGCCTTCAATGATTTGTTTTCTTTGTGTTCTTTGTGTCTTTGTGTGAGCAATTCCCGGATTCGGCCTCGTGCGGTGGTTGGTGGACTGCGCTGCGCTTGTCCACCCTACCTCGCCTCGTCGCGGCTGAAGCCGCTCCCACAGCCTCGCTACGCGACTTTCTACGGTAGGGCCTAATGACCTTCGACGCGATACCACGGAGAACACCCAAAATGCCGGCCGCCCGACCTTTGCCCCTGACTGGCTGCGCAGTCTTGCTCGCGGTGCTGCTGACCCAAAGCGCGGCGGCCGGGCCGCCGACGAGCCTGCATATTTCCCAGGCGGTCGCCGCCGGGCGGGAGATCCGCGCCTATCTGGATGTCCGCGACGAGACGGGGGCGGCGGTCGCCGGGCTCGACGCGGGGCAACTCCACGCCACCGTCGGTGCGCACGCGGCGCCGGTGCGCACCCTGACCCCCTTCGCCGCGGCGCCGACCGGGGTGGTCTATCTGTTCCTGGTCGATCTCTCGCGCTCCCTGTCCGCGCCGCGGTTCGCGCGCATCCGCCAGGCGCTCAAGGACTGGGTGGGTGCCCTGGGGGCCGGGGACCGGGCGGCCCTGATCGGCTTCGGCGACCAGGTCCGGGTCCTGGTCGCCCCGACGGGCGACACCGCGGCGCTCGGCAGCGCCATCGCGGGTCTGGCGCCGGCCGATGGGCATACCGCGCTGCATCAGGCCCTGGCCCGCGCGGTGGCGCTGGGGCGGCAACAGGCAACGGACCTGCCGGAGCGGCGGGTCATCGTGACCTTGAGCGACGGGATCGACGACGCCCCCGGCGGGATCAGTGCCGAGGAGGTCTACGCGGCACTCGCGGAAGGCCCGATCCCCATCTATGCCGTCGGCTTCAGCAGCGTCAGTGACCGCGCCCGCCGCGAGGCGGGGCTCAACGCCCTGGGCGGCTTCGCCCGCCGCTCCGGCGGGGTCTTCGTCGACGGCGGCCGGGAGGACCCGGGCGCGGCCTTCGCGGCGATGCGCACACGCATCGCGGAGGTCTATCGGGCCGAGCTCCAGTGCCCGGACTGCCCCTTGGACGGCAACCGCCAGCGCCTTCAGATCGACCTGCGCAACGCGGGCCTCGCGCTGACCGCGGGCACCGATCTGCGGCTGTTGCCGGAACCCGCCGCCCCTGTCGCCGCGCCGCCCCCGGGCCCGCCCGCGGAACCCGCGCCCGTGGTACCAACCCCGGCCCCGCCCGAACCGGCGCCAAGGCTCCCCTGGCCCTCTCTCGCCGGCGGCGCGGCCCTGCTCGCGGTGCTGGCCCTTGCCTGGGTGCTCGCACGGCGGCGCAAGGTCGCGTCCGCGCCTGTCATCGACGGCGCCGCCCCGCTGCCCCCGGAGGTCGAAGACGGCGGCCTCCGGCCCCCGTCCGATCCGGCCCCGGTCGCGGCGCCGGTCATGGCACCGCCCGTACCGCGTGCCGCCTTGCGCGCGACCTTCATGACCGGCCCGCGGCGCGGCCAACAGGTTATCCTGACGGCGGCCCCCGGCGCCGTGCTCGGGCGCGTCCCCGGCTGCGACCTGGTCCTGACCGAGGACGCGGAGGTGTCCTCCCGGCACGCGCAGATCGAGGCCCTGGCGAACGGCCGTCTGGTGCTGCGCGATCTCGGCTCCACCAACGGCACCCGGCTCAATGGCATCGCCATCGAAACCGCCCATCCACTGCGCGACGGCGATGTCATCGGCATCGGCCAGAGCGAACTGCGCGTCGCGCTTTGACCGAGGCACCCAATGGACATCCAACCCGGCAACGCGCAATGGCAAGGGACCCGCGACGAGCAGCAGGACGCCTTTGGTTTCCTCGGCTTCGACCACCCCGCCCTGCGTGCCCAAGGCGGCGTCCTGCTGGTGCTGGCGGACGGCATGGGCGGCATGAGCGGCGGGCGCCAGGCGAGCCGTCTGGCGGTGGAGCGGATGATGGCCGCCTATGGGGCCAAGCACGCGGACGAGTCCATCCCCCGCGCCCTGGAGCGATCGCTTCAGGCCGCCAACCGGGCGGTCTATGAACTCGCCTGCGCCCGCGAGGGTGAGGGCCAGGTGGGCACTACCCTGGTGGCAGTGGTCGCGCGCGAGGCCGAGCTGCATTGGGTGGGGGTGGGCGACAGCCGCCTTTATCACTATCGGGCCGGGGACGACACCCTGACCCAGTGCACGGATGACCACACCTACGCCAACCAGCTCTTACGCCAGGTCGCGGCCGGGACCCTGAGCCCGGAGGCGGCGGCCGGGGACCCCGACCGGCAGGCCCTGGCGAGTTTTCTGGGCCTGGCGCAGATCCCGGCGATCGACCGCAACCTGCACCCCGTGCACCTGGCCCCGGGCGACCGGCTGCTCCTGGTGAGCGACGGCGTTTACGGCGTACTGCCCGAGGCCGACCTCAAGGCCCTGGTGCGGCAAGACCCCCAGGCCGCCGCCGACGCCTTGATCCAGGCGGTTCGGGCCCTGGCCCGGCCCGAGCAGGACAATGCCACCGCCGCGCTGCTGGGGCTGGCAGAGGATGGGCATGAGCGCGGGAGCGCGCCCGGCCACCCGGCGCGGGCAGCAGGCGCCCGCCCGGCATGGCGCAAACGCCCGGTGATCGCGGCGCTCCTGGCGCTCCTGCTTGCCGCCCTGCTCGGCACCTATTTCGGGTGGAAGCACCTCCAGCCGGCCGACCCGGGCGCGGTGTCTGCTCCACCCCCGGCCGAGGGTCAGCCCAAGACCGGGGGCGCAGCCGCCGATCCGGCGTCGCCGCCGGTGGCGGCGGCCCCGAATCAGCCGACTGGAAAACCCGCCGCTGGTCCCCCCGAGCCCACGCCGGACGCGACCTCCGCGCACGGAGCCCACCCGTAGGGTCCGCTACGCGGACCGCTGACCTCTCAACTCACGGGATGGCCGGACTCATGATCAAGGGCGACTCGCGCCTCGATCATCACTGCGGCCACGCGCCCTTGCGGCAACCCGTCGCGGCCGGGGGGCCGCTCCTACGCGGTAGGAGCGGCCCCCCGGCCGCGACGGGAAATACCTGCAAAAGTGGCCGGAAGAATGACCAAGCCGTAGCCCGGATGGAGCGCAGCGGAATCCGGGGGCGGCCTCGCGGACACATCAGATATCGGCGAGTTGCAGCGAAGACCTGGATTTCGCTGCGCTCCATCCAGGCTACGATTACGACTCTAGCGGCCGCACCGGGATCGGTGGAGGTTGGACTTCAGCACGACAGCGGCGGTCGCGCTAAAGTCTACCCATCCAACGTCGTGGGTGGCGCTTGGCGTGCATCACCGCCAGGACGGCGACTTGCCGACCCTCGACCTGGTAGAAGACGCCGAAGGGGAACCGGTGGATCAGGGCGCGGTGCGTTTCCCGGTGGATCACGGGATACAGGTTCGGGTTCTGCGCAATGATCGTCAGCGTGTTCAGGAGTTCGTCGAGGAATTCGTCTCCAAGCCCCTCGCGCTGCCCCTCGTACCAGGCCGCGGCCTCGCTGACGTCGCGCTCGGCCTCCGGCCGCAGCCGGACGTCGGCGGTCATAGCCGCCGTCTGATGCCAGCGATCACCTCCTCAGCGGGTCGGCCGGGGTTGCGATCCAGCGCGTAGGCGTCGATCCGGCGGTCGAGTTCAGCCCGCTGCTCGCCCGTCAGGGGCAAGGCATTCTGGTCCGCGGCGATGCTGTCCCACAGGTCTTCTACCAACGCGATTCGCTTGTCGATGGGCAATTCGAGCAGTGATGGGCTCACGGCGATTCCTCCAGGCGGGTATTTGTGGCGACGGTTCAAGACATGATACATCGGTTAACGGTGTCACTCTGATCCTACCCCCCGGCTGGAGGATCGCCGTTATCTGGCCGGCTCGGAAGCCTCAGGGCGGGACGGGGCATTCGCCCCGTCCCGAACGTTTCGAGACGCTCGGTCAAACGGAAGGCCCCCGGCCTGGCTGCGCGTCCGAAAAAACCTTCCGGACGGGGCGAATGCCCCGTCCGGCCCAGGCACCGTCGGCCCCGTCGGATACGCCGCGCCTGCCCGGCCTAGTGGCCGGGCCGCGGACGGGGCTGGGTGACCAGGAAGGACCGGTTGTATCTGGGATCCTGATGTCGACCGGTCACTTCGGGCGACCGCCCCCCAACGAGTCGGTAACCATGAACAGCATCCCCGCACAAGAAATCCACCGCCGCGGCATGTCTGCCGTGGATGAACTGCTCCGACAAGGCCCGGTTCAGGTCATAGAGAACAGACGCGCGCGCTATGTCGTCCTGAGCACCGAGGACGACGAGCGTCTGACCGCAGGCCCCAGCGCCTGGGATTGGCTCGAACGGCCGAGCCGTGCCACCCGGGACAAGCCGGTCATCGACGCCGACCTCAGCGCGGAACGTGATGCCTGGGACGAGACGACTTGACCATTGCGCACCCCGGACGCCATTCAGGCCGCCTGCGCCCTGGCCGTGCCGGAGGGTGGCTGCCTGTTCCTGACCAACGACAAGCGCTTCGGCCGGGTGGCGGGATTGAGCCTCGTCGTTCTTGAGGACATCGGGGGCGCCGGTTCAGCGTGATCGGGTTCTGGTGACACCGCTCCAGCGGTGTCACCCCTGTGTTGGCCGCTGTGCGGCACGGGCTAAGCGGCGCCCGCCATGGTTCGGTCGGCACCTTAGCCTCAGGGCGCACAGCGCCTGACACATGCGTGACACCGCTGGAGCGGGGTCACGCGTGCGACCTTTACCGCGCGGGCGGGACGCCCACGCTCCCAAGCACGCTCGCGCTCCCGGCCTCGGTCCAGGCCCGCCGGCTGGGGTCGTACATATCCTCGACCGACGCGGGCGGCTGGGCGTAGGTGCCGGGGGTGACGGCGCGGAGCAGGTAGCCGAGTTGGAACCCGGCCGGATCATCGGCGTCGCGCTCGATGGCGGCGACGAAACGGTCGCTGCGGAACTCCTGGTGAGCGGGGGACTCCAGCAGGTCGAGGCCCGGGACCCGGGCGACATCGGCCGAGCGCATCAGGTTGGGGTTGTCGATCTCCAGCCCCGCGGGCAGGGGGTCATCGACGATGAGACGCGCCTGGCCCTGCGCATCCGCCCGCACCGTGACCACCGCCAGCAGCCGCTTGCCCTGCGGCACCTCGGTCAACTCGACCCGCTTGCCGTCGAGATCATAGTAGGCGCGCTCGATGACATAGCCGTTGCCCCCGGCGGGCGGGGCGACGCTCGGCACGCCGAGCGTCGCGACCATGGCGTCCACCGGCTTGGTCCCCAGGTTGCGGATCAGGACCGGGGCGGCGGCGAGGCGCGCCGCGTCGAAGCGGCCGAACCAGGCGCCCTCGACCGGCTTGCCGTCGATCTCCAGGCGCAGGCCGTCCTTGCCCTTGTTGAGCGCCTGCGCGGCGAGCAGGAGCCAGGTGTCCTCCTGGGTGCTGCGGTAGCGCGCCCGGGCGACGCCGTCCTGGACGCGGCCAGCGAGCGCGCGTAGATCCACCGACTCGCTGCCGGACTCCGCCGCCAGGGCGAGCACGGCGGCGGCGTCGCGCAGCGTGGAGCCGTAGTCGGCGCGCCAGCCCCCGGCCCCGACCAGGGGACCGGAGCGGTCCAGGTCCGCGGCGGCGGCCGTGAGCGCCGCGTCCGCCCGGGTGCGGTCTCCATAGAGCGCCAGCGCGGCGCCCACCTGCGCCTTCGCCATGGGGCTGCCCAGGTCCTTCAGGCGCTCGTCGGCCAGGTAGCGCAGGTCGCCGATGGAGGCGCGGCCGTTGCGGGCCAGCACATAGAGCGCATAGACATCGGAGGGCGTCGGGGTGCTGTAGGCGGCGGCGTTCTTCAGGTTGTCGAGTGCGGCGTCCAGGGCCGGTTGGGGGACCTCGAAACCGCGCTCGCGCGCCCGGGTGAGGAAGTCGGTGGCGAAGGCATCCAGCCACAGGTCCTCGCCGCCCGGCGCCCAGAGGCCGAAGCGCCCGTCCGCCCCGGCATTGGCCAGGACCCGGGTGACGGCCTCGCGGATACGCGGGGGCACGGCCGGATCACCGCTCAGGCCCGCGGCCATGGCGACCTGGTCCAGGTACAGGAGCGGCAGGGCGCGGCTCACGAGCTGCTCGGTACAGCCGTGGGGATAGCGGTCGAGCCCGCGCAGAATGCCGGCGATGTCCAGGCGCCCGGCGCGGCTGACGGAGGCGAGCACGGCCCCGGTGCCGGTCACGAAGTCGCCCAAGAGGTCCGGGGTCAGCGTCAGGGGCGCGGCCCCGGGGGCCAGCAGGTGCGCTGTGCTGCTGAAGGTCGCGGGGGCATTGGTGCGCACGCCGAGCTTGAGATGCTTGGTCAGGACCTGGCCGGCGGGGGTCGTCACCTGGACCAGGATAGTCTCGTCGCCGACGGTGTCGGCGGTCAGGGGGACCTGGACCTCGGTGCGCACGCTCGGGGCCAGGGTCAGGCGCTGGGTCGCGGCGGCGGGGTCGACCATGATGAGTCCATGCTCGGTGCTGACGGCGACCGCCACCTCACCGCCCTGGGGCGCGGCGCCCGCGATGCCCTCGGCCTCGACCAGGGTGAGGCCGAGCAGCAGGCGGCTGCGATCGGCGGGGGCGAGGAAGCGCGGCAGGCTGGCGCTGACCACCACCGGGTCGCGTACCAGTGCGTCCGCCAGGCCGTGGCCGACACCGACCGCGGTCCAGGCCATGGCCATGAGACGCACGGTGCCGTTGAAGTCCGGGATCGGGACCTGGATGACGGCCTGGCCCTGATCGTCGAGCCGCACCACGCCGGAGAAATAGGCCATCAGCTCCTCGCTCGGGGGCGGGGCCAGGAGCTTGGCGAGACCGCCGTCACCGCCGGAGCGCACCACCCCCGGCGCGCCCTGCATCCGGTCGATCAACTGGCCGTAGAGGTCGCGGACCTCCAGCCCCAGGCGGCGCTGGCCGAAATACCAGGCGTCCGGCTCCGGCGGCTTGTAGCCGGTGACATTGAGAATGCCCTGATCCACCGCCGCCAGGGTCACGAAGGCCTCGGTGCCGGGTTTGAGATTGGTCACGGCCACGCGCACCGGCATGGTGCCGCGGGGGCGCTGCCCTGGCTCGACCGCGAGGTCGATGGCGAGGCGCAGCTCCTGCGGGTCCACCCCGGCCCAGGCCAGGCCGATGGCGCGCCCAGGCATCCGCCGGGCCTCCAGGTCCATGGGCCGGTAGAGGATCGCGGTCACATAGGCCCCGGGCCCCCAGTCGGCCGTGACCGGCAGGTCGAGCGTGGTGCCGGTGGCCGGGACCTGCACCACCTGCATGGCGATCACCCGGTCATCCACCACCATCACCAGGGCCAGGCCGGGCTTGCCGCCCTGACCGCCCTGCCCCGTATGGGGTTCGATATGGACGCGCGCCCGGTTGCCGACCCGATAGGTCGCCTTATCCAGCGACAACTTGAGCTGGTCCGGGGTGTCCGCCGCCTTGGGGGTCACATACCAGCCGGCCTCGAAGTTCATGCTGGCGGACAGGAGCCCGTCGCCGGCCAGGCGCAGCCGGTAGGCGCCCCACTGCACCGGGGTCTCGATGCGCCCGGTGCTCGTCGCGTCCAGCTTCAGCGTGCCGCTCGCCACCCGCTTGGTACGCTCGACCGGCTCATAGTCATAGGTGCCGTCGTCCTTGCGGTACCACTGGAAGTTGGTCTCGACCCGGTCCAGGGTCCAGGCGACCCCGGTCGCGGCGCGGCGCGCGCCGTCCTTGCCGAGCGCGATCACCTCGAACCCGGCGGTCCCGCCCTCCGGGGCCTCGCCCTCGAAGGTCGGGCGCACGCCCAGGCGCGCCTGCCCGTCCAGGACCGGCAGGGTCAGGTTGCGCTCGACCGGGCGCCCGCCCGCGTCCAGCACCCGCACCGCCAGGTCCGCGGTGAGGAGCCGGCTGGTGGGCACGAGTTCCGGCAGCAGGACCTGCACCAGGGCGGCGCCCTGCGCGTCCGTGGTCACGGCGTCCAGGGGCCGCTGGGTCGCCTCGGGCACGTCGTCGACCAGCCCGAAGCGGTAGCCCGGCCAGGCGGCGAGCCCGTCGGCGACCTTGACCGCGAGCTCGCCCTCCACCTGGAGCCCGGCCGCGGGGGCGCCGTAGAGGAAGCGCGCCGTGATCGGCAGGGCGGTCGCGGCGCGGGGGTCGAGCCCGGCGCCGGTCCCGGGGGCCGTCAGGGCAAAGTCCAGCCGCTCGGGCTCGAAGTCCTCCACCAGGAAGGTCGTCTGGCCGATCGGCTCACCCTTGGGGTCAGAATAGGCCAGGACGCGCCAGGTACCGCGCATGGCCCCGCCGGTCAGGGCGACATCCGCCTGGTGCCCGCCCAGCCCCTGGTCCTTGACCAGCAGGCGCTCGCGCTCCACCCCGTCCGGGCGGCGGATGACGAGCGTCAGGGGCAGGTCGGCAACGGCACGCACCTGCGGGTCACGGACCAGGGCGGTCAGGTGGACCGTCTCACCGGGGCGGTAGACGCCGCGCTCGGCCACCAGGAAGACATCGAGCGGCTTGGGCGCGGGTCGGCCCTCGACCCCGCGGTCGGTGAGGTCGAAGGGGGTGCGGGTCAGGTCCAGAAAGCCGTAGTCCCCGTCCGCCGCCTCCGCCGTCACCAGCAGGGGGGCATTGCCGCCGGTACCGCGCAGCAGGCCCGGCTCGAAGCGCGCATAGCCGGCCGCATCGGTCTGGGCGGTACCCAGCACGTCGTTGTTGCGGGCGATGAGCCGCAGTTTGGCCCCGGCCACCGGGGCGGTGCTGGAGAGCGAGCGCACCAAAGTGTGGAGCCCGTCATTGCCGGTGAGCGCGGTGAGGCCCAGGTCCGAGACCACGAACCACTGGGTGGCGGCGGACTCGCTGCACCCCTCTTCGCAGTCCTGCTGCGGCTGGCCCGGGGTCAGGGTGCGGGTAGGGCTCGCGGTCAGGGCATAGACCCCGGGTTTGAGATCCGGCACCAGGGTCCCGACCGGGACCGCGGTGGTGACGTCCCGGTTCAACTCGGCCTGGACCTCGCCCTGGACCTCAATGGTGCCGGTCCAGATCGTCTCGCCCGTCTGGTCGGCGATCTGCCCCGCCTCATAGCCGCTCAGTGACTTGAGGAAGGGGCCGTCCCCCAGGGCCTGGGCGATGGAGCGGTCGCCGATGCGGTAGACCTTGGCCGCCAGCCGGTCGGCGTTGACCGAGACCACCGGGATCGTCGCCTCACCGCCCCGCGGCAGGACATAGGCGCGACCCAGGAAGTGCGCCGCCGGGGTGCGGTTGCCGACCCGGATATCCAGGTCGACGGTCTTGGCCAGGGTCTCGCCGCTCGCGGCCGGCAGCCCCTTGCGGACCTGGATCGCATAGCGGCCGCCGTGACTGACGCCATCGATACAGACCTGACGCTCCTGCGGGTCGACCGGGAGCCCGGCCCCGGTGTTGGCCCCGGCCGCGCCCGCGTTCCCATCAGTCGCCTTTACGAAGTCCGCCAGGTTGGGGTTGAGCCGCGCCAAGGGCTCCGAGAACTCGATACAGATCCGCGGCGTCGGGCTCTCCGCCTCCACCCGGTGCTCGGTGATACGAAAGCCATGATCGGCGCGCAGCTTGGCCAGGTCCGCCTGTACCGCCGGATCGGTGCGCAGGGCGAGCGCGGCGGCCAGGGCGCCGATGGCCGGTCGCCACTGCTCGCGGTTCTTTAGGGTCCGGCCCAGGGCCAGGAGCGCGGGGGTGCGCTGCGCCTCGGTCTGGGCCAACAGATAGGCATTGACCGCCGCCGCGCTCGCCTGCGCCTTGCGCTGAGAACGCAGTTCATAGCCCTCGGGCGCGGCCGCCTCCAGCGCCTGCGCGAGGCCGAGCCACAGGCCCGGATCATCCGGGGCCAGCCGCACCGCCGCCGCCGCGAGCACCACCGCCTGCTCGCCGTTGCCCATCCCGCGCGCGGCGCGGGCGGCGGCGCTGACCTCGTCCACCCCCTGCCCCTTCAGTTCCTTCGTGGACTCCGGGGGCACCAGGGCCGCGAGCCCGGCCGCCAGCTTCCTGGCCGCGTCCAGTGCGTCGGGCGGGAGGAAGCCCAGTTCCGCCGCGCGCCGCTGCGCCAGCGTCGCCGCCGCCCCCTCCAGGACCCGCCCGGAGACGGCCCCCGGGAAGGTCCGCAGGTCGCGGAACTGGTCCTTCAGGAAGCACCAGCGCGCCTTGCTGTTGTAGGTAAAGGCGCGGCAGGCCGGGGTCGCGAGACAGGCCGCGGTGCACTCGTCCAGTGCGACTTCCTTCAAGACCTCGATATCACGACCGAAATAGTCCGCGTCCTGCATCAGGAGCAGTTGCCGGGCGGGGCCGGGCACCGCGCCCGGCGCGGGTGTCGGCGCCGCACCCGCCGCCGGCCCCGGCGCGGCCAGGACCCAGGCAGGCAGCAGCACGGCCAGCACCAGAAGAAGGAGCAAGGCGTACCGATCGGCACGCGGGCGGAACCTGAAACCGTGCATGGGGGACTCCTGTGGGGAGGTAGGGCGGGCGTGCTCAGTATAGGTGAGTCGGCACCGCCCCCGCACGACTGTGCGACAAGAAACCCCGTGGGAGCGGCGTCCCGCCCCCTGGGAGCGCCGCACCCCAGTGCGGCGCGATCTCGCAGACAATCCCGGCGGCCCGGGTTGAGCCGGGGCCGAGCCGCACTGGGGTGCGGCGCTCCCAGCAGCCATTGCGGCTCGGGCCGGACGGGGCATCCGCCCCGTCCGAAACGTTTCTCCGGGCCCGCGCGCCGGGTAGGTGGGCAAATCACGACTCCGAACGCGGCGAATGCCCAGTCCGAGATCACGCCACTGGTCCAGCCAAGCACCTTCCGATACAATCTGATCACTTAACGCCCTAACCGTCGATTGAGTGACAGGTGCCCATCACCAACCGCATGCTCTCCCCCACCGCCCGCCAGGCACTGCGCCTCCTGGGCGGTCTGATCGAGGAAGGCCGGATTCGCAAGGGCTGGTCCCGGGAGACGTTGGCCGAGCGGGTCGGCGTGGGCGCGGTCACCATCCGCCGCATCACCCGCGGCGAGCCGGGCGTCGCCATCGGCACCTTCTTCGAGGCCGCCGCCCTGGTAGACCTCCCGCTGTTCGCCCAGGAATCGCCGCGGGGACTGGACCGCGAACTGACCCGCCAGCAGGAAAAACTGACGCTCCTGCCCTCCCGGGTGCGCCGCCCGGGCGAGGAACCTTTGAACGATGACTTCTGAGGCCGGCGTCAAAGCCAATCGGGCCTATGTCTGGGTCTGGCTGCCGGAGGCACAGGCGCCGGTGGTGGCGGGCGTCCTGCGCCGCGATACCCGCGGCGGCCATGGCTTCGCCTACGGCCGATCCTATCTGCAGCGGGAGGATGCGATAAGCCTCTTCCCGGACGAACTGCCGCCGCAAGCGGGCGAGCAGCGCCAGCGCGACGACGACCTGCCCTCCTGTCTGCGCGACGCGGCGCCGGACGCCTGGGGACGCCGGGTCATCATCAATCGGCTGACCGGACGCCGGGGCCAGCACGCCGCGCTGGTCGACCTGACCGAACTGACCTATCTGCTGGAGTCGGGATCGGAGCGCATCGGCGCCCTGGATTTCCAGTCATCATCATCGCACTATCGCCCGCGCGAATCCGCGGAGGCCAGTCTGGATGATCTGCTGGATGCGGCCCTGCGCCTGGAGCACGGCGAGCCCCTGTCCCCCGCATTGGCCCTGGCCCTCCAGCACGGCACCTCGTCTTCAATGTGCTCTGCGGCAACACCGACGACCACGCGCGCAATCACGCCGCCTTCTGGGACGGCCGGACCTATCGGCTCACACCGGCCTATGACATTTGCCCGCAGTTGCGCACCGGCGGGGAGGCGAGCCAGGCGATGCTGTTGACGGGCGAGCGGCGCGACAGCCGGCTGACCGCCTGTCTCGCCGCGGCGCCCGCCTTTGGGCTCGGTGCCGCGTCGGCACGGGCACTGATCGACCATCAGATCGATGTCATCGGCCGTGAGTGGGAGTCGGTTTGCGACGCGGCCGGGCTCGCCATCGCCGAGCGGCGGGCGCTGTGGCAGAGGCAGTTTCTCAATCCCAACTGCCTGGAGGGCTACCGGGACGGTTAGCGCCTCCCGCCAGAAGTTGCCGAAGCGGCGAAACCCAGGCTTTAGACTCCGCGCCCGTAGGGTCCGCTGCGCGGACCGTTCCCCCCTGCCGACCGTCATTGACTTCATGCACAGGACAAGGCGTAATGGCTCGAAAATGCTGGTGAACATGGAGAAACAGATGTGTTACGACTTGCTTGAAGTACCAGAAGGCTACGAGACCGATCTCGCCTTGGTGATTGCACCGTATTTTGATCCTAGGTTCGCGAAGCGTCTGGTCAAGAGACTGTCGCCCAACCGCGCCCGCTTTGTTCTTGATGATGGAGCGCGTAGGGATGACATTCAGGCGCTGGAGGCGGCATGTGTTGGAACCGATGTAAAGGTGGCCTTGGGGTCCGCCCGGGGCATCGTTCACCTCAAAGGCTTCTATTTCGAGTTCGTTAAGGTGAAAGGCGAAGGACCCCGCAAGCACCGTTTTCTATTCGGTTCGGCCAATGCCACTGAAGCGGCATTTAGAGGAAATGGTAACGCGGAACTGATCGCCGCTGCCAACTTGTCCGCGGCGCATGACAACGAGCTTCTGATGTACCTGCAAGCATTGGTAGATGCCGTTGAAGGGGATAGCAACAAGGACATTCCAACCGTATCATTCAAACCCCTGAAGCACTCCCCGACCTTACAGATTTCTCCCTTCAGGATTTCGCCAGTCGGTCCTGCTCCGGGCTTCGACGCTTGGTTGCAGCGTGGTCTATTGGTGGCTAAGTATAGGGACGCCCAAAAGTTTCTTAATGTCGAGGTGAGGCTAAAGAAACCGTTACCCAGGGATCACGTGGCGAGAATTTTCGCTGCTCAGGGGTTAATCCCCGTGGGCGCACGGAACCTGGTGCGTTATCCCTATGTCGGCCAGCAAGTCGCCAATGAAGAGGACGGCCCCACTGAGGTAAAGTGGAAGGCACGCTATTGCGTTTGGACCCGTCTGGGCGAGTGGTTATCTGACAACTGCTACGATCATCATAAGGGCATTATGATAGCCAAGTCCTCACTGAGCCGCAATGCGAGAGTGGAGAAATTATTAGCATGTCAAGACGACCGTGACTGGAAAATCCGGCGTAGGAAGGCGTTCGTAAATAGGATTCTACGCACTTGGAAGGGGCTTCGCAAGGCGCATTACAATCCCGTCGATTACCTACCCAGCAACGCGGAGAGGCTCGATAGAAATATAGTCTCTAACAAATTGGGCGAGAAAATTGAAACCGACCTATTATTTGCACGCATTCCTGATTTCCGTCGCCGCTACGTCTCTGGATACGACTTCCCTGAACTCCCTCGCTTCCGCCAAGATACGCGTGCGTGGGATGGTTTCGTCCATTCCTGGGGCGAGTCCATTGTGCTGGAGGCGGCCAAGCCAATTACCTGGCTTGAGGGACGCCAGGGACCGCGGGGATCGCTGGTCACCTGGGCCATCGGCATCACCCTTAATGAGGCAATCGGTCTGGATCTGAAGGCGATGGAAGCAGACGAGATCACAAAAGCGCTGTGCAAATACTGGACCAAGAAAATCCCAGGAACGGACGTGACGCTCGGCGAGCGCATTTCCGACTATTTCAAGCCCGGAAACACGTGGTAACTGCCGGGCCGCCAACAGCTGAGGGGAACGGCCCCAAGATGGTAATGAATAGAATCGAGATCAGCGTGTTGAAGCCGGATGCCGCATTGCGCGCCTGTGCTGAAGTATGGCACGCGCTCGAGACCGGGGAAGCGGTGACACCCAGACTCGCCTTCGGCAGTCTGCACGAGCTGTTCTCAACGATCACCGAGAAGCGACTCGACCTGCTGCGCCAGGTCGCGGCCCATGATGGGCTCACGATTCGGCAACTCGCCAACGCGCTGGGCTTGGACTATACGAATGTGCATAGAGATGTGACCAATCTGGTCGATCTTGGGCTGTTGGATCTTGGCACGGACGGCGGCTTGTCCACACTGTACGATGAAATCCTTATCCATGACGATTGACGAGGTGTCCAATGTCCGCAATCAAAGAGCAAATGGCGGAAGTGATTCGCAAACAGCCGGATGATGCCTCGTATGAGGAGATCATGCGCGAGCTGGCCTTCGAGCAGACCATCACCCGCGGACTGGATGACTCGTGGCAGGGCCGGGTCATCTCCAATGAAGAACTCAAGCGCAGGATCGGGGAATGGCAGAGTGGGAGCGGCTTCCGGCCGCGACGTGGTGCCGCGGCGCGAACTCCGACGCCGGGTTCCCCGCGCGGCCCGTCGCGGCTGAAGCCGCTCCCACAGCGTCGCTGCGCGACGTTCATGGTCTCACGACCGCCGGGAAGCCTGGTAACCTAGCCCCCAACCCAACCGCCCGGTCCTCCCCATGCCCCACCTCTTCCTCGCCGTCACCGCCCATGGCTATGGGCACCTGGCCCAGTCATCGCCGGTGGTGGAGGCCCTCGCCCGGCGGGTGCCGGGGCTGCGGGTGACGCTCCAGTCGGACATCGACCCCGCCTTGGCCCGCCGTCGGCTGCCGCCGGGATTTACCCAACTGCATGAACCCGCCGACCCGGGGCTCATTATGGACGGACCCCTGGTCACCCGCTGGGAGGAGAGCCTGGCCGCCCAGGTCGCGTTCGAGGCCGACTATGACCGGCATCTGCAACGCCAACTGGCGACCCTGCGCGACCTGGCGCCGGACCTGGTGCTGGCCGACGTGCCCTGGCTGCCGCTGGAGGCGGCGCGGCGGCTCGGCATTCCGGCGGTGGGGCTGTGCTCCTTCACCTGGTACGACATCCTG
>Ga0247839_1005016_pt1 | contig 16405 bp, 13 predicted proteins | sample LaCruzMarch2015__6_FD_192405 | JGI IMG/M metagenome (GOLD analysis project Ga0247839, IMG submission 192405) | Freshwater microbial communities from meromictic Lake La Cruz, Castile-La Mancha, Spain - LaCruzMarch2015_16m | ecosystem: Environmental > Aquatic > Freshwater > Lake | place: Spain... | reverse complement strand
GGCAATCTCATTGATTTAGAACTAAGGATAGGTACATTAAAAAACTATGTGCTAGATTTTGTTTAGTTGAACTTAAGATTTAGTTTATTTCTGGTGATATTTTTTCACGCCAGAAAGATAATAGTCTCTTTTTTTTGAATTAATTTATTTATTAGATATACTTCTTTTAATATGAATTTATCTATAATAATTTACTGAATGAATAAAAAGATATTCAATTTTTTAAAAATTATAATTGTTATATTCTTTATAAATATAACCCAAGTTTTGGCTTTAACAAATACATGGGAATTTGATAGTATATGAGATTATTCTTTATCGAACAGCACTAGTTTTAAAACTGAAACTAGTGTTTTAAATCTTGAACAAAATAAACTTGATCATACATGAAGAGCTAAAGATAATTTTTATGACTGATCATATGATGTAATAGTCGATGGTGATTATGCATATATGACAAATCATTTGAGAGATAGTGTTTCAATATTAGATATATCAAATCCATTGATTCCTGTTTTTGTAACAGAATTAGTTAATAATTGATGAACAATTAGGTTAGATTGAGCAACATGAATAGTAAAAGATTGAAATTATTTATATGTGGCCTCAAATTCTTCAGATGCATTACAAATAATAGATGTAAGTAATCCAGAATTACCAACTGCTACATGACAATTATTAAATTCAACAACAACTAGTTTAGATTGAGCTAGATGAATAGTAAAACAATGAAATTATGTATATATGGTATCAGATGTAAATGATTCACTAACAGTGATAGATGTAAGTAATCCAACATTACCAACCTATGTATGAAAATATTATGTAGCAAATGGAAATTTAGATTGAGCAAGGGATTTGAAATTAGTATGAAATTATGCATTTGTATCTACTTATGACAGAGATTCATTAGCAGTAATAGATATATCAGTTCCAACAAATCCAACATTTGTAACAGAATTTATTGAATCAACTAAATTAAATGGTGCACATAATATAGAAATAAGTTGAAATTATGCATATGTATCAGCATATTTAAATAATTCAGTAATGGTAATAGACATAAGTAATCCTTTGTTACCAGTAGAAGTAACAAATATAGATAATGGATGAAATTATAGTTTATTAAGTCCTAGAGATTTACTAGTAGATTGAAATAAGTTATTTATAACATCATATTGAAGTGATACAGTAAATTTAGTAGATATTACAAATCCAGAATCACCAGTATATATAACAAAAATTGTTCATAATGTTTCTGCACAATTACTTGATTGAGTGAATGGAATTTTTAAAGTATGAAATTATGTATATTTAGTTTCATATTTAAGTGACTCTTTGGAAATAATATATGATGATAATGGTTCATTGATCCATACTTGAAGAATAAACTGAACATTACATGATTGAGCATATGATGTAGTAGTAGATTGAAACTATGCATATATGACGGATAATGTTAGAGATGGTGTTTCAATATTAGATATATCAAATCCTTTGAATCCGACATTTATAACAGAAATAATTGATAATTGATGAACAATCAGGTTAGATTGAGCGATTTGAATGGTAAAAGATTGAAATTATTTGTATGTAGTTTCAAATATATCAGATGCATTACAAATAATAGATGTAAGTAATCCAGCAATACCAATTGCAACATGACAATTATTAAATTCAATAACGACTAAACTGGATTGAGCTAGATGAATAGTAAAACAATGAAATTATGTATATATAGTATCAGAAGTAAGTGATTCGTTGACAGTAGTAGATGTAAGTGATCCAGCAATACCAATATATGTATGAAAATATTATGTATTAAATGGAAATTTAAACTGACCAAGAGATTTGAAATTGTCATGAAATTATGCATTTATATCAAATTATGACAGAGATTCATTAGCTGTAATAGATATATCAGTTCCAACAAATCCAACATTTGTATCAGAATTTCTTGAGCCAACTAGATTAAATGGGGCACATAATATAGAAATAAATTGAAATTATGCATATGTATCAGCATATTTGAATAATTCAGTAATGATAATAGATATAAGTAATCCTTTATCGCCAGTAGAAGTAACAAATATATATGATTGATGAGATTATAGTTTAACAAGTCCTAGAGATTTACTAGTAGATTGAAATAAGTTGTTTATAGCATCATATTGAAGTGATGCTTTGAATCTGGTAGATATTTCAAATCCAGAGTCACCAGTATTTATAACAAAGATTATACATAATCCCTCTTTTCAAGTACTAGATTGAGCAAGTGGTATTTTCAAAGTATGAAATTATGTTTATGTTACAGGAAATTTAAGTGATTCTTTGGAAATAATTAAGTTTAATTATGATGGTATTTCCTTATCACATACTTGAAGAATAAATTGAATAGAATATAATTGAGCATATGAAGTTGTAGTAGAAGGGAACTATGCTTATATGACAAATTATAGCAGAAACAGTGTTTCAATATTAGATATATCAAATCCTTTGAGTCCGACATTATTATCTGAATTAGTTAATAATTGATCAACAGCTAGACTTATATGAGCAACATGAATAGTAAAAGATTGAAATTATTTATATGTTGCATCAAATACTTCAGATACATTACAAATAATAGATGTAAGTAATCCCGCATCACCAACTGCTACAGGACAATTATTAAATACAGCAACAACTAGATTAGATTGACCTAGATGAATAGTAAAACAATGAAATTATGTATATATAGTATCAGATGTAAGTGATTCTTTAACAGTAGTAAATGTAAGTAACCCAACATTACCAACCTATGTATGAAAATATTATGTAGCGAATGGAAATTTAGATTGAGCAAAAGATTTGAAATTAGTATGAAATTATGCATTTGTATCAACATATTATAGAGATTCATTGGCTGTAATAGATATATCTGTTCCAACAAATCCAACATTTGTAACCGAATTACTTGAACCAACTAAATTAAGTGGGGCACATAATCTAGAAATAAGTTGAAATTATGCATATGTATCAGCATATTTAAATAATTCAGTAATGGTAATAGATATAAGTAATCCTTTATCTCTAGTAGAAGTAACAAATATAGATAATGGATGAAATTACAGTTTAACAAATCCTAGAGATTTACTAGTAGATTGAAATAAATTGTTTATAACATCATATTGAAGTGATGCAATAAATGTTGTAGATGTTACAAATCCAGTATCACCTATATATATAACAAAGTTATTTCATAATTCTGCTACTCAATTATTAGATTGAGCAAATGGGATATATAAATTATGAGATTATTTATATATTGCCTCAAATGCGAGTGATGCTTTAGAAATAATTAATACTTCAATTCCTTATATAGTTAATAATGTTTGATTCAATTATTGAATTGGAGAGATATTTAGCATATCACATATTTTGTGAATAAATAATCAATGAAAAATAACTTATCAGATATCAAATGATGATTGAAATACTTGGTATTACTGGGATTGATCTTCTTGGAATTCGACCATATTATGATATACTTATTCAAATAGCATATCTACTATAAATACAAATTTGTCATCTTTTAATCTCATTTCTTGAACAGGATTATTCAAATTTAAGGCATTTTTTGATTCAAATTGAAATCAAGAAGTAGAAATAGATTCATTTACTTTAAATACTATATGAAACTGACCTTGAGATTCAGAGCCACCTGTTATAAGTTCAACAAATTTTTTATCTTGAACTCTTTTACCATGATGAAATCATAATATTGTTATAAATTATTATGATTTATTAAGTGGTATAAATACTTCATCTGCAAGTATGGAATTTTATAAATGGGGTTGAGATAATTGGGGATTAAATATTTTTTCTACATGAATAAAATCATGATATACTATAAATTCAACTAGTTCTAATTATAGTACAAATAATTTATCATATGGTAAATATAAATATTTATTTAAAATAGCTGATAATTATTGAAATCTAAGTAGTGTAGAAAGAATTTTTTATATAGATTCTCCATTATTTGAGATAAGTACACCAGAATATCAGTCAAGTATTTGAGAATTATATCCAGCAACAGAAATAACTATAACATTACAAACTGTTTGAGCATCATTTGAGTTACAATTACTTAAAGATACCGTATTATCAGATGGATATTGAGATGTAATAATTGATTGGGATTGAAATACAGGAGTTTGATATGATATAGATCCATATGTATGACCTAAAAAAAATATCTTAAATTATCCAGTAATTTGAACAAGATCTTCAGAAATAAATACAAATGGAGAATTAAATACTTATATATACAAAATAAAATTTAAATCAATTATCTGAGAAGAACAAGTTGCTTGAGATTATGATATGAATATATCTTTTAGACCAGTATTTAGTTATTAATAAAAAGTCAAATATTTTTTATTAGACTTTTTTTGTTAAAATTGTATATTTAGGGAAATATTAAAAATCTAATAAGTATGACAAGCATAGTATTAAAAAGTTTTATGTTTTCTATCAAATTTTGATTTGATTTTCATATAGTTAAATCTTGGTGGGAACATTTGAATTTTGTGGATGAAATAGAAGCAAAAGCTTTTTTTGATGAGAATAAAGATTTCATAAATGCTAAACCTTTTGTGAAATGGGTATGATGAAAAAGACAGTTGATAAAACAGTTTGGTAAATTTTTCCCTACTGATTTTGGTGATTATTATGAACCTTTTTTATGATGAGGTGCAGTTTTTTTTAATTTGCAAAAAGAAAAAAGCTATTTGTCAGATGTGAATAGCGAGTTAATCAATTTATATCAAGTAGTGAAAGGAAAACCTAAAGAATTAATAGAATATTTAGAAAAACAAGAAATTTCAAAAGAAAGATTTTTAGAAATGAGACTTTGGGATAGAGAAGAAAATTGGCAAAAAAAATATTCAAAGATAGAAAGAGCAGGGAGGTTTATGTATATGAATAGAACATGTTTTAATTGAATTTATAGAGTAAATAGTAAATGAGAATTTAATGTTCCATTTTGAAAATATAAAAATCCAGATATAGTACAAAGAGAGAATTTGTTGAATGCTTCAAGATTATTAAATGAAACTAAAGCAGAAATCAAGTTACAAAGTTTTGAAAAAGTTTTAGATAATGCTCAGTCTTGAGATTTTGTCTATTTTGACCCACCATATGATGTATTAACAGAAAGTGCAAATTTTACGAGTTATAATGAAAATGGTTTTGGTAGAGATATGCAAAAAAAACTTAGAGACATTTTTGTGGAACTTGATAAAAAATGAGTTTTTGTTATGCTTTCAAATCATAATACTCCTTTTATAAGAGAATTGTATAAATGATTTAAGTTTGAAATAGTTAAGGCAAGGAGAAATGTTAATAGTAAGGGAAATGGTAGAGGTGAAATTGAGGAGATTGTGGTGAGGAATTATTAGAATTAATATAAAATATAAATGGATAAAAATTTTGATAAGTAAAAAATAGGCTTATTAGAAAACATTGAAAAATAAAAATTATTAGATAACTAAAATATAATGCAACAATTCCAAAACTTAATATCCACATTCACTCCCACAATCTTCACATGGGATTTTTTCTGTGATTTTCTGAAAATTAAAAATAATTCTTTTAAAGTAAAAGTATCTTTAAATATATTTAATTCTTTGCTTTGAGAAAATGAAATAGAAAAAAAGTTTATTGAATTGATTAAAAATTATCCCGAAACTAGAGAAGTCTTGCCTATATTACTTGCTGTAAGAGAAAAATTTCATCTTACTCTAAATAAACAAACAAAAGGAATACAAGATGTTTCATTTTTGTTTGATAAAAATTGTTATTTAAACGATGAAGTACAAGAAAAACTTTTATCTTTTTTTAATGAAAGTTGATTAAAAGAAGTCTTTGAAAATAAATATATTTCAAATTTAAATGATTATGTTTTTTGAATAGAAACAGGTCTTGATACAAATGCTCGTAAAAATAGATGTGGAACTTTGATGGAAAAGTTAGTATTGGATTTTGTAGTAGAATTTTGTTCTAATAAATGATATTCATATAAAGAGCAAGCAACAGCAAAACGGATAAGAGAAAATTGGTGAGTAAATATTGAAAGTGACAAATCAAATAGAAGATTTGATTTTGCAATTTATACAGGAATAAAAGTATATTTATTTGAAACAAATTTTTATGGATGAGGTGGAAGTAAGCTAAAATCTGTAGCATGAGAATTTAATTACTTGTATCATTTTTTGCAAAATCAAGGATTTCAAATGTTTTGGATTACTGATTGACTATGATGGAAAACTGCATTAAAACCTTTGGAAGAAACTTATAATTCAACTGATTGAAATATATATAATTTGGCTATGTTAAGAGAGGGAATATTAGAAACAATAATAAAAAAATAAATATATGATAAAAAATTTAAAAGAACCAATAGATACTTTAGAATTATCAAACGGAATAACTATTTGAATAATAAAATGAGAAATTTCTGACTATGATGTTATAACAGATGCAACTTCAAATTATAATAAGTAAACTAAAGCAGTTGACTTTTATTTAAAAATAAATAAAATAATAATGTTAGAGAAACAGATAAAAGATTTTTTGAAAAAGAAGAATTTGAAACAAGCAGATATTTATAATGAGCTTGATATTTCAAGACAAAATTTTTACAAGGCTATAAGAACTAAAAATTTTGATAATCCAACTTTACAAAAAATACTAAATTTTCTTTGACTTGAAATTATTATTTTATTACAAGAAAAAGATGAAAACACTAAAAAGATTGAATTATAATGATTTAGAAAATTATACCGAAATCTTAAAAGTAAAATATTTATATTGTTTATTAGTTTTTCAAGAAGATTTAACAGAAGAAGAAATAGATAAACTAGATATGACAAGTTTTGTTTTTCCTTGAAAGAGAAATTGGGACTGGTACTTTTCAGAAAAAACAAATGATGCTAGGTGATATGATTTATACAATGTTTATTTTTCAAAAGAACCATTAGACAATTTATTTTATGAATATTTAGATTTTTTACCTGATGTAGATTTATACATGTATGTAAAAATTTGAGAAAAAAACTGATACCTAAAAGATCCAAAACAATATTTCAAACAATACTTAGAACCTACTTATTAATTGTAGCCTCTTTCCCTGCTGTGCTATTCGTAGGTTTACCGAAGAATAGACAAGGGGAGATCGAATTAGGCCTTTAGGTCATCTTGTGGACAAGGAGAGGTTGTAGCCCCTTGCCCTTAGACATAAGGGAAAGGATTTATGCCCGCAGGGAGGTATCCTAGCGACAGGTTAGGGTTATTAAATCAGTAATTTTTCAAATAAACTTGCAAATTAATATTTAATAAGTATATATTATGTATATATAACCATTAAATATTTTTTTATGCCAAAAAAACTTAAACTACCACCACTAGATTTTGAACAAGAATGTTCTACTGTTTGGTCTTTTCCTAGAAGAGGGAATTGGATTACACACAGTAGTAAATATAGATGAAACTGGTCTCCTGAGGTCGTTAGAAACCTTATTTTGAGATATTCTAAAGAAGGAGATTTTCTTTTAGATCCTATGATTTGAGGTGGGACAACTGCGATTGAGGCTAAATTATTAAAAAGGGATTTGATTTGTTACGATATTAATCCAGAAGCTATTAAATTAACTGAAAGTTTTTTAGATTTTGAAGATATAGAATTAGAGCAATTAAATGAATGTTTAGAAAAACATGATATTAAAAAGAATAAATGGTGAAAAATCGAAATATTAAATCGTGATGCAACTATAAAAAATGATAATTTAAAAGATGAAAGTGTTGATTTTGTATTAATGCATCCTCCATATGCTGATATAATAAAGTATAGTGAATGAAAGATAGAATGAGATTTATCAAATATTCATAATATAGATAAATTTTGTGATGAAATAGAAAAAATTGCAAAAGAAAGTTTTAGAGTTTTAAAAAAATGAGCATTTTGTGCTGTCTTAATGTGAGATACAAGAAGAGAAAAAATGTATATACCATTAGCATTTAATGTAATGCAAAGATTTTTAAATGCTTGATTTTCTTTGAAAGAAGATATTATCAAAGTCCAACACAACTGCAAAGCTACATGATTTTGGCTAAAAAAGAGCAAAGAAGCAAATTTTTTACTCATAATGCACGAACATTTATTTGTATTTAAGAAAGTATAATATTATCCTCTAAAGTAGGTATTTATAACAAAATAGAAGTAAAATTGTAACTACTTTTAATGATTATAATTTTTTTCTTGCTAATAATTTTTTTTGATTTATTATTATATAACTTTATAATTAACTAAAATTATATGGAAAATACTAATACAGAAAGGTACGAACTAATAAATAACCCTCAAAAAACTCTAGATATAATTCATTCTTCTTTACAACAACAGATCACGATTATAAAATCTGAAATATCGTATATTTTGGACAAAGAAGAATTTGTGAATGATAATGAGAGAAAAGTATACTCCTTTTTTCAACTTATTCTTAATCCATATTTGCAAACAATATATGTTGAAATTTTATCTGATGATATAAGAAGGTTAATACATAATGATCCTTCAATTTGAATTACAGATAATAATATAACAAGTGCTGTTGATTTGTATAAATATTTGAGATCAGAGCATATTCTTGAAATTTTAGAGTGAAAACATACAACAAATTTTAATCTAGAAGAAGTAGGTGATAATCTTTATGAATATGATATGTCAGTAACAAAAGAATTAGATTTAATAGAAGAATTATGAAAACTTTGATTAGTTGGTACAGAGTATATAGATATTACAAAAAAGAAGAAAATTTTGTGAAAAGTCGATTTTTTATTTGATTGTTTAGAATGAAAAAATTGAAATATAGGATTCTTAGATAGTCAAAAATATATAAATTTATTAAATATTATAAAAAGTACTTTCGGTGATATGATAAATTATGATGATACTAATTACAATATAGCCTTAGAAAAGAGAAAACAAAAATTTTGATCATTTGTTAATAATACATTATATTAATGACTAAAAATTATTTTATTGGTTAAAGTATGCATTGAGACTTTCAGTGTTATTATTCCTACTCTCAAACTAAAAACAGCCCCTCACGAGAGGGGCTCAACATAACTTAAAAATAAAATATTACAAATAATGTAATATTTTTTTATTTTTTTTATTATTGTTTTATTAATTCTATCTGCATGAATTTTCCTCCGAAGAAATCTTCTCAGGCGAAATCTTCTTGCCATTTTCATTCTGAATTTGGTCAAGCTAATTTCATGAAATTCATATTGTTTCCAGAAATATTAAATTCGTAATATCATTTATTTCAATTATTTTCTGCATAAACCTTTACTATATTTCATTCTTGTTCCCATGAAGTAAACCCATCTCATTCACTAATCATATCAACTGTTTTATCATCGTTTAAAGAAAAAGAAAATGTGTCTTTTTCCTCTGGAGCATCTTTGCTAGGAGTAAATTTTATAATTCATTCCCACACCCCATTTGCAGAAACATTTGTTTCATTTGAAATAATTTGTTTATTATGAGAATTTTCATTATTTTCAGTTCCACTATTTGTTTGATTTATTGTTTCAATTTCTTTTTCTATATCATTTTTATTAATTTCTAGAATAATTTCTATTTCTTCTTTTGTCATTGTTTTATTATTTATCTCATTATCACTTAACCATGTTTCTATTTCAGTATTGTCTAATACTGATACTTTAGCAGATTGATTTGTCTTTTCTCATTTATATGCTGGTAGTTTTATTCCTATAATTTTTCATTCTTGAACTGAACTGTTTAATTGTTCAAATCAAAAAGAAATTGCACCTAATTTTTGAATACCTTTAGTTAAATTTTTTGGTAAATCAGTAATCATTAGTAGGGAAGACGTGGGTTCTGTAATTACACGAATATCTCAAACTATATTAGAGATTTTATTATTGTTTCATAAAGCTATTTTTGCACTATCATCAGTAATTTCTAAAACTAAATCAGCTCAACTAACAACTACTGCAACTTGACCAATAGTTGAACCTCAGACTATAGCTGCAGTTCATCAAGTCAATGCTATAGTTCATACAAAAGATGCTATTTTACAAGTATCTTTTATAACTGTAGCCGATGATTCTAAGGCTTGAAAAGTATCTCAGGCTTCATTCCAAGCATCTGCTTCTACTTGTGCTTGATCTTGTTGTAGTATTTTAAATGCTATTTTTGCATCTACTCATAAATGTTTTGCTAGAGTAGCTATTTTTTTTCATGCTGGGGCTTTATCATAAATATTAGAAATTTCTTGTTTATCATAAGCTCAAACTTTTTGTAAAATATTTATACTAATATTTTCTTCTAGTATTTCTTTTGAAACTTCTAAAGCTAATTTTTCCAAAATAATTGTTTTTGAATCTAGATTTTTCCATTTATTGATTATTTCAGTTATTTCATTATTCCAGTTATCATAATTAGAATAATCTTTAGCATTTAATAAAATATTGTCAGTTTGATATCTCAAAGACACATATTCTTTAGAAATATTTTTCGTTTCTTCCAATAATATTTGTTCTTGAGAACTTTCTATTTGTTCTATACTATTGAGCGTGAAATATCAAGCTCATAAAATGAATATTATAAAGCTTATAAAAATTAGTTTTTTCATAATTAGAATAATTTAAAAATAAATATCTTACACAATACCTTTGTATAATAATATAAATCGAGTAAAAACAAAAAGATTTTGAGAACAGTTGATTTTCTTTTTTCTAATTAATCACTTAATCCAACTATCCATAATAAGAATATTTTTTAGATAAAATTGTTAATAATTTAATTTTTTTCCATTAGTTCTGTATTTTTAATCCCTAATAAAAAATAAGGATTTTTTGAATCAGTTCTTTTCATAATAACCCAATATGGTTTATCTAAAATAAAATTTTTAGGTTTTTCTTTGATAATTTTCATGGATTTAGCTATAACAATGACACCTTCATTTTCTACTCTTGCACCTTTTTCATCCATATCAAATTTAATATTTTCAAACATTTGTGAAAGTGTATAACCTTTAAAATCTTTGTTTGCAAGCTGAATTCCTATTAATTCATTATAGTCTCTGTGGTAATCTAGAATTAATTTTGGGGCTTGAAAAATATCATTTTTTCATATATAAAAATATGAATTTAAATTAACTTGTTTTATTTCTTTGGTAATAGATTCTGGATTATTCATATCATAACCTTTTGCTAAAATTAGCTGATCTTTCTCATCTATTAGTTGCAAACTTATAATAAATTTATCATCATTTTCATATTTTATAATCTTAATATTTTCTCTTTGTTTTTCTGATTTAGCAAAAAATCATTTTACATCTTCATAATTGAACTTAACATCTTTTTTTTCAAAAATAGTTTTATATTCTACTTCTTTTAGAAAATAAGCATAAGAAATAATGTCAGTTGGGGATAAGCTCATTTGTAAGTCGCCAAAACTTTTTGTAGGAAATTTTTCTTTTGTTTCTTTATTTATAGTATTGACGGTAGATTGACCATATCAACTTTTTACATAATAGCTTTTTTCATCTAGATCACTTTTTGTAAATACTGGATTATTTAATTTATAAATCATCTCTAGAATAGTGGAATCATTTGTATCAGGTATTAATTTTTCATGAATAATATTTTCGCTTAATTCTGTCCAAGCTAAGTTCATAGCTCATCACCAGACATAATTTCATTTATATTCACTACCAAGATAATTTCAATTAATTTGAGTACTACCACTTTGAGTAATATCATCGGATTCATTATTTTGAGAATTATTACAACTATATAATGAAAATGTACAAGAAATAAATAGAATTAACAGTAATAACTTTTTCATAATTAGAATGATTTAAAAATAAATATTTTACACAATACCTTTGTATAATAATATAAATCGAGTAAAAACAAAAAGATATTACATTTTTTGTAATATCTTTTTTAGTTGTTTTTTTACTCAAATCTCAATGCATCTATAGGTTTCATTTTTGCTGCTTTTCTCGCTGGTCATACTCAAAATATTATTCAAGTTCATCCAGAAAATATAACTGCAATTAGTATAGTTTTTATATTTAATAAAGCTGGTACATTCACTTGTTGTAATCATATAATTACTACCCAGCTTATAAGTACTCATATAACACATCAAAACAATCATAATAGTACTGATTCCGTAAGAAATTGCAAAAGTATATCACGATATCTAGCTCATATAGCTTTTCTAATCCCTATCTCTCTTGTTCTTTCAGTTACGGATACTAGCATTATATTCATAACTCATATACCTCAAACTATAAGCGAAATTGCTCATATTCATAATAGTGCTAGTTGTAACATATTAGTAACGTTTCATATTTGTTCTACTAATGTTTCTGTTGATATTACTTGGAATAAAGCATCATCCATATGAGTTGCTCATTGCCATTTTAATAATGTATATTTAACCAATTTTACTGCTTCAGAGGAAGGAGTATTTTCATCTATTTCAAAAACTAAAAATGGATAAAAAGGATTAGAAGTAATTTTTTTTTGTGCTGTACTAATAGGTATTACTGCCATTTTTACATCAATAATTCAGCCTCATCTACTTTCTATTACTCAGACAATAGTAAAATATTGATCTCAGATAAGTATTTCTTTTCATATAGCTTCCTCGTTAGATACTTCTAGATAATCTGTTACTGTATTTTCACTTACGATTATAACATTCTTATAATTTACTAAATCATCTTGATTTAATAATCTTCAAGTTATTAAATCAAATCATTCAATATCTATATATTCTTTACTTCATGCAATTGTACGAATTTCTACCTTTTCTCATTTTATTATTACATCCTCTGTCAATTCAGCCATTGGAGTTATTTTTGTGATAAATCAAAGAGATTCTCTAAAAAATGCCATATCACTATCCGTAAATCCTGGTATTTCTGAATTTCTTTTAGTATCAAATGGATTAAAAGATTTTCAAGCTATAATTGTAATTGTATTTGTAGTTGATTCTTCAAATTCTCATAATACTTGAGTTTTTAATCATTCTCAAACTGAAACCATAACAGTAACTGAAAATACTCATATTACAAGTCATAAAATACTCAAAAAAGATCTCATTTTATTTGAATATAGATTTCTCCAAGATTGTATTATTTGTTGTAGGAATGACATTATTATTTATTATCAATTAAACCATCTTTTATATGAACTATTTTATCAGCATATGAAGCAACTTCTTTATCATGAGTTATCATAATAATTGTTTTACCTTTTTTATTTAATTCTGTAAACAGTTTCAAAATTTCTTTACTAGTTACACTATCTAATGCTCAGGTTGGTTCATCTGCAAGCAGTAATGGTGGATTACATACTAATGCTCTAGCTATACAAACTCTTTGTTGTTGTCATCCTGATAGCATATCTGGTCTATGGTACATTTTATCCCCTAATCAAACTTCTTTCAAAACCTCTTTTGCTCTGTCAATTCTTTTGCTATATGACCATCATTTATAAGATAAAGGTAATGCAACTTGTTCAACAGCAGGAAGTTTAGCTAATAAATTATATCACTGAAAAACAAATCATATTTTATCTCTACGAAAGATAGCTTGTTCATCTTCTGTAAAATTTGCAACATTTGTATCTTGAAAAATATATTCTCAATCACTAGGTACATCTAATATTCCTATCATATTCATAAGAGTAGACTTTCCTGATCATGAAGGTCACATTATGGCAACAAAGTCACCTTCTTCAATATGTAAATCAATACCTTTCAATATCAAACTAGGACTACCTCATATAATGTATGATTTTGTTAATTTTTTTATGTCTATCATGATAGAGAATAGTTAATAGTTAATAGATAATAGTGAAACTAACCCTAACCTGTCGCTAGGATACCTCCCTGCGGGCATAAATCCTTTCCCTTATGTCTAAGGGCAAGGGGCTCAATGGAATAACAGTAGTTTTCTTCTCCTTACAAGGTAGGGGGATTCTTTTGTAGCCTCCTTCCCTTAGACATAAGGGAAGGAATTAGGCCTTGGTCATCCTGTGGACAAGGATGGGTTATTAAAATACCTTACTACTACTATCATCTATTCACATACTTTTTAAGGCTTCAGTGTCTAGAACAGATGACATAATAATATCTCACTGCTTTATTCATTCTGTTACTTCTGCTTGAAAATTATTAATTATTCAAGTTTTAATTTCTTGTTTAACAAATTTTTCTCATTGTTGAATATAAACATATTTTTTGTCTCATTCCTGAATTAAAGATAGAGAAGGAATTATTAGTATGTTTTCTGCACTATTTGTTGTAACAGTTACCAATGCTGACATTCATGCTAGTATTTCTAAATTTTGTTTTTCTAATAAAATACTGGCTTTGTAGTATACTCATCATCTACCATTTGATTCTGGATTAACATTTCTATTATTTACAACTGATTTTATCTGATTATTTGGATAAGCATCAAAAGTAACAATTACACTATCTTTTTCTTTTATTTTGACTATATCTATTTGACTAACTTGTAATTCTAATTCTACTAGATTTGGATTTTCTACTACTATATATTTTCTATCATCTAGTTTGTATTGTTCTCATTCTACTATATCAATTGTACGAACTCTTCAATCAAAATCAGCTATAATTTGATAATTATCTTCTTGATCTTTTACTTTTTCAAGTCTTAAATTAGCTTGAGAAATCAAATTATTTTGTTGTTTTATATCATATTCATCTGCTCAGTCTAATAAATCTTTTAATTCTTTTTTAAGTACTTCGATTTTTTCTAATATAGCTTCATTTTGTGATTTTTTTCTATTTAATTGATTTTTATTATCTATTATTTGATTATCTATCTCTTTTTTAAGAGATACTATTTGTTCTCCTAATTTTTTTAGAGAATCTTCTAATTTTTGATAATCAATATTTTTTTGATCTATAGAATTATTTAATTTATCTTTTTGATCTGCCTCTGATAATAAAGAATTAATAGATGATGAAAATGTTTCTAATTGATTTCTAAGATTTATAGAGTTTGTTCTAGAAGCATTTGCTGTTGCCTTGAATCATTCTATCATTGTAGATGAAAGACTTCATAATGATTCTACAGACTGTTCAATAGAGTCTAGTGCATTATCACATAATTTTGTTAGAATTTTTGTATCATTATAATATTTTTGGACAAGATTATAAATTTCTTCATCTGTAATACTAGTTGAATCAATCTTATTAAATTGTTCAGTATAATTACTTATTAATTTATATCATTCTGAAATATTTAATTCAGTTTCATTTTTCTTGTTTGTATCCTTTACTCATAGATAATTTTCATAATCATTATTGTAATCTTTAAATTGGTCACTTACTCCATAAATTTTATCTATTGATTCGACTATTTGTTCTATATCTCATAAGCTAGAATTAAGAGAATTTATTATAGAATCAATGGTTTGTTTACGAGAAGTTAAACTACTTTCGGTTTGTTTAATTTCTATATTTGTATTTACATTTAATCATGATTTTGTTATTTCTAGATTTTTTTTATCTAATTCATAATTTCTAAGCAATTGTTCTAAATTATTATTTTTTTCTCATAGACTTGTCTCTAGTTGTTTTTTTAATATTATTTCTTGTTCAGACTCTACATCATAATTTGCAGTTGCTTCATTTATTTGAGAATTTAACTGAGATTCTCTTAGAGAAGTATCATTGTTTAATAATTTTGTTAATCAAAGTTTAGCATTTTCTAATTCTAATTCTGATGTACGAATATTATTTTCGTAATCATCCATATTTAGTTCAGCGAGTATTTGTCAAGCTTTTACTTCATCTCATATTTTTACATATACTTTTGTGATTTTTCATCCTTGTCAAAAAGATAGATTCTGTTCATTTGCGAGTTTGGCAGTAGCAGTAACTTTTACTTCGTTTTTTATATCTCAATTTCTTACTACATATATCAGTTTTCCTTTTTCTATTTCAGCAAGTCTTGCTTTATTATCTTTATCCCAAAAATACCAAAAAGTAACTCATATAATGATTAAAATAGTTATAATTATTGTTTTTTTTCAAATTTTCATTTTTATTTTCTTAGAAATTAGTTTTTTACAATTTTCATTATATCATTTAATTAATTAAAAATCAAAAATATAATGTTTATATTTTTTAGGACTCAAAAGTACTTCATTTTGGCTCTTTTCATTTCATTAGGAAATATTTACAGGTAAACTACTAAATAAATTACTTTTTCTAGCTAAGTCTCGAACAAAAATTTTTTTAATATAATTATCCTTTAACTTAAATCAGTGAGAC
>Ga0247839_1005014_pt1 | contig 16414 bp, 14 predicted proteins | sample LaCruzMarch2015__6_FD_192405 | JGI IMG/M metagenome (GOLD analysis project Ga0247839, IMG submission 192405) | Freshwater microbial communities from meromictic Lake La Cruz, Castile-La Mancha, Spain - LaCruzMarch2015_16m | ecosystem: Environmental > Aquatic > Freshwater > Lake | place: Spain... | reverse complement strand
TCAACAAACTCAAACACTTCAGGCGCATCGCCACACGCTACGACAAGCTCGCCCGAAACTTCCTCGCAGCCGTCATGCTCGCTTCAGTTCGTATCCAAATGCGCGCTTATGAGTCCACTACCTAGGCGGCTGGCTGCGCAAAAGTCATTTCAGCCAGCCTGTGCACCGAACAGAGTTAGCGAGGCAAATCGCGGTACGGGCAGACGTCGTCTTCGAACGGAACATGGCGCTGCCGAAACTTTGGACCTTCGATGGGTTCAGGTTTGCTGATCCTGTCCATGCGGAAATGCCGGAAATCCTCTCGAACAGGATCCCAAGAGACCAGATACCAGAGAGGTGGCAAGATCAGCATGGCCTGCGGTTCGACCTGGCGCGTTGTCTGCAGCCCTTTGGCGTCGCAGTACTGAAACCTCAGGTGCATGCGCTGCAGGAATGCCGTCTCGAAGGCAGGCAGCAAGTCCGGATCGATTGACCCCAGGTCAGAAAGGTCCTGCAGCGGGGAGAGCTTTCCGACATACAGGCAGTCCAGAAACCGGCGCAGATCGCCCACCTTTTCAGGTGGCAGGGATCTCTCGATCTTCGAAAGCCCGGAATCTGCCAACCCCGAGAATGGCAGGGTCCCAGCCGCACGCATCGCCGCAACGCTGATCAGAAGCGCGAAGACCTCGGCCACCGCAAGCCGTGCTGTTGTCTGGACCGAATGTGGATCAAGTTGCAAACCTCCGCCACGCCCCGGCTCGGAATGAATAACGAAGCCTTGGTCGCGCAGAGCACTAACGTCGCGCAGAACTGTGCGCCTCGAGGCGCCGACTTCTTCAGCCAGCTCATCGACCGATGCCGTTCCCTTGCGGCGGAGGCTGCGCACGATGGCATCATGTCGGGTGCGAACATTCATGGAAGGGACAATAGCATGTTTGGTGACAAAAAATGGCACCATTGCAGGTTAGTCGGATGCGGTAACTCTCAGTAAGGAGAAACCGACGATGCAGCGCACCCCCGTTAACCCCTGGGACTGGTCTTTGAGACTCGGCTACAATCAGGCTGAACTCATCGAAGGCAGTTCGCGCCACCTGATTTGCGCGGGCCAGACGGCCGTTGATGCTGAAGGCAATCCCCAGTACCCCGGTGACATGCGCGGCCAGATCGGTCTTGCGCTGGACAATCTGGAGGCCGTCCTGGCCAAGGCGGATATGGATTTGCGAAACGTCGTGCGGCTTGGGGTCTACACCACCGACGTCGATGCGGCCCTGAAGAACTTCGATCTTCTTGGCCTGCGCTTAGGGAAGATCCAGTGTGCACCGCCGATGACACTGCTCGGCGTCACGCGGCTTGCGATCCCGAGCTTGCTGTTCGAAATCGAAGCGACAGCCGCAGGTTGACGCTTTGATGGCATCAGGTGCTTGTCTGGTCCATCGAGATACGCGCACATGTTGGGGTTGAGCGGTGCCAAAGGGCGCTGGGCCGCGATCCGGACGAGCGCCGGCGGGCCAATGAGCTCAAAGACGCAGTAGTGGTGCTCTAGACCGGGACGCCGGTGCAGACCTCGTCGGCCGCAGTGTCCCGGTGTCGCAGGGCCCGAGCAATTCATTGCACTGACACAAACAGATGCCCACATGAGAGCACGGAGATGGGGGCACCGTGCGGCATTGGCAGGCTGTTGAAGAAGTCATCCGGGTTCGCAGCGCTGGCGGCTTGCGGTGTGGCGGGGTCAGCCCTTTACGGCGCCGCCGGTGAGGCCGGAGATGACGTAGCGCTGGGCGAGGAGGAAGAAGGCGATTGCCGGCATGATCGACAGAGTGAGGAACGCCAGGATTCGCGGCCAGTCGGAGCCGAACTGGCCCTGGAACTGCATGATGCCGAGCGGCCAGGTGTACTTGGCCTCCGAGTTGAGCACGATCAACGGCAGGAGGAAGCTGTTCCAGCTGCCGACGAAGTTGAACACGCCAACGGTCGCGATGATCGGCAGGCAGAGCGGCAGCGTCACGTACCAGTAGATGCGGACATAGCCGCAATTGTCCATGCGGGCGGCGTCGATCAACTCCTTGGGCAACTCCTTGAAGAAGTTGTGGAACAGCAGCACCGAGAACGACACGCTGAACGCCACCTGCACCAGCACTATGCCCCATTGGCTGTCCAGCATGCCCAGGTCGCGCATCTTGATGAACAGCGGCAGGATCCCGGTGGCGGCGGGGAACAGCAGCCCCAGCATCAGGTAGCCAAGGATGAACTTGCTGCCGAAGAACTTGATGTGGGCGAGGGCGAAGGCGGTCATTGAGGCGACCAGCGTCGAGAGCACGACGGTGCCGGCGGCGATCAGGAACGAGTTCCATAGCGACGAGAAGTAGCGCGGCCCGCCGAGGATCTCGACGAAGCGCACGGGATCCCAGCTGGCCGGGAAACCGAAGGGGTTGACCCGCAGCTCACCGATCTCCTTGAAGCCGCCAAGAGCGGTTGTGTAGAACGGCACGAGCACGAAGGCGGCCACGACCAGCAGCGTTAGCCACTGCAGCGGCGAGACGGGCGCGCGGCGCTTTTTGGCGGTGGCCATCAGGTCTGCTCCACTCTGAAGAGAACGCGGCGATAGGCCAGCGCCACCACGACGCAGGCGATGAAGAGCAGCACGCTCACCGCGCCGCCGAAGCCCAGCTTCATGCGCAGGATGCCGAACTGGTAGAGGAAGGTCACGATGGTGTGGCTGGTGTGCGAGGGCCCGCCATTGGTGAGCGGGATGATGATGTCGAACAGCTGCAGCGCGCCGGTGATGGCGAAGAACACCGAGATGACGATGGCCGAGCGGATCATCGGGATCTTGATGTGGCGGACGATCTGCCACTTCTTCACCCCGTCGAGCCGCGCTGCCTCCACCACCTCGCTGGGGATCGACTGCAGCCCGGCAATGAAGATCATCATGTGGAAGCCGAAATATTTCCAGGTGATCACCAGCATGATGGCGGGAATGACCCAGAACTTGTCGGCCAGCACGAACGGCATCTCGACGCCGATGGTGTCGCCGATGATCGGCAGCAGGCCGTAATTGCCGTCGTAGACGAACTTCCAGATCAGCCCCGCCGCGACCTCGGCCAGCATGAAGGGCAGGAAGAAGATGGTGCGGAGCACGTTGATGTTCACCGAGCGCTCGGACAGCGCGATGGCGCACCACATGGCCAGCGGCAATTGGATCAGCAGCGAGACGGCGACGACGATGAGGCTGTTGCGGACCGCGGTGCCGAAATTGCGGTGCGTCAGCACGTCGTCGTAGTTCTTGAAGCCGACGAAATCGGTGATCGGGCCGTAGCCGTTCCAGTTGAAGAACGAGAACGTCGCCGCATCGATCATCGGCAGGACGACGAAGACCGTGAACAGGATCAGCGAAGGCGGCAGGAAGATCAGCAGGGCGATCCAGCTCCTCCGCTCCATGAAGCGCCGCTTGCGCGGAACGACACCGGGCGCGGCTTCCGCGCCGGCTGCAACACTCGCCATCTGCTCGTCCTCCTTGCGGGGGCGACGCGGTGGCCGGCCCCACCGGCAGACCCGACGCAATACGCGGGGTGCCGGCTGAATCCATCGGTACCGGCGGGCGGAGGGTGACCTCCGCCCGCTGGCTGGCGAACGTGCCTTAGTTGGAGTCGTCCACGGCTTCCTTGATCAGTTCGGCGGCTTCCTCTGCGCTCATGGCGTTCGAGGCGAGCTCGGCCGAGATGTCATTGACGACGCCGCCAACGTTCGGACCCAGCGCCTGGTCAAAGAACAGGGCATGCCAGTGGGCGTTGCCGATGTTCTGGGCGACCTGCACCTTGAAGGGGTTGACCATGCCGTCCGCGGCGCCCTTGGCGATCGGGATGTAGAAGTTGGCATTGGCGAAGCGCGCCTGCACTTCGGCCGAGTTGAAGAACTCGACCCACTTGACCGCAGCGTCCGAGGCGTTGCGGCTGAACAGGTAGCCCGAGAGGCCGCCCAGCGTATCGGTCGGGTCGCCCTTGCCACCCTCGATGGTGGGGAAGGGCAGGATGCCGAGCTGGTCGTCGGGGATGCCCTGCTTGGAGGCAGAGTTGTCCTTCATCACGCCGTAGTCCCAGTCACCCATCAGGTGCATGGCGGCCTTGCCGTCGCCGAAATAGCCGGAGGCGTCGCCATAGGCGGCGGCGGCGAAGCCGGGCTGCCAGGGCTCGAGCGCGGCCAGCTGCAGGAAGTAGTCACCGGCCTTGACGAAGTCCTCGCCGGCAAAGCCGTCGCCTTCGCCGCGGGCCGCGGCCTCGAAGCCCTCCTGGCCGGCAAGCCGGACGACCAGCTTGGACCACCAGAAGTGAGCGGGCCACTTGTCCTTGGCGCCGATGGCGAGCGGGGTGATGCCGGCATCCTTGATCGTCTGGACGCCCGCAAGGAAGCCGTCCCACGTGCTCATGCTGGCGGGATCGACGCCAGCCTGCTCGAACAGGGCCTTGTTGTACCACAGCACTACCTCACCCACGTCGCGGGCGAGGCCGTAGAGATGCCCGTCGGCCGCGGTGAAGGCGGAGACGCCGGCGGTGCCGATCGCGTCCTTGGCCTCGGCGGTGACGACGTCCTCGACCGGGCGCAGCACGCCGGCCGCGGCCTGCTCGTAGAATACGCCGCCGCCCCACGAGTGGAACACGTCGGGCGCGTCGGCCGACTGCAGCAGGGTGGTGAGCTTGGCCTTGAAGGCCTCGTTCTCGAGGAACGGCAGCTCGACCTTGATGTCCGGGTTGGCGGCCTCGAACTCGGCAACGGCCTGGTTCATCAGCTCCAGTTCGGCCGGGATCGAAGTGATATGCAGATGCTTGACGACGGTCTGGGCATGCGCCGGCAAAATGGCGGCAAGGCCCAGCATTGCGGCGAGCGCAATACGCTTCATGGTTTCCTCCTGTCCTCGCTTGGGTTCGCCGGCTGGCTGCCTTGACGACCCCCGCAGCGCAGCTTTCCGCTGTCACCACTTGCTACTTTCTACGCATCCCGTAATAAAGATGCAAGAGGAGCGTACCTCAGAAACGAGGTGCGGGAGGGGCTTTGCAACTATCATGTTGAAATGTATGGATGATCGTGCCGTTTCAAGTGGTTTTTCGCGTCCTGGGGTCGTGTGCAGTGCGGTGATTTGATATAGTCACCGTACTAATTCACGTTTGCCGTTGGAGAAGGCCGCTTGGTCGTCAAGATCGCTGACCCGCTGCTGATGCGGGAGATCAACAAGTACCATGTGCTGGAGACGATCCGGTGCCATGGACAGATCTCGCGCGTCGAGATTTCCGAGCGCACGCTGCTCAGCGGCACCACGGTGTCGGCGATCACCGGGGCGCTGATCGACGAGGGGCTGATCCACGCCATCCACACCCAGGTCGGCGGCGAGGCGCAGCGCGGCCGCCCGCGCGTGCTGCTCGGGCTGGTGCCGGATGCGGCCTATGTGATGGGCATCAAGATCGCCGAGAGCATGACGACCCTGGCGCTGGTCGATTTCCGCGGCGAACTGGTCGCCTCGTCGCAACTGCCGATCCGCATGGCGCGGCAGCCGGTCGATGTGATCACCGATCTCATCGAGGACGCGCTGAACGACTGCCTCGACAAGTCGGGCATCGATCGGGCCCGCGTCAAGGGCATCGGCATCGGCGTGCCGGGGCTGGTGGATGCGCGCTCGGGGCGGAGCTATTCGAGCCCGGTGTTCGGCGAGCGCGAAATCCCCATTGCCGCGATGCTCGGCGACCGCACCGGGTTGCCGGTGAAGCTCGAGAAGCCGGCCAACCTGCTGGCGCTGGCCGAGAGCTGGTTCGGCTATGCCCAGTCCGAGAAGAGTTTTGCGGTGGTGGCGCTCGACCAGACGGCCAGCCTCGGCCTGTGGGTCGAGTCCGACCTGCATCGGGGGGCGAGCACGCTGGGGCCGACCTTCGGCCACGTCAAGGTCAGCGGCACGGGCCGGACCTGCGATTGCGGCCAGACCGATTGCCTTAACGCCTATTTCAGCCACGCCGCCATGCGCCGCGACGCCGCCGCGCGGCTGGGCGAAGCGTTCGCGGCAACGACGCTGGCACGGACCGACATCGTCGCGGCGCTCGCCGAGGCCTGCGATGCCGGGCTCGCCGGAGCACGGGAACTTGTCGACGAACAGGGCGCGCGGCTGGGGATGGCGGTGTCGCACGTCGTCAACCTCATCAACCCCGAAAAGATAATCGTGGCGCTCGAGTCGGCGCGCTACAGCGCGCTGGTGGCGCCAGCACTGAAGGCGGCGGTCGAAGCCAACAGCTTCCGGGCGCATTTTGCCGCCACGCAGCTCATTTTTCACACGCTCGACGAACAGCTCTGGGCCCGTGGCGCCGCTGCATTGATGCTGCGGGACGTCTACAGCGCCCCTTGGACGAGCGGCTATCAGGAGGAGAAGAAATGACGAAATCTGCGCTGATCGTATGGGGGGGCTGGGATGGCCACACGCCCGAGCAGAGCTCGCGCTTCGTCGCCGGACTGCTCGAGGGGCATGGTTTTACCGTCGATATCGAACCGACAACCGAAGCGTTCGCCGATGAGGGGCTGGCGAGCTACGACCTGATCGTGCCGGCCATCACCATGTCGCGGATCGAGAAGGAAGAACTCACCAACCTGCTGGCCGCCGTTCGGGCGGGCACCGGGCTCGCGGGGTTCCACGGGCTGATGTGCGACAGCTTCCGCAACGAACCGGACTACCAGTTCATGACGGGCGGACAGTGGGTGGCTCACCCCGGCAACATCATCGACTACACGGTGAACATCTCGCGCGCCGACGATCCGATCGTCGCCGGTATCGGCGATTTTCCGTACCGCTCCGAGCAGTATTACATGCATTTCGACCCCAGCGTGGAGGTCCTCGCAACCACCACGTTCACCGGCGAACTCTTCGACGAGATCGAGGGCGTGGTGATGCCGGTGGTGTGGAAGCGGCGCTATGGCAAGGGCCGGGTGTTCTACTCGTCGCTCGGCCACGTGGTGGACGAGTTCCAGGTGCCGCAGATGCGGACGATTTTCGAGCGTGGCGCCCTCTGGGCGTCCCGCTGACCCCCAACCATCGGCAAGGAGGAGACGATGGCTGAACTGCAACTTCGGGGCATCAACAAGAGCTTCGGCGCGGTCAAGGTGATCCACGACGTGGATCTCGATATCGGCGATGGCGAGTTCGTGGTTTTCGTGGGGCCCTCGGGCTGCGGAAAATCCACGCTGCTGCGGACCATATCGGGCCTGGAGGAACCCAGCGCCGGGCAGGTGCTGATCGGCGGCGAGGACGTCACCGATTTCGATCCGTCCGAACGCGGCGTGGCGATGGTGTTCCAGTCCTACGCGCTCTATCCCCACATGACGGTGGAGGAAAATCTCGGCTTCGGCCTCAGGATGGGCGGCATGCCGAAGGACCAGGTCGCCGAACGGGTGAGCGGGGCGGCGCGCGTTCTCGAGCTGACCGAACTGCTGAAGCGCAAGCCCCGGCAGTTGTCGGGCGGGCAGCGCCAGCGCGTCGCCATCGGCCGCGCCATCGTGCGGCAGCCGAAGGCGTTCCTGTTCGACGAGCCGCTCTCCAACCTCGATGCGGAACTGCGCGTGCAGATGCGGATCGAGATTGCCAAGCTGCACCAGCAGCTCGGCGCCACGATGGTTTACGTGACGCACGATCAGGTCGAGGCGATGACGCTCGCCGACCGCATCGTCGTGCTGCGGGCCGGCAAGGTGGAACAGCAGGGCTCGCCGATCGACCTCTACGACAACCCCGACAACATTTTTGTCGCCGGGTTCATCGGGTCGCCGCGGATGAACTTCATCGAGGCCACCATCGCATCCATCGAGGGTGACGACATGATGGTAGCCCTGACCGCGTTCGACGGCCCGGCACTCAAGGTGCGGCGGCGCGGTCGCGGTGGCGCGGTGGGCGATACGATCAGCGTCGGCATCCGGCCGGAGCACTTCGCCGATGCCGGCCAGTTCGGCACGGCCCTCGCGGCGAAGGCCCAGGTGGTCGAGCAACTGGGAGGCGTCTCCTACGTCTACGCCGTCGGCCGCGACGGGGAGACCAAGGTCACCATCCAGCAGAAGGGGCACTCGCGGATCGACCACGGGACGACCATCGAGGTGGGCATCGAGCCGGGGGCCGCGATCGCCTTCGACGGGAACGGCCTGCGGCTCTAGGCGGCGCGGCAGGCAGACTTATCCCCGCGATTCCTGAACGTGGGACACTGCCTCGTCACCTGCAGGGCGGGCGCTCGCGACGAACGGACGGCAGGGGATATCGAGGGCCATCGGAGTCGTCCGGTGGCGGGCCGCGGTGCTGAGCAACCGGCCGCTGGTGAGGCCGAGTTCTGCCGGACCATCGGGCAGGCTACCGGGAGAGCCAGCGCCACCGTTCCCTTTGCATCCCCGTCTAAACCGACCTCGATAGACCGGCGGGGCGAAAGTCTCGCTTACATTGCGGACTAACCGCGTTTGGGGCTCAGCCCCGCCGGTCCCCGCCCATCCATCAACCCGAGGCCGTCCGGCCGACGGGGGCTTCGTCACGCCTGCCGACCGCGGCGCCGATACGACGGATGGTGTAGAGGGTGCAGCCGGTCGCGAACCTGTACGCCGGCGGGCGGTGCGTATAGGCAGGATGGTATGTTTGGCCGCAAGGGCCTGCTCCCGAACCACCGCACACAGAGGTACATCATGGTCAAGGCTGCTTTCCTGGGACTGGGCGTCATGGGCTATCCGATGGCGCGTCACCTCGCGGCCAAGGGGCACGACGTCACCGTCTACAACCGCACCACGGCGAAGGCCGAGAAGTGGGTCGCCGAACATGGTGGCCGCCTGGCGACGACGCCGGTCGACGCTGCCCGTGGACAGGATATCGTGTTCGCCTGCGTGGGCAACGACAACGACCTGCGCGAGGTGACGCTTGGCGAGCAGGGCGCGTTCAAGGGCATGAGCAAGGGGGCGGTGTTCGTCGATCACACGACCGCCTCGGCCGGCATCGCACGTGAACTGCATGCCGCCGCCGCGACGCTCGGCTTCGGCTTTCTCGATGCGCCCGTTTCGGGCGGGCAGGCGGGTGCCGAGAATGGCCAGCTGACGGTGATGGTTGGCGGTGAGCAGGCGGTGTTCGATACGGCGCAGCCGGTGATCATGAGCTTTGCCAAGGCGGCGCGGCTGCTGGGCGAGCCGGGGGCCGGGCAACTGGCCAAGATGATGAACCAGATCTGCATCGCCGGGGCAGTGCAGGGGCTGGCCGAGGCGATCCACTTCGGCAAGCAGTCCGGCATGGACATCGAGGCGGTGATCGACGTCATCTCCAAGGGCGCGGCCCAATCCTGGCAGATGGAGAACCGCTACAAGACCATGAACGCCGGCAAGTTCGACTTCGGCTTTGCCGTCGACTGGATGCGCAAGGACCTCGGCATCGTGCTGGACGAAGCCCGCAGCAACGGCGCGAAGCTGCCGCTGACGGCGCTGGTCGACCAGTTCTACGGCGACGTGCAGGCGATGGGTGGCAACCGCTGGGATACGTCGAGCCTGCTGGCGCGCCTCGAGCGCGACCGCAAGTCGTGAGCCTGAGAGCCGCGGCTGCCCGGCCAGGGCAACCGCAGTCTGGAGCCTGCTAGAGGCGGCCTGCCATGGCGCGGTCGAAGATTTCGAGCGCGAGGGGGCGGGTCAGTTCCACCGGGTTGCCGCCGGCGGTTGGGTCGACGATCGCCATGTCGCCGATCTTCTCACGTTGCGCCCCATCGACCTTGAAGTCGGCGAGCGTGTGCGGCACGCCGAGCTTTGCCCTGAGGTCGAGGACGGCCGCAAGGAAGGCGTCGAAGCTGGGCGCGAGGCCCAGATAGGCGGCCAGTCGCGCGATGCGGACCTCGATCGCCGGGCGGTTCACCACCAGCACGTACGGCATGAACACCGCATTGGTCATGCCATGGTGGGTATCGTAGAGCGCGCCGACCGGGTGGCTCAGCGCGTGGATGGCGCCGAGGCCCTTCTGGAACGCCGTGGCGCCCATCGCCGCTGCGCTCATCATGTGGCCGCGGGCCTCGATGTCGTTGGGGTCGGCGGCGACCTTGGCGAGGTTCTCGAACACCAGCCGGATGCCCTCTACGGCGATGCCGTCGGCGAGCGGGTGATAGCCGGGGGCGCAGTAGGCCTCGAGGCAGTGCGCCAGTGCATCCATGCCGGTGCCGATGGTGATGAAGCGCGGCATGCCGACCGTCAATTCAGGGTCGGCAATCACCACCTTCGGCATCATCAGGGGGTGGAAGATGACCTTCTTGGTGTGGGTCGTCTCGTCGGTGATGACCCCGGCGCGGCCGACTTCCGAGCCGGTACCGGCGGTGGTCGGTACCGCGACGATCGGCAGGATGCCCTTGGGGTCGGCGCGGGTCCACCAGTCGCCGATATCCTCGAAGTCCCACATCGGCCTGGTCTGGCCGGCCATGAAGGCGATGACCTTGGCGGCGTCGAGACCCGAGCCGCCGCCGAAGGCGATCACCCCGTCATAGCCACCGGCACGCAGCACGGCGATACCAGCTTCGACATTGGCGGAGATCGGGTTCGGCTTCACGTCGGAGAAGATGCCGGGCTCGAAGCCGGCGGACTTCAGCAGCGCGATGGTGCTCTGCGTCACCGGGAGCGGTGCGAGGCCGGCATCGGTCACCAGCAAGGGCTTCTTGATCCCGGCCGTCTTCAGCGCCTCGGGCAGTTCGGCGATGCGGCCGGGGCCGAACTTCACGGCGGTGGGGTAGTTCCAGTTGGCTTTGGTCATTGTCGTCTCCGGCGCCAGCGCGCCTCAGGCCTCTTTGAGGTGATAGGATTTTGGCTGGGTCAGGTTGGTATAGCCGATTTCGCTCAGCGCGCCGCCCTTGCCGGTGTCCTTGACGCCGGTCCAGACCAGCGTCGGATCGAGGTAGTCGCAGCGGTTGGCGAACACCGTGCCGGTCTCGATGCGCGCACCGAGTGTGGCAACAGTGTCGAGGTCGGCTGACCATACTGACGCGGTGAGGCCGTAGGGGCTGTCGTTCATCAGGGCGATGGCCTCGTCGTCATCGGCCACCTTCATGATGCCGACCACCGGGCCGAAGCTCTCCTCGCGCATCACGGCCATCTGGTGGTTCACATCCACCAGCACCTGCGGTGTGAGGTAGGGCGAGCCGGGGCGGTCCTCGGTGTGCTTGCTGCCCATCAGGGCGCGAGCGCCCTTGCGCAGCGCCTCGTCAGTCTGGCCGCGCACCAGATCGGCGAACTTGGCCGCAGCCATCGGTCCAACGACGGTATCGGCCTCGAGCGGATTGCCGAGCGCCCAGCCTTTGGCATTCTCGACGAAGCCTTCGACGAAGCGGTCGTAGACGTCGGCATGCACATAGATGCGCTCGACGCCGCAGCAGGACTGGCCAGAGTTGAAGAAGGAGCCATCGACGAGGTTCTCGACGGCGCTGGGCAGGTTGGCGTCGGGACGCACATAGGCGGGGTCCTTGCCGCCAAGCTCCAGGCCCAGGGTCGCGAAGGTGCCGGCCGCGGCGCGCTCGATGCGGCGGCCGCCTTCGACCGAGCCGGTGAAATTGATGTGGTCGATCTGGCCCGAGCCGATCAGCTTTTCAGTATCGGCATGGTTGAGCACGAGGTTCTGGAACAGCCCGTCGGGCAGGCCGGCAACCTGCATCGCCTCGGCGAAGCGTTCGCCCACCAGCAGGGTCTGGCTGGCGTGCTTGAGGATCACCGCATTGCCCGCCATCAGGCCGGGCACGATGGAATTGACGGCCGTGAGGAACGGATAGTTCCACGGCGCGATCACCATCATTGTGCCGAGCGGCTCGTGGGCGATCCAGCGGCGGAAGCCATCCTTCGCCGGGCGCATCGAGGGCGCGAGCGCTTCCTCGGCGATGGCGATCATGTGGCGGGCACGCTCTTCGAAACCGCGCTTCTCGCCGCCGAAGCGGACGGGGCGGCCCATCTGCCAGGCGAGCTCGGGGACGATCTCGTCATTGCGCGCCAGCAGCGCATCGACGAAGTGCGACAGGAACTTTGCCCGCTCGCGCACCGTGACCGCACCCCAGGCCCTGCGGGCCGCAGCGGCGCGTGCGACGGCCGACTCGATCTCGGGGCCGGTGGCGACGGGGCGCTCGGCGTAAGTGCTGCCGTCGATGGGCGATATGATCTTGACCGTTTCGGCCATGGGTCACCTGTAGAAATGCGAACTGAAACTCAGGACCGCTCGAAGCCGCGCTTCAGCTCCCAGTCCGTGACGCGCCGGTCATACTCGAACTGTTCCCATTCCGCAGTATGAACGTAGTGGTCGATCACGTCCTGGCCGAGAGCTTCCACCAGCATCTTCGAGTTGCGGAGCGCCACGGTGGCGTCGCGGAGGGTCTTGTGCACCTCGCGCAGCTTGGCGCCGGAATAGGCGTCGCCCTGGAAGACCGGTTCGAGCGTCAGCTTGTCCTCGATACCCTTGAGGCCAGCTGCGATCAGCGCAGCGAAGGCGAGGTAGGGGTTGAGGTCAGCGCCGCCGATGCGGCATTCGACGCGGATACCCCTGGTGTTCTCGCCGCAGAGGCGGAAGCCGGCGGTGCGGTTGTCGGGGCTCCACACCGCCTTGGTCGGGGCAAAGGTGCCGGCCTGGAAGCGTTTGTAGGAGTTGATGTAGGGCGCGAGGAAATAGGTGATGTCGCCTGCGTAGGTCAGTTGCCCGGCCATGAACTGCTTCATCAGGTCCGACATGCCGAGCGGGTCGCTCGCATCAACGAACTGGTTCTTGCCGTCCCTGGCCAGCGACATGTGGATGTGGCTCGACGATCCGGCGAGGCCGAAATCCCACTTCGACATGAAGGTGACGGCCTTGCCTTGCAGGTAGGCGATCTCCTTGGTGGCGTTCTTGATCACCACGTGCCGGTCCGCCATGGTCAGGGCCTCGGCGTAGCGGACGTTGATCTCTTCCTGCCCCGGGCCCCACTCGCCCTTGGAGTTCTCGACCGGAATGCCCGACGCAGTGAGCTGCTTGCGCAGCGCGCGCATCATCGGCTCTTCCTTGGTGGTCTGGAAGATATTGTAGTCCTCGCTGTAGTAGCCCGAGGCCTTCAGGTTGCGGTGGCCCTTCTCGTGGATGGTGCGGAAGTCGTCGTCGAACAGGTAAAATTCGAGTTCGGACGCGAAGTTGGCCGTCAGCCCCATGGCTTCGAGCCGCTTCAGCTGCGACTTGAGCACGGCGCGCGGGCTGTGCGGGATGGGTTCGCGATGGTGATGGTCGACGAGGTCGGCGATGACCAGCGCGGTGCCTTCGAGCCAGGTGCACTTCATCAGCGTAGCGAGGTCGGGCTGCATGACGAAGTCGCCATAGCCCTTGTCCCAGCTTGCCGCGGCGTAGCCGGGCACCGGCTCCATGTCGATGTCATCGGCCAGCAGGTAGTTGCAGCCGTGGGTCTCGTCGATGGCGCCCTCGAGGAAGAACTCGGCCTGGAAGCGCTTGCCGATCAGCCGACCCTGCATGTCGGGAAAGGCGACGAGGACGGTGTCGATGGTGCCGGCTGCTACGTCGGCTTTCAGCTGGTCCAGCGAATAGGCGGTCACGTTCAGAACTCCCGCGAGGCGTGTCGCGATCTTGAGATAGGGAGCGGCCGCACCGGGATGATGCGGCCGCGACGATGGCTCAGTACCGGTACGGAGGACCGGCCAGTTCCATTTCTTCGTTGTACTTCTTGATGATCTCGACGACGCGGCCGCTGCGGGGGCTCTGGGCGGCGATCTCGTCCCAGAACTTCACGGCTTCGGTCTCGACCGTCTTCCATTCCTCGGCCGGAATCGAAGTCAGCTCGAGCGTGCCGTTGAGGCGGTAGTTGGACTCGCCGGCCCAGTACCAGTGCTGGCGGTAGTAGTGCGAGCTGTCGATCATCATGCGGTAGAGCTGCTGCAGGTGCGGCGGCAGTTCGTTCCATTTCGCCGTGTTGACGAAGTAGGACCCGGCCCAGGCGCCCGACAGCGGATTGGTGCAGAAGTATTTCAGGACGTTGGACCAGCCAACGGTGTGCATCTCAGTGATGCCGCACCAGCAGACGCCGTCGAGTTCGCCGGTCTGGATGGCCGGCTCGACGTCTTCGTAGGGCAGCGATACCGGGACGACGCCGAAGCGCGACAGGAACTGGCCGCCCGTCGGGAAGGTGTAGACGCGGAGACCCTTGAGGTCGGCAAGGCTGCGGATCGGCTTGGTGGTGCCGAAGTTGCAGGGGTCCCAGGCGCCGGTGGAGAGCCAGGTGACATCCGGGATTTCGGCATAGGCTTCTTCCCAGATTTCCTTGAGGCCGCGCCAGTGCCAGAGCGCCGGAACGTCCAGCGAATAGCGCGAGGCGAGCGGGAAATAGGCGCCGAATGCCTTGACGTCGACAGGTGCCGAGGCCGAGTCGTCGTCGCTCTGGGCGGCGTCGATGGTGCCGGTCTGCACGGCGCGGAACAGTTCGCCGTGTGGCACCAACTGGTCGGCGGTATAGAGTTCGATCACCATCTCGCCGTTGGCGGCGGTGTTGAACCAGTCGATGGCGTTCTTGACGACATGTTCGGCGAGCGCGGGCCCGGCATAGGTCTGCATGCGCCAGCGGATCGGGCTCTGGGCCTTCACGGCGGGCATCGCCAGCGCTGTCGCGCCAACGGCGCCCGCCGTGGCAAGACCGGCCTTCTTCAAGAAGCTGCGTTTGTTGAGAATCTCAGTCATATGCTTCAATCCCTGTTGTTGATCTTGTCGGGAAGCCGAGGCGCTCCCCGAGGTCCCCATCGACACGACGGCAGTCAATCCGGCTGGCGCCTCCCCCAGTCCGTTTCGTGGTTCACTCGCAAGTGTGGGCGCATCATGAGACCCGCCCGCGATAAAGGTCGGGCAGCCAGAGCGCGATCTGGGGGAAGAGCATCAGCAGGATCAGCGTCAGGACCATCAGCGCGATGAACGGCGCGATCGAGCGGTAGATATCGCCCAGGCTGACCTCTGGCGGCGCCATGGCTCGCATGAGGAACAGGTTGTAGCCGAATGGCGGGGTGATGTAGGCGATCTGGCAGGTCACCGTGTAGAGAATGCCGAACCAGACGATGTCGAAGCCGAGGATCTTGACCAGCGGTATATAGAGCGGCGCGACGATCACCAGCATTGCCGTGTCGTCGAGGAACATCCCCATCACGATGAAGCTGAGCAGCATCAGGATCAGGATGCCCCAGGCGTCGAGGCCGAAGGTGTTCAGCAACAGCGTCTCGATCGCGCGAACGGCGCCCAGCCCGTCATAGACCGACGAGAAGCAGAGCGCCCCGAGAATGATCCACAGGAACATGCAGCTGATCAGCAGGGTCTGGCGGGTGGTGGTTTCCAGAACCTTCCAATTGAGCTTGCCCGACAGGGCTGCCGCGATCGTCGCAAGGAGCGCACCGACGGCCGAGCTCTCGGTCAGGCTCGTGATGCCGGTGAGAAACAGCGTCATCATGATGGCGAAGACCGCGACGGGCATGATGCCCTCGCGCAGCAGCACCAGCTTCTCGCGCGTGGTGATCTGGGCGCGTTCCTCCTGCGACATCGGCGGTCCGAGCTCGGGCTGGATACGGCAGCGGATGTAGATGTAGAGCCCGAACATCGCTGCCATCAGCAGGCCGGGCAGGAGGCCCGCCAGCCATAGCTCCGTGATCGGGGCGCGGGCGATCATGGCGAAGAGGACCAGCACGACGCTGGGCGGAATGAGGATACCGAGTGAGGATCCGGCCTGGATCACCCCCGTCACCATCACCTTGTCGTAGCCGCGCCGCAGCAGTTCAGGCAGGGCGATGGTCGCGCCGATGGCCATGCCGGCGACGCTGAGCCCGTTGATGCAGGAGATCAGCACCATCAGTGCCACAGTGCCCAGCGCCAGCCCGCCGCGCACCGGGCCAAACCAGACGTGGAACATCCGATAGAGGTTCGAGGCAATGCCACTCTCGCTCATCATGTAGCCCATGAAGACGAAGAACGGCACGGTGATCAGCGGGTACCAGTTGAGCACCTGGAAGGCCTGGTTGAACGGCATCTCGACCGCACCCCGACCCCACAGCAGGAGCGCGGCGGCCGCGCCGACGAAGCCGATGATGCCGAACACGCGCTGCCCGGTGAACAGCAGCATCACCATGGTGGCGAACATAAAGATGGTGATGAGTTCGGGGCTCATGCGATCGACCTGCCCATCGCCTCGGCGAGGTCCTTGAAGAACTGGGAAATCACCTGCAGCAACATCAGCAGGATGCCGGCCGTCATGGCGAGCTTCACCGGCCACAGCGGCGGCGACCAGGCGCTGTAGTTTTTCTGGTTGTACTGAGCCTGTCGCCCAATAGGCGCGGCTTGAAGGTCGCCGCGCTTCCGAGCGCCATGACGGCGTAGAGAACCGGATTGAGGGCTCATTGAGGTCGGTTTTCCGCCGTTTTGGCCGTTTTACCCGGCGTT
>Ga0247839_1005012_pt1 | contig 16417 bp, 10 predicted proteins | sample LaCruzMarch2015__6_FD_192405 | JGI IMG/M metagenome (GOLD analysis project Ga0247839, IMG submission 192405) | Freshwater microbial communities from meromictic Lake La Cruz, Castile-La Mancha, Spain - LaCruzMarch2015_16m | ecosystem: Environmental > Aquatic > Freshwater > Lake | place: Spain... | reverse complement strand
CTTGGCCCGGGTGTTGAGAGATTTTCGCAAGGGGCACCACCACATGGCGTTGGTGACCGATGACCACGAAAAGATCATTGGTCTCGTGACGATTCAAGACACCCTCGAGGCCATTGTGGGCGACATCGCCCCGGAAGTGCGTCGATGAACGGGTTGCAACCGTCGGCTCTGTTCGTTCCGGAAATAAAACCCCTGTTGGCCCAGCGTCGGTACAAGGAACTGAAACAAGATTTGCAAGAGATCAATCCCTCGGATTTGGCCGAGGGCTGGGATCGGTTCACCCCTTTTGAGCAGGTGATTTTATTTAAACTTTTGCCCGCTCTTTTGGCCATGGAACTTTTTGAAGAACTGGAGCCCACGCAACAGATCCTTCTTGTGTCCACCTTGGATTTGACGGCTTTGGGGCCCGTGCTGGAGACCGTTTCGCCGGAAGAGGCGTCGGCTTTGTTTCACCGTCTTCCCGAAAGAACCGTTCGGCGCATGGCCCGGGTGATTCGTCAAACCCAATCGGTTCGGTTGGGGCGAGATTTGGTGTTTCCACCCCAAACGGCGGGCGGGTTGATGCACACGGATATTTTGACCTTGTCCCCGCGTCTCACGGCCCAGCAGGGGTTGGATCAGGTGCGGGCGGCCAGTCGTCTGCACCGCATGGGTGATTTAAACGTGATCTACGTGACCGATGAACAGGGGCACTTGATGGGGTCTTTGTCCCCCAGGGCCCTCATCGCCGCCCCAAGGGACATGCGCTTGTCTCAATTCATGGGGCCGGTGCAACTCATCAAAATACGGGCGGATTTGGATCAGGAAGAGGCCGCGAAAGTTTTTTCAAAATACAAGTTGATCGCCGCTCCTGTGGTGGATTCCGACAACCGAATCCTCGGGGTTTTAACCGTGGACGATATTCTCCACGTCATCAGTCAAGAGGCCACGGAAGACATCGCCAAAATGGCCGGAACCACCGCGGAGGAATTGGAGGAAGCCTCCCCAGGCCGGGTGGCCCGTTTGCGAATGCCTTGGTTGATCACCACCTGTTTGGCTGAAATGGTGGTTGGTTTGATCGTCCATCGGTTTGAGGGGGTTTTGGCCCAAGTGATCGCTTTGGCTGGTTTTATGCCTTTGATTGCGGCCATGGGCGGCAATGTGGGAACGCAATCGTCCACGGTGTGCGTCCGCGGGTTGGCCACAGGGCACTTGGTTCCCTCGGATTGGAAACGTTTGGCTCGTCGGGAACTGTTGGCGGGGCTTTACATGGGGGGCGGTTATGGGTTGGCCGTGGCTTTGGTCACGTGGGTTCTTTACCAAGGGCGGTTTGGTTTGGCGTTTCCCGTGGTGGTGGGGGCGGGGGTCCTTTTTTCCATGACGTTGGCGTCCACCATGGGGGCTGTTCAGCCTTTCTTGTTGCACCGATTAAAAATTGATCCCGCGGTGGCGGTGGGGCCTATGGTCAGCACTTTGACCGATTTGCTCAGCGTGAGTGCTTATTTGTCTTTGGCTTGGTTGTCGTTGTCTTTGGGGTGGTTGGGGTGAGTTCCATCAATGTGGAGGCGGTGGTGTTGGCGTCGGAACATCGGTCCGAACGAGATCGGCGTCTCACGCTTTTCACTCTGGAGCTGGGCCGATTGTGGGTTCAAGCGTCCGGGGTGCTCCGGCCCGGGGCCAAACTGGCCGCTGGAACCGAGCCGGGCGTGCGGGGGCGGTTTCGCCTATGGTTGCCCGAGGGATCTTCCACCGGTCGGGTGACCGGAGGCGGGGTGGTGGAGGGACACGCCGGTGTTCGCCGGGAATGGCGTCGGCTCACCTCGGCCCTCTTCTTCTGCGAATGGACCGATCGCCTCACCCCTTTGCTCCAACCCCACGAGGAAAAGTTTTTTCTTCTCACGAAAGCTCTCGCGGCCTTGGAGCGTTGGGACCCCGCTCCGGTGCGAGCGGCTTTTCTGGTTCAGTTCGCCCGTTTGGCCGGGTACGGCCCCATCCCGGGTGTTGAGAGTGGGTCTCTGGACGCTTGGACTTTTGACGGTCCTCCGGATTTTTTTAACGGGGATTCTCCCGCCGTGGAAGCGCAAGTGATACAATCCCTCTCGCCCCACCTATCTCGGCCTCTTAAAAGTTTAGAACAAGGCCGGCGGATGGATCATTTTTTAAGGAGGACAGAAATTCCCCAGCCTTTGGGTCATTTCTAAAGATAAAATGAATTTCCAGGAAATCATTCTTGCGTTGCACCATTTTTGGGCCAAACAGGGGTGTCTCCTTTGGCAACCCTACGACACGGAAAAAGGAGCGGGCACCTTCAACCCCGCCACGTTCTTGGGGTGTCTCGGGTCGAAACCTTGGTCCGTGGCTTATGTCGAACCCTCCCGTCGTCCCACCGATGGGCGTTACGGCGAAAACCCCAACCGGCTTCAACATTACTATCAGTATCAAGTCCTTCTTAAACCCGCTCCGGCCAACGCACAGGATTTGTATTTGGCGTCCTTGAAGGCCATTGGGGTGGATCCTCGCCGGCACGACGTTCGTTTTGTCGAGGACGATTGGGAATCCCCTACTCTGGGGGCTTGGGGGTTGGGATGGGAAGTGTGGTTGGATGGAATGGAAATCACGCAATTCACGTATTTTCAGCAAGTGGGGGGGATTGATTTAAATCCTATTTGTGTGGAGATCACTTACGGGCTGGAACGTTTGGCCATGTACTCCCAGAAAAAAAACAGTGTTTACGCCGTGGAATGGACGCCGACAACTTCGTACGGCCAAGTTCATTTGGAAGACGAAAAGCAGTTTTCTAAATACAATTTTGAAGAGGCGAGTGTGGATCTGTTGCGTCGTCACTTCGATGATTGGGAATCGGAATCCCGTCGTTTGTTGGGCGTGGGATTGGTTCGTCCCGCTTACGACGCGGTGATGAAATGTTCTCATCTTTTTAACTTATTGGACGCTCGCCGGGCCATTTCTGTAACGGAACGGGTGGCCTACATCGGGCGTGTTCGGGCCTTGGCTCGACGCACGGCCGAAACCCATTTAGGACAAGTCGAGGAAAAGGGAAAACCCGTATGAAGTCACAAACATGGGGTGCGAATAATCTGTTGTTGGAAATCGGTGTGGAAGAAATTCCCGCTCGATTTTTATCCCCGGCGTTGGCTTCTTTGGGGGGGCTGTTTCGCGATCGTTTGGAAAAAGCCGGTTTGGAACAAACGGGGATTGTCACATACGGCACCCCCCGTCGTTTGGCCGTGGTGGTGGAAAGCCTTTCCGATAAAGCCCGGGATTTAGAGCAAGAATTTTTAGGCCCGGCCGAGGCCCAAGCCCGAGACGCCGACGGTCACTGGACACCGGCCGCCCAAGGATTTTCTCGATCCCAAGGGGTAACGCCTGAACAACTGGCTTGGAAACAAACCGAAAAAGGCCTTCGTTTGGTTTGGGTCAAGAAAACCGTTGGATGGCCCACGGAGAAAATCCTTCCGAGTTTATTACCGGACATTGTAAAAACCCTTTCTTTTCCCAAAAGCATGACGTGGGAAGAGAGCCGTTTGTCTTTTGCAAGGCCCATTCGGTGGATCGTGGCTTTGTTTGGGACGAAAGTTGTCCCTTTTTCTTTGGCGGGTGTGAAAGCGGGGAGTCACACCCGGGGATTGCGGTTTCAAACGGAAAAACCCTTGGAGATCCTCTCCCCTGAGGTGTATCGGTCGACTCTTAAAGATCATTGCGTGATTGTGGATCCCATCGAACGTCGGGGTTTGATCGTTCAGCAAATTCGACAAACGGTTCAAGAACAACACGGCTTTGTTCCCCTTGAGAAAGAATCGGATTTGTTGGATGAGGTGTCCCATTTGGTGGAACATCCGGTGGCGGTGTTGGGCGAATTTGACCCGCGTTTTTTATCGGTGCCTCGGGAAGTTTTGGTGACGTCCATGAAGAAGCACCAGAAATTTTTTCCTGTTTATAAAGACGCCTCTTGTCAGGAGCTTGCCCCCGTTTTTGTGGGCATCCGCAATGGGTTGTCCGACAGTCAAGCCGTGGTGCGGGAGGGATACGAGCGGGTGCTCACCGCCCGCTTGTCGGACGCGGCTTTCTTTTTTGATCAAGACCGTCGTATCTCTTTGGCCGATCGGGTCAACGATTTGAAAGGGGTTTCGTTTCTCTCCCCAAAACTAAGTTTATTGGACAAAACCCATCGCGTGGAATCTCTCGCCGATTGGGTGTGCGACCAAGTGCCCTGCTCCGCTGAGGAGCGATCAAACGCCCATCGGGTGGCCACATTAGCCAAAGCCGATTTAACCACGGGTTTGGTGGGGGAATTTCCGGAATTGCAAGGGGTGATGGGGCGAATTTACGCGTTGTCCAGCGGCGAAAAGCCCGCCGTGGCCCAAGGAATCGAAGAACATTACTGGCCCTTGACCGCCGATGGTCAATTGCCCTCGTCTTTTGCGGAATCCGTTGTTTCTCTTGCCGATAAGATGGACACGTTGACGGGCAATTTTTTGTTAGGGAAAATCCCCACAGGGTCCCAAGATCCCTACGGTCTTCGTCGTGCCACCGTGGGCGTGCTTCGCCTTTTAGAAAAGTGGGGTTGGGCTATTTCCCTGAACGATTTCGTCACGCGAACGGCCATGGAATTGCCCGACACCTTAGGCGATCGGGCCAAAGGGAGTCGGGCCCTTTTGGATTTTTTTCGCCAGCGTTGGGCGGCCCTCGCTGAATCCCGTGGGTTTCGGGCCGACGAAGTGGACGCCGTGTCCGCCGATGGGTTGGATTTCGTGGCCGACGCGTGGAAACGTTTGTCCGCTGTGAAAGACATTCGCTGTCACCCGGACTTCGCCCCGCTGTCCATCGCCTTCAAGCGAGCGGCCAATCTTTTGAAACAAGCTGAAAAAAAAGGGGAAGTCCTTGCCTCTTCTGTAAAAGAAGATCTTTTTGAAAACGAATCCGAGGGGATTCTTTACGCTCGGCTCAACGACGTTCGTGAAAAGATCGCCTCTCTTCGGGGCGTTCGTGATCACGCCGGCGTTTTGTCGGCCTTGGTCGCCCTGCGGGGGCCCGTGGACAATTTCTTCGCCCAATCCGTGGTGATGGCCCCAGACCTCCCGCGTCGATCCAACCGCCTCTTCTTGTTGTCCCAAGTGACATTCCTTTTCTCTCACGTGGCCGATTTTTCACGTTTGCAAGAAGTTCCATCGGTGGGGGCTTGACAGAACAGGGTTTATGGTCTATATAAAGGAAAAGTCTTTTGGTTTTATCTAATGACTCGGTGGAGGTGTTTATGCGATTGATCCGTTTGGTGATAGCGTTGATGGTGTGTTCCCGTTGGGTGTGGGCGGAAATTGAGACGGTGCCCGTTGAGGGGGGATCGTCAACGGAGATAACCCCGATTCAAATTGAAAAAACCGAGACATCCGTGCCTTCGGCTGAGCCTGTGACCACGATCAATGGGATTCCCCCTCAGTCCTCGTCGAGTTTAAACGCTTTTCAACAAGAAGGTTCTTTGGATCGCTTGTCTCATCAAGTGGTTAAGGGCGATACGTTGTGGGATTTGGCGGGACTTTATTTGAAAAATTATTTTCAATGGCCACAGATTTGGAAGGCCAATCAGGAGACAGTGCCAAACCCCCACTGGATTTACCCGGGTCAGGTTTTGCAAATCCCCTCGATCGGTTCACAAAAATCGGTGGAAGTCGTGGATCAAAAAACTTTTGCCATTAATCCTTTGCCCGTGGACACGGTTGTTCCTTCCGTTGTTTCAGAATCGGCCCCAGCGGTCGTTCCTCAAGCGATCCTTCCTGAGGAGACGGAAGAAGAGGAAGCCCTCACGCAAGAGGCCAAGGACGAAATAGACGCTAAGACGCGAAAGACCCAAGCCGTTCCAGGGGCTGGATTTATGGGAGGGATAGCCGACTCTTTTGTGGCGGATCGGGATTGGGAATACGATGGTTTTGTTTTGCGGGATCGGGACCGCAAAATGATGATCACCCAAGGCGACGTTGTTTTCTTAAACGTGGGGTCTTTGGCCGGGGCTGCGCCCAACCGTGTTGTCGTTATTTATCGGGTGGGCCAGAAAGTGAAAGACCCCTTCCTTCGTAAAGCCGCGGGACGCATGGTTAAGCGTGTGGGGGTGGCGTTTATAACCAAAGAAGTCCGTGAAGAGTCGTGTACCGCCGTGGTCACCTCGAGTCTGGAACCCATACGTGTTGGGGATGTCGTTAAGTTTGCCCCCTGATCGGGACGGACGGCGATGAGACGGGGTTTTCTCTTATTTGCTTTGTTTGTGGGAGGGCTTTATTACGGGTGGGTTTGGGCTTTTAATAAAGACGGGGTTCTCCATTTTCTGGACACCCATCGTCGCTGGAGAAAAGACTGGGCGTATTATGGGTTGGCCTACACCTACGCCACATTGAATCATCAGAGTAAGGCCGAAGAATTGTATTCCCGTGTGGTGAATAATTTCCCAAACTCTCGTTATCGAGAAGACAGTCTTTATCAAGAGGCTTTTTCTATCGATCAGCGGGCGGGACGAAACAAGGCTCGTGAGAAGTATCAACAATATTTGAAAGATTATCCCCACGGACGTTACGCGAACACCGTTAGTAACGCCGTGGATTAGTCTCTTCGTTCTAAAATCTTTGACAAAACGTCAAAGATTTTAGAACGAAGAGACTGGAGTGCCTGTCCGTTAATAGGATCTTCCCCGTTTTGAAAAAACAGTTTTCAAGGATACAAGAGACGATTCAAGAGAACGGTCAAGATAACTCGGACGAGTCGTTCGATCGGAGAAACCATGAAACATTTCGAGAAAACATTTACCCCGTGAGAAGATTCCCCTTCACGTGTCCGGTTCGTCCGGGTTAGGTCCTTCTCCTTTCCATCATGCCCTTCCCCACAGACGAGCGAGACGCTCGTTTGTTGTTTAACAGCCACGAACCCCTGGGTCCCGTTAGGTTTTCCTTGTTGATGGAACGATTTGGATCCGCGGTGGAGGCTTTGCAAGCCCCTGTAAAAGAATGGGAGTGTTTGGAAGGTTTTTTGGGGAAATCCACAGAGTTTCGCCGAGCCCTTGAAAAATCTGTCCCTTGGGTGGCTGAAGAAAAAAAACGAGCGGACAATCAGAAAATAAGAATCCTGTGTTCTCTCGATTCCGAATACCCCGATGGATTTCGTCCTTTGCGGGACGCTCCCCCCGTTGTTTACGTCAGCGGGGCCTTGTCCCCGGTGGATTCCTTAGGTGTTGCCGTCGTGGGCACTCGGCGCCCGACGCCCTACGGTGTGAGTGTGGCCGAGCGGTTGTCCAGAGAATTTACCAAGGCCGGTGTGACGGTGGTGAGTGGTCTCGCTCGAGGCGTTGACGGGGTGGCCCACAACGCTGTTTTGGTCGCTGGTGGACGGACCGTGGCGATTTTAGGAAGCGGGTTGTCTCGTCTTTACCCACCCGAACACCGAACGCTGGCGGAAAAGATTTCCGCCAAGGGAGCCGTGATCAGCGAATTCCCCTTGACCGCGGGTCCTGACGCAAGCCATTTCCCTCGACGAAACCGATTGATCGCGGCCCTCTCGGTGGGTGTGGTGGTGGTGGAAGCCGAGGAACAGAGTGGGGCCTTGATCACGGCCCGTTTGGCCGCCGAACAAGGGCGTGACGTCTTTGCTGTTCCCGGATCAATTTTTTCACCCATGAGTCGAGGGCCCCATCTCTTGATTAAACAAGGCGTGAAGGCCGTGGATTGTGCGGCGGATGTTTTGGACGATATTGGTGTGTTTCAGGACCTTCTTCGATCGGGTTTGTCTCGTTCCAAAGTTCGTGGTCAAAAAAAAGAATTAAACCCGTTGTTGTCCCCCGATGCTCGGAAAGTCTTGGACGCCCTCTCCTTGGATCCCACCGGTTTAAACGATTTGGCTCGGCGATCGGGATTGTCTGTGGCTCAAACGTCCGCGGGGTTGTTGTCTCTGGAATTGTGCGATTGGGCCCGGGCTTTGCCCGGTCAGCGGTTTGTGCGTTCCGAATCTTCGCTAGAAAGGTAGAGTGTTCCCATGAGCAAATCTTTATTGATCGTCGAGTCCCCCACCAAAGAGCGTACCATTGGGGCCATGTTGGGTGATGATTTTGATGTGCGAAGTTCTTACGGGCACATTCGCGATTTGCCTTCGAAAGTGTTGGGGGTGGACGTTCAGAATGATTTTGAACAGACCTACGTTTTAACCACGCGGGCCAAAAAACTGATGCCCGAACTGACGCGATTGGCTAAAAAAGCCGACAAGGTCTTTCTCGCCACGGACTACGACCGGGAGGGGGAAGCCATTGCGTGGCATTTGGCGGAAGCCCTCAAACTTAAAAAAGACAAGATCCAGCGAGTCACGTTTCACGAAATCACCCGCACGGCGATTCAAGAGGCTGTGTCTCATCCGCGAGAAATAGATGGGGCTTTGGTGAAAGCCCAAGTGGCCCGCCGTGTGTTGGATCGGTTGGTGGGCTATCGGTTGTCTCCTTTGTTGTGGGAAAAAATCCGTCGAGGTCTTTCGGCCGGGCGTGTTCAATCGGTGGCGGTGAGGATTATCTGTGCTCGAGAGGAAGAAATTGAGGCTTTTAAAGCCGAAGAATTTTGGACGCTAACGGCCTTGTTGAGCAAAGAGGGGCAAGATTTTTCCGCCACACTGTTCAGCCGAGCCGGGGTTAAATACGACAAGTTTTCTTTCCGTCAAAAAGAAACCATGGACACGGTTTTGGCGGATTTGCAAAAATCCTCTTGGCGGGTGGATCGGGTGGATCCGAAAGAACGGCGTCGGTCCCCCTCCGCCCCGTTCACCACGTCTTCGTTGCAACAAGACGCGTCGCGTCGCCTTCGGTTTTCTTCGTCGCGCACCATGATCGTGGCTCAGCAGTTGTATGAAGGAATTTCCGTGGTCGCCAAAGACGGTCCCGTGGGGTTGATCACCTACATGCGAACCGATTCTGTTCAGGTGGCCAAAGAGGCCCAAGCGGCGGCCTCGAAATACATTTCAAAAAAATTCGGAAAAGATCATCGGCCTCCCAAACCCCGGGTTTACCGGACCAAAAGTAAAAACGCTCAGGAGGCCCACGAAGCCATTCGCCCCACGGAACCGTCCCGGGACCCGGAGTCGGTTCGGAAATTTTTAACCCCGGAACAGTTCAAACTTTACGAATTGATTTGGCAGCGATTCCTCGCCAGCCAAATGGCCGACGCTGTTTACGACACGGTCACCGCGGATGTTCAAGCCCAAGAGTATTTGTTTCGGGCCACGGGACGAACCTTGAAATTTCCCGGGTATTTGGCCGTTTACGGTGAAACCGTAGACGAAGACGCACCCAAAGACGGCGAAGAGACCAACGCTTTGCCCCCTCTGTCACCCGAGGATCCTTTGGTGTTGAAGGATCTCAAACCCGAACAGCATTTCACCGAACCCCCGCCTCGCTTCAATGAAGCCAGCTTGGTAAAAACTTTAGAAGAGCACGGCATTGGTCGTCCGTCCACTTACGCCCCCATCTTAAAGACCATCGTGGATCGTGGCTACGTGCGGTTGGAAGAACGGCGGTTTTACCCGACCGGTTTGGGTCGAACCGTTGACGGCCAACTCGTTGTCCATTTCCCCGATATTGTCAACGTGGATTTCACCGCTCGTATTGAAGAAAAATTGGACGATGTGGCCGAGTCTCGGGCCGATTGGGTGACCATCCTTCGGGACTTTTACACCCCCTTTGAAAACGCCATTCGCCAAGCCGAATCGTCCATGGGGCGGGTGGAGGTGAAGGGGCAAGAGACCAACGAAAAATGCCCCAAGTGCGAGGCCCCCATGGTTTTGTTGGACAACCGATCGGGCCGGTATTTGTCTTGTTCCCGTTACCCGGATTGCAAAAGCACCATCCCCGTGGACCGGAACGGTCAGAAAGTGGTGCCCCAAGAGACCGGTGAAATATGCCCAGCCTGCAGCAAACCCATGGTGTTGCGTACCGGGCGGGGGTTTGGTGGACGGCCGTCTTCTTACCTCGCTTGCACGGGATATCCCGAGTGTAAAACCACGTTCCCAGTGGACAAAGACGGAAACAAAGTGATTCGCCCCAAACCGGAACCCACTGAAGAAAAATGCCAAAAATGTGGGCGTATGATGTGGAAACGTGTGGGCAAACGAGGCCCGTTTTTGGCTTGTTCCGGGTTTCCTAAGTGTCGAAACATAAAACCCTTTCCCCGTGGAGATTGACGAAGCCCTCGAGCGGTTTTGGATTTTCATTCGCGGGGAACGACACCTGTCGAACGCCACGGCTCGAGCCTACCGAGGGGACCTCGCCCTTTTTTCTTCCTATTGGAAAACCTCTTTTGTGAATCGCCCCATTGAAGACGCGGACCGGGCGTCCCTGCGTCCTTACTTGGCCCGTCTGGGGGAGCGGGACTGGAAGCGGGCCACCCTGATTCGTAAACACGAATCTCTCCGGTCTTTTTTCAGTTTTTTGCATCGGCAAGGGATTTCTAAAATCAATCCCACCCATGGGATTCCCACCCCCCGACCTGAACGACGTCTCCCTTCGTATTTGTCTGAAAAAGAAATGGACCGTTTACTCACGCCTCCTTTGGAAAAACCCCGGCGGGATTCCGCTTTAAAAACAGCTCGAAACCGAGCGATGTTGGAGTGCCTCTACACCGCCGGTTTAAGGGCCGAAGAGACGGTGACGCTCAACGTGGACGACGTGGACCCTTGGGAGGGGACTCTTCGGGTGTTTGGCAAGGGGTCCCGGGAACGGTTGTGCCCCATCGGTTCTTCCGCCTTGACGTGTCTGCGGGATTACCTCAAGATCCGTGGCCTTGATTTGTTGTCCCGCCGTTCTGGGGGGACGGCGTTGCCTCTCTTCTCTGGGCGGGGTTCCAAACGCATGGACGTTCGTACGGTGCGACGGGTGGTCCAAGCCGCGTCCCAAGGGGCGGGGCTTCGGGGGGTTCATCCCCACACGTTGAGGCATTCTTTCGCCACCCATTTGCTGGACCGGGGGTGTGATTTGCGGTCGGTTCAGGAAATGCTGGGCCATAAAAATTTATCCACCACCCAACTCTACACCCACGTCACGCCCGAACGGTTGAGGCGTTCCTACGAAAAGGCTCACCCCCGGTCATGAACTTAGACACGCTTCCGCCGGATAAAATCCACCTTCTTATGGAAGAAACCGGTTGCGATCGGGCCCAAGCGGAACTGGCCATGTCTTTGGCCGGTTTCGATTTAGAAAAAGCCATTCGCACCATTGGAACGCTATTGAGAGACATTGTTGTTTTAAAGGGGAAATTTGTTGAACCGTCACGGCACTTGCACGGGTTGTTTTTTTTGATTGCGAACACTCGTCCTGAAAATCTGATTCGAGCGAGGGCCGTGGTGTCCCACAACCCCGCTTTGTTTGAAACCCCGTTGGACGTTCCTTGGTATGATTTTGAAAAATCCCTTTACGCGTCCCGCTTAGGGGAAGGGGCTCGTCAACAGATGAGTCAAGATTTGGAGCGGAGTTTGGCCGACTGTCTGGAAAATCGGCGGGACAAATTTTTTGCTTCTTTAAAATCTTCCGATGAAGCGGTTCCGGTGGCGTTTATGGAAGAATGTCTTTCTCACGTTTTTCCCGGGGGAGTCTTAGACGTTCGCTTAGAACCGGAGGTTATTGACCAAGATCAATTCCGTCGTTTTCCCATCAAGGGAGATGAACGATTTGTTCCCAACACACCGTCCCCCCGGGCTGGGGCCGGCGATAATTTAGTGTTGCACGTGGACCCCGCGGGCGTGGGGGAGGAGGGCGTTCCTTCTCGGGAGGTTCGCGTGGGGGATTCCATTCGCGTGTTGCTCACGGACGGTCGAGACATCGCCCGTTATTTGGCCAAACTGTTGGGTGCGTCGGACGATCAGGGCCCTCGTCCTTTTGAAGCCCCCGTGGAAGAATGTCGCCAAGAGGGAGACCGCGTTCAAATCCAAGTCCGCCTGTCCACAGGGATCTTAGGGTTGGTCGAACTTTCCGCCGAAGCCCCCGTTTCCATAATCCGTCGCACCGAACTCCCGTGGTGGCAGCGCTGGATCCTCCAGAAAAAACCCTTTCGCTAAAAACAATACAAAGCATTGACAATATTTCTTCGTAAAGGGGGGAAAAGATAGCGCCCCGAGGATGTTCCCCCCCTTTTTCAAAGGGGGGGAAAGAACACGGCCCCAAGGGGATCCCCCCCTTTACGAAGAAAGGGGGGTGAGGGGGGATTTTGAAGTTTCTTAGAAGTGGCCACCCCGGACATTCCGGGGCACACGAAGCATGAAAAGTGCATTGTATCGCACCATTTGTCTTTTTTCTTTCTAGAGGAGAAGGAAATTCTTTTCCATTCCATTTGAAATTATCCAGCCGCAGTAGTAGGGGGGATTTGCCGTAAGTTTCTTGGGAGTTCGTTGGATTTCCGTCGAAGAAATAATAATTTACAACAAATTTACAAGATCTTAAGAAAATCTTAAGAACTTTTTGATACATTCTTATCATGCAAGATTTTCCATCGGACAGGAGGTCCCCTTTGAAAAAACGTTTTCACTTTCTTCCTGTCGGAATACGAGCGATTTTGAGCGTTCGCACGACCGCCGTGTCCGTGGTGGCGACGATTTTATTTACCCAAGTTCTCTTTGCCCAAGCGGTGGAGAAAAGTTTTTGGGCGTCACGGAAAGAAGCCACCAGACATTTTTCCGAAACCGGTAAAACACCCGACCAGCACTTGTTGGCACAGATGCCTCCGCTCTCCAACGTTCCAAGTGGGCTGTCTCGATCATCCCCAATGATGTCTTCCTCATTTCCTATCCCCCGGTTGTTTCGTGTTGAAAACTCCAGCCTGATGTCCGCCCTGCCCGCCGGGGCCGGCACGGTTCGGTCGCTCACCATGCCGGATCATTCAACGGGACGGACGGTTATCCATATCCAGGACATTCACGGAAACCTGGAGGCTCAGCGGAACATCGGGCGTATGGTGTCCTCGCTGGTGGAAAAAGGCGTTGTGGACCTGGTGGCACTGGAGGGGACCGACCGCCCCATAGGCCTTCAGGCTTATCGATCTTTCCCCGACAAGGAAAGCGTCCGGGAAGTGGCTGATTTCCTGTTGAGGGAAAACAAAATTTCTGGGCCCATTTTTTCGGCCTTCACCGGTCCTTTGAAAATGCCCCCTGTTTTGGGGGTGGAAAATCCGTCTTTGTACCAGGCCAACGTGCGGGCTTATCTGGACAGTGAACCCCGCAGGGCCGCCCTTCGGAAGGCCTGCGACCGGTCTGTTCAGACCATCCATCAGGCCAAAACCCGAACCTTCAACAAGGACCTTCTCCGGTTGGACGAGTCCGTCCGGTCTTACCGCGATGGAAAAACCGGACTGGGGAAACATCTTGAAATTCTGAGTCGCTACGCTGTGCCGGGCAACGAAATCACGAAGTTCCTTAAAGTTGTTGCACAAGAAAACGCCCTAGACTTCAACCAGGTGGAACGGGAGCGGTCTTCCCTTATTCAAGAGCTGGTGCCCCGGCTGACAGCCCGGGACGTTCGGTTTCTGACAGACCAAAGCCTAGCTTATCGTGCCGGGGAAACAACATACGCTGTATTTTACCAGTCACTGAAAGACCTGTGTTCCCGGGCCGGCGTGTTGCTCTCTCGTTTCCCGTCCATGGATGCCTACATCCGTTACGTGCTGGCCGCGGACCAAATTTCCGCTGAATCTCTTTTTGACGAATCTGTCCGGCTGGAAAAAACCTCTCTGATGACATGGGCAAAGACCGATAAGGAAAAAACTCTTGTCCGGCAGGATCGTGCTCTCTACTTGACTGGCAAGCTCATTGATTTCAGCCTCACCCGGGATGAATGGATGGAATACAATTCAAAAGACAACTCCCTGCCTTTGGGGGGATTTCCCTTTGATTTGGGTTCTTTCAAGTCTTTTTACCTGAAAGCGGACGCTCGCGACGTGGTTCTAACAAATAATTTGTTGTCCGCCATGGAACTGCGCGGGGCCAAAACCGCTGTTTTGGTGACCGGTGGCTACCACTCCGCCGGGATCACCCGACTGTTGAAGTCCTCCGGTGTTGCCACCCTGTGCCTCTCGCCAAAAGTTGAGAAGGTGGACGATTTGTTCGGGGGCGACTATCTGAGCGTTTTTTCCCGGGAGAAAACCCCTCTGGAAAAACTGGTGGCGGGCGAAAAATTGTTTCTTGCGTCCGACCCGGCCCTGGGGGAAGCGGAGGCCGCCGGCTGTCTGGCGGCGGCTTCATCAACAGCTGTTCCTCGGCAAATGCTGCCCCGAAGTGTCTCGTCCGTCGTGTGGCAAAAGGCGGGCCGAGCTCTCCTTCGAATGACGAACGGTTTGAAAATTCTTGTCAGTGTGGAAAGACGGAACGCTGCAACACGTTTCACTCAGACTGTACTCAAGCCCGCACTTTTGACAGTGGTTGTCACTGCTTTTTCTGTGACGATACTTTCTCTGTGGCGTTGGCTTGGACCTGCCCTGTCATCGGTTTCTCTGGACGGGATTTCTCTCGCTAATCCGGCTTTGGCGATTGTTATTGTTTTGTTTTTGCCCGTGATCTTTTTCGGTGTAAAAATTGCGGGCAGGGCCTTGGTTTCAACAATCCTCGTGGTTGTCCTTCTGTTTAATCCTCTCGCGGAAGTCCGTGTTTTAAAATGGTCTGAAAATCCTGTTGTCCATGGGACACATCACCCATCGGGCCTTCTTTGGGTCCTAGCCACAACCTCGGGTCGAAAAAGAATCCATTCCGCCGGCAAAAAACGTCAACCTGAATCAGATCATCTGAACACGTGGCGAAAAATTATTCTGGTTAAATTGGGTTTCATTGAAGAGGGTGTTCCGTATGACCCGGAGGTTTGGGCATCTGCTGGAATAACAATTGATCCAAACGTTCAATACTGGCCCGAGGGGCGTTGGGATGCTTTTGGTAATAAGCCAAAGTATGTATGGCTCCTGAAAAATGAAGCAACAGGGAAAGAAGCACCGGCAGGGATAGGCGATATGCAAACACTTTTTCATGATAATCCGGAAATTTTAAAGGGGCTGGAGCCCGCCAGGAAAAAAGTAGAGAAGCGGGTGCCTAAAATGAAAGCCCTGATTAAACATTTTACTGTTCCCGTTACGGCCGGCCCTTCATCAATCGAAGACCTGTGGAGGATCCAAGAATTCTCCGCTGTCGTAACCGCCGACCATTTTTTGGACGTTTGGGTTGACCTTGAATTGTTTGTGAATAAAAAAGTTGTTTTACCGGATAATGTTCTGAGCGCGGAAGAAAGAGAGAGATTGGTTTCTGTGGTGGCCGGTATTGGGGAGGAGGACCATCCGCTGAGCCGAGAAGACGTTGTTTTTTTAGTGGAAATTCACAAGAAACTGCTGGCATGGCAAAATGCGCTCTACACACAATCAGGAAACACGACCCATGGACTATTTACGGCTGTTCCATCGGATCGGGAACCGGAAACCCCTGTTTTTCAGGGGGCTATGGTCCTGTCCCGGTGGCTAGGGTTTTTCTGGAAAACCGGTGCGCGAATTGTTCTGGTGTCAGGCAGGCCTGCGTTTGCGGAATTCTTGCGAGAACATCTTTCGGCTTTAAGTGGAAATCAAATGGTTGTTATCGAAGATGTTGCTGGAAACGGCCAAGCTCCATCGGCGGTGGTTTTGCCGTTTGTCTTGGACGTTCTGAGTGACGACGCGGCCAAACAGTGGGTTCAGGTTGCCCATACCTCTTTGCCGAACCCGCCGGAGGGTGTTCCTTTCTCGGACACCCATGCGGACTGTTTCCCATTGCTTGTTGTTTTATCACCCGACCATTCCCCGCTGGATGATTCGCCCCTGCACGAAACCCTGAGGAGCGCCGGATATCAACCGGTCCTTCTTTCCCCCAACACAATGGCCGGGCTCTCCGGTGAAGCTTCTAACCGAATAGGGGCGTCACTTGATTCAAAGGAAATGAGTTCCGCTAAAAGGGCCATGGCCAAACCGTTCCATGTGGCCGTTTATGCAAAAACCTGGAGGACAGAAGAATCAGCTGAAGTTTTGAATCTTATCTCTCCCGAAAAATTCAAGCCTCGAACCTCTGAAACTCTCAGAAACGACACGTCGGGAACCTCGGGAGAGGGACGGTTGAGTGTCGCCCGGCTGAAAGCCCTAGCGGTGCTGGCAACGGAGCGGGCAGGGCTCGCTCCCGTATTGACGCAATGGGTCCCTCGCTCCCGGCTTGAGGAAATTCACTTTGGAAAATTTCTTAACCTGTTTCAGACGATTCCGTCGAATGAAAAATATCTGGGCTCGAAGTCCCTCATAGACGGAATCATCCGTCAGTGGCAGAACGGGGTTCTGCATTTCAATCCCTCCGACGTTTTGTTTGTTGTGAAATTTGTACTCGGTTCAACGGAGGACCCCCCAGCGGAATCGGGGCGTGGCGGACG
>Ga0247839_1004995_pt1 | contig 16464 bp, 12 predicted proteins | sample LaCruzMarch2015__6_FD_192405 | JGI IMG/M metagenome (GOLD analysis project Ga0247839, IMG submission 192405) | Freshwater microbial communities from meromictic Lake La Cruz, Castile-La Mancha, Spain - LaCruzMarch2015_16m | ecosystem: Environmental > Aquatic > Freshwater > Lake | place: Spain... | reverse complement strand
AGCATGTAACGGTTGCACTATCAGGCGATGGTGCCGATGAACTTTTTTCTGGTTACAACAAACACGCTGCAGAGTATCGTGCTCGTCAAGGTGGCGTTTTGAATGGAACATTAGCCGCTCTTGCGCCCTTATGGAAATTTATACCTGCTTCGCGAAATACATCTTGGGGAAACAAAGTGCGCCAGTTGCAGAAGTTTTCGAGTGGATTGCGCCTTTCTCCGCAAGAACGGTATTGGACTTGGGCTTCGTTTATGGCACCTAATGATGTAGCTAAATTGATGAACACCGAAATTCATCATTCGGAGGAGTATTCATCAAGAAAACGTGTGTTAACATCCGAAATAACCGCACGTTTTGGGTTGGACGATATGCTTTATACCGACTTGCATCAAGTGCTGCGCAACGACATGCTTACCAAAGTAGACTTGATGAGTATGGGGAACAGTTTGGAAGTACGCGTTCCATTTTTAGACCATGAAATTGTAGAATTTGCATGCTCGCTTCCCGAAAATTACAAGATAAATAGTGCAATGCGCAAACGCATAGTGCAAGATGCATTTCGCTCTATGTTGCCCGCTGAATTGTATCAGCGCCCCAAGCATGGCTTCGAAGTGCCATTGTTAACCTGGTTCAGAACTTCGCTTCGACCCTTAATTGAAAACGAACTTTTGCATCCTGCGTTTCTTGAAGAACAAGGATTATTCTCTCAAACCAAAGTGAAGCAAATTCTAGCTCAATTAAATTCGAATGACCCTGGTGATTCACCAACGCACGTTTGGAACCTCATTGTTTTTCAAACATGGTGGAAAAGGCATTTTTTGAGCTAATTCCTAAAAAGTTTCACGTTGGGATAATTATTCTATTTTTACCCGCCAACTTACAGCCCCACAAGCGTAAACTCAGTATCGGATGAAGCTTAAACTTTTACTTTGTATTTTCTTAACAAATCTAGCACTTCCTCTCGCAGCACAGGAAAACGCTGAAGGCAAGACGGAAGATAAGGCCAAGACGGAAAAACCTGAAAAAGAGCCTAAAGTTCCCAAAGAAAAGAAGCCCCGTCCTCCGTTTTATGACAATAAAATGCCTTCCATATATATAGGTGGAGGAAATTTATCGTTGATGGCAGACGATATCTCGAAAGATTTAAAGGTTTACAATACTACCAATTGGCGTTGGGGTTTGTACGCTGGTTTGGAGCACCGCACGTTTAGCGCAGTTGGTTTCTCTTTAGGATTTCTTTACGGACAAATTTCCGAAAACGAACGTTCGCCTATTGCAGCATTGAACCGCAATGTGGAAACCACTTTCATGCAAATTGATATGCATGTAAAGGTCTATTTGGACAATAATCTGTTTATTAATCGCTCTTCTAAATTTTCACCATACTTGTTTGGTGGTGTGGGATACATTGTGAATTTCACTCCCAAAGCTGACTTGCTCGATGCTCAAGGACGTGCATACAATTACTGGGACGATGGGTCTATTCGCGATCGAGTGAAAAACCCTGAGAATTTGGGTGTGGCTCAAACCTTATCACTTGACCGCAAATACGAAACCGAGTTGAAAGAAGCTTATTCGAACGACCCAGCCGTTTCTGGTGGAACATATTCGAAGAATGCGCTTACTATTCCTTTTGGAGTTGGATTGCGTTACAAGTTTTCCAACAAATTCTATGGTGATATCAAAGCCACATATTATTGGAGCTTGACTGACTACTTAGACAATTTCAAGAATGGCTCGCAAACCGATCACATCTTATTTACGTCTATAGGATTTGGATACAACATTGCTGCTAAAAAGACCCAAAAACCACCTTCACAATTTGACGCAGTGGACTTCCTTGCCTTGGATAAAGGTGATGATGATGGTGATGGAGTGAAAAATATGGAAGATTTGTGCGGTGGCACACCTGCTGGAGTAAAAGTGGATTTGTTTGGCTGTCCGAAAGATGGTGATGGTGATGGTGTTGCCGACTATAATGACCAAGAAGGTAACAGTGCTGCTGATGCAGTAGTTGACAAACTTGGTGTGACCGTGAATGAAGATGAGCTACTAAAATCGGACACAATAGCAGTAAATCGAGATGTGCGTTACTTGGCCTTCCCGAGTATTCAAGGCAAACCGGCTAAAAGCTTATATTCGTTGGAAGCTCCAGAAACCTATCGCGCAGCTACCACTCTTGGCGATTTCGTAGTTGTGGATAGGGATAATGATGGATTCATTTCTGCGGATGAGATTACTTGGGCCATTGACGCTTTCTTCGATGGCGAATTGGACTTCTCAGCAGATAAGCTCCACGACTTGATTGATTTCTTCTTCGAGCAATAAGACTTAATGAACCTGCGGTTAATTTATCTTTTATTGCTGGGTTGTTTGCCTTTCGTTGGATTGGCGCAGTCTGATTCTGCCCAAGTTGCTGCTAGTGAAGATGCGGAAGCGAAAAAAGCAATTCGCGATGCCAAGAATGCGGAACGCAAACTTTGGAATAAGGAGAACACGATCTACAATCCTATCATTGGTGTAGGAGGTGGATTTTTGAATTATTTCGGTGAGATTACCAATAACGACCGTTCCAATGTGATGCTCCACAATTTGGGATTGCAATTCGTAGTTACCAAGAATTTCACACCTTCTTTCGGAATGCAGTTTAATGTAACGTATGGCCGCATATCAGCGCACGAGCGTTCAATTGAAAGAAATGTAAATTTCTCAACCGACTTAATTGCTTTTGACATTCATGGAACCTACAATTTTGCTGGTATTCTTCCTCCAAAGCGGTTTTTAAGTCCATTTATTGCTGTAGGTATCGGAGCGTTTAACTTCACTACAAAAAGCGATTTGCGGGATTCGGAAGGTCGCCTTTACAATAGCTGGAGCGATGGAACGTTGCGAAGCGCTGCAGAGGGTTCTTTAAATTCCGAAACTGCTGAAATTCTACGTAGAGATTATGATTACGAAACAGACATGCGTAAGGCCAACCTTGATAGCCTTGGCGACTATCCTGAGTTTGCGCTTAGTATTCCATTCACTTTTGGATTAGACTTCAAAGTTTCTCCGCGATCAAACATCAAACTAACTACCACTTTCCACTATACGATTACGGACCTTATAGATGGATACACCCGAGACGGTAAGCCAGGTAGGGTTGGCGATGCGTCAAATGATTTCTTTATGTACACGGGGATTTCATATCACTATGATTTTTTCACTCCTAAAAAAGACAAAAACAAGGATAATCAATTCGCAGCATTCGAATTTGAATCACTCGATGGTGATTCTGATGGAGATGCCATTATGGACATTAACGACCGTTGCCCCGAAACTCCTAAGGGAGCCAAAGTGGATGAATTTGGCTGTCCTACCGACTCAGACTTAGATGGAGTGGAAGACCACATGGACGATGAGGCAGCGACCGATGCTAAATTGAATGTAAACTTGGTTGGAGTTGGTTATACCGATGAAATGATTCCAGCCAAAGATACCGTAGGTACAGTTCGAGCTAAAATGTTTGAGATATATCCAGACCTCATTCCAATTTATAAAACACGAGAAGTTGAACCCATTACGTCAGTAACTGAACAAGGTGTTCAAATCCTTAAAACATTTGACTTTGATCGGAATGGTAAAATAAGTGTGGACGAAGTTTACACGGCAATTGATCAGTTCTTTGACGGTGAATTAAAAGTGACAGCAATTGAACTTACCGAGTTAATTGACTACTTCTTTGAACAATAACAAATAATAATACCTTAGCCCCCGTAAAATTGACACCTCAAGAAATGATACAGAAAACTTTACTTACTGTTGCTCTTATAACCTCTACTGCCGCTAGTCTTTTGGCTCAAGTGTCTGTTACCACTAAAGTTCCATCTTCAGTAAAGCCAGGAGGTGAGTTTAATGTAGAGTTGAATATTAGCAAAGGTGATATAACTGGTTTTGCAAAATTGCAGCAGGATTTGCCTACAGGATTTACTGCATTGCCTGGTGAAAGTGCAAATTCAACTTTCTCTTTTAAGGATAGAAAAGTTAAATTTTTATGGATGGCCTTGCCTGCATCTTCAGACATTAAAGTGTCTTATAAAGTAATGGTAGATGCCAGCGTGAGCGGGAATCAAATTATGGAGGGAAACTTCTCCTTCATTCGTAACAACGAAACTGAAAAGTTTGTACTACCGAAGGACATCATTGTTGTTTCTTCTGACCCAACCGCTGCATCTCAAAACGCTGCTGTTGCTAACCAAGCAATGGAAGATCAAAAACGTAAAGAAGAAGCTGCTGCTTCTGCTAGAGCTGCCGCTCAGGCTGAGGAAACTGCCAAACCTGCTGAAACAGCTTCGTCTCAAGAAACTGCAAAGCCTGTGGAATCCTCAACTACACAAGAAGTAGCTAAGCCAGTTGAGTCAACTTCAACACAAGCGTCTTCAAGCCAAACGGCCAGCAGCACTTCAGAAGCAGACGCACAAGCTGCGGAGCAAAAGCGGGCTGCAGAAGTAAAAAAGTCGCAAGATGCCAAAGCAGCTGCAGATCAAGAAGCTCAGCGTAAACAAGCGGAACAAGCCAAAGCACAAGAGTCTAAACCAGCCGCCAAATCGCAACCAGTTGCTTCTTCTAGTGCTTCTGAATTAAAAAGCAAACCAGGATTGGTTTTCCGTGTTCAGATTGCCGCTGGACCAAAAAGCACAGAGTCAGCGCTATTTGCATCTAAACACAACATTGCAGATGCCATTTCTGTAGAAAATCACGAAGGATTAAGCAAGTATGTTGTAGGAGAATTTGGTTCATACCGTCCTGCTAAAACGTATTGCAATGAGCTGCGTGATACCAACGGTGTAGCAGGCCCATTCGTAACTGCTTACAACAATGGCGTTCGTATAACAGTACAAGAAGCATTGAATATTGCAGGTCAGTAATTCTACCTGTTAAAATATCATACCTCAAATAACCCTGCTTTGGCGGGGTTATTTTTTCATTTGAACTTTAGGATACGGCCATGAAAAGCCCATGTCTTTTTGGGATTGTTGCCTCACTTTTGCTTTTCACTTTTAATGTGGAAGCGCAGGGCTTAGATACCATTGCATCAAAAAGCAATAAACAAATCAATCTACCCGAAATAGGTGTAAACTTTGGTTTTGTGAATCTTCTGTCGGATGTTGCACTAAACACGACTAGCCCTAGCGCTTTTACTCAGTTTGGCTTCCAACTGAACATAACGCAACCCGTAGCCAAGTTTCTGAATGTTTCTCTGAACCTATTTACAGGAACAGTGTACGGGGAAGAGATGCGTGGATTTGACAATTTAAATTATCGCACCTCCTTATTCAGCCAACAACTTTGCGTGGAATACAATTTCTATCCTCTATTAAAACCAAATGAGGAGGGAAGGCAATTGATACGTCCTTATGTAGGTTTTGGTCTTGGGGCTATGTTTTTCCGCTCCAAAGGCGATTTGACAACAACTGCTGGAGAAACCTATAATTATTGGTCAGACGGATCAATTCGTAGCATTGCCGAAAATGATGCATATGCTGAATCTGCTATTATTATCCAACGCGATTTCGAGTATGAAAGTGATTTAAGAGACGCCAATCTGGATGGATTAAGAAAATATCCGCAAACCACTTTCACTATTCCCATTAATGCAGGGATTCGGTTTCAAATAACCAAACATTTTGGAGTAAATGCCGCTTTTACTTACGCTTTGAATTTTTCCGAAATGTTGGACAATTCTAGCTTTGCGAGTATTGGAGCGCGAAAAAGTGCAAGTGGAAACGACAACCATCTTTTTGGATCCATTGGGATTAACGTGTTTTTAGGATCAAAGCGTCCAACTAGCAATCGGATTAGCGAGCAGATTTTAGCTTCAACATCACCAAACCGATGGGGTTCCAATAAGCAGGTCCCAAAATCAAATAGTGAATCATCAAAACCTGAAACTCAAGTCTCTGAATCGGTCAACACTAGAGGAAGTAGGGATGAAACATCCACCGAAAACACAAGTGTGCTTACCAATAAACAATCGGCTGAAAAAGAGCAAAGCAGTGCAGCGAAAGCTTCTTCCGCAGCAAGCACTAAAGCACTATCTTCGGAGAACTCCAATGCGATTTCCGATGAACAATCGGTTGAAAACGAGCAAAGTGGTACAGCAAATACTACTGCTAAGGCAAGCACTGAAGCAACATCTACGGATAACTCCAATGCGATTGCCAATAAACAATCGGTTAAAAACGAGCAAAGTAGTACAGTGAGTACTACTTCTGTAGCAAGCACTGAAGCGACATCCATTGCGGACTCTAATGCAAAAAACAGTGCACAACCAGCCAAAAACAAGAATAGCAACGCAGAAAATAATGAATCTGCAAATAGCACGAAATCCAACGCAACAAACACAAATCAGAATTTATCACTACCAAATAGTTTAAGCGAAAACAGTCTAGCCAAGAAAGATTCAGATAAAGACAATACACCCAATAAAAATGACGCTAATAGCAATTCAATTTCTTCAAATCCAAATTCAGGAAAATCCAACCAAGTAGCAACGGATGGATTGAGGAATCCAACTGAACTTACTTCACAAGAAAAAGCAGAGTCCTCACGAGATGAAACCTCGGGCAAAAGTTCTCCAGCATTAGCTAGAAATGACCAAGCTAAACCGACAAGTAGAGATGTTGTCTTAACTCCTTCGGAAGAAGGTAAGACAGCACAATCAAACTCAAATTCAAAAGCAGAAACTGCAGATTTCATAAATCAGAATGACTCAAAATCTACCCAATCGAATCAAGAAATAACTACTTCAAAATCATCAGAAAAAGGTCAAAAAAATACTACAAAATCGCCTGAAACAGATAACGCAAATAGTGCCATTTCTAAAGAACATCAAGGCGGAAAAACTCAAGCCAGTAATGGTGAAATCACGTTAAAAGATTTGCAACAAGTTTCACCAAAAGCAACGGGCACCTTCCATTGGGCCGACCGTGATCAAAATGGAACTATTACAGCTACCGAGGTACTTTTCTTTATAGATAGCCTCTTTGATGGCAATGGTACGTTGACTGTTGAAGACATACAAAATCTAATTGACTACTATTTCGACCAAGAGTAATCTTTGTCTATTTTTAGCGCTAAGTTGGAATATCCTATGATAAGAATTTTACTTCCATTTTTTCTTGTAATCTCCTGTGCAGCAAGCACTTTTGCACAGAGCGACTCCATATACTATCTCGACAATCGTGGTAAAGACGCCCTTCTAGCTCCGCGAATAGGAGTTGGAGCAGGTTTCTTCACTTACCTGGGAGATGTAAAAGACAACAATCTTAATCATCCATTCACAAGTAGCTGGGGTTTTGAAGGGCGTTCGTCTGCAAATATTTCACGCTATTTTGACATTGATTTAAACATTATCTACGGTGATATTACCGTCAATGAAAGGACTACAACTCGAAATTTGAATTTCAAATCAGAACTTTTTATTGGTGGAGTTGGGGTGACGTATAACTTTAATCACTTGTACAAAAAGCCTGGAATAGTTCAACCATTTATCTCCGTAGGTGTTGCGTTCATCCATTTTGACAGCAAAACAGATTTGAAGGATGCCAATGGAAACGAATACCATTACTGGTCTGATGGTTCTATTATGAATGTTGCTGAAAACAGTGAAATGGCTGGTCAAGCTGTTGCCTTACAACGCGATTACACTTTCGAAACAGATTTGAGAAAACAGAACAATGATGGCTTAGGAAAGTATGATTTGTTCACTTTTTCCATTCCAGTTAGCCTAGGTCTCGATTTCAAAATGGGCAGAAAAATGAGTGGTAGATTGAGTTCTTCATTCTATTACACCTTTACTGATTTGATTGATGATTTTACGTGGAGAGGAAATGGCGCACGCCAAGGCAACAAGGCAAACGACATGTTCCTTTATACCTCGCTTTCGGTGGCGTATAGCATTGGAGTAAAGAGCGGTTACACTAAAACTGAGAAGTCCAAATACTTCGAGGAGTTTGATTTTTACGCACTTTCCTTAGCTGATGCTGATGCTGATGGTGTTAATGACTTTGACGACTGGTGTGCAAAAACTCCAGAAGGAGCAGTAGTTGATGAGCACGGTTGCACTGTTGATACTGATCGCGATGTAATTGAAGATTACAGAGACAAAGAAGAGTTTACAAGCGTTGACAAAATTGCCAATCTTGAAGGTATTGGCCTTACAGATGAAATGATGTTGCAGAGCTATTCAGATTCTGTAGGTACGAATAGAGCCAAAATGAATAGTATCTATCCAAGCGGTATTCTTGAAATTCAACCTAAAGCCGTTGCTCAATCTAAAACAACATCTGAAGTGGTAGCAACACCTGAAATGGTCCGTGCAGCATCGGAGAACACAAATAAAGAAAACTCATCAAAACCTGTTGAGAAAACGACATCCGCTCCTAATAAAACTGACGCAGCTCGATTATCAGAAATGATGAATTCCATTGCTCAGAATGCCAATAAGGTTACCGAAACCAGCATTCTTATGGATGAAATTGCGAAAGAAATTTTCAAAGGAACTGCCAAAGAAGCTTCCAACGTGGATGAAGTGTATAACGCAGCGTATCGCGTTTATGGCAAAATGGTAGATGATGGACGAATTGATTCGAAAACAGAGTTGAACATTAGCCGTAATTCATCCACTGGTGATTTGATTCCAGCAGTTTACAAGTCAGTGGATTTCAATGATGATGGATTGCTCACCGCAGATGAAGTGTTGCGCTCCATTGAAGAAGCTGTTGATGGAAATTCAAGCCTCACAGTAGGTCAAGTCTATGGTTTGATAGATTTCTACAAAGAAAATATGGAGGATGCTCGAGTAGTTGATTTTGGCGGAACCTCGGCAGTTTATATAAAAGGCAAGCTCAACATTCTCGAAAACTATAAAGATGACGGGCTTACTTCCAATGAGCGTTTCTTGGTGAAAAAGTTCCCAGCAGTTGATTACAGTGGTGATGGAAAACTGACTCCAGATGAAGTGAACCGAGCAATTGCAGAATTCAAATCAGGCAAGTCAAGATACTCTGCAAGCGACATTAATGATCTCATCGACCTATTCTTCGAGGATTAAACTACTTTGAGCTATTTTCGCAAACTAATTTTTTCGGTTATGAAGTACTATTTACTACTAATTTTTATCGTTATCACCTCTACGACAAATTTGTTTGGGCAGGTTTCTTCTGAAACTCCTACAGAAGCTACGCAAGCTGTTGTTGCTGAACCAGTAAAAGAGGATAAACCAACCAAAGAAAAAAAGGTAAGAATTCCAAGGGAAAAAGAACCATATAGATTTATGGCGAATGTGCATGGCGGTGTTGGAATTGTACGATTCTTTGGTGAGGTTGTAGATCAGGATAATGTAACGGTACACACAATCGGGAATCGTCCAGCCTTTGGATTTGGCGTTGGAGCAAGTGTTACCAACTATTTGGAACTGAATATTGATGGTCTGTATGGCTCGTTAAATGGTAACGAGAATAACTTCGGAACACATCGCAATTTTGAAGCTCAAATGTTTGGAGTTGGAGCAAGTTTAACCTACAACTTTCATAATGTATTGCGCAATCCCGTTGGAATAACTCCTTATATTTCTGTGGGGGCCAGTTATACTGATTATCGTGTGTATACTGATTTGGTAGATGCCAATGGAAGCACATACAATTATTGGAACAATGGACTGATTTACAATGTGAGCGAAGCGCAATCAGAATCACCTGACAAGAAAGTTATCTATCGTGATTACGATTATGAAACAAAACTGAGCCAATCGCCTGTTACTACCGTTGCATTTCCTGTAGGAGTAGGTTTTGATTTCAATGCCTCGCGAAAGGTGGCTGTTCGTTTAGGTGCCACGTACTATTTTACCAGCACAGATTTAATTGACAATGCTTCGGAAGGCGGTATGACGGATGGTTTCTTGATGACCAGCCTTTCCATGTATTACCGTTTTGACCCCTTCAAGAAAAAAGCTCCGAAATTGGAAGTTGATGAATCCAACTATTCTGATTTCTCAGAATTGGAGAATAAAGATTCGGACAGTGATGGGATTGTTGACTTCTTGGATCAATGCTCTGCAACTCCTTTGGGCATTCCTGTTGATTCTAAGGGATGTCCATTTGATCGTGACTATGACGGTATTGCCGACTTTAAAGACAAACAATTGAACACACCTCCGGGAGCTTTGGTAGACCCTGATGGGGTTTCGTTGAGCTACCAAGATATTTACAGGCAGTACGGTGAGGATTCAGTTTCCTTGAAGCGTAATGAGGTTTCGGATGACTTTTTATATTCTCAAAAAGATGTGAATCCGAATTATACCGTTCACTTAGGAACATTCACCAATCAGGATATTCCAACTCAGTTGAAAATGAAACTGAGTCAAATGCCAGGATTGGTTGAACGCAAAATCAACGACTCTACATCTGTTTTCACAGTTGGAACTTACAACGATTTCTCTGAAGCGGAGCAAAAACAAAATCAATTACGTGAAGAAGGTGTGGCAGAAGCTTTTGGAGTATCAGAGAAATCGGTAAGTAAAGTAGCCGAAGACCTGAATGCTGTTGGAACTTCTGGAGAAACCTTCTACGAACGCCCTGTCCTTGAAGGATTTGAAGATAAAGACGTTCTTACCTACGGAGTTGAGTTAAGGGAGTACCGCTTGCGTATTGAACTAGATAAGTTGTCTAAGCTAATTGGTCAGTATGGTGTGGAAATGAAATTGACCACGGGTGGCGTAAAAGTGTACACCATTGGTTCGTTCTCTTCAAAAGAAGATGCGGAGAAATTACAACAGGAAGTTAAGAGCATGGGCGTGAAAGAATCTGCAGTAACAGCACGTTTCAATAACGCTGTAATTGAGATGGAAGATGCCTTAGATATTGAAAACAGTTTGAAGAAAAATAAATAAGTCTTCAATTTACTTTAGAACCAAGAAGGCCTAGCATAAAATATGCTAGGCCTTCTTGCTTTTACACCACTATATTATTTGGATAATCCTTCTTTGTATCGGGCAAGTGCACGTTCTCTGGCCCACTTATGGTCCACAATAGGACGCGTGTAATTCAGCTCCTGGAACTCTGGAACCCATTTGCGGATGTACTTAAACTGCGGGTCGAACTTCAAGGTTTGTGCATCAGGACTGAACACACGAAAGTATGGCGCAGCATCACAACCAGTGCCCGCAGCCCATTGCCAACCGCCATTATTTGCACTCAGATCGAAATCAAGAAGTTTGGAAGCGAAATAGGCTTCGCCCCATCGCCAATCGAGTAAAAGATGTTTGGTGAGAAAGCTAGCTACAATCATGCGCACGCGGTTGTGCATAAAGCCCGTAGCATTTAGTTCGCGCATGCCCGCATCCACAATGGGATAGCCAGTTTGGCCTTGGCACCATGCCTCAAAATGCTTGGTATTGGTTTCCCATTGGATGCGCTCGTACTGAGGTCTGAATGCAGATGTAGCAACATGGGGAAAATGCCATAGAATCATCATATAGAAATCGCGCCATATCAATTCGTTCAAGTAGGTTTCGTTGAGCTGTTGCGCTTTAGTTGCTAAAGCACGAATGCTTATAGTTCCAAAACGAAGATGAACGCTGAGACGGGAAGTACCCGCAAGTGAAGGAATATCGCGCGTGAGGTGATACTTTTTAATAACCTCCTCCCCTACTTCTAGTGGTGGGGATTGAATACTAGAATCTGAAAAACCTAAAGCAGCAAAAGAAAGCAACGGTGCATGCGGCATTTTGGCAAATCCATCCAAATACTTGTGATTGGGATATGGCTTTAAATAAAACTCATTGAGTTTGGCTTTCCATTTTCTGCTGTAGGGTGTGAAAACGGTGTACGGCAACCCATCATCCTTGATCACTTTGTCTTTTTCGAAAATACATTGATCCTTAAAGGTGTGAAATGCAATGTTCCTTTGAGCGAGAAGGATTGCAACATCTGCATCCCGCTGCTTGGCGTAGGGTTCGTAATCATGGTTGGTGTAAACCGCGCGAATGTTGTGTTCGCTAATGAGGTTAGCGATTACATCGATAGGCTTTCCGTGGAGCACAAGAAGGGTTGAACCTGCAGCTTCGATATCGCCTTTTAGCTTGGCAATAGCTTGATGAATAAATTGAACACGCGCATCTTGCTTATCGTCCAATCGATTTAAAATGTCTTCGTCAAAAATGAAGATCGGAACTACAGGCAATCCAGAGCGAAGCGCGTGATATAACCCTGCGTTGTCATTAAGACGAAGGTCTCTACGAAACCAAAATAGGGCGACTTCTCGCATGCTGCTGTTCACAGTTGGGGTTTTGATAGGAAACAAAAATCAAATGCGAACAGTGCTCATTCCGCCATCCATACCAATGGTTTGACCTGTGATGAAACCTGCATTGTCCGACACAAGGAAAGCAACCATTGCGGCTACATCCTCTGCTCTACCTATTGATTTTAGAGGGTGGCGGAAAGCAGATGCTTCACGTTTTGCATCGGTATTCAGTAGTTTTTCAGCTAGTGGAGTGTCTGTGAGGGATGGCGCAATGCAATTGAACCGAATGCTTGGAGCATACTCTGCAGCTAAACTGCGGCAGAGGCCTTCAACAGCGCCTTTGGAGGCCGCCACAGAAGCATGAAACGGCATTCCTTGCACCACAGCCACAGTACTAAATAATACTACGGAAGCGTTGCCCGCTTTAAGACGCGTTTCGAGTGCTTGAATGATTTTCACAGCGCCTAATACGTTCACCTCAAAATCGTGGAGGAAGTCCTGAGTGGTTAGCCGTTTGAACGGCTTAAGGTTGATGGTGCCGGGACAGTAGACTAAGGCATTTACTTCATCTGGTAAATGTGATACGTCTGGCACCTGGGTCGTAGAATCCCAAACAGAACCTCCACTAGCATCTACGGAGCGCGAAAAGGAAAACACATTCCAACCTTGATCCCTTAATAGTTGCGCGGTAGCCTTGCCTATACCAGAGGTAGCTCCAACAATTACTGCGTTTTTCATAGAGAACAAACAGCAGATTATGCTGAATGTTCAGGCCACAGCCATCTGCTCTTTTCTACCCAAGGCGCGAAGCATGGAACCATGACCGAGCACTGCACCTACAAATGTTGGAATGCTTTGGTAGGGAATACCATACTCGCGGCAGGTGGATTGGACAATTGGGGCGATATTGGGATAGTGCACATGGCAAATACGCGGAAACAGATGATGTTCCACTTGATAATTAAGTCCACCGACATACCAATTGAGCACTTGGTTGTGTGGGGCAAAATTGGTTGTAGTTCTTAGTTGATGTACAATCCAACTATCGGCCATTTTGCCATTGGCATCGGGAAGTGGGTAGTCGCACACTTCCATAATGTGGGCCGCTTGAAACACCATGCCGAGAATAACACCACCGATAAAATGCATGAGAAAAAACCCAGCAACCGTGACATACCACGCTACGGGCAATAGAATAATGGGAAGAACTAACGTAAGGCTGAAATAAACCGCCTTGAGCAACAGTACGCGTGCAATAACCACCCCGAAGCCTTTGCTGTAGCTCTTGGTCATACCACTAAAATGATAGTCGACCAATTGCTTGAAGTCTTTCATTAAAACCCAACTTACTGTCATTAGCCCATAAAAGAACCATGCATAAATGTGCTGAAAGCGATGTACCGCCCTGCGCTTGGCAAAGGGAGAAAACCGCAACATAGGAAAGGTGGTGATGTCGGCATCTAAGCCTTCGATATTGGTGTAGGTGTGATGCAGAATGTTGTGTTGAATTTTCCAATTTTCCGCACTGCCACCCACCAAGTTGAGCAAATAACCCACGTATTCATTCACTGTTTGGTTGGAGGAGTAAGCACCATGATTGGCATCGTGCATAACAGCCATGCCAATGCCAGCAATTGCAAACCCCATGAGAAAATAGCATCCAATTACACCTGCGGAAGTGGTAATGATGCCTCCTAGCATGAGGCCAAGAGGAATGAGGTAGGCAGCAACAATGATGATGGTTTTGGCTATCATCGTGGTATTTGCATGTTTGGAAATACCGTTATCCTTGAAATAAGCGTTGACCCTAGCGTTGAGTGCTTTGGTGAACTCAACATCGGTATCGCGGGGAAATTTGACCCTGTCGGTCTGCATTTTTGGAGGAATTATAGTGACGTAAACAACGACCCGAAATTAGACAAACATGCTTTAAGGCAGTGCATCGAGAAGTGTCGGGCAGAGAGGAAAAACGAAACTAAACAAGTAGCTTAGGCTTTCACCGAGTTGGGCATGGATGCTTCGGCATGCTCCTCGGCCATTGGTTTACGAGATTGTATTTCGAGCAGGGTAGCTTCATACTTGGCGTGGGTGGTTCCCATCCACACATCCCACCATCGGAAATAAAGGCCATAGTTACCCTCAAAGTAACGATGGTGCATGTTGTGGTTGGTACTGGTGTTGAGCCATTTGCCTACGAAACTTTGGGTGAGCCAACGCGGATAAAACTCGTAGCCAAGGTGGCCCATTACGTTTTCGGCAGTCATAATGAGAAGAAAAGCCAAAATGGCGAGCGGATGCATGGGGATGGCAAATACCAAAACGAAGATGATGCTACTTTCAACCACTGACTCTAAGGGATGAAAGGCGAAGGAGGCCCAAGGCGTTGGATTGGTGCTTTTGTGATGCACCAAATGCATGGTTTTAAACAAGCTTGGGTGGTGCATAATGCGATGCGTCCAGTAGAAATAGGCATCGTGGATAACCAATGCCACTGGGATGCTGAGAAAAAACCACCACATAGGATAGTCGCTGAAATCGCGGTAGATGAGGGTATAATCCTTAACCGTATGAATGAGCACGCCTGTGAACCCAAAGATGACGAAGGTGCCAAATGAGTAGCTTATCTCCCGCTTGTAGTCTTCAGCTTTGGGGAAACGCTCTTGATTTTTTCGCCAAGCCAGTTTTTCTTTCATCCAACGGACGGGGAAAAAGGCTAACGATGCAAAAACGAGGTAGCGGAAGGCTGTGAATAGAAATACTTTGAGCCAAATGAGCGCGAGAGATGCCATGGGGTAAAAATAAAACGAAATTAGGTGGGCGAAAACCGTTTCATGTTAAAAAATTGCTAGAAACTGGAAGGCAGAACGCACCTTGACGAAGGCCAAAAGTAGCATGAAGTAGGCCGCAGGAAGAATATAGAATCCCGAAAGTATTTTTACTAATCCCGAAAGTAGATTGATTAATTCTGAAAGTAGGTTAAGGAAGGTCGAAAGAACATTGACAAAAGCAATAGGGAGTATAAGGTAGGCATTAGGAAGGTTGACGTAGGTAGAAGGAATTTTTGCTAACCCCGAAACGGAGTTTTTTGGAAAATTTAGAGAGAGAACCCAATAAAATGGCGGTTTTAGCGTTACTGCATTATTCTCCACACCAAACGTGGGCGAATAAATAAACCTAGCACTGACGCGCCATGAGACGATTAACAAAAGAACAGGCAGAAGAGATACCCACACGACCCAATGGAAAGACCTCATGGTTTAAAGGGGTTTTGTTTGCCATGAAGGTGGGCGATATTATCTTGATTGAACCCCAAGACTGGAAACAGCAGCGGGCTCCGATAACGGTGATTAACTATATGGCGGGCACCAATGGGGGGGAATGGACGTGCAAGCTAGTGATTGGGCAAAAAAGTTGGGTGGTGGAACGGGTGAAGTGAAATTCAATTAAAAATTAAGAATTAAGAATTAAAAGTTTTACGGAGGCTTGGTGGATTTGCTCCTAAGCTAAAAACGCCAGAACCCTTGCCAGAAGTGGATTACGATAGCGAAGGGTTTCTGCTGGGTAGCTGTTATCGGGTGGGCTGGAACCCACTATATAAAACGAAACTTCGGGACGAACGAGCGAAAGACGCTTGCTCGGGCGGGGTTATTTTACTTTGGTCCATCCACTTATCTTACTTAGATTCAACCCATGAAGATTATCGCATTCGGAGCTTCCTACAGCAGGGCGTCAATCAATAAGGAATTTGCGGCCTATGCCGCTACGCAGTTTGACACCCATGAGGTAGAGGTGCTTGATTTGAATGATTATTCGCTTCCGTTATTCACTGTTGATGTGGAGAAGGAATTGGGACAGCCGCAGTCAGCCAAGGATTTTGTAGCTAAAATAGAAGAGGCCGATGCGCTCATCATTTCGGTGACAGAGCACAATGGCAATTTCTCTGCCGCGTTTAAGAACCTATTTGACTGGTTATCGCGAGTAAAGCTCAACATGTTTGCAGACAAACGAATGCTGCTGCTTTCCACTTCGCCCGGCCAAGGAGGAGGGCAATATGCCTTAGAAATAGCTCGTGGTCGATTTCCGCGCCATGGCGGCATTGTGGTGGCGCATTTCTCGCTGCCCAAGTTCGGAGAGAACTATGTGAAAGGGCAAGGAATTACCCATGAAGCCCTTCGC
>Ga0247839_1004986_pt1 | contig 16476 bp, 9 predicted proteins | sample LaCruzMarch2015__6_FD_192405 | JGI IMG/M metagenome (GOLD analysis project Ga0247839, IMG submission 192405) | Freshwater microbial communities from meromictic Lake La Cruz, Castile-La Mancha, Spain - LaCruzMarch2015_16m | ecosystem: Environmental > Aquatic > Freshwater > Lake | place: Spain... | reverse complement strand
AGGCAAAGCACCCAAAGTCGCCCTCACCGCCCTCATGCGCAAACTCGTCGTCCACCTCAACTCCCAACTCAAAATCCACCCCCCTCTACCCTCACCATGTTAAGACAGTTGCTACCAATAAAGCGGAGTCTGATTGCGTCGGGCTGCTGGTATCACGCGCCACGAGCCACGGGCTGCCCGCCCTCGTCACAAGTCACTCGCCACTGGTTGCCCGTCCCCCCGCCGCGCTTTACGGAACAGCCGCATTTTCCCGTCGGACGTTGCGCGCTTAACCTTAAGGCTTTACGTTTCAGCCATGACCTCCCCCTACCCCCTCGGGCGGGCGGCTCTCGCCGTCGTCGCCGTATTCGCACTCACCCACGTCGCTTCCGCGCAGACGACCGCCACTTGGATCGGCGGCAACACGACCAACGACTACAACTTCGGCACGAACTGGAGCACTGGCAGCGCGCCCAATGCCATCGATTCGCGGGCTATTTTCACGAATGCCGCGAATGTTGTCTGGACCAACTCGACCAACATCATCGGTTCTCTCCTCGTGAGTGGGGGATCTGTTGTGTTGGGTGAGGTCCCACTGACCAACGACATCCTCAAATTCGAGACGTCTTCGGGCTCACCCATCATCTCGAATAGTTCGCTCATCTTCATGTATGCCAACATTGAAGGAAACCAAGGCTTCACGAAGACGGGAAGCGGCGAACTCACTTTCCGCTACAACACCACAGCCCACGCCTACACCGGCAATGTTATCCTCAACCAAGGCACTCTCACCATCAACCAGGACAGCAGCCTCGGCAATGTTAACAACGGCCTCCAGGTCAGCGGCAACTCCACGCTGAATCTTCGCAACGGCACGGACACTGGAACGATCAGCTTGGCTGCGACCCGCACGATCTCAATCAGCAACGGCGTCACCCTAAATCTTCAGACCGGCGTGCCGGCGATCGCCGCCACGGTAAATGGCAACATCACTGGCCCGGGACGCATCGACTTCATCGGAATCTCCAGTGGTGTCTCTGATGCCACTTCGACGAAATTCACCTTCAACGGCACCAACTCATCCACGGGACAGACGACCCTTCAAATAGGATCGAAGCTGACACTTGGCTCGACCGGTATCCTGTCCACGAACCTCAGCATTTCGGGCGGAAGCGGCACATGGGCTGGAGTCGACCTTGGAGGCACAACGCAGAACCTCACTCGCTTTGCCCCCGCCTCGGCTTCCACAACGGTGCGAACCATCGTCCTCTCCAATGGCACATTGAATGTCACGAACGCGGCCGAGGCATTCACCTTCAACGGCACCAACGGGACCCTGCTCGACATGTCCAACCTAGCCACTTTTACGTTCCAATCGGGAGGCACGGTCCGCAACTGGACCATCCAGCCGAACACCGGCGGCATCACAAACACCAGCGGCGTAGTGACGAACATCGTCACGGATAACACCAACAGCGTCTTTTTCGGCCGCTCGTCGAACCAAGTCACCGCCATCACCAACCGGGTGGGCGGTGCGCAAGGCGTAAGTGCAGGCAATAACCACATGGCGCGGCTCTTCCTCGGCACGAACAACAACTTCAACTCGACGCTTTTCGAGATCGGCGCCTTCAACGGTATGGGCACGGTTGACTTCATGGCCGACATCACCAACGGCGGCGTCAAACTGCGCGGCACCAATGGCACTGCCGCCATGGCCCAACTCATCGTCGGCAACACCAGCTCGGGAACGCGCCGCGGCTCGGGCGTGCTCAACCTGGGCATCGCGGACACGCTCATCACCGACACCCTGATCGGCAACATGCAGGCGAATAGCACCACCAATTACACCCAAACCAGCAGCATAACGATGGTGGGAGGAACCTTCACATCGACCAACCTCTACGTCGGTGTGGTCACCAACCCGGCTATTGTCGGTAACGTGTTCACCAACGTGACAGTCTTCCAGCAGAATGGTGGAACCTCGTCCATCACGCTGGTCCGCATGGGGGATAATCGTTCCACAAACACCAACAACACCATCGCCTTCCAGTCCACCTACAACCTGTCCTCCTCGAACGCTGTGCTCCGCGCTGCGACCATCGATGCCGGCACCAACGCGATCTTCGGGGCCGGTTCATCGCGCAAGATCAACTTCGGCGCCGGCCGGATCGAGACGCTCGACGCCTCGACGGATCTGACAATCAGCGGCTTCGATACCACGTCGGCCGGCCGCATCGAAATCGCCGTGGCCAGCAACGCGCAAACGAAGACCTTTTTCGCCGACACCAACCGCAAGATCACGCTCGAGCAGTCGGCCATCCTGACCTTCGACGGTGGCATCACCAAGGGCGGCGCGGGCACGCTCGTCCTCAAAGGCGCCAACGTCCACAACGGCAACACGACCGTGGCGGCCGGAACCCTCGAGTTGCAGTCCACCGGCTCGCTGCGCTTCCAGATCGGCGGCAGCGGGACGAACAACCAACTCAACGGCCCCGGCACGGCGAGCCTCAACGGACAGTTCGTCTTCAACCTCGCCAGCGCCTCGACCGACACCAACTCGACCTGGACCATCGTCTCGAACTCGCTGACCACGACCTACGGCACGAACTTCCTGCCGACGCCCGGATTCAGCGGTTCCGGCGGCAACTGGACCAACACGACCAACGGGGTGAACTACGTCTTCGCCCAATCGAACGGCGTCCTCTCGGTCCAGGCCACCAGCGGCGTCACCCCCTACAACGCCTGGGTCGCCTACTGGCAGACGAATTCCGCGGGATTCACCAACACCGCCGGCACGGACAACCCGGACGGCGATCCGTTTGACAACAACGAGGAGTTCGCCTTCGACGGCAACCCGACCATTGGCACCGGCGCGCTCTTGACCGCCGTGAAAGTTGGCACGAACGCCGTCTTCAACTACGTCGCGCTCACCAACACCAACGCCGTGACTTATCAGGTGCAGATCACGGGCAACCTGACCAACGGTTGGACCAACGCGAGCGTCACCATCTCCAACTCGCTCAACCAGTCCAACATCAGTCAGACCAACAGCTACCTCCGCAAGGAATTCACCGTCCCCGGCACGGGCAACGAATTCTACCGCGTCCAAGCCACCATCGCGCCGTAAGCCAGCCAAGGGTAGGGACGAGCGGCCTCGCTCGTCCGTTTCCCACAATCCGGACGAGCCAGCGGCTCGTCCCTACCCCCAACCCAAGGTAGGGACGAGCGGCTCGCTCGTCCGGGATCCTTGTCCGCGCTCCCCGTCCGGAATCCTCCAAGGTCACCCGCTACTTGTCACAAGTCACTCGCCACTGGCTTGCTCCCCCCACCGCCAACTGCCAACTGAGCCGAAGTCTGTGTAGACAGCCCCTAGGCAAGACTGCCAACTCTCCCCCCCTTTTTCCTCCCCTCACTTTACGAGACAACGCAACACCGCTTTCTCACGGGCATAAACAGCACTACATGAGCTTAAGAAGTAACCCCCCAACATGAAACTCCATCTCCCCCCGATGGGCTGCGCGCTTCTGCTCGCCGCCGCCACGCTCGCCGCCCCCTCCGCCGTCTCCGCCCAGTCCTCCTGGATCGGTGCTTCCAACGCACTGTGGACCGATGCCACCAACTGGACCGCCGGCGTGCCGAATGCCCAAGACTCCGAAGCCGATTTTCCCACCCCGGCCAGCGTCAATGTCAACGCCGCCACCGTCTCGGTCGGCACGCTCTTGCTCGAGAGCACGAACACCGGCGCCGTCGCCATCTCCAACGGCACCGTCAACCTCGACGTCAGCTTCGGCGTGCCCACGATCAACGTGGCGGATACTGCAGCCACGCTCTTCATGTATGCCAACGTCACGGGCACGGCCGGTTTGCGCAAGGACGGCGCGGGCAAGTTCACCTTCCGCTTCAACCCCAACACCCAGACTTACAGCGGCGGCATCTCGATCAACGGCGGCACGTTCGGCATCAACCAGGCCGGCAGCATGGGCGACACGAACAACGACGTCACCGTCGAGGCCTCGTCCGTCTTCCGCTTCGAGCCCGGCGGCGATGCTTCGAGCATCACGCTCGGCACCGGCCATGACTTCATCATCAACCCCGGCACGACCCTCTCCGTGCAGAACAGCGGGACGAACACGGTCAACAGCACGATCAACGGCATCATCTCCGGCGACGGCAACCTCACCTTCAACGGCAGCGGCACCCTCACCCTCGCGGGCGCGGCTGGCTACACCGGCAACACCACGGTGACCGGCGGCACCTTGGCTCAGGGCTCCGGCGTGACCCTCCCGACCAACTCGCTCACCATGTCCGGCACCAACACCGGCTTCAACCTCGGCAGCAACACGCAAAGCCTTAACACCCTCAGCCTGCAGACCGACACCAACCAGGCCCGCGTCTTCTCCATCACCAACGGCACGCTCAACCTCGGCGCCGGAGCGGGCAACTTCGCTTTCAACGGGGCGCAGGGCAGCACCGCAAACTTCGCGGGTCTGAGCGCCTTCACCTACACCGCGCCGACCCGCACCTTCTTCGTCCAACCAAGCGCGAACAACGGATCGAACAACACCAACTTCGTCCTGTTCGCGACCACCGGCGACGACTCGAACAACATCACCGCGGCGGGCATGACCATCGGCGGGGCCGGCAGCAGCGCCGGAGCGGCCAATGGTTCCCAACTCACCCTCGGCAAGGTCAACGTCCTCAACGTCACCAACCTGAACATCGGCGGCTTCAACGCCTCCGGCGTGGTGGATGTTCCGTCAGGCGTGACCAACGCAACGCTCAAGGTCCGCTCGACCGACGGCACCACCGCGGCCGGCACAATCAAGATCGGCGAAACCTCGGCGGGCTCGCGAAACGGCTCGGGCACGCTCACGGTAGGCACCGGCTCGGTCGACATCGTGGCGACCAACCTCCAACTTGGACGTCACCTCGCCGGGGCGAACAACGCGGAAACGTCCGCCCTCACGTTCGGCGGCGGTTCGCTTGTCGTGACCAACTTCACCCTCGCCGAGAAGACCGGCACCGGCACTCCAACCATCACCGCGACGGTCAATCAAGCGGGCGGCACCGTCGAGGCCACAACCCTCACGATGGGCGTCGGCACCACATCGAACGCCCTGCCACGCTTGCTCCCCGTTTACAACCTCTCCGGCGGCACGCTCAAGGCGGGCACCATCACCGCCGGCTTCGGCGTCTCCGGTGTGAATTTCACCAATACCTCCGCCCGCCGAATCAACTGGACGGGCGGCAGCATCCGCCCGCTGAACTCGAACACCAATCTCCTCATCACGGGCATCGCCGGCACGGGCGGCTCGATCGAGATTCCGACCATCGGCCCAGCCACCAAGACCTTCACGACCGACGGGACCAACGGCATCACACTTTCGGCCACCACCTGGCTAATCGCCAACGGCGGCGACGTGTTCGTGGATCCGGGCGCGGGCGGCTTCTTCACGACCACCGGAGCCATCACCGTCGGCTCGGGTAACTTCCCCAGCACCAACGCCATCTTCACCAACGCGCTCAACGCCAGCATCACCGTGGCCTCGGGCACGGTCAACATCGCGACAGATGCCCGCATCTTCGGCATGGGCGACCGCACCAATGCCGGTGTGACCAATGCCTTCAACGTGAGTGGTGCCAACGTCAACCTCGGCCTGACCGTCAACCGCATGCTCGTGGGCAACAAGACACGCGGCGAACTCAACGTCACCGGCGGGTCCCTCGTCATCACGGGCAACCAGCCAATCTACGTGGGCGGCGACATCTCGTTCGGGGCCAGCGACGCGGTGGGCGTCTGGACGGTCTCCGGCTCCGGTTCGGTCAACGTCGGCGGCGCGGGCGCCCTTGTGCTCGGCCAGAACTCCTACACGTCCACCAGCAACATCACGTCAAACTCCATCGGCGTGCTCAACCTGAATGGCGGCACCTTCACCACCGCCCGCGCGATCACCACGGGCGTGAACACGAATGGAACCGTCTCGACCGGCACGGTCAACTTCAACGGCGGCGCCTTCGCCGCCGGCGCGAGCGTGGCCAACATCCTCAACGTCACCACCGCGACGGTCTCGTCCAACGGCCTGACCTACAACACCGGCACGTTCGATTCCGGCATGACCCAGAACCTCGCGGGTAGCGGAACGCTGACCGTCAGCGGCACCGGCACCCTGCGCCTCAACGGCACCAACACGCCACCGGTCATCGTGACCAACGGCGCAACCCTCGGCGGTATCGGCAGCGCCGGCACCGTCACGGCCAACGGCACGTTCGCCCCGGGCGCGCCCGCGACCAACGGCACCTTCACCGTCACCAGCGCGCTCAGCGTGCCCGGCACGGCCCAGTTCCGCGTCTTCGGCAACGGGATCAATGACAGAACCATCGCCTCGGGTGGCGCCACCCTCAACGGCACCGTCGCGGTCGTGGTGAACACCAACTACACCCCGGCTAACGGCGACGCTTACGATTTCGTGGATGGCGCGATCAGTGGATCACCGGCGCTTTCCCTCCCGGCGCTTGGCGGCGGCCTCTCCTGGGTGACCAACGCGTTTCTCTCCAGTGGCGTGCTCACGGTGACGAATGGCGGCGGACCGACCAACAACTACGCCAACTGGCTGACCAACTATCCGTCGCTCACCGGCACCAACGCCCTGCCGACGGCCAACCCGGATGGCGACCCGTATAGCAACAGCACGGAGTTTGCCTTCGATGGCAATCCGACCATCGGCTCCCCGGCGTTCCTCACCGCGGTCAAGGTCGGCACCAACTCGGTCTTCAACTACGTCGCCCGCAAGAATCCTCCCGGCGGCGTGGCCTACCAGGTGCAGTTCACAGGCAACCTGACCAACAGTTGGACCAACTCGGGCGTGACCGTCTCGAATTCGGCCAACCAGTCCGGTCTCAACATTCCGGCCGACTACGAGCGCAAGGAATTCACCGTGCCCGCCACGGGCAAGGAGTTCTATCGCGTGGAAGCCACGGTCGCACCGTAAAGCCGATCATCACCACTTTAGGGATGGGCGAGGGTCGGGCAGGGGTGCCCGGCCCTCTTTCCTTGGTAGGGACGAGCGGCTTGTCACGCCGTAGCGCGGCGAAGGCGGGCCCGCTCGTCCGCCTCCACCATGCGGACGATCCGGCGGATCGTCCCTACCTTGCGCGTAGCGCAAAGGGCAGGCCGCGTGTTCCATGGTAGGGACGAGCGGCTTGTCACGCCGTAGCGCGGCGAAGACGGGCCCGCTCGTCCGCCCCCCCGCGACCCGGACGAGCGAGCCGCTCGTCCCTACCTCCGGAGGCAAAGACAAAATACAGAACACCCGAGAGCCCCCCGCCCCCGACTCTTCCGTCTCGTCACTCGTCACAAGTCACTCGCCACTTCCTTCCCATGCCGCTCGCCCCCACCCTGCTGCAACCCCAACGCCGGTTTTAGGGTAAAGCCCTAAACCTCTTCCCCTCATGCTCTGCCTACGGAAAACTGAAGACTGAAAACTCCTCCACCCATGTCCTACCAACTCCAACGCTACGCCCAGAACCCCATCCTCTCACCCCTGCCCGGCTCGTCATGGGAATCCGAGGTCACGACCAACCCGGCCGCGTGGCTCGACGAGGCCACCGGTGACATCCTGTTGCTTTACCGGGCGGCTGGTGACGATAACGCCCACACGGTCCGCTTCGGCCTGGCCCGCAGCAAAGACGGCTACAATTTCATCCGCGTGAGCGGCGAACCTGTGCTGTCTCCCATTCCGAACACGCCGGACGGCGGGTGCGTCGAGGACCCGCGCATCATCAAGATCGGCGACTGGTATCACGTGACCGTGGCGACCCGCGCGTTTCCTCCCGGCAAGTATTGGCTCAACACCGCCAACGCGGCCGATGTGCGGCCCGATTTCCCCGACACCTTCCCGGCCGCCCTGACGAAAAACCTCACCTCGACGCAGTTGTTCCTCACGAAGGATTTCAACAACTGGATCCGCGCCGGACGCCTGACCAATCCCGCGCTCGACGACCGTGACGTGATCATTATCCCGGAGAAGGTCGGCGGCCAATGGATCACCATCCACCGTCCGATGCAGTGGCACGGCGAGGGCTTCCCCAACCGCTGGCCCGCCATCTGGATCGCCGCGAGCGACGACGTGCTCGCGTGGAAGGACATGAAACTCCTGGCCAAGGGGCAGGAGGATTGGGAGGACAAGATCGGCGCGAACAACCCGCCGCTCAAGACGCCGCACGGCTGGCTCCAGATTTACCACGGCGTGGGCGACGACAAGCAATACCGCCTCGGGGCCATGCTCCTCGACCTGGAGAACCCTTTCAAAGTGACCCACCGCACGCGCCGTCCGTTCTACGAGCCCGTGGCGGATTACGAGACGCAGGGCATCTACAAGGGCGTCTGCTTCCCCTGCGGCCACGTGGTCAAGGACGGCACCTATTTCCTCTACTACGGCGGCGGCGACGTGCATTGCTGCGTGGCCACCACGCCGCTGCAGGATTTGATCGATCACCTGCTGACCCAGCCGGTGTGATCCGTCTGCCCAAGGTAGGGACGAGCGGCTCGCTCGTCCGCGCGATTTGGAACGGACGAGCGAGCCGCTCGTCCCTACCTTTCATGGCATGACCCGTCCGAACATCCTCTTCATCCAGACCGACCAGCAAATGGCGGCGACGCTGGGTTGCTATGGCGCGACGATTTGCCGCACGCCGCACATCGACGCGCTGGCGCGTGACGGTGTCCTTTTCACCAACGCCTACGCCAGCAGCCCGGTGTGCGCGCCGGCCCGCGCGTCGCTCCACACCGGCTACTTCCCCTCGAAGCACGGGATCACGACGAACATCTACACGCCAGGGTGCGCGGTGCATGAGCTTCCGGACCACCCGTCGCTGCTCGGGCGCCGCTTGCAACAACTCGGCTATCAGGCGGGCTTCACCGGCAAGTGGCACCTCGGCTTCGGCGACGCGCGCGAGGAGCATCCGGAATACCAGGCGCACGTCCGCGACGTGCCCGTCCTCGGCTGGACCAGCGCCCCCGGCGCCCTGCCCTCAACGCGGGGCTTCACCGGGGACGACTTTCCCGGCCACGGCGGCATCGGGCTCGACACCCCGCAATACCGCGAATGGCTCCGGTCCTGCGGACGGGAACTAACGCTCACGAAACACCTCGAACTCTACCCGCACAACTGGGAGGTCACGTCCGGCCAGGACACATCGGTAACGCATTTTCTCACCGAGCAGGCCCTCGGGCACATGACAGCATTCGCCGACGACGGGCGCCCTTTTTGTTACCTGCTCAATTACTGGGGTCCGCACGGCCCCTACCACGCGCCGACCGAATACCTCGACCTTTACCGCGACGTGAAGATCCCGCCGTGGCCCTCGTGGAATGAGCGACAGGAGACCAAACCCTCCATCCACGACGCCCACCGCACGGAAACGACGGCCGGATGGAAATGGGAGGATTACGAAAAACTCCTGCGCACGTATTTCGCGGCCATCACCGAGATCGACGACCAGGTAGGTCGGCTCATGGCCTTTCTCAAGGACCGCGGGCTCTACGACAACACCCTCGTCATCTTCTGCGCGGACCACGGGGATTCACTCGGCGTGCATGGCGGGCTGACCGACAAAACGCTCTTCATGTATGAGGAGACCAACCGCATTCCGCTCATCGTCAAAGAACCCGCGCCGAGCCAAAAGGCCGGGGAGCGCGAGGACGCTTTCGTCGGCACCTGCGATCTTTACTCGACCATTCTCGACTACGCGGGTTTGGCCAAAAGTGAGGCGGATCGCGACGGAACGTCGCTGCGCCCGCTCATCGAGGGAACGTCGGCGGAATGGCGCGATGCCATCGTGACCGAGGGCTTCGGGCTGGATTTCCTCCAACATAGCCAGCGCGCCCTGCGGTGGGGCCGGTGGAAATATGTCTTCAACGCCGGCGGGCCGGATGAACTCTACGACCTCGCCGCCGACCCGCACGAGATGCGCAATCTCGTCTTCGCCCCCGAGAGCGCGGCCGACCTGCGCGCCGCGCGCGAGAGGCTCGATGCCTGGATGACAGGGCACAAAGACGGCCTGCGCGAACGCTTCCGCCGCTTGCGTCTGAGGTAGGGACGACCGGCTCGGTCGTCCGCCCGACAAACAATCCGGACGAGCGGGCCGCTCGTCCCTACCTTGGCTCCGCGAAGCGCACGCGCATCTCCTCCACCGTGCAGACCGGGTGGGGACGACCGGCTCGGTCGTCCGCCCCCACAAACAATCCGGACGAGCGAGCCGCTCGTCCCTACCTTGGCTCCGCGAAGCGCACGCGCATCTCCTCCACCGTGCAGACCAGGTGGGGACGACCGGCTAGTCACGCCGTAGCCCGGCGTAGGCGGATCCCTACCCTTCCGGATCCGCAAACCTCGCGCGGATTTCCTCCACCGTGCCGACGGTGAGGTAAACTTTGTAGGTGAGTTCGAACCCGGGTGTGACGGCGAGGGTGCGCACCGGGGCGAAATACGAACAGGCGCTGCCAGTCGGTCCGGCGCGTCCGTCGCCCTCGTAGCGGTAGCACGTCAACTCGGTCGTGCCGGGAAATGCCACCCCAAGGCCCCAACCCTCGCCGCTCACGTAGCCGGCCCAATGATCCGTCGCATCGACCCGCTCATTCGGCCAGCCAGGCATTTTCCACCCGGTCTTCCCGCCGGCACCAAAAATCATGTTCGGATAATTGGCATCGACAAAAACTGCGGGCATTTCCTGGTGGTGCGGCGGATGGTTCACTTCGCCCGTGTAACGGAAGGTGAAGACAACTTCCGCGACGGGACCGCGCAGGGTGATGAGCGACTCCATCGTGGCATCGGTGATGATCTCCCCGGTAGCCCAATGGTGCGGCTTGGAAACAATGCGCAGCGAATCGCCGTCGCGCGTGATGGTCACGTTCTCGGCCGGTTCGCCCTGGTAACCTCCGCCCTGCACGGGATTCCACCGCCAGGGCTTGCCGGCCCAGAGCGATCCGTCCGGTCGGCCGTAATACGACTGCTGGATGAAGCGCCCCTTGTCGTAATGGTTGAGCAGGTTGATCTCATCGCCGCCGGACGGACCGAAGTGAAAGATCGAGCCGCCGGCCGAACGGTCAATGCCAAGACGCACGACGCCGTTGTCGATGAATTCGGCATCGGGGTTGGGACCGGCGCTGGCGTGGGCGATCATCAGGCAGGTGAGCAAAACGTGCCGAAAAACAAAAGGTAGGGACGAGCGGCTTGCTCGTCCGCTCCTGCCGACACGGACGAGCGAGCCGCTCGTCCCTACCTCAAATGCTGCGCGGAATTTCATCGCGGCGGCACGGGCCGGCCTTGGCGCAGGGCCTCAAGCCAGAGTTTGGAGCGCTGCAAATGGGGTTCATGCGTCCCGCCATCGCCCTTGTGGTTGGCGCCGGGCATGAAAATGACCTCCTTGCTCCCGCCGAGCAGATTGCTCATGGCCGCGATGCCCGCGGGCGGACAACTCTCGTCGGCCAGCCCGGCCGAGACGAGCACCTGGGATTTGACCCGCGGGGCGAAATGGGCGACGTCGAAGTAGCGGGCCGCGAGGGATATCTTTTGCGGGTCGAGCGCGCCCGGTTCCTTGGCCACCCAGTAGGGAAAAGGCGCGGCGCGTCCGGCCTCGGGACCGTTCTGGTCGCACTGTGCCGGGACATTGGCCACCACGGCCGTGACGTCGGCGTCGAGCGCCGCCGCCACCAGCGCCTGCGCCCCGCCCATGCTGGTGCCGTGGACCACCAGCGTTTTTCCATCCCACTGCGGGAGCGTCTTGACGTGGTCGAGCACGCGCCGCGCCCCGAGATACATGCGCAGGAAGTAGCTCGTCTCGCGGTCATCACGCCCGATGAGGCCGTATTCCTTGAGCGCACCCTGGGCCTGCTCCTCGTAAAACGCCTTCGGCTCGTCGATCGGCAGGTCGTGCGGCGAGACGTTGACGGCCAGCCATCCGTTTTTCGCGTTGCCGACCACGGTTCCGCGCTCGAGCGGATAAACCCCCGCCCACTGGAAAATGACGAGAGCCGGAAATTTTCCGGGCTTCTCCGGCCAGGCCATCTGGCCGCGCACCCGCTGGTCCGGGCCGACCGCCAGCGAGAACTTTTGGTAGAGGATGCCGGGCGTTTGATCGGGCGGTTTCTCGATCTGCGGATCGATCGGCACCTTGGCCAGGGCCGCCAGCTTTCCGTCCCAAAATTCGTCGAAGTCCTTCGGACGCGATGCGGCGGGTTCAATTTTCTCCGGCGAAAAAATCAGCCCCGCCTTCTGGGTGATTTTCTGACCATCCGCCGCGGCGAGGGTGAAGATGGCCAGCACGGTGCCTGGCTCCGCCCGCTCGCACGGCACGCGCGCTGTGCCGTCGGTGAGGTCCACTTTTTCGCGCGAGATCAGATCCTTGCCATGGCTCTTGAGTTCAACCTCGACGGGACCGCTGAAGCCGGGGGCGGAAAGGACAAACGCGCCGGAGACGCCCGCCGCAACCACGCCGGAGGCGGGAACAAGGGAGACCGTCGGGGCAGGCGCGGCGGAGATTGGGGCACCCAGCAGAGCGAGGAGCAGCAGGGGGCGGAGGGGATGCATGGCTTCATGCTGACGAAGCGCAGGCCTGCGGTCAAAGCAACCGCAGCCGCAAAACGGTTTTTGCAAAAGCCCTAACCCGCAGCAGGTCATTTAACCACGGATTCCTCTGATCGCTCGGATGGAAGAAACCAGATGTTCCCCCGCGGCGCACGCCGCGTGTCCCATGGTAGCAACTGTCTTAACATGGTGAGGGTAGAGGGGGGTGGATTTTGAGTTGGGAGTTGAGGTGGACGACGAGTTTGCGCATGAGGGCGGTGAGGGCGACTTTGGGTGCTTTGCCTTTGGCCAGCAGGCGTTGGTAGAAGTCGCGTAGGATGGGGTTGTAGCGGCTGGCGACCAAGGCGGCCATGTAGAGGGCTTTGCGGGCCGTGGCCCGTCCGCCGCAGATGGAGCGTTTGCCGCGCAGGGTTCCGCTGTCGCGGTTGAAGGGAGCCACACCAGCCAAGGCCGGTGCGGCTTGGCGTGAGAGACTGCCGAGTTCTGGCAGATCGGCCAAGAGGGTGGCGGCGATCAGATGGCCCACGCCCTGGGTGGCGACCAACACCTCACGCTTATGGCAGAGCACCGGATCTTCGCTGATGGTCTTTTCCATGAGTTTTTCGATCTGGGCGATGTGTCGATCCAGCCAGCGCAGGTGGTCTTTGATCATGCGGCGCAGGGCGACATCGGCCAAATAGCTGAGGCGGTTGGATTCGGCCACACGCTGGGTTTTAAGATCTTCGCGCCGGGCAACCAACTCGGCCAAGCGGACCTGCTGGGCGCTGGGCTCGAGCGTCGGGGCCGGAGTAAAGAGGCGGCCGTAATCGGCCAGCACCCGTGCATCGATGGCATCGGTCTTGGCCAAGAGGCCTTGGCTGCGCGCGAAAGCGCGCACCCGGGCCGGGTTAAGCTGGCTGACCGGCACCTTGGCTTGCCAGCAGGCGCGCAACAGGGCGTTTTCACACCCGCCAGTCGACTCGCACACCACGTGGATCACGGGGTGAGAGGCCAGCAGCCGGCGCAGCCAAGCGGCGATGGTTTTGGGACGATTATTGAGTCGGGTCGGCAGCTTCAGCCCCGGGCCGAAAAGCTCCAGGTGATCTTTGGCCACATCGACACCGACGAATTTGACGCTTCTTTCATTCATGATTTACTCTTCCTTGTGTTACGAGCTGGCGGCGGACCTGACGCCCGCCGTCGCTCTGGCAACTGTTCGAGTTAGAAAACCACAAGGCACCGGCGGCCAAACTACCCACGGACTCCCCACAATGGGGGCGCGAGGGACGAAACGACCTGCCGGTGCCGACCCGCTGCTGCTGCGCAGCAGCAGCGGGTCTCTTCTGGCTCCCATCGGACACACTCGTGCCCGACAAGTGCAGAGATTAGCAGAAAGGGAAGAAACAAGGGACGAGCGGCTTGTCACGCCGTAGCCCGGCAAAGGTGGGCCCGCTCGTCCGCTGTCTTCAAAACGGGCACGCGAGCCGCGTGCCCCTACCCGACAACAGATGTGCAAAGGTCTGATTTCTTATGGGACTTGGTATAACATGCGCGCTAGCGGGTTAAACACACTCATAGCCCTTCCACCTGGGAATTGTTCCGAGGTGGCATCGGCTTCCAGCCGATGATCGCAGGGGTTCATCGGCAGGATGCCGATGCCACGCTTCCGGCTACAGAAAACCTGAAACGGCTCTAGGCCGGCAGATTGCTGCGGACACACGGCGCAAGAAGTGGCAGGCTTGAGCCTATGAGGCAAAGAGAAGTGGTCCACCGGAGGTCTGGGTGGAACGGGGCGGAAAGTTGTCCGCTGTTCGCACGATCATGAGCAAGATTCCCGGCCCCATCTCCGGCGTCGAACTGGCCCGACGGCTTGGGTTATCCCACGCGACGATTTCCTACGTGTTGAACGGCCAGGGAGAGAAGAAGCAGATCGCCCCGGCGACGATCAAGCGGGTGCAGGATGAAGCCAAGAGGTTGAATTACGCACCCATGCCCTTTGCGCGCAGCCTGCTGAGCCGGCGCAGCGGCATGATCAGCGTGATCTTGGGCAACTTCAAAATGGACTGGGCCGAGTCGGCGATGCAGGGTCTGCATCGCGTTTTCGACCCGACCGACTATGTGGCCTTCGTCGCCACGCACGGATTCAATGAAGAGCGCAATCGGCGTGAACTGCACTCGTTCTTGCGCCGCAGGGACAACGGTCTCATCACCTTGCCGACCAAGGGCTGCACGGACTTTTACCGGGACATCGCCCGGGGCGACACGCCCATCGTGTTTCTGGGCGATCAGATCCCCGAACTGGAGAAGCTGGTCAGCTCCGTTATTTGGGATCCGTCGATGGCCATCGGTTCGGCGGTGTCACACCTTGTCGGCAGCGGACGCCGACGCATCGCGTTTTTGGGCGTCGACTATCCGGGCCTTGGCACGCTGCACCGCTTCAAAGCTTTCCGGTCCGCGCTGGCCACGCACCACCTCCACGCAGGCAAGGAACTCGTCAGCACCCAGGCGGCTAGTCAGGAGCCGGAACAAATCGTCAACGCCGCTTTGGATCAGTTTTTTTCCGGACGCACCAAGCCACCCGACGCCATTTTTGCGCTGAACGATGGTCTAGCCCTGCCCGCGCTGGAAGCTCTCGACCGCCGCGGTTTGCGGGTGCCAGAGGATGTCGCTCTGGTGGGCATGGGCGATCTGCCGATGACCAGTCACTCGGCCATCGGCCTTTCGACCATCCCCGAACCAACCGCGGAGATGGCCGCCATGGCCGCGCGCTTGCTGCTGGATCTGATGGAGGGACGTCAAAAAACACCGGTCAACAAAACCCTTCCGACCAGCGAGTTCATCGCCCGGCGGACCACTCTGGGCAAAAGCCGGAAGTCAAACTGACCGTATCAGGGACCGGTGTTCCCCTTCCAAAAGGGATCCTCAAAGCTGGTCGGAATCGTCCCGATGGGGCGCATTTCGACGTGTCCGTCGACGAAGACGACATTGACCGATCGCGCCGGGTTGTTGGTTTCCTGGTAGAGCGCGGGCGGATGCACCGGAGATGGGTAAAGTCCCGCCTCCCCGACACGGACGTCGTAGCCGCGACCGGGGGTGAAGCAACCGTCCATGAAAAGCGACGTTTTGGCCGGCGTGGCCACCTGCCATGTCTTGAGGGTGGGAAATCCGTTCGGTCTCCATGCACCACCGTCCCCCCCTACATGCACATTCATGCAATAGGTGGCCATATTCCCGTAGGGGGCGCGGGGTTCGCAAGCCTCTGCCGCCGGACACCAGAGGGCGAAAGCGGCGCGTCGTTGGGAAAGGCCGATCCAAGAACTCAACCGGTCCCAAAAACCGGTGCCGCCCAACCCAAGATACCCCTCACAGGAGAGCGTGATGGCGAAGTTGTTCGTGGGATTGATCGCGGGAGGGAAGCGGCCGTCGTTGTCGGCGGCGTAGTTCATGGCCGCTTGATGCACGGTCCGCAGGTTCCCGGTGCAAGTGGCCCGCTGGGCGGAAGCACGCATGCGCGCGAAACCCGGAAAGGCGACGGCGGCCAACACGGCGATAATCGCCACCACCACCAGGATCTCGAAGAGGGAAAATCCGCCGGGCACCGACCGCCGAGGCCTCCAACCGCGGTCACGCGGTAACACGCTGTGGTCTTGGAATCTGAAGCGACTCAAAACCTGCATAGTTTTTGCCTTGAGGCATGATGTCAAATGGCCGGACCCGGCTGCTCTTTGATGCCACCGCCCCACTCCGCCGGGACGTGGGTGCCGGGGGGATTTCCCGCCGCGAACGGACTGGGCCCCCATGGACTACAATCGGTAGTGCAACAATCTGTCTGTAAAAGTGGTTCTGCCTGACTGACGCACTCCGGGTGTTCCGGAGGCGCAGCGAAGCGGAGCCGTAGGAACACCCGGAGTGCGTCTTGGCCTTTTTTTTCGGGGCC
>Ga0247839_1004969_pt1 | contig 16511 bp, 16 predicted proteins | sample LaCruzMarch2015__6_FD_192405 | JGI IMG/M metagenome (GOLD analysis project Ga0247839, IMG submission 192405) | Freshwater microbial communities from meromictic Lake La Cruz, Castile-La Mancha, Spain - LaCruzMarch2015_16m | ecosystem: Environmental > Aquatic > Freshwater > Lake | place: Spain... | reverse complement strand
CACGCGGGCTGCTTTTTTACCGTCTGATGGAACAATCGATCCACAATAAGCCGGTTCCTCGCCATAAGATCATAGGCGGTCAAAACAACATAAGGTAGAGAGTTGAGCTAAGTGCATACCCCGTATAAATAATATAGAGAACGTATGAATCGGCGGATTTGCCCTGTGCAGAAGGCGGAATACGCTTCCCAGAGACTTTTAAAATGATGATGACGCATGACGCAACGACGCAAAGGAGTGTTTGCCTGATCGTATAATTCAAAACTTGGATCAGGAGTAAGCCCGAGGTCACGGTTCGGCAAAGCTCACCGGAGCCGGGCCTCGGCTACAAAATAATGATAAAGGACGGCTCGGCGATCCGTCCCTACCCCGAAGCGCGCACGGAGTGCCCGCTCCACCTTGGAGATGGCAACAAGCAGATAACGTCACCATAACGTCATCCACGAAAGGCCTGCAAATAAAGGCCAATGACATCATGACGTTATTTCTATTATTTATAAAAGTAATATAGAATATAGAGAAAGAGCGCAGGACGCCCATAGACACGCTGAATATAGGGCGCTGAGAGACTTTTTAAAACATGATGTCATTCGTCACAACGTCACCAACACGGTGACACATGACACTAAGGCAAAAACAAGTGTCATCGACGGAACCCCTGAAAACAAAGGGCAATGACACTTGTGACACTTATGACAGTATATATAAATAATATAGAGAAGGCGCACAGTGACCACGGGCTGAATGCCGAAATGTGCCGGAAAAAAACTTTTTAAAACATAGTGTCATCCGTCACAGTGTCATCGTTGAATCACGGTGGAACGTTGGGCAAAGGTTTGAAAAGCGGGATGCCCTGCTTAGGTCAGTTGATTGATTGCCGTTTCCAGATTTTGGAGTTTTTCCATCAAGTCATCAAATGGAGGCACGTCGCCGAACAGCATCACCTGCATTTGTTTGTAATCCGCGGCCAGCGTTTTGCGGTGATGTTCAGGCGGCAACAGTTTCAATGTGCCCGGTTTTGAAAGTTCATAATGCGCCCAGGCGCGGGGATAGAACTTCTTTTTGAACTCCACCACCGAATGAAGCAGTTCCAGATCGCCAAGCGCCGCGTTTCTGACGGCCTGGTCGTCCGCCATCATCACCAAATCGTAATAGTGGCGGGAATAACGGGAGGGTAGCGGTTTCGTTTCAGGACGAAACGCTTCGCAATGCAGAATCGTCACCTTCTCCCAAAAGGTCCGTTCGGCTTTGATCGCCTGCACGTAGCAAACCGGCTCGGCAAATAGATCGGGAAAAACTTCCGCTGCGTACGGACGGACTTCATACCGTGCATTCGGAATCCACTGCGCCAGCGGGCCGATTTCCAACCGGATTTCCGGACGCAAATAGCGGTCGGTAAAAATGGACGGATAGCGGATATTAATCACGTCCGGAGAACCTTCTTCCACTTCTGCGGAGCAGATGCCGGCAGTCAGCCACTGGACTTCCGGAAGAAACGTCTCGCGGATGTAACACCGGGAAAGCTCATTAACGGACTGGTTGAATCCGTCCTGCCGTGTCTTCGACCGTGTAAGATTTGGATCTTCCGGAACCACCTCGTTCCAATCCAGAATCAGATCAATGTCTTCTGAAAACCGGCGAATCAGGCCGAACACCTTGGAAAGCGAGGTGCCGCCTTTAAACAGAATCTTTGAGGCCAGCCGTTCGGAGGAAAATAGCCGCGCCAGCATCCAACAGACCCAGAAATCTTTTTCGACGACCGCCGGAGTCATTTTTTTCATACCGGCAGTTTCTTTAAAAAGTGCAATCCGCTCCTGTTCAGGCAAAGTCACAATCCTATTCATGGGCACCCCCGGAACAGATTTTACGAATCAGCTCATAAATCCAGCCGGTAACCACCGGCGCATCTTTCAGGATTTGCCGCCGTTCCTGCGCGGTGAAAGCGTTACGAAAGCTGATAATTGTCGCGTCATCGAATTGATCCCGGCCAAGAGACTTGATTGCCTGAACCATCAGTGAGGTTTTCGACTTAAGCTTCATCTCTTTTAACGCGGTATTTTTGAACAAGATCGTCCACGGCCCAGCCTGAACCGTTTTGTTAGGACCATCGCTTAAGTACAAAATCTTCGCCGGGACTTGTGTAGAAAGCCCGAGAAGATTCAGCGCCGCCGCGCCGGAAGGGTGAATTGTCCACCCCGACTTGCGGGCAATCGCCTGCGCCGCCTGATCAAAATCTGGGCTCAGCGTTTTGTGGAGCAATTCACTGTATTTTGGACAATCGTAAATCCCCCGGCAAACTCGCCGTATCTTGCCGTCCCCTTCAATCCGCATCAACGCCAGCCGGATTGAGCCGTCGCTACCCAGGTCGGAAAAATCATTCTTGGAGAAAGACCAACCTGTGCCCTTGCTTTTTATACGCGCAAGAATCTTATCTTGAATAGATTGCACCAGAAATACCTCTTAATTTCTGTAACGAAAAATAACCTATATTTGTTACAAATCAAGCTGATTTTTTGACACAAATCTGCGGCATTTTCGTGTCAGAAATAACACCTGCATATTTCTGACAAACAAGTCGAATTTATGAAACAAATGAGCCGAATAGCCGACTTATTCGGCTCACAATAAGGCTTTTATTGAGCCGAATAACTGATATAAACGGCTCATGAAATACAACTGGCAGCAAGATGACTGGCCTGATTTCCGGTATAAACCGGAAAAACTTAATGCGCTGATCATTGAGTTCAGTGAGAAAATCGGCCGGATCGGCGGGTTGCTGGATGCCCTGCCGGAAGGAACGCAGACCGATACGCTTATCGACATCATGGTTTCAGAGGCCATTAAAACCTCCGAAATCGAAGGGGAATACCTTAGCCGGCCGGATGTAATGTCATCCATCCGAAACAATCTGGGTCTCAATACCACCACAGAACGGATCAAAGACCAGCGAGCATCCGGCATTGCAGAGCTGATGATCTGCTTGCGGGATGAGTGGAAGAAGCCGCTCAGTCAAAAGATGCTGTTCAACTGGCACACCTTGGTGATGCGGGGATCAAAAAAAGTACGCCCCGGTGCGTGGCGCACTCATCAAGAACCGATGCAGGTTGTCTCCGGAACCATCGGAAACGAAACCGTTCATTTCGAAGCGTGTCCTTCGAAAAGAGTTCCGGATGAAATGAAGCGTTTTATCAAATGGTTCAACGATACCGGCCCGGGCGGATCAACTGAAATCCGGTGGGCACCGGTGCGCGCGGCCATCACTCATCTCTACTTTGAAACCATCCACCCGTTTGAGGATGGAAACGGCAGAGTCGGGCGGGCGCTGGCGGAAAAGGCCTTGTCGCAAGGAATCGGACGTCCAGCACTGCTGAGCCTTTCACAAACTATTGAACCCGACCGAGCCAGCTATTACGAAGCCCTCAAGCAGGGGCAACGTTCTAATGAGATCACCCCTTGGGTCGTCTGGTTTTCCAATATGCTGATCAAAGCCCAGAAACAGGTGGAAGAAAAAATCGAATTCACTTTAAAGAAAACGAAATTGTTCGACCGGGTTCAGGGTCAGCTCAACGAACGGCAAATCAAAATTATCCGGCGTATGTTAAAGGAAGGCCCGGACGGATTTAAAGGTGGCATGACCGCGAAAAAATATATCGCGATTACCGGTGCCGCCAAAGCTACGGCCACGCGCGACCTGCAAGAACTGGTCAACACGAAGATATTTGTACCAAGTGGCGGCGGACGCAGTGTCTGCTATCAAATCAAGCTGTAGGTCGGCTATTTACGCCTGCTGACCTCACTGAATTTGGTGCCCGGCTGTTTCCTCGTCAGCACATACACGTCGGACACTCTGGATGAACCGCCGCCTTGTTGCATAAGCAATAATACGGCATCCATAAAGCCATCGTGATTTACATCCGTGAACCCGATTTCACAGATTTGAAAGCCCTCGTTAAAGTCTCCGGACACACTAGAAATCGTCCCGTTTGAAACGATCAGCTCACCGTTGAATACACTATCGGTCAGCCGACAGGTTGTCTTATCCACCTGCTCATAACGGCGGGGTGCTGGGTCGGAAAAATTGAACTCCAGATAAGAGTCTCCTCCGCTTCCCCCGCTGTCACCATGCCTCCGGCAAAAACGCTTCTTGCCGCTTTAAGTGAAGAAGCTATACCTCCGGCATCAACTTCATATTCCCGAGCGAACCGCTCAATCATTGCGGGACGTACGACATCCCGTACCTGCGAGCCGTTGCCGACAGTGCCGGGGATTACGACCTGCTCAGAAAAATCTCCTGTATCCGCGACCACAAGGGAACACTCTTCGTTTTCTGGCACGAATTACCGAATGATGCAGAAAAGGTTGCCTTGGAAAACGCCTGGAATGCCGAATGCGAGGATGGAGAGTTTATTGAACATCAGCTGGAGGAAAAAGTATGTCCAAGTATCTAAGCAAAAAAATCAAAAACATCATCGACAACATCAGCGACTCAGAAACTCCGAAGGATAAACTCCAACATCTAAAAAAAGAAATAGAGAAGGACTTAAAATGCCTCAGCGACAACCAAAACCTTCGTGTGTGCTCGAATAAAAAGGCGGGATGGAAAAAGAATGATGGAGGGTGCTTGCTCCCTTGTAGAAAAAATCGGACTCCGACTGGAAATTTATCCTGCAGCAACAACGCCAAACCGGAAGAAGAAGTTGTTTTCGAGCGGGCAATATTTAACTCGGGAGAGCTGAGTGGTTATGAACTGCTTACGTATGAGGCACCTTTCTTTCGACATGGGAAAAATAACAAAGGTTCAGAAATTTCAACAAGCTCGGTAAAATGCGATCTTGTCGGGTTAAAGAAAAAAGAATTTTGTTGTATTGAGCTAAAAACGAATCCAAACAGCCCTGTCACTCAAATCCCGTATGCCTTGCTTGAGGCTTTTTCTTATTGGATATGTGCGACTTGGATATACGAAAATCGAAAAAAAGATCTAAGTGTAGAGATAGCTCACGCTAATAGTCAGAGGCCTTCTGCTCTTGAACCAATAAACGATATACAAATTGAGAAAATATCGTTCGCGGTTGCTGTTACAGAAAAATACATTCGTGACTATAACACAGGAGATCTGCCTCTCATTCAAATACTTGAAAAAGCCATTGAGAATATCTGCCCAAATCATTTTTCCGGATACTGGATTTTGTCGCCCGAACACCCAAAAACTCCAATTGAAAAGACGGATGCCCCCGCTCAAGGCACCGCCAAGCGCCCGCACAGAGAACATACACAAGCCACGCCCGAGCGGGCGCGTCCTGAGTAATTCGTCTCTGTGCTGAAAACTTGGCGGTTTTTGAGCAGAGCAACTTACTTCATTACACAAAATTTAAATGTCTTGCCGGAGCTTACTATTTCCCCTGTATGGCGCAAATGGATAAACACGCTTCCAGCTGACGGAACAAATCGGCAAAGGCTCTCTTTGCCACACAAAAGCCCGCAATGCCAGCACCCCAACCCGAACACCCACCAACGAGGGTTTGTCCCGCCACGCGCCAAGAAAGCCGCTTCGCGCCCGTGTTTAGGGTCTTTGCTGATGGGTACACGAGTGAAGGAAGTTGATGGTAAACAAAAAACTTTCCGGTTTCTTTCCGGTCGGCATCCGTTTTAATCACGAATTATCACGCGCTATCAAAACAGGGTGGTTTCGGTGTGATATGTGTTTCGACCAATAAATAAAGGGCTAAAACCGAAGTTTTAGCCCCCTAAAAGATGGAGCGGGTGAAGGGAATCGAACCCTCACAGCCAGCTTGGAAGGCTGGAGCTCTACCATTGAGCTACACCCGCAGTGAAAGGGCGAATAAAGTAGTCTGACGCCTTTGGAGCGTCAAGCGTTATCCCAGTTCTCCAGCCGCAAGTTCGGGTTTACATCGTCAGGCATAACAAACGGATGTCCGGCGGAAATCTTGATTTGCGCGGCGCCGGCAATCATGGCGGCGTTGTCGGTGCAGAATTTCGGCGAGGAAAGCTTCAGCGGAATGCCGCATTTTTCTGAAAGCTTCCCGAGTTTTTCGCGCAGGACTTTATTGAGCGATACGCCGCCGGCGCAGGCGAACGAAGCGCAGTCATATTTCCCCAGCGCCCGCTCAACCCGGACAGCGAGTGCATCCGCAACGGCTTCCTGATAACTGGCGATCAAATCTCTTTTAGCCGTTTCGTCCTTCAATGATTCCGGATGGTTCTGTACGTGATAGAGCAAGGCGGTTTTCAGTCCGCTGAAACTGAAGCAGAGTTTGCGGTCGAGTTCGTACCTCCATTCGCCGCCGACATTATCGAGTCCTCGTGGAAAACGTACGGCGTGCGGATTGCCGCCCTCGGCGGTTTTCTGGATGATCGGTCCGCCGGGATAACCGAGGCCGAGCAGCATCGCGCCTTTGTCGAGCGCTTCACCAGCAGCGTCGTCGATGGTCTGGCCGACAACATCGTAAGAGCCGGGCGCTTTCATGTAGACCAATTTGGTGTCGCCGCCAGAAACCAGCAGAACCATCATCGGGAACGCGCCGTCGAGTACCGGCGGATTTTCGCTCAGGAAAACCGAATAGATGTGGCCTTCGTGGTGGTGCACGCCGGTAAGCGGAATGCCGAGCCGCTGGCTGAGCGCCCGCGCCGCAGAATAACCGATCAGCAGCGAACTGGAAAGACCGGGGCCGTACGTCACCGCGATTCCGTCGAGTTGTTCGAACGAACAGTTCGCGCCGCGCAGGGCTTCATCAATAATTCCGGGCAGCTTCCGGACGTGGTCGCGCGAGGCGATTTCTGGAACGACACCGCCGTACGGCGCGTGTTTAGCGATCTGTGAATAGATGATGTTTGAGCGTACCGCACCGTCGACCAGCACGGCGGCGGCGGTTTCATCGCACGAGGTTTCTATGCCGAGCAGAATCACTTCATCCATTCCTGCTGGATCATCATACCTTTAAGCGTGCCGATGGCGTAGTCGAGCTGGATGTCACGGAGTTCCGGTTCGCCGGGCAACGGTTTCTCTTTTTCGTCGGCCGGCTTGTTTATCTGTTTCAGTCGGATTTTGAAAAGGTCCTCGGGGTTCATTACAACTTTCACGTCCGGCTCAATGCCGTGATCCTGAATGACGCGTTCGCTGGGCGTATAATAAAGCGCCGTGGTCAGCTTGATCGCCGCGCCGTCTTCCAGCGGGAGAACGCTTTGCACGCAACCTTTGCCGAATGTTTTTTCGCCGACCAGCACGGCGCGTTTGTGATCCTGCAGCGCGCCAGAGACAATTTCCGAAGCGCTGGCGCTGCCGCTGTTAACCAGCAGAATGATCGGAAAATCGGTGTAATGTGTCATGCCGGTTGACTTAAATCGCTGATCCGCCTGTTCCCCATTGCGGCCTTTAGTGAAAACAATCAGGTCACCGTGCGGCAGAAAAAGTTCCGCTACACCCGCTGCCGCCGTCAGCAGTCCGCCGGGGTTGCCGCGCAGATCCAGTACCAGCGCTTTCATTTTCTGATCCGTCAGTTTTTTCAGTTCCGTTTTCAGATCCGCCGCGGTCGGTTCGTTGAACTGGGTGAGGCGGATGTATCCTATGCTGTCTTCGATCAGCTTGGCATCCTTCACGCTGGCAACTTCTATGTTTTCCCGCTTAATGGTGTAATCCTTCACGGCATGCGTCGAAGGCCGGACCGCTTTCAGCTTTACCTCAGTCCCCGCTTCGCCGCGCATCTTTTTCACGGCGTCAGAAAGTGACAGCTCCCGCGTCTCTTTGCCGTCGATCTCGGCAATGATATCGCCTGAAAGAATCCCCGCGCGGAAGGCCGGCGTATCTTCCATCGGGGCAATGACCGTCAGCAATCCGTCTTTCATACTGACGGTCAGCCCGACGCCGCTGAAATGTCCGGCAGTATCGTCCTTCAGGTCATCATAGGACTCTTTATCCATGAACTGGCTGTAGGGATCGAGATCCTGCAGCATACCGGTCATGGCGTGGCGCACCAAAGAGTCATAACCGGCTTCATTGGTATGCACATAACTGCGGTGTACTTCTTCAAGCACCTTGGTAAAAAGCGTGATCGCGTCGTAGGCGTTGGTGTAAGACTCCGCCGCACGCGGCGCAGCGGTGAAAGCGAAGAGCACGGACAACAGAACGGCAATTTTTGGTTTCATAAAATCTCTCCTGAAAAATTCGCAGGAGACTAACCGATTTGTTCCGAACATGGAACTTTTTCTGCAACCCGCTCTTACTCAGCCTGTTTATTATTTCCGCCGGCTGTGACGCTTGCGCTCCAGCGGTTATAGGCGTCCTGCAGTGTCTTCAGGCGTTCGGGCTGCTCTTTGCTGAGATCGTGAGTTTCGCCGAGGTCTTCCCGAAGGTCGAAAAGTCCTTCACCGGACTGGAGGAGTTCCATGGCCCCCGGCTTATCTTTCGCGCCCTTAGACTGTTTACGCGCCGGGATGCTGACCCATTTTAAATTTCCCAAGCGAACGGCGCGTTGCGACATAAAATCAAAACACAGAACGTCGTGCCGCTTTGCTTCAGGTCGGCCATCCAGCAGCGGCATGAGGTCGAGGCCGTCGAGCGGGTTGCCTGCTTTTAAGTCGGCACCCGCCACGCTCACAGCTGTAGCGGCGATATCCATGGAGCTGACCATGCCGTCAATAACACGGCCCGCCGGCAGGCGGCCTTTCCATTGAATGAAAAACGGCACGCGCACGCCGCCTTCCCAGACTTCCAGTTTCGAACCACGCAACGGTGTGTTTTGGGACCCGTTATATCCGGCGTGGCCGGGCAGCGGGCCGCCATTGTCACTGAGGAAGAAAACCAGCGTATTTTCTTCGGCGCCCGATTCGCGTACGGCGGCAAGCACGCGGCCCACGCCGTCGTCGAGACTGGAAACGATCGCCGCATAGCTACGCCGCTGCGGATCACTGATGCCGGCAAACTGTTGCAACTTATCTTCCCGTGCATTCATCGGCGTGTGAGCGGCATTGAAGGCGAGATAGGTGAACCATGGCGCACCGGTCTTCTGCTGACGCGTGATAAATTCCACGGCACGATCAGCCAGCGCGTCGGTCAGATAGCCGTCCAACTTGCCGGGCTTCCGTCCGTCCAGAATCGGACCCCATTGTTTGTCATCCGCTTTGACGTAACTATGCATGCCGGCGAGGAATCCGTAGAACTCGTCGAAGCCGCGGCTTTGCGGATGAAACTGTTCCTGTTCACCGAGGTGCCATTTTCCAAGGGCGATGCTGGTGTATCCGGCTTCATGTAGGCGGTTCGCCAGCGTCGTTTCAGTCACGGCCAAGCCGTTCTCCGTTCCGGCGCCCATGCCGCCAGCCGTCAGCGAGTTGCCGCGCTGAGGATAGCGGCCTGTCATAAGCGCCATACGGGAAGGAACACAATGTGGCGCCGGAACGTACGCCTCGGTGAAACGTACGCCGTTGGCGGCAATGGAGTCGATATTCGGCGTCGGAATGTCTTTGCAACCTTGCACGCCGAGGTCGGCGTAGCCGAGGTCGTCGGCGAGAATGAGCAGAATGTTGGGTTTGCTCGGTTGTGCGGCAACGGCGTACAACGGAGCCCAGAGCAGAGCGATTTGTGCCAGAACAGACGACTTCATAGTATTTCCTTTTTATGGAGCCTGAACAAGTTTTTCACCATTTGGCGACGGCGGCAGTGTACAGGACCCCGTGAGAAGGCCGTGCTTCACCAGAAACCGGTCGGCCTGAGCCAGCGTCGCATCTTGCCACAGAGGCTTGTTGAAGAAGCCGTGATTCTGCCCTTCGGCGATCCAAAGCTCAGCGCTTGTGTTCCCCGAAGCCTTAAGCTGTTTAAGCAAAGAATCGGATCCGGGCTTCCAAATCCCGTCTTTATCGCCAAAGAAGAAAATGGCCGGCGGAAAATTACCTTTGACCTGTTGCAACGCACAAATCTCAGGATCGCTGATGTCACTGTCTCTCAAGGCAGGATTAAACAGAAGATATGCCACGACGCTGGCGTCGAATTCCTTAGGATCGCCGGGATCATTCAGTCCGGGAGTGGTGGTGGCCAGTATCGAGACGTGTCCGCCAGCTGAGCCGCCGCCGGTGATGATACGCTGCGGATCAATGCCGAGCTCTGCCGCATGCTGCTTCATCCAGCGGATAGCGCTTTTGGCATCGGTGACACAGGTGCGCTTATTCGACTCTCCTGCGGGCAGCGCCTTCACTTCATCAGTCGTTAGCATCCGGTAATTCGCCGTAGCGGCAACCAGCCCGCGACTGGCGAGATATTTACAGACATAACGGAACTGATTGAGATTGCCCCCCCTCCAGCTTCCGCCATGAAACAGGATGACGCCGGGGACTTTACTTTTTGAGGCGCCCCAGTTGGCGGGGAAATAGACCTCCAGCTCCTGAGATTTTCCGCCCGACTGTTTATAGACAAATGTTTTTCCCGGCTCTACGGACACCTCGGCGGTGTCGTCGGGAGCATCATTGGATTTTGCCGCTTTCTTCGGAGCGGCAGTCGCCGTCAAAAGTGGCGCAATGATAATGAGAGCAAGAAGCAGTAACCTTGGTGTTTTCATGACTTTAGTCTCCTGAGATTTTTTCGAAACATTAGAACATCAAACGGCGGCCTGCCAGATTTGTTGCAGCGTGCGGATGACTTTTTCCGGCTCCGGGCTCTGCATGATGGCGCGGACGGCACAAAAGTTATTCGCTCCCGCCTTCAACACTCCGGCAAGATTGGTTTCATCGAGTCCGCCGAGTGCGACGCAAGTGAGCGGCGATTTTTTAATAATGTTTCCGGCGCGCTCAACGCCGAGCGCCGGATCGGCAATCGCCTTGGTCGGCGTCGGGAAAACCGGGCCGACACCGATATAGTCGGGCTTTAGTTCCCGCGCCGCCAGTTCCTGCGCCTCGCTGTGCGTGGAAAGCCCGAAGATTTTGCCGGGCGCGCTCCAGAGTCTGCGTGCCTCGTCGAGCGGCATGTCGCCCTGCCCGAGATGAACGCCGTCGGCATCGGCGGCCCACGCCAGTTCGACGTCATCATTCATAATAAAAAGCGTACCGGTTCCGCGCGTTACGGCGCGAACTTTGTGCGCCTCGGCCAGAATGGCGGCGCGCGGCGCATTTTTCATCCGCAACTGGACGTAGCGCAGTCCGCAATTCACCGCCGCCCGTGCGCAGGCTTCGTATCCAACGACCGGATCGGTCATCACCATATAGAGTCCGAAATTTTCTTTCATCCAATTCTCCGAAGCCCTTTTTCCCCTTTTCAAACCGATTGGGCGAGCCTATCTTCCGCGCTATTTACGAAAGGCTCTATGAAACTGTTTCCTGTTGCTCCCGCGATCCAGTCCGCATGTTTGCTGGCGCTTTCCAACATCTTCATGACCTTTGCCTGGTACGCGCACTTGAGGAACATGGCGGGACGGAAATGGTTTATCGCCGCACTGGTCAGCTGGGGTATTGCGCTGTTCGAATATCTCATCATGATTCCCGCCAACCGGATCGGCTACACGCAGCTTTCGCTTCCGCAACTGAAAATTATGCAGGAAGTCATCACGCTGTCGGTGTTTGTGCCGTTTGCGATCTTCTACATGCATCAGCCGCTCAAACTGGATTATCTCTGGGCCGGACTCTGCATCCTTGGCGCGGTCTATTTCATGTTCCGGCCGTAATCCGGTAAACGCCGTCCCAGTTTTTGAAGACCGGCTCCAGTTGTTTGGCGCGCAGCATCGCGCAAAATTCGTCGAGGCCGCGGTCGTCGCTGACGTCGAACTGCTTTTCCTGTTTTTGTGGAGGGACGGCGGCCTCGCCGTCCGCAGTCGCGGAGGCCCGCGACCCTCCAGCGCCGTAGCCGCCGACGGTGGTTTTGCTGGCGATGCTCATTTTATTAACGCCGATTCCGGCCATGCCGTCACGGAACGCCGCTCCTTCGCGGGTGGAAAGCACCAGCGGAACATCCGGCAGGCAGATGCGGAAGGCGAAGATAATCTGCGCGAGCATTTTTTCATCCACCGGATGCGGCGGAATAAATCCACCTGCTTCGTGGCGGATGCGCGGAAACGAAACGGTCAGCCCGGCCTGCCAGTATTTTTTCTGCAGATGGCGAACGTGGCGGTAGAGCGCCAGCATGTCGTAGCGCGGATCGGCGAGGCCGAGCAGTGCGCCGAGTCCGGCGAAACGCAGTCCGCCCGCCAGCGCCCGTGACGGTGCATCCAATCGCTGGACGAAATCTTTCTTCGGGCCCCAGCGGTGCATCCGGTCGTAGGTTTCCGGATGATAGGTTTCCTGATAAAGCGTGACGCCGGTACAACCGGCTTCGGTCAACGAACGGTATTCCGCTTCCGCCATCGGAAAAACTTCGATGGCAACATTATGGAAACGGTGTGCCGCCCGCCGGACGCATTCGCGCAGATAATCGAGATCGGCCTGCGATGAACGCTCGCCGGTTAACAGCAGAACTTCCTCAAAGCCCATCGCGTGGATCGCATCTAATTCTTTTTCAACCGCCGCAAAATCCAGCGCATGCCGGTCCGTATGGCGGTCGGCGGCGAAGCCGCAGTAGGCGCAACCGCCGGAGCAATAGCTGGAAAGATAAAGCGGGACGTAGAGTTGAATCGTCCGTCCAAAGTGGCGGCGGGTCAGCGCCTGAGCGCGTGCTGCCATCGGCTCCAAAAAGTCCGCAGCCGCCGGTGAAAGCAGCGCGGCGAGCGTCGCTTCGTCCGGCGCTTCCGCGCCGAGAGAGCGCTTAACATCGGCAGCAGTGAACTGTTGTTCAAGCCACGGTGCGGGGTTCAGCCAGTCGGGAAGAGGTTTCATGATTTGTCGGATCAGTCGTATCTGACTTATTTCAAAAATGAAGTTAATGGACTCGTTGCCACGGCGATATCCGACTTCGGCATGAGTCCGGCCAACCGTGCGGCATAGCCGGTTTCGACACCGAGCGCGAAGGCGCGGGCCATGGCGACCGGATCTTTGGCGGCGGCGATAGCGGAGTTAACGAGCACGGCGTCGCAACCCATTTCCATGGCGCGCGCTGCCTCCGACGGTGCGCGCAATCCGGCATCAACGATGACGGGAATGTTGCTGTCGCGGATAATCAGCCGGATCATGTCGGCGGTGGAAAGTCCGCCGCCGCTGCCGATGGCCGCGCCAAGCGGCATGACGGCGGCGCAGCCGACGTCTTCGAGTTTTTTGGCGAGTACTGGGTCGGCAGGAATGTAGGGCAGAACAATAAAGCCGTCGGCGGCCAGCTCCTTGGCGGCGAGATAGGTTTCGATCGCATCGGGCATCAGGTGATGCGGGTTCGGATGAATTTCTACTTTCACGAACGGGCTGCCGCTCAGTTCGCGGCCGAGCTGCGCAGCGCGAACGGCTTCTTTGGCATTCATTGCGCCGGATGTATTCGGCATCAGCCGGACGTTTTTCAGTTTGGCGAGCGGCGCACAAAGATCGTCGGACGGCTTCTCGCGGTTAAAACGGCGCAGCGCGACGGTCACCAGTTCCGTGCCGGAAGCTTCGATCGCCTTGATCATGGCTTCGGTGTCGGAAAATTTTCCGGTACCGAGAATCAGCCGCGATTTGAATTCAACATTTCCGAGCTTGAGCATTATCCACCTCCGACGAACGTAAGAACCTCGACGGTGTCGCCGTCGTTGAGTTTGAAATCTTTCCACTGTTTGGAAAAAACCAGCTCGCCGTTCACGGTCACGGCGGTGTGTTCCGGTGTTGCGCCGAGTTCCGCGAGCAGAGCGGAAACCGCGCCGTCGCCGCCGTGTTCATATTTTTCGCCGTTCACAGTCAGAAACATAAAAAGCCCCCATTTTCCGTGGGAGCTTTTGCGCAATGCGTCACTCCCTTTCGCCGGTATTAGCCGGATCAGGTTCAGCGGGTATTATCTCAGCGCGTCCGCCTTGCGGCGTCCGGCACCCCGGGAACTGCGGAGGAGGATGCCAGCGGGTCGGTGAAAAGCATAGACCAAAAAACCGTTATTTTATGTTGCCGAGTTGCGCGGGTCTGCTATCTTACGCCCTCACTTTTCGTTGACCCCATCGTTCAGCGGTTAGGACACTAGGTTTTCATCCTGGTAACACGGGTTCGATTCCCGTTGGGGTCACCACATTCACTTCACCCAATATTTGCAATAGTTTGGCAAATGTCGTCTTTGCAAGTAAGGCCGGAAGCATAACGGTACAGCATAACGTCACCCTCTTTGTCATCCCTGCTTAACAGCGTTTCATTCTGTCAGAAAATCCACCACGTTCGCTTGCTAGCGGATCGAGACGATTGTGTTCCAATCTTTCATGGTCCATTCAAAGTGCGCATCACAGAATGATCAAGTCATTCTGTGGGTTGTACTGGCGCGCGCATAAAAATATTCCACCAAGGGAAATTCCTTTTTTAAGCACCCTGTGTTACTTTTATCATCAGATGTTTCGCCTAAACATTACCATCAACAGCTTTTCATACCGGCAAGGAATCCCGGATGACCCCTCTGGGAATGGTGGCGGGCATGTGTTCGATTGCCGGGCTATTACCAACCCCGGAACACGGCCGGAATACAAAGCCCTTTCAGGAAAGGATGCCCCAGTGATTGCCTTCCTGAAAAACCACAGTGAAGCAGACCAGTTTGTAGATAACGCATTTCAGATTGTTGAGCAGAGCATTAATGCCTATTTGCAATCAGGGTACACCCGCCTCATGGTCAGTTTCGGATGCACAGGGGGGCAGCATCGCTCCGTCTATTGCGCAGAGGCATTAGCCGCCAGAATCCGTGCCCGCTACAATGTGAACCTAACGCTTGTTCATCATGAACAGTGCCGCTGGCCCGCCAGCTCCTGATGAAGCAAGTTAAAATGAAGGTACTACGCCACCCGCCGCACTTTTTAACCGTCGTTTACACCCGGTTATTCCGCCCATTTGAATGAACGGATGAGTTCTTTATGGTAGTTCCACTTCCGCGTGAGAAACTGGTAGCGGCCAGCCACGATACCGGGAGCAACATCCAGTTCGGCCGCGATTGCCCGCAGTTCGACGTCGCTGGAGGCATTTTTGATTTCTGCGTTGTATTCGTTGGGAATCAAAAAACGACCGGCAAACTCGTTGGCGCGTTTTTCACGCGGGTCGGTTTCCGAATCGTCATTGATAAACAGATACTTTTTGCCGTCGTGCAAAATATGGCCCGCTTCATGGAAAAACGAGAACCAGAATTTATCCTCCCGCTTGCCGCGCAAGTTGAGAAGAATCATCGCTTTTTTGGGAGAAAGCCACTCGGTGGCGCCATGCCAAGGAACCTTTTTCATTTCCGGCACCAACGCCAGCGCCACGCCCGATTCCGCACAAAGCTTCTGCATGGCGGGCTGAAATATCTTCGAATCCTTGCAAGTCAGCGAGCGGATTTCTTTAAGTGCATCTTTGAACCGGTTTTCGTCGTAGTCCGCACACTCGACTTTATGAGCGGCGCGTTCGCCGAGACGAATCCAAGCTGATGCCGGACCGGGCCGACTTTCGAAACACGGCGAACGGCGGGCGGCCACAGCAGGCAAATCCCACACATCATGCCAAGCTTTGACACTGCTGGTTCCATAAAATCCCAATATTTCGCGAAACTGGAGAACCTTATCTTTGTGTTCCGCCACTTCGCCCCGGTTGATCAACTCGCGAACAGGAATGTCATTAAGCCACTCCAAATCCTTGGCCAACTGAGCCCGTTCGTCCAATTTGGCCAACTGCTCGCGATAGTTCGATTCCAGATTATTCCACATGCGGGCGGGCACGTTGGTGACCAGCTCCAGCTTATTGGCCGTTTCGTAGGAAATGGGCTGTTCTCCTTTAAAGATGCGAATCAGCGACTGGACAGTCAGATCCGCGCGAGCCGCCAAATCTTTCTGGGTCATGCCGAATGACTCCATAACTTCTTGGAGAGTTTCGCCCGGAAGAACGGCATAATCCGGGTCGTAGGTGAACAGACGTTTTGCTTTCATAAGGGGTTCCATTATTTTGAACGACGCTGATTCTTTGGATCATGCGTGTCTTCAATGTCGATGATTTCAACTTCAGTGACTTTGCTCATGTCAATGCCGCCATCTTCTTTAAGCGGCATCGGTTGGTTCGCCGGGATAAACAGCAGCCGATAGGGATGTTCCAAATCGACCGAATAAACTCCGTTTCTGTTTGTCAGTTCATGGCACCGTGGTGGTGGAAGATGGGAAACGTCGGACAGCACATCAGCCCCCTTTAGCTCTGTCAACCGCTGACCGAGCTTGCGCGCCATACCCTTTCCCAGCTCCTTTTGCATTGTCCGCTCCTCAGAGCAGGTCTTCTGCAACTTTCTTGTGTGAAAATATATCTCCATAAACCGCCGGCGTCAAATTTTTCTTAACATATCGTGTTAATTATTTAAACGGGGTATGCACTTTACTCAACCGACCGCAACAGGTAGTTTTTCGGCATGGGTAATTTGAGACAGCCTGCTTCCGGAATTGATTATCCGGCGACATTCCAAGAATTCGATGATTGGTTTTCTA
>Ga0247839_1004963_pt1 | contig 16536 bp, 13 predicted proteins | sample LaCruzMarch2015__6_FD_192405 | JGI IMG/M metagenome (GOLD analysis project Ga0247839, IMG submission 192405) | Freshwater microbial communities from meromictic Lake La Cruz, Castile-La Mancha, Spain - LaCruzMarch2015_16m | ecosystem: Environmental > Aquatic > Freshwater > Lake | place: Spain... | reverse complement strand
GCCAGCGGCACTCAGCGCCTCCTCCTGCTCCAGTCGCTTGAGGTTGGCAGCCCGGACACCGCCAAACCGTTGGTCGGCATCCAGGTTGTCCTTGGCGAGGCCTTGCTCGATCAGGCGTTCGCGCGCCTGCCGCCATTGTCGCGCCGCCGCGCGGGCGCAATCCTCCACCACGGGGCGATAAGCGATCTTCTCCAGCGTCTGGTAGAGGTACTGATCCTGGGCGGGTCCCCAGTAGGCCAGATTGATGTAGAGGTGGTCGTCACCCTCCGGCGTCTGGGTCTCCAGTACCAGGGTCGGTTCGGAGCGCAACCGCTCGTGCAGGGCCTTGATGCTGGCGGCACCCTGGAACTGGCCGTCTTTCCAGGCTCCGTCCAGGAGTTCGATAGGGCGCACCCCGAGATTGAAGTTGTAGTGGGTGGAGAGGAATTGTTGCAGTGCCTGGCGCACCGGCCCTTCCAGGTCGCGCGGCCCGTTGGCGGGCAGCGAGAGGAAAACACGCAGCGGCGTCGGCCCATCGCAGCGGTGCGATTGCAGGATTTGGGAGGGGAACAGCCGCAACGGCCAGTGGTCCAGAACCTTTTGGTTCTCCTGAAGCTCCAGGGCGGTCTCGCGCTGTCGGGTCGCCAGTGCCCATTCCTGCTCCCGTCGCTCCTTGGCCTGTCGGCGTTGTTCCTCGCGCTGCGCCTCGAATTGCTGCTGCTGGAAGGTGCGTTGCCGGTCGCCTTCCTCGGTTGCGGTTTGCCTCTGTGAGCGCCGTGCAAAGTGACTGGAGATCGCGTTGAAGGCAAGCAGGGCGGCGTAGGAGGAGGGGTCCATGACTGGGTTGGTTCCTTGGCTGATCCAGGTTGGCGGCTAGGGTGTCGGCGGATGGGCTCGTGGCGTCCGGCTCGTGTATTTGCATGCGACCGACGACGCCGCGTCAAGCGACCGATGGTGGATGCGGCGCGCGCGACATCTGTGCCGGGTCCCTGACACCGAGCGGCGCGCCTTATCCACCCTACACGTCCCGAAGGGCGAGCCCGTATCGTGAACCGTCCTCGACTGCGGCACCAATTGAGTTTGCGCACCGCCCCGACTATTCTTGCAGGTTGAGATTTTGCTAGCGAGGCGGCGATATGGGTGCCAGGACCCTCTACGATAAACTGTGGGACGAACATGTTGTGCGGGTGGACGAGGACGGCACGGCGTTGCTCTACATCGATCGCCAGCTCGTCCATGAGGTGACCTCGCCTCAGGCCTTCGAGGGGCTGCGCCTGGCCGGCCGGCACCCGTGGCGGGTGGCGGCGAATCTGGCGGTGCCGGATCACAATGTGCCGACGGCCAATCTCGCGGCGGGGATCACCGACCCGGTCTCGCGCCTGCAGGTCGAGACGCTGGACGAGAACTGCCGCAGTTTCGGCATCACCGAGTTCGCCATGGGCGATCCGCGTCAGGGGGTCGTCCATGTGATCGGTCCGGAGCAGGGTTTTACCCTGCCGGGCAGTACGGTGGTCTGCGGCGACTCGCATACCGCCACCCATGGCGCCTTCGGTGCATTGGCCTTCGGGATCGGGACCTCGGAGGTCGAGCATGTGCTGGCCACCCAGTGCCTGCTGCAGCGCAAGTCCAAGGCGATGCTGATCAGCATCGACGGGGATCTGGGGCCGGGTGTGACCGCCAAGGACATCGTGCTCGCCGTCATCGGCGTCATCGGCACCGCCGGCGGCACCGGTTATGTGGTCGAGTTCGGTGGTTCGGCGATCCGCGCGCTCTCGCTGGAAGGCCGCATGACGGTCTGCAATATGGCGATCGAGGCGGGCGCGCGGGCCGGACTGGTGGCGGTCGACGAGAAGACCATCGAGTACATGCGCGGCCGTCCGCTGGCTCCCAAGGGCGACCTTTTCGAACGCGCGGCGGCCCACTGGCGCACCCTGGTCAGCGATCCGGATGCCCGGTTTGATGAGATTATCCGGCTCGCCGCCGCTGAGATTCAGCCGCAAGTCACTTGGGGGACCTCCCCCGAGCAGGTGGTCGCGGTCGACGGCAAGGTGCCCGATCCGGCCGCCGAGCCGGACCCGGTGAAAGCCGGCAGCATGCGCCACGCCTTGAGTTATATGGGACTCACGCCCGGCACGCCGATCACCGAGATTCGTCCGGACAAGGTCTTCATCGGTTCCTGCACCAACTCGCGCATCGAGGATCTGCGGGCGGCAGCCGCCGTGGTCGCGGGCCGTCAGGTGGCCGACAGTATCAAGCTGGCGCTGGTGGTTCCGGGGTCCGGATTGGTGAAAGCGCAGGCCGAGGCCGAGGGGCTGGATCGCATTTTCACCGCGGCCGGTTTCGAATGGCGTGAACCCGGCTGCTCCATGTGTCTGGCCATGAACGCGGACCGGCTGGAGCCGGGTGAGCGCTGCGCCTCGACTTCGAATCGCAATTTCGAGGGTCGCCAGGGGCCGGGCGGACGCACCCATCTGGTCAGCCCCGCCATGGCGGCCGCGGTTGCGGTCACTGGTCATTTCGTCGACGTGAGGACTCTCTGAATGGAGCCGTTCAAGAACTTCACCGGTCGTGTGGTGCCGCTGGATCGGGCCAACGTGGACACCGACGCCATCATCCCCAAGCAGTTTCTGAAAAGCATCAAGCGCAGCGGCTTTGGGCCCTATCTGTTTGATGAATGGCGTTATCTGGATCACGGTGAGCCGGGCATGGACTGCACCAATCGGCCGCTCAACACGGCCTTCGTCCTCAATGACCCGCGCTATGCCGGGGCTGAAATCCTGCTCGCGCGCGAGAACTTTGGTTGCGGGTCCTCCCGCGAGCACGCCCCCTGGGCGCTGGCGGATTTCGGCATCCGGGTCATCCTGGCCCCGAGTTATGCCGAGATATTTTTTAGTAATTGCTTTAAGAACGGGATACTACCGATTGTTCTTGAAGCGGAAATCGTCGACCGTCTGTTCGCGGAAGCTAAGGGTGCAGAAGCGCTGCGGCTGGTGGTGGATCTGCCGCGGCAGACGCTGACCCTGGACAGCGCGTCCATTCCCTTCACCGTGGATGCCTTCCGCAAGCAGTGCCTGATCGAGGGTCTCGATGATATCGGCCTGACGCTGAAGCACGTGGACAGCATCCGCGTCTTCGAAGCCCGGCGGCGGGTCGAGGCGCCTTGGATCTTTCTTGCGGATCGGACCTGACCCCCGCGCACCGCCGTGAACCGCGCCGGCGCGGATCAGATGCAGCGTTTAGTATTGGAGATAATGAATTGACGAAGAAGGTTTTAGTGCTGCCCGGCGACGGCATCGGCCCGGAGATCGTGGGCGAGGCGGTCAAGCTGCTCAAGGCGCTCCAGGCGCAGGGTGCCATCGCGGTCGAGCTGGAGTATGGGCTGGTGGGCGGCGCGGCCTATGACGCGTTCGGTGATCCATTGCCCGCGCAGACCCTGGAGGCCGCCCGCGCCGCGGATGCCGTCCTATTGGGTGCGGTCGGCGGACCCAAGTGGGAGCCCTTGCATATTTCCAAGCGCCCGGAGAAAGGACTCTTGGGCTTGCGTGCCGGTCTGGGGCTCTTCGCCAACCTGCGCCCGGCGATTCTGTATCCGCAACTGGCCGGGGCCTCGAGCCTCAAGCCGGAAGTGGTCTCCGGGCTGGACATCATGATCGTGCGCGAGCTGACCGGAGACATCTACTTCGGTCAACCGCGCGGCGTGGAGACTCTGCCGTCCGGCGAGCGCCGCGGGATCAACACCATGGTCTACACCGAGTCCGAGATCGAGCGCATCTGCCGCGTGGCTTTCGACCTGGCCCGCAAACGCGACCGGCGGGTCTGTTCGGTGGACAAGGCCAACGTGCTGGAATGCACCGAGTTGTGGCGCGAGGTGGCGACCCGCGTGGGGGCCGATTACCCGGATGTCGCGCTGAGTCACATGTACGTGGACAATGCGGCCATGCAACTGGTGCGCGCACCCAAGCAGTTCGATGTGATGGTGACCGGCAACCTGTTCGGTGACATCCTGTCGGACTGTGCGTCCATGCTTACCGGCTCGATCGGCATGTTGCCATCGGCGTCGCTGAACGCGGCCGGGCAGGGCATGTATGAGCCGATCCACGGCTCAGCCCCGGACATCGCGGGCCAGGGTGTAGCCAATCCGTTGGCCACCCTGCTGTCGGTGGCCATGATGCTGCGCTACTCGCTCGGGGCGCCGGAGGCGGCGCAGCGGATCGAAGCGGCGGTTGCCACGGTGCTCGATCAGGGGCTGCGGACCCCGGATATCCTGTCGGCCGGGATGCGCCGGATCGGAACCGTCGAGATGGGAGATGCGGTGGTGGCGGCGCTGCCGGTGTGAACCTGTTTCGACCGAGAAAGTCAGTATTGGATGTAATGAGATGAAGCGTGTAGGTTTTGTTGGCTGGCGCGGGATGGTGGGGTCGGTTCTCATGGACCGGATGCGGGCGGAACAGGATTTCGACCTGATCAACGCACCGCGTTTTTTCAGCACCTCGCAGGTCGGCCAGCCGGGACCGGATCTCGGTCGGGCCGAATGCCCTTTGCTCGACGCCGGTGCGATCGACGCGCTGGGCGAGATGGACATCCTGGTCACCTGTCAGGGCGGGGACTATACCAAGGAGGTTCATCCCAAGCTGCGCGCTGCCGGGTGGGACGGCTACTGGATCGACGCCGCCTCGGCGCTGCGGATGCAGCCCGACGCCACCATCATCCTGGACCCGGTGAACCGCGAGCTGATCGACGCTGCCCTGGCGTCCGGCCGGCGCGACTTCATCGGCGGCAACTGCACCGTGAGCCTGATGCTGATGGCCATCGGCGGCTTGCTGCGGGCAGGTCTGGTGGAGTGGATCAGCGCTATGACCTACCAGGCCGCGTCCGGTGCCGGCGCCAAGAACATGCGCGAGTTGCTGCAGCAGATGGGCGCGCTCCACGACGGTGCGGCACCGCTGCTCGCCGATCCGGCCTCTGCGATCCTGGAGATCGACCGGGCGGTGACCGCGACCCTGCGCGATGCGGCCTTTCCGACCGCCAGCTTCGGTGCGCCGCTGGCCGGCAGTCTCATCCCCTGGATCGATACCCAACTGGAGAACGGCCAGAGCCGCGAAGAGTGGAAAGGACAGGCCGAGACGAACAAGATCCTCGGTCTGGACCGGCAGCCCATCCCGGTCGACGGGCTGTGCGTGCGGGTCGGTGCGATGCGCTGCCACAGTCAGGGACTGACCATCAAGCTCAACCAGGACTTGCCCCTGGACGAGGCGCAGCGGATCATCGCCGCCGCGAACGACTGGGTACGGGTGATTCCCAATGAGCGGGCGCAGACCGTTCGTGAGTTGTCGCCGGCCGCGGTGACCGGACGGCTGGAGGTGCCGGTCGGACGTCTGCGCAAGATGAATCTCGGGGAGCGCTATCTGGCGGCCTTCACGGTCGGCGATCAGTTGCTCTGGGGTGCGGCCGAGCCGTTGCGGCGGATGCTGCGCATCCTCCTCGAGCGCTAGGTCAGGATCGGCCGGCTGCTGCCGCGGTGTAGCCTTGGTGAAAGGCGGGTGATTCAGATATAGTTCGAACCTTAAGGTGAAATCACCTTTGAGTTCGCTCCGGGTCCGCGGATGTTGCCCGGTATCGACTCCCCGCCACGGGTTGAGCGAATCGCCCACGCAGCCGTTTCTTGGTGAACGAGGGAGTAGGATGTCTCGCAAGTTTTACCTGGCGTCGATGCTGGTACCGGCCCTGGCCGTGACCAATGCGTATGCCTTGGGCGTGGGTGGATTGCGCCTGCAATCTGCGCTCAATCAGCCCTTTGTGGGCGAAATCGAGCTTCTGGACGTGAAGTCGGATGAGCTCGACACGGTCAAGGCACAGATCGCCCCGCAAGCAGAGTTCAGCAAGGCCGGTGTCGAGCGTTACCACCACCTGGGCAAGCTGCGGCTGAGCCCACAAGTCTCAGCGCGCGGCAATCCGGTCATCCGCATCACCAGCCGGGAACCCATCCGTGAGCCCTACATGGACTTCCTGGTCGAAGTTGTGTGGCCCAATGGACGCCTGGTCAAGCAGTTCACCCTCCTGCTGGACCCGGCGGTCACCGCCTCCCGGTCCGCGCCGCCGATCGAGCAGCCCATGGCGAGTGCGCGGCCGGCGCGCACGCCAGCCGCCGCGGCCGCGGTTGAACCGCCACGGCCGGCCCGCGCCAAGAAGGCCGCGCCGCCGCCGGCCGAGGCTGAGCCGCCGCGGGCTGCGCCGCCGGTTGCCGCAAGCAGCGGTGGGTTCCCGAAGCGTTTTGGCCCGATTCGTCCAGGCACCGGACTCTGGCGTTTGGCGCGCGGTCGGACCCCAGCGGGTGCCACGGTGTCGCAAACCGCCATGGCGCTCTATCGGAACAACCAGGACGCCTTCATCCGCGGCGACATCAATCGGCTGATCGTCGGCAAGACGCTGACCATACCGAGTGCGGACGAATTGTTCGCCCTGGGGCCGGACGCCGCCAACCGGGAGTTCGCGGCCGCGCTGAAGGGTGATCCGGTGCGCCGCGCCCCGCTGACCGATCCGAGCGCGCCCCCGCAACCGGCACTGGCCGGAGAGTCGCGACTGAAGATCGCCGGGACTGCTCCCGCACGCGAGGGGCGCACCCCGACCGCCGGCCCCGACGCAGCGGGTATGGAGGAGGAACTCCTGCTGGTTCGCGAGGCGAGCGAGAGTACCCGTCAGGAAACGGTGGAAATGCGTGGGCGCATTCGGGAACTCGAGTCCCAGCTCTCGGAGATACAACGACTGCTGCAGCTACGTAACGCGGAGCTGGCCCGCATCCAGGGCGGGGAGCAACCGGCGCCGGGCGTGCTGAACACGGGGCAGCCCGCGGAGCCCGCGCAGCCGCCGGGCGGCCCGGCCGCGGTCACGGCAGGTACACCGGTGCCGGATGCGACGGTGACGCCGGCGGCCCCGCCGGACTTGATCGCGTCACTTGGCGCGGTAGGTGGTTTACCCCCGGATGATGCGGCTGTCGGCGGGGCACCTGATGAGCCGCTCGACGGCAGTCCAGCGGCAATCGGTATGCTGCCGCCGGATGCCGCGGTCGGCGGGAGTGCCGCGACGGGCACCGGCGCCGTTCCCGTGCCCACGGTACCCATAACGGTACCCGATCCAGCGTCGGTCGCCGCAACCACGGCGTCCAAGCCGGCTGCGCTTCCCGCGGAGACCAATCAGCCGGCGGTGCCGGCCGGCACTGCGACTCCGGCCACCAGTACCGAGGGTGATTCCGCCTGGCGGGCACTGTTGCTGCCGCTGGCCGGTGTGGCCGCCGCGACCGCCCTGGGTATCGGTGTGCTGATGTGGCTGCGTTCACGGCGCCGCATCGGGCGCGATTCGAGTGTGGAGTTCGATTCTCGCGAGGTCCTTGAAAACCAGGTGCTCGCGTCGTCGCACAAGTCGACGTCTCCCGCTGTCGTCCCAAGTTCCGGTTCGGATTTGCACCAATCGGCGGTGCCGGGCGCACTCGACTCTCCGTCCGCGCCATTCGGGCGAGTCGAGCCGGAAACGGACGAGGCCGATGTCATTTCCGAGGCTGACATTTACATCGCCTATGGCCGCTATCGCGAGGCTGAAGAGCTGCTGCGGGATGAACTCAAACGCAGCCCCGACCGCCTGGATCTTCAGTTCAAGCTCGCGGAAGCCTACTACGGCGCCAAGAACTCGCAAGCGCTGGGTGAGCTGATGCGGCAGGTCCAGGCCTCCGGCGGCGATCAGGTCAATCCGGAGCGTTGGAAACGCCTGGTCGACATGGCCGCTGCCGTGCAGCCGGGCGGCGGTGAGGATAGTCTCGCGGTGATGCCGGTGACGCCGGTGACGCCGGTGCGCGCCGCGCCTGAAGCGGAACGTTCCGAATCGTCGGTCGAACGTTTTCTCGGTTCCAGCGCCCGCACGCTTGGCGATGCCTACTCCTTACCGTCCGCGCCGAGCATCGACCGCCCCGTGCCCGGGGTCGAACTGCTGCGCGATTCAGTCGGCGGCAACTCCGATGATGTCTACTCCCTTGATATCAGCGATGCCCGCAAGCCGTCAGCCGACCTGGGACTGCGCACGGTGCCGCGTCCTGTGGCGGACGCGGATCCGGATCGAGAGGTTCGCCCGGCAGCGGACCTGCTGTCGGGTTGGTCTCCGTCCGGGCCTGACAACAACGCGGTGACGCCGGCGGAGCAAACGTTGGCAAGCACGCCTGCCGGCCAGCCGGACAGCGACCCGCTGCAGCTCGAGGTCCCGCCGAGTGACGAGAACGATCGGTTGTTCTCCGGCGGGCTGTCCGACCTTGAGTTGACGATCGAGGATCTGCGGTCGGCCAGTGAGCTCGATCTCCGGACGTTCGAAGACACGGCGTCCGGGATCAGCCAGTCGGGCACCACGGGCGATCGTTCCGTGCCTGCGGCGGGGCCCGGCGAGACGGTCGGGTTTGGCGCATCGAAGGGCGTGGGTACCGTCCTGCCGGTGCTGTTCGGCATCCAGGACGACAGTGCATCCAGCGACCTGCTGTCATCGCAGTGGCAGATGGATCCGGGCCTCTGGGATGAGACGGCGACCAAACTCGATCTGGCGCGCGCTTACGTCGAGATGGGCGACCAGGAGTCGGCGAAAGGTATCCTCGAAGAGGTGCTGGGCGAGGGCAACGAGGAGCAGCGCGGCGAGGCCCAGGTATTGCTGCGGCGTATCGGTTGAATCACCCCACCCCAAGCAGGTCCTGTTGCCAAGCGCGCGCGCGGCGCGGCGGCCGCGATGCGGACCCCGAGCGTTCCTGATGTCCGCGGCTGCGCAGTCAAGCCGGCGGATCGTGCTGGGCGTCGAGTACGACGGTTCCGGCTATTGCGGCTGGCAGACCCAAGCGCAGGGACGCACGGTTCAGGAGACTCTGGAAGGGGCGGTCTCGACGGTCGCTGACCATCCGGTTCGCATCCACTGTGCCGGACGCACGGACGCGGGCGTCCATGCATTGGAGCAGGTCGTTCATTTCGATACCGTTGCCGATCGCACGGAACGCGCCTGGGTGCTCGGGACCAACGTCAACCTCCCGCGGGACTGCGCCGTGCGTTGGGCGCATCAGGTCCCGGAATCCTTTCACGCCCGCTTTTCCGCCTGCGCCCGCCACTATCGCTACCGCATCCTGACCCGGACCACCCGTTGCGCACTGGAGCGCGACCGCGCCCTGTGGGTCCATCAGCCGCTGGACCTCGAGCGGATGCAGACGGCGGGTACCGCGCTGCTGGGCGAGCATGATTTCAGCAGCTTCCGCGCGGCCGGCTGTCAGGCCAAGAGTCCGGTGCGCCGGATGCACTACCTGAACCTGCGCCGCGATGGCGAGGTGATCGATCTGGCGATCGGGGCGAACGGTTTTCTGCAGCATATGGTGCGCAATATCGTCGGGGTCTTGATTGCCATTGGCCGCGGCGACGCCTCCGTGGACTGGACTCGGGATCTGCTCGCGGTGCGTGATCGAACGGTCGGCGGGGTGACGGCGCCGCCGCAGGGCCTGTTTTTCGTGCGCGCGGACTACCCGGTGGAGTACGCGCTGCCTCAGGCGGCCGCCGGCGGCCGGTCGTCAACGATTGAATGCGCAGAAAAGTCGGTGCAATAGCGATGCGAACCCGGGTTAAGATCTGCGGTCTGACTCGGCCGGAGGATGTGTGTGCCGCGGTGGCGGCGGGTGTCGATGCCATCGGGCTGGTGTTCTATCCGCCGAGCCCGCGGGCGGTGACGCCCGCTCAGGCGCGTGCACTGTGCCGGCAGCTACCGCCGTTCGTGACGACGGTCGGACTCTTCGTCGATGCGTCTTCGACAGCAGTCCTTCGGGTCCTTGAGCAGGTCCCGCTCGAACTCTTGCAGTTTCATGGCGATGAGCCGCCCGAACTGTGCGGGAGTTTCGGTCGACGCTGGATCAAGGCTGTGCGGATGCGTCCGGGGCTCGATCTCATGGCCCAGGCAGCGCGCTATGAAGCCGGTGCCGGGCTCCTTCTCGACGCCTACGATCCGGGGCTGCCCGGTGGGACCGGGGCCACCTTCGATTGGGCGCGGATCCCGCCTGAGCTGGCTTCGCGTATCGTCCTGGCCGGAGGGCTTGATCCAGGGAACGTGACGGCCGCGATTCGTCGGGTCCGTCCTTACGCGGTTGACGTGAGCGGCGGCCTGGAGGCCGCCAAAGGCGTCAAAGATCCGGCGAAAATTCATGCTTTTATGCAAGGGGTACGCGATGGCGACACAACCGGCGACGATGGCCGATACGATTGATGACCGACGTTCGCGGGCGGACGTCCGGGCGCGAACACCCTATCACTGGCCGGACGCTGACGGTCATTTCGGCCCCTATGGCGGCTTGTTCGTGCCCGAAACACTGATGCAGCCGCTCACCGAGCTGCGCGAGGCCTATGAGCGCTATCTGAGCGATCCGCAGTTTCAAGCCGAACTCGACGCCGATCTGCAGGATTACGTTGGCCGGCCCTCGCCGATCTATCTCGCCGCGCGCTGGAGCCGCGAACTCGGCGGCGCCCGGATCTTCCTGAAGCGCGAGGATCTCAACCACACCGGCGCCCATAAGATCAACAACACCGTAGGCCAGGCCCTGCTCGCCAGGCGCATGGGCAAGACCCGCATCATCGCCGAGACGGGTGCCGGCCAGCATGGGGTGGCCAGCGCGACCGTGGCGGCGCGCCTGGGGCTGGAATGCGTGGTCTACATGGGCGAGGTCGATGTGGCCCGGCAGGAGGCCAATGTCTACCGTATGCGGCTGCTCGGTGCCCGCGTGGTACCGGTCAAGTCCGGCTCACGCACGCTTAAGGACGCGCTGAACGAGGCGATGCGCGATTGGGTCACCAATATCGACAACACCTTCTACATCATCGGCACGGTCGCTGGTCCGCACCCCTATCCGGCGATGGTGCGGGACTTTCAGTCCGTGATCGGGCGCGAGGCCCGAGCCCAGATGCTGGCCCGCACCGGGCGTCTGCCCGACGCCCTGGTCGCCTGTGTCGGCGGCGGGTCCAACGCCATCGGCCTGTTCTACCCGTTCATCGAGGACACCGAGGTGGCCATGTACGGGATCGAGGCCGCCGGTGACGGGCTGGCCACCGGCCGCCATGCCGCGCCGCTCAACGCCGGCCGTCCTGGGGTGCTGCATGGCAATCGCACCTATCTCATGGAGGACAGCAACGGCCAGATCATCGAGACCCACTCGGTCTCCGCCGGTCTGGACTACCCGGGGGTCGGTCCCGAGCACGCCTGGCTCAAGGATACCGGGCGCGCCTGTTATGACGCCATCACCGACGATGAAGCCCTGGCCGCCTTCCACTCGCTGACCCTCACCGAGGGCATCATCCCGGCGCTGGAGTCGAGCCATGCCCTGGCCTACGCCGCCAAGCTTGCGCCCACCATGCGTCGCGAGCAGAGCATTCTGGTGAACCTGTCCGGTCGTGGGGACAAGGATATGCACACCGTCGCCAAGCACGAGGGTCTGATCCTGTGAGTCGTATCGCTGCCCGTTTTGAGTCCCTGCGCGCGCACGCACGCACGGCCCTGATTCCGTTTGTCACCGCCGGTGATCCAGACCCCGCGACCACGGTTCCGCTCATGCATGCGATGGTCGCCGCCGGGGCGGACCTGATCGAACTGGGCGTGCCCTTTTCCGACCCCATCGCCGATGGCCCGGTGATCCAGCGCGCGACCGAGCGTGCACTCGCCAACGGCATTGCCCTGAGCGATGTCATCGCCATGGTGCGCGCCTTCCGGGCCACGGATGCGCAGACCCCGGTCGTGCTGATGGGCTATCTGAATCCGATCGAGGTCATGGGCTACGGGCAGTTCGCGGCGCAGGCCGCGGCGGCCGGCGTCGACGGTGCGCTGGTGGTAGACGTACCGCCGGAGGAGGGGCACGACCTGGTGGGCGCGCTGCGCGCCCAGGGGCTCGATCTGGTCTATCTGCTGGCCCCGACCTCGACTGAGCAACGCATTCGCCGTATCGGCGCGGCCGCCTCCGGCTTCGTCTACTACGTCTCGGTCAAGGGGGTGACCGGTGCCGGCCATCTCGACCTGGCCGGTGTCGCCGAGCGGCTGGGTGTGATCAAGTCGCTGATCCCCTTGCCGGTTGGAGTCGGCTTCGGGATCAAGGACGCGGCGACCGCGGCCCAGGTCGCGCACCTTGCCGACGCGGTGATCGTCGGCAGCGCCATCGTCAGTCGGATCGAAGACCTCGCCGCCACCCCGCAGCGCATTCCTGCCGTGATCGGCGATTTCCTGTCCGGCCTGCGCGCCGCGATGGACGGAGCCGATCGTGGTTAAGAAGGTGATCGATACCGAGGACTTGCGCGAAAAGACCATGAGTTGGTTCGAAAAGTTGATGCCGAGCCGCATCCGCACCGAGGCGAGCCACAAGCGTGCCGTACCCGAAGGAATCTGGGCCAAGTGCCCCGGCTGCAATGCGATCCTCTATCGTGCTGAGCTCGAACGCAACCTGGAGGTTTGCCCCAAGTGCAACTACCACAACCGCATTCGCGCGCGGCGGCGGCTGGACTGCTTTCTCGATGCTGAACCGCGCGAAGAGTTGGGCGCGGAGATGGAATCGGCTGATCCGCTCAAATTCAAGGATCTCAAGCGCTACAAGGATCGCTTGATTGCGGCCCAGAAACAGACCGGCGAGAAAGATGCGCTGGTGGTGCTGCGTGGTCGACTGAAGGGCGAACCGGTCGTCGCGGCCGCCTTCGAGTTCGAGTTCATGGGGGGCTCCATGGGTTCGGTGGTTGGTGAGCGCTTTGTGCGCGGGATGGACAGTGCGCTGGAGCACGGTGCCGCCCTGGTGTGTTTCTCCGCCAGCGGGGGCGCGCGCATGCAGGAAAGTCTTTTCTCGCTCATGCAGATGGCCAAGACCAGCGCGGCCCTGGGGCAGTTGCGGGCACGTGGACTGCCCTTCATCTCGGTGATGACCGACCCGACCATGGGCGGCGTCTCGGCCAGCCTGGCGATGCTCGGTGACATCAATATCGCCGAGCCCGGCGCCCTGATCGGCTTCGCTGGCCCCCGGGTGATCGAGCAGACGGTGCGTGAGAAGCTCCCGGACGGTTTCCAGCGCAGTGAATTTCTGATGGAGAAGGGCGCCTTGGACATGATCGTCGATCGTCGTGACCTGCGTGAACGCATCAGCGATCTGCTGGCGATCCTCGCGCGTCGGCCGCGGCCCTGAGCATCGCAATGCCTACGAAAACCCTGAATGAATGGCTCGCCTGGCAGAGCACACTGCACCCGAATCGCATGGAACTTGGACTGGAGCGGGTGGCCGACGTGTGGTCGCGGCTTGGCGCGCCGGCCCTGGGTTGCCCGGTCATCACCGTCGGCGGGACCAACGGCAAAGGGTCCTGCGTGGCCTTGATCGAGGCCATGGCGCAGGCCGCGGGCTATCGCACGGCCTGCTACACCTCGCCGCATCTGGTGCGTTATAACGAGCGGGTGCGCATCGACGGTGAAACGGTGACGGATGAGGCGTTGTGCGCGGCCTTTGACCGGGTGGAGGGTGCCCGCGGCGCGACGCCGTTGACCTATTTCGAGTTCGGCACCCTCGCCGCGCTCGACTTGTTCGCGGCCGCCGGGCCGGATCTCGTCGTGTTGGAAGTGGGTCTGGGCGGGCGGCTCGACGCGGTGAATCTGATCGACGCGGATTGTGCGGTGGTGACCTCGATCGGTCGTGACCACATGGCCTGGCTGGGCGAGACCCCGGATGCCATCGCAATGGAGAAGGCTGGTATTTTTCGTTCCGGGCGCCCGGCGGTCATCGGTCAGCCGGATGCACCCGAGCGACTGCGTGCGCAGGCGCAGCACCTGGGCGCGCCCGTGTTTCAGGTAGGCCGCGAACTTGGTGCGGAGCGTGATGCGGAGAGCGGCGGCTGGGTCTGGCGGGGGGCCGATGGCGAACGCCTGGCCTTGCCGATACCGGCCATGCGCGGCGCCCATCAGCTGCACAATGCCGCCGCCGCGCTGGCGGCGCTGCGCAGTCTGCGTGCGCGGCTGCCGCTGCCGGTCCAGGCGATTCGGGCCGGTCTCGGGCGGGCCCGGCTGCCCGGTCGGTTTCAAGTGGTCCCCGGCACGGTCACCTGGATTCTGGATGTCGCGCATAACCCGCAGGCAGCCGCGGCCTTGGCGGAGAATCTGCGCGGATTTCGCAGTCCCGGGCGGGTGCGGGCCGTCTTCGGCGTGCTGGCCGACAAGGAGGCGGAGGCGGTCGCGGCACCACTGAAGCCGCTGGTTGATGCCTGGTATCTCACCGCGAGCCGGGACGCGCGCGCCATGCCGGCCGCCCGGCTGGCGGAGTCTCTGCGCGACGTCCTTGACGGGGCGCAAAGCGCGGTATGGGCCAGTGTTCCGGAGGCCATCGATGCCGCCCTGGCCGCGTCTGCGCCCGGCGATTGTTTGCTGATTTACGGTTCGTTCACGATCGTCGGTGAGGCGCTCGCGCGGCAGATCGAGTGAGTCGCCCATGCTGCTATCGCCTTCGGACGTGATAACCGGACGTAGGGGCGGGTTTCAAACCCGCCCCTACACGAAGGTCTGTCTGGATATCAGGTGCGAACGCTATATACTGCGCGGCCAGAGCAGCGGCGCGTCCAGGCCCAGGGGAGGTGTCGCCTGACGGCGAGCCCGGGTGGATGCCGTCCAGTCTTGGTCTGTTCGCCGGCGGAGAGAAGAGTCTATGCGAGAAGGTGCCAAAAAACGGTTGATCGGTGCGCTGGTGCTCGTCACTCTGGCGGTCATCTTCGTGCCCATGTGGTTCGAGCCCGAGTCCTCTCTGGACACCCTGCCGCCGATTCAGGAGTCCATTTCGCGCGCTCCGGGCTTCGATCCGAAAGTGCAGACGGAGGTCTTTCTGCGGCCGGAGGACTCCGGGGTCGGTGGGCTCGATGAGACACAGTTGACTGTCTCCGAGCCCCTGGCGCTGCCCGGCGTCCCCGGGTCGGGCGGGGCAACAACACCCCGGCCGGCCGACGCGGCGACAACCAAGCCACCCACCAAGGCGGAGACGACGGCCAATGCCGCGGTGTCGCCGCGCGGCGCCAACGATGGCATGCCATCCTGGGTGATCCAGGTCGCCAGTGTCGCCACCCCCGAGGGCGCGGCCGACCTGGAGCGTAAGTTGCGGGCGGGTGGCTTCACGGCCTTCGTGGAAAAGGCGACTGTCAACGGCAAAGTATACTACCGGGTCCGGGTGGGTCCGGAACTGGATCGCGCCCGCGCCGAGCAGACCGCCGCGCGGCTGCGTGAGCGTCACAAGGTCAACACACTGATCACGAACTATCCATAAGGGCCGCGACCACGCGCCCACGCTGGGGAACCGCTATGAACTGGGTCGATATTGCGATCGTTGCGATCATCCTGGTGTCCGCGCTGATCGGACTGGCGCGCGGGCTGATCCGCGAGGTTTTGTCGCTGGCCGTCTGGGTTGCGGCACTCGGGGTCGCTTACCTCTACCATAAGGGTGTCGCGGATGCGCTGACCGCGCAGATCGCCCAGCCGAACGTGCGGGCCGGCGTCGCTTTCGTCGGGCTGGTCCTGATCGTTTTGATCCTGGGTTCCATCATCGGGGCGCTGCTGACGGCGCTGATCGATAAGACCGGGCTGACCGGCCTGGATCGGCTGCTGGGGCTGATTTTTGGTGCGGGGCGCGGGGGTGTGGTGGTCGCCATGGCGGTTTTCCTGGCGGCCCTGACCCCCTTGCCGGAGGAGTCGTGGTGGCAGGAATCCGCGGTGATCGTTCAGTTTCAGCAGGCCGCCGACTGGCTTTTGGGTCTGGTCCCGTCGGACATCCAGGAGCAGTTGAAGCGGGTCTGAGTGTTTCTGCACCGGGTCCCGATCGACCGGCGATTGCCCGGACGCCACGGCGTCCCGGCGTCCCAATCGGCGGCCGCCCTAGTGCGGCATGGTTGCGGTGAGCCTCGTTCTCGGGTAGCTTTCCGCGCTTTCTGTTCTTCGGCGTCCGTCTGCGGTAGACGCGCGAGTGAGGTCTCCAATGTGCGGCATCGTCGGCATCGTCGGCAAGGGGCTGGTCAATCAGGCGCTCTATGACGCCCTGCTGGTGCTCCAGCACCGCGGCCAGGACGCGGCGGGGATCGTGACCTGCGAGGGTGAGCGGCTGCATTTGCGCAAGGATAAGGGGCTGGTGCGCGATGTGTTCCGTACCCGCAACATGCTCCAGTTGCGCGGCACCATGGGCGTGGGTCATGCGCGCTACCCGACCGCCGGGGCCGCCAGTTCCGCCGAGGCCCAGCCCTTCTACGTCAATTCTCCTTACGGCATCGTGCTGGCCCACAACGGCAATCTGACGAATGCCGAGGAGTTGAAGCGCGACCTCTTCGTCGACGACCTGCGTCACATCAATACCGACTCGGATTCGGAGGTGCTGCTCAACATTTTCGCCCACGAACTGCAGGTTCAGGGCAAGTTGCGCATCGATGAACAGGACATCTTTCGCGCCGTGTCGGGCGTGCACCGGCGCTGTCGCGGCGGCTATGCCGCGGTGGCGATGATTCCGGGTTTCGGTGTCTTCGGCTT
>Ga0247839_1004953_pt1 | contig 16558 bp, 16 predicted proteins | sample LaCruzMarch2015__6_FD_192405 | JGI IMG/M metagenome (GOLD analysis project Ga0247839, IMG submission 192405) | Freshwater microbial communities from meromictic Lake La Cruz, Castile-La Mancha, Spain - LaCruzMarch2015_16m | ecosystem: Environmental > Aquatic > Freshwater > Lake | place: Spain... | reverse complement strand
AAACTCTTTCAAAAATGAATCTATCGCATCATTTTTAAGATTTTGCGAGCGATGATAAAATTCCCTAGTATTAATTAGTGGATTATCTATTCTTTCCCTAGCTCCAACTCTTAACTCAGCAACATGCCTACCAAACATAATAGCTGAAAGCTTAAATTGAGCATCGTCTTTGTCAATCATCGAAAGGTATGCAAAATATGGATTAGTTAATATGGTTTCTTTATTTTTTTTACTACGTATTGCTTGTTGTATTATCTTAGCTGCATCTTCTTGACTCATATCTCTATGCTGAGACACACCTATTAAACCTGCTTGAGCTTTATCAGAATAAAATTTAATATCTTGCTGAAGATCTCTAAATTTATTAAATAATTCTTTCACCACTAAGCCCCTAAACACACATACTTATGCCAAATAGAGCATGCATTATACACTCAAAAAACCTGCCTGTATACTTATTGCATAGATAGAACTTTATAAAGACACATGAATCTGATATAATTTACCCAAACATGAATTAAGAGCTTAAAATGAAAATTGCTTTGGCTGTCCAATATAATTTAACAACTCAAAATGAAAGTACTGATGATTGGTTAGTAAAAAAAACATTAGAAGACCTTGAAGTGAAAGTTGATATTATTAATTGGAGAGACAAAAGTATTGATTTAAAACAATACGATTCGATTATGGTTGCATCGACATGGAATTTACATAAACATCCCCAAGAATTTTTAGAATGGATTGAAACTTGCGATTCAGATAAAAAAAGATTAATTAATGCAGCAGATCTACTTCGAATTGGCATGAATAAAGATGAATATCTTACACTTTTATTAAATGAATTTGGCTTCATTTACTCTGAACAAGGCTCAGTTACTCCTTCTGAATTTATCAAAGACAACGATGTTTCCTTAACAGCAAAAATAGAACTTTTAAAAGAAAAATATCCTACGATATGGGCGGGTGATATTGTCATGAAACCCATAATTTCTGCTGATGGTGATGATACATATCGGTTTACGAATGATCAACAATTAATTACTAAAGATAGAAACCGCTATAGACCATTTAGTGCAGCAGATAGCATCATGAAAGACCTTATTACAAGAAAAGACTCAAGAGGGGTAATAATCCAACCATTTATTCCATCTGTAGAGAAATCTGGTGAGTACCAATTAGTTTTTATCGGTGGGAATTTCAGTCATGCAACTGTAAAACCTAAAGGCTTTAAAAATAATAATACTAATGAAAGACAGCCGGTATCACCTAAAGATCTACCAAAATGCATGTATGAATTTGCTAATAAAATTTCGCGGTTTTTGCAAGGAATTTATCCTGATGGCCTCTCTCGCCTTCGCCTTGACTTTTTTGCAGGTGATAACGGCCCTATTTTATGCGAAGCTGAAATGGTTGAACCCAATACCAATATTAGACGCTTAGCTGCTAAGCAACAAAAAGAAGTCATAAAAAAATATGCCGCAGAAATTTTTTCCCGCACAGAACAACTTCAAGCAATAGCCAAATTAAATGAAATACTTGGTAACGAAAGTGATAGATATAATTCTTTAACAAAAAATCGTAAATTTTGTCATGCTATATTAAAATTACATGATGCCAAGAATAAAATTTTAGTTCAATTAGTTAATGAACCAATATTAAATGATAAGGCCAAAAAGTCCTTTCCTAGTTATTTTAAAAAGTGCCTCGATGCTTTAGTGATTTTTGAAGCAATAAAAAGTCCGACAAGAAGAAATAAACTACAATTACTAAAATCTTTAAATGTTGCAATCGAAGATTTCACTCCAGACGTGCAGTCATATGGTAAAAACTCAGTACTTATGATACTAAATTATGTAATTAAATTTTTTGTCGAATTATTTACGCGACGACATTTTACAAATTTATTTTTTGCTGAAGCCTCACCAAGAGACAAACTAGAAGCAACTCATCAAGATATAAATTTAGCTAAAGAAAGCCCACTAAATTGGTAAATTAGGCCATGGGCTAAGAATCCAACATACATTATTAATTTGCAATAGAGGCTATTGTTTATCTAAAATAATTAAGTAATACTCCAATCCTATAATCAAAAATTAGTTCTCATGAAAAAAACAAAACCTTTTTTAAAATGGGCTGGAAATAAATATAACTGCCTTGAGCAAATAATCATGGAGCTCCCTAAAGGAAAACGGTTAATTGAGCCATTTACAGGATCTGGAGCTATATTTATTAATTCATTTTATACTAGCTATTTATTAGCTGAAGATAATATAGATCTTGTTTCTCTTTTTAATATTTTAAAGCAAGAAGGAAATCCTTTTATTGCTTATTGCAAAGATTTTTTTTCTGATTTAAATAATTGTGAATCTAAATACTATGATTTACGAAATGAGTTTAATTCTTGTACTGATAAAAGACTTAGAGCTGCTTTATTTTTATATTTGAATCGCCATTGTTATAATGGACTATGTCGATATAATCAAAGTGGTATTTTCAATGTTCCATTTGGTCGATACACAAAACCTTACTTCCCACTGAAGGAAATGATAAATTTTCAACAGAAAAGCCAGAAGGCTACATTCATTCATAAAGACTTTCGTCAGACATTTGCCAACGCAATATCTGGGGATGTAATTTACTGTGATCCACCATATGCGCCAATTAAGCAAGAATCTAATTTTTCTTCTTATACTCAAAGAAAATTCAGCGAAGAGGATCAAATTATTCTAGCTCAATTAGCTATGGAAGCTACTAAGAAAAATATTAAAGTAGTTATTTCTAATCATGATACCGAATTCACTCGCCATCATTATCGCGAAGCAAAAATCAAATCATTCCCTGTGCGACGAAACATTAGTTGTAATTCTGCAAATAGAACACCAGTCCAAGAATTATTAGCAATTTTTTCATAAAACTAAAAATTACTAAAATCTAAAATTAATTGGCGGATGAATGAGGATCTTTTAAGAAGAAAGCGGCTATTGTGACTAAGAGAAGAGATATAGGAAGAATTGACAAAGCAACTTGATAATCAACAACCGTATAAATATGCTCACCATTTATAAGTCCGCTATCACCAAAAGTATCCAATAATTTACCAACTAATGGCTGGAATATAACGCCACCCAATGTAACAATCATATTAGTTACAGCAAAAACTGTGCCTGATAATTCAACACCACTATTTTCTTTTGCCATAATAAAAACTATAAGCTCTGTACCACTAAATAAGCCATATAAAAATAAAAGTATATTTAAGGTAGTAAATGAAAGATTTGGACAATAAAGAATTATACAAATACAAACAAAGGCAGAAACAGCACCTAAAACCATAGGCAATACACGCCGTCTTGTTAAATCTGAAATAAACCCTGATACTGGCGCGCCAACTGCCCACCCAAGAAACATACAAGAAATCGCCTTAGCGGCATCTACCTTAGTTAAATGGTGAGCGTGCTCAAGATATGACTTACCCCATAGTTCACCAAAAACCGATAATGAGGTATAAAGACAAGCACCTACAAATCCTATCAACCAAACCCCAGGTGAAGTTAAAACTTTGACAACATTTTTAAAAAAATGAGGTAATGGTTGTGTCTTAAATTTATGACCACCTGGCCCATCTCGCACTATTAAAAAAATTAGGGCAGTTAAAATTAAGCCTAAAATAACCATCATAAATAAAACGTGCTGTAGGCCTAACGTTTCGGCAATTTCAGTTATTTTAACCTCGCCATAAACTAATCCTAGCATACCTAAAGTTGTAACTAATCCTGCCACTAAAGAAAAATAACGACGAGGCAACCAATGTAGCGCCAAAGATAAAACGCCAACAAAAGCAAATGACGAACCAAAACCAACTAAAAAGCGTCCAAAACCAGCAATTAATAATGAAGACGAATAAGTAAACATTAATGAGCCGATAGTGCAACAAAGACAAGCAAATGATAAAAGACGTCGAGGGCCATACCTATCCATCAACATCCCAACAGGTATTTGCATAGGAGAATATGCAAAATAATAATATGCGGACAACTGCCCAAAAGCTGCAGCTGATATATGGCCAAAAGATGCGCTTAATTCAGACTGTAGCGCTCCAGGTATTATCCTTAATACAAATTCATAACAATAAAATAAGCCGCCGATTATACAAATAAGACTGCCCAAAAAAATTTGTTTTCTATTAATAAGACTATTTTCTAACATTAATACCTGCTTGCGCATGAGTTTCTTTCAAAAACAAAGTTAAAAACACTGCTATAAAAATACCAATAGGGATAATGGACAAAGCAAATTTATAATCATTTGCATTATATAATTGATGCAAATTATCACCGGAAAGTACGGATATTACTTTTTCACGATGCATTAAACTAAAATCTAGCAACCGACCAATTAAAGGCTGTAAGAACATAGCACCCATCATCACTAACATATTTGTCATAGCTATAGCAGTACCTGCGGCTTCACTAGGACTAACTTCCCGACCAACCACAAAAACTAAAGACTGCACACTATATAACAAACCTAAAATAAACAACAGTACAGATAGCGAGAAATAATTAAGGCCAGGTAAATATAATATTGCCATCATGACAATACCGGCACCAGTAGCACCTACTACCATTGGTAATTTACGCCGCTTTAACTTATCAGAAATAAATCCCATAGATGGTGCACCGATGGTAAAACCTAAGAAAAGCATAGAATTACAAAAGCTTGCAGATGAATTTGATAAACTATGAGCATGACTTAAATATGGAATACCCCATAATTCAGCAAATACAGTTGTTGGCAAATAAACCAAACAACCATATGCACCAACAATCCAAACCTGTTTAGAACGGACAATAATACCTAGATCAATCATATTTCGTTTAAAACTACCAATAGTACCACCCTCTTTTAGATCACGCGTATGATCCCTTAGGCTAAACCATAATACAAAAACTAAAAATATACCAAAAAAACCTGTGAAATTTATTGTTTCTTGCCAACCCATCACATCGACCATGCTACCCAATAAATTATCACCAAGCATAGCACCTATAGTGCCCAATGCGGTGGCAATTCCTGCAACCATACCTAACTTATCTTCTGGTAACCAAATTGTAGCAAGCTTTAATACTCCAACAAAAGCAAAGGCTGATCCTAATCCTACGAGAAAGCGACCCGCAGCGGCAAGTGAAAAATTAAAGGTATTTGCAAACATAAATGTACCAATAACACAAATAACACATGCAAAAGTAAGCAAACGCTTAGGACCAAAGCGGTCCATTAATACTCCAACAGGTAATTGCATAGGCACATAAGCATAATAATAAAATGCCGACAGTAATCCGAAACCTGTGGCTGATAGGTTAAAATGAGAACGTAACTCTCTCTCCATGACACTAGGTGAAATCCGTAAGAAATACTCGTAAGAGTAATAAACTGCTCCAAGTGCGCAAACTGTCCAAGCCAGTAACGCATATTTTTTATGATTTTTTATAGACACGACAAAGCTCCTTAGCAAAATTGGTTAAGTATCGGTTCTACATCAAGAAATAATGTTTATTAAAAAACATTTACCGCGCGACCCCACTAGCAACCGCTGCATCTGCAACAGCCCTAACTACTCGCTCACGCAAGCGTGGATCAAATGGTTTTGGGATTATATAATCCACACCAAAATCCCAACTATTAACTCCAGGATAATTCTTTTTTACCTCTTGTGGAACAGGCTCGTGTGCAATTTCTCTAATCGCCTCAACGGCGGCCATCTGCATCGCTTGATTAATACAAGTGGCTCTTACATCAAGAGCTCCGCGGAAAATATATGGGAAGCATAAAACATTATTAACTTGATTAGGATAATCACTTCGACCAGTGGCGATAATTAAATCATCCCGTATAGATAATGCAACTTCTGGTCTTATTTCAGGATTCGGATTAGATAGCGCAAAAATAACTGGCTTAGGTGCCATTGATTTTAATAATTCAGCATCCAATAGATCTGGTTTTGCTACACCGATGAACACATCAGCGCCAACTAAAGCTTCAGCTAATGTCCTGCAATCAGTTGTCCGCGCAAAAGCAAATTTGTAGGGATTTAAATCTTCGCGTCCAGAATGAACCACTCCTTTGCTATCGATTAAAATCATATTTTCTTTTAACGCACCCAACGCCACTAATAACCGCATAGAAGCAATTCCTGCAGATCCTGCACCGATACATACAATCTTTGATTCTGATAATTTTTTATTTTGTAGCTCTAGTGCATTTAATAATCCAGCTGCTACAACAATCGCAGTACCATGTTGATCGTCGTGAAATACAGGAATCTTAAGCTGTTCAATCAGTGCCTGCTCTATTTCAAAGCATTCTGGGGCTTTAATATCTTCAAGGTTGATGCCACCAAAAGTTGGTGCAATTCGTTTCGCGGTTGAAATAAATTCTTGGGGATCATTTGCATCTATTTCAATATCAAAAACATCGATATCAGCAAATGTTTTAAATAAAACTGCCTTGCCTTCCATAACTGGTTTACTAGCCAAAGGGCCCACATCACCTAAACCTAAAACTGCAGTACCATTAGTCATAACTGCAATCAAGTTACCCTTAGCAGTATAACGATAAGCATCTTCAGGATTTTCAGCAATAGCAAGTACGGGAACTGCGACCCCTGGGGTATAGGCAAGAGATAAATCATCTTGTGTATTTGTAGGCTTCGTAACATGCACCGAAAGTTTCCCAGGCTTTGGAAACTCATGATAGTTTAGCGCACGTTCGATTAAAGAATCTTCGTTCAAAATATTTTCCTAGTTAAATAAATTTTTAAGCAAAATAAAAAGCATATAGAAAAAAGTGCCAGATGAGCGGGCATCTTGAAAAGAAAAGGCGCATAATTATAGCGCCCTAACTTAATTCTATGTATTTAATAATACATTTTAATATTATTAATTATGCCCCAGCTTGATTTTCACCGCGAGTCTTATAACGATCGCGGAATTTCTGTACACGACCACCAGTATCGACTAATTTTTGTTTACCAGTGTAAAAAGGATGACAATTTGCACAAACTTCTATACTTAAATCATTACATAACGTGGAGCTTGTCTCAAATATATGACCACAGCTGCACGTAACTTTAATAACTTTATAATCAGGGTGAATCGCTTCTTTCATAATAGACTCTCTTTAATTTGTATAATAAACATCGCCGCCAGAGCTATAGTCAGGCACCATGTTCTATATAAACCCAAAACAGCCGAAAAGGATAACAGAAATTTACAATTACAGCAAATATGTTAGCAAGATAGTTCAGAGCTAATGCATCTGATGTCCAATTTATAATCGATCTATCCGAGCCGTGACCGAAAGGGAGCGTTAAAGTGTAATAGTTCTCCATTCTCAGATCCCTTACGGTCAAGGCTCGGATATAGTAAGAGTAATTTGGACAATCTAAATATCCAAAGACACCCAAATTGGAGCGTGATCAGATGGGCGTTCATCACGACGAGGTTCAATATCTATGTCGGCTCCTGAACATAAATTAATTAGGGCGTCATTAAGTAAAATATGATCTATTCGCAAACCTCTACCTCGCCTAAATGAAGCTGCGCGATAATCCCACCAACTAAATTTTTGTGTATCTTTTTCTAATGTACGAAAACTATCTTTAAGACCTAGTGATAAAAATTCAAAAAAGGCCTTACGCTCTTTATCACTAACCAAAACACCGTCTTGCCAAATACTAGGCTCATGTACATCGATATCTTCCGGTGCTATATTAAAATCACCTAATACAGCTACCTTATCATAGTCATTTAATTGCGCTTTAGTAAAAGAAATTACCTTTTCTAACCACATTAATTTATAAGCATATTTATCTGAAGACAAAGACATACCATTAGGAACATAAAGATTAATCAGCCTAATTCCTTCTATGGTTGCAGCTATTATTCGCCGCTCAGGATCATTTAATTCAGGAATATCTTTTTGAATTTCACTAATTGGATATCTACTAATAATTGCAACACCGTTGTATGTCTTCTGTCCAGAAAAAGCTACATGAAATCCTTTTTCGATAAAAACTTCTACAGGGAAATTTTCATCTATTAATTTAGTTTCTTGTAAAGCTATTACATCTACCTTTGCTGATTCTAACCAAGCTAAAACTTGATCTAATCTTACTTTCAGTGAATTAACATTCCAACAACCTAGTTTAAGCACACCACTCTCCATTATATTTAATATGTAATGGAGCGTGATCAGAAAACTGAATATCACGAAATACGCCGACTTCATTAATGCTATCAACTAAACCTGGAGTAATTACCTGATAATCAATACGCCAGCCGACATTAGCTTCCCAAGACTTGCGACGATAAGACCACCAAGTGTACTGTTCTTCTTCCTTGTTGCGCTCACGAAATGCGTCGATAAAACCCATTTCACCAAAAAGTTTATCTAACCATGCACGCTCTTCAGGCAAAAATCCTGAGTTTTTTTGGTTGCTGCGCCAATTTTTAAGATCAATTTTTTTATGAGCAATATTATAGTCACCACAAATAATCAACTCACGCCCCTCTGCTTTTAATGCAATTAAATGCTCTGCAAAGCGATCTAAAAAATCGTATTTAACTTCTTGACGCCCATCGCCACTTGTTCCTGATGGTAAATAAAGTGAAACCACAGATAAATTAGGATAATCAAATTGAATATAACGCCCTTCATCATCACAATAGTTATATCCTATGCCCTTTACAACGCGATTTGGCTTTTTACGCGCATAAATTGCAACTCCGCTATAACCTTTTTTTACAGCATCATAATATTCGCAATAATAATTTTTTGGAAAATATAGTTCTTCTTCTTGAAGCTGATCAATTTGTGCTTTTGTTTCCTGGATACAAACAAAATCTGCATCCGCAGATTCTAACCATTCAAAAAACCCACGTCTGGCTGCCGCGCGAATTCCATTTGCATTAAAACTTATGACTTTCACTTTTTCTCTCTTTTTAAATTAAATGTAACCTGGTTATCAGCAACCGGGACTCGATAACCCGGTTGCTGATAACCAGGCTACTTTGACCAAATTATTTACAATGCATTTGTAATGCAACTCGCGCCAACCTTTCGCCTTGGTGCTTCGCTAAAATTATCTCTTCTTCACTTAAAGTATTATCACTATTAAGACCCGCAACATGGGTAACTCCATAAGGAGTACCGCCAGTTTTAGTGGTATTTAATTCACTCTTGCTATAAGGCAAACCCAATAATATCATTCCATGATGCAATAATGGCAGCATCATACTAATTAATGTAGTTTCTTGCCCGCCATGCATTGAAGACGTTGATGAAAAAACTGAAGCCGGCTTGTCAATTAAACTTCCTGAAAGCCATAGGGAAGAAGTACCATCTAAAAAGTACTTTAAAGGGGCGGCCATATTCCCAAATCGTGTCGGGCTACCTAAAGCAAGACCCGCACAATCACGAAGATCTTCTAAAGACGCATAGGGTGCACCTTCATCTGGAATCTCTTTATCTACAGCTTCGCAAGTAGTTGAAATTGGAGGAACTGTTCTAATCCTTGCATCAATACCCTCAATATTAGCAATGCCTCTAGCAATATATTGCGCGAGTTGTTTTACTGAGCCGTTGCGAGAATAGTAAAGAACTAGAATGTATGGATTTGTCACTTTAAGCTCCTGAATTTATTTTTATTCTTTTTTGAAATTTCCACTCCCTAACGGTCGTGGCTCGGTAACTTTTTTATTGGAATTATTTAAATTTTAAGAAACTGATTAATTGATTTTAGGGTTGCTTTCATGATGCTAATAAGAACACTACAAAACATAGGGTTTCTTGCTAAAAAATTCTCGCATTGCTCTATATTTTCGCATGCAAATTTAAGCTTAATTGCTCCACAATAAATTGCACCACCCTTTATTCTATGAGCTAATCTTTTGATTTCACTCCAGTTATTTTGTGCATAGGCTCTTTTTACTTCCTTTAAATCCTTTGGTAACTCATTAATAGCCATAAGTACTAATATTTCTCGAAGAATAATCTCCGATCCAATTTTTTTAATCCCATCACTGATATTAAGTAATGGATATTTTTCTAGATCAAATAATTGTGGTTCTTTATGTTCCCCTAAGCTTAAATAGTTGGTCGGTTTTTTCAAAAAATATTCCGAATTTATAAGATAAGTCGCTATATTATAAAATATAGCGCGCTAAATCTTCATCAGCAACTAATTTACCTAAATGATCTTGGACATACGCCGCATCAATATTAACATTTTCACCAGATTTATCGGTCGCTTCAAATGAAACCACTTCCAGCAAACGCTCCATGACAGTATATAAACGTCTTGCACCAATATTTTCCGTGCGTTCATTAACCTGCCAAGCTACTTCTGCAATCCTGCGCACGCCACTATCGGCAAAACTTAAAACCAAGCCCTCCGTTGCCATCAATGCAACATATTGCTCTGTTAAAGAAGCATTTGGCTCGGTCAAAATACGCACGAAATCTTCAACACTTAAAGCCGAAAGCTCAACTCTAATAGGTAACCTACCTTGTAATTCTGCAATCAAATCAGAAGGTTTTGCCACATGAAAAGCACCTGAGGCAATAAATAAAATATGATCTGATTTAATCATGCCATGTTTTGTAGAAACGGTAGTACCTTCAACTAAAGGTAATAAATCACGCTGCACACCTTCACGTGAAACATCGCCTCCTTGATCAGAGCGTTTAGCTACCTTATCAATTTCATCAATAAATACGATACCATTTTGCTCAACCGATTCAATCGCCTTTATTTTAATATCTTCCTCATTAATAAGCTTTGTCGCCTCCTCTTCACAAAGAATCTTCATTGCTTTCTTAATTGTAAGTTTGCGAGTCTTGGTTCGAGCGGAACCTACTTGTTGAAACATTGATTGCAATTGATTGGTCATTTCTTCCATTCCAGGAGGTGACATAATCTCAATACCAACTGGCGCTACTGCAACATCTATTTCAATTTCATTATCATCAAGCAAGCCTTCACGTAATTGTTTACGAAAAACTTGGCGAGTTGATGATTCTTTTTCTTCCGAGTTAGTAGTCCCGCGCGCTTTAGGTAGTAAAACATCTAAAATGCGCTCTTCAGCAGCATCTTCAGCAGAACTTTGAACCTTTTTAACTGCAATTTCTCTTGCCTGTTTAATCGCCATATCTGCAAGATCACGAATTATCGAATCAACATCGCGTCCAACATAACCAATTTCGGTGAATTTAGTCGCTTCTACCTTAATAAAAGGCGCTTCAGCTAATTTAGCAAGTCGTCTTGCAATTTCGGTCTTACCAACACCTGTTGGCCCTATCATTAAAATATTTTTAGGCATTATTTCGTTACGCAAATTTTCATCTTGTATATGCATACGACGCCAGCGGTTTCGAAGTGCAATTGCTACTGCTCTTTTCGCATCATCTTGACCAATTATATGTTTATCTAGCTCTTCCACAATTTCTCGTGGAGTCATCATACTTGTTAAATTATTCACTATCAGTATCCAATTCTTCTATTGTTAAGTTATGGTTAGTGTAAACGCAAATATCACCTGCTATTGTTAATCCTTTACGGACAATATCCACTGCAGATAATTTAGTATTTTCAAGTAACGCGCGAGCTGCTGCTTGTGCGTATGGGCCACCTGAACCTATGGCCATAATGCCTTGTTCAGGTTCGATAACATCGCCATTTCCTGTTATTATTAAGGATGCTTTAGAATCTGCCACAACCAATAAGGCCTCTAAACGCCGTAACATCCTATCGGTTCGCCAATCTTTAGCTAATTCAACAGCCGCTCTTACCAAGTGTCCTTGGTGTGCTTCAAGTTTTGATTCAAATCGTTCAAATAAAGTAAAGGCATCCGCAGTGCCTCCAGCAAAACCCGCAATAACCTTATCCTTATATAATCTTCGCACCTTGCGGGCATTAGATTTCATTACGGTGTTACCCATAGAAACTTGGCCATCACCACCGATAGCTACTTTATTTCCCCGCCTGACTGATAATATAGTCGTACCGCGATATTGCTCCAAATCAATCCCCTGAAAACAATCAAAATTTATTTTTATTAAATGAGGTTGGAATTAAAAAAATCAATGGGGAGATTATAAAATAATCGCTTTTTGCTCATGTTCTTGCCCCAGCTTGAAATTTTCAACACACATTCTACAGCTACCTTTAAGCTCAATAACATCTTGCTTAAGATGAAAATTATTATTACGCGCAATATTTGCTACTAATTCACGCATGTTAGCATCATATATTTCAATTACCTGATGACAATCATTACATACCATTAATATTTCAGAGGGCAAATGTTTTTCAGGCTCCGAACATAATGTATAGGATTGAATAGATTCAATTTTATGCACCACATTAGCACTTATAAAAAACATTAAAGCTCTATATACCGTAGGTGGCGTAGAATTAGGCTTAGTTTGTAATAAGCTATCTAATATTTCATATGCTTTTAATGGCTTATTTGCACTCCACAAGATATACAATACTTCCTTACGTAATGAAGTAAGTCTTAATGGAAATGTTATTAGATACTCTTTAAATAAACTAGAATAATTCAAATTATTTACCTGGTAAAAATGAAATGCCATGTTTTAATGGACTTATATTAAGATGTTCAGCGATAGATTGTCCAATATCTGCGAAAGTATCACGCCGGCCAATAAATTGGCTATTAAGTGATGGACCAAAAGCCAAAACTGGAACATGCTCACGCGTATGATCAGAGCCACTAAAAGTTGGATCACAGCCATGATCTGCTGAAATTATAACTATATCATTAGGCTTTAATATAGCTAAAAGCTCAGGAATTCTTTTATCAAACTCTTCTATTGCATTAGCATAACCGATAACATCACGACGATGCCCATAAGATGAATCAAAATCGACAAAATTAGTAAAAACTAAGCCGCCATCTGGCAAGGACTCAAAAGCCTTCAATGTTTTATCAAATAAGTCCATATTACCATCAGCTTTAATATTTTCAGTAATTCCAGAATGAGCAAAAATATCAGCTGTCTTACCGATAGCAATTACATCGCGCCCTGAAGCTTTTAGCATATCTAAAAGTGTAGGCTCAGGTGGTAGGGTTGCATAATCACGTCGATTAGCAGTGCGTTTGAATGCGCCCCCAGTTCCAATAAATGGCCTTGCGATCACACGCCCAACTTGATACTTATCTACCAATTTACGTGCTATCTCACAAATTTCATATAAGCGTTCTAAACCAAAAGCTTCCTCGTGAGCAGCAATTTGAAAGACAGAGTCAGCAGAAGTATAAACTATTGGCATTCCCGTCTTAAGATGCTCATCACCAAGCTCATCAATGATTGTAGTGCCAGATGCATGTTTTTGCCCTAAAACTCCGGGCAATTTAGCAAGCTTTATAAATTCATCAATTAACTCTTTAGGAAAACATGGATTAGTTTGCGGGAAATAACCCCACTCAAACATTACCGGCACCCCGGCAAGCTCCCAATGTCCACTTGGAGTGTCCTTACCTAAACTTTGCTCGACTGCATACCCATAATAAGATTGTGGCTCTTCAAGCAAGGCTAAATCGATAACCTTGACTCCAGAGCTTGCTAATGCCGCATGATACAATCCTAAACGTGCAAGATTTGGAATATTTAAACTGCCTTCACGTACGCCTTCTTTATCAGCACGATGTTCATTGCAAATTAATGCAATATGGCCAAAAGTATTAGCTCCTGTATCACCATAGCGTGATGCATCAAGGCTTGCGCCTATCCCTAAAGAGTCCATCAACAAAACACAAATCCGCGACCTATTCATTTAGCTTATCCTTGTATTTGTCGACAATGCGATTCTTTAAGATTTAAAATTATAATTAAAGCCAAAATTAAGCCTAAAGGTAAAATCATCGCGGCGGTTTGGTAACTAGCAAGCGAGTATACAGGCACCCCATCTACCATTTTCATTTCACCAGAATTAAGCAAAATAGAACTAAATAAATTTTGATAAACAATATAACCACCTTGAGTAAGTATGGAGACAATGCTTACTGCCATAGCAGTCATATGTGTTGGGCTGCTTTCTGCAACTAATGCATAACTAATAACTTGAGCTGCAGTAAAAAAACCTAATAAGAAAAATAATATCGCCATTAACGATAAAGAAACAGGGATATATAAAATAATTAGAAAAATTAATAATGAGATTATAACTGATACTTTCATTGGCAATACCCGCAGGCCAAGCCTATCAGAACACCAGCCGATAAAAGGACCACCAATTATTGCACCAACAAATAGCATTGTATTAACCATAGCCGCATCTTCTTTATCAACGCCCAAGCGCTGCATAATATAAAGAGAACCCATCATTGCACCAAAAACTGCAACGGACATGTTCATCAAACTAGTATAAAGAGCTGCACGTAAAGTTTGTGAATTTAAATATGCAAGACGAGCTAAGGCCATTAAATTTAATTTTTGTGAGTGCGTTTTAAATTCATTAGAAGGTTTATCTTTAATCCAAACAGCCATGAACACTAACATTAAAACACCTAACCAACCAACCAGCTGCAACGAATCCCGCCAGCCTATTTTTAACACTAGTTTAGTCAAAGGATATTGTGCAAGCATCCCACCACTCATAGCCATCGTAACAATTACACCAGTCACCAATGCCATTCTCTTAGGTGGAAACCAACGTGAAACGATTCGTATTGGGCCTAGGAAACAAAATGCCGAACCAATGCCTGTAATAAAGCGACAAATTAATGCCAAGTAAAAAGACTCCGCATAAGCTAAAACAAAGGTGCTAAGCACACACAAAAGCATGGCGGCAAGCATTGTTTTCTTAGTGGAAAATCTATCTAACATAAAGCCTGCAAGAAAAAGAAAAATTACATTTGATAAATAATAAATACTCGACAAATATGTCATTTTGTCAGCTTTAATATGAAAATCATGCATAATATTATCAGCTATTGACGCGAACATATTCCCTTGAATAAATTCATAAAAGAAAAATAATGATGCTGCAAAACAAACAACCCAAGGTAAAAATCTCGATTTTTCCATGTTTAATTCCATAAATTCCTCAATAACATGCATAGTGTAATCAAGTAGATTGGGCCTTGGCCCAACAAGCTACATAATTTATTAGGTCAAGGACCTACCTACAAATTACGTTTACAGTTAGTTTCTTTCGTAAATAAAATAGCTATTAATGCTGCAGCTGCAGCTATAGGAAACATGCACATAGCGAATTTAAAATCCGCAACACTATATTGGTTTACAGCACTTCCCGCATGCAATTGCATAAGCGACCCAAATAATACTTGGCCGACTGCCCCACCCCCCATAATAATTACTGAAGCGATAGCGGTAGAAGCACCAATATTGCTCGGGCAATTAGATTCTGCGATTAAAGGGTAAGTAATTACTTGCGTGCTAGTTATAAACCCTAGCATAAAAAATATGATGCTTAAGGCATTAACTGATAATTTAATATCGATTAATAATGGTATAAGGACAAGAAAAGTAGCAATAGCACCAAAAATCATCAATGGCTTGCGCCGACCAGACCTATCAGAAAGCCAACCAACTAATGGGCAACCAATAATGCTACCGATAAAAATCAAACTAACCACATTACTTGCAGCTATTTGTGATAGTTGATGAACTACCTGTAAATAACTAGCTCCCCATAACGCACAAATTACAAGGATAGGTAAATTAAGACAAGAAGTGTAAAAACCAGAAAGCCAATTTTGTGGATTTATTATGGCTTTAGTAAAACTTGGGTTGGCGTGTTTTTTTTCAGGATTAGCTGGATTATCTTTCGGACTATCTTTAACAAAGATATATATCCACAGAAAAATAAAAGCCCCTATTGCCCCATCGATTAATAAAGCATTTCGCCAACCATAGTGATTATTAAGATAAGCGAGTGGCGTATGAGCCATCATACCGCCTAAAAATGCCATAGTTATGACTGTACCAATGACTAAAGCTTGGCGCCTTGGCATAAACCAGCGAGATACTAAGACTACACAACAAAGAAAACAAAAGGCATTACCAACGCCTACTATAGAATGAAAAACTGATGCCCAAAAAAATGAGGTCGTCAATGCAAAACATATGGTACCAATAACGCAAAGAAGCATTGTAACAAGGGTTACTAAGCGCGCAGAATATCTATCAAGAATAAGACCTGCGGGAATTAAAAAAATTAAATCACCCCACAAATAAGTGCTCGACATCCAGCTTAATTCTGTCGCGTCTATTTTATACTCATCACGCAAGGATTGATTAATTACATCAAATAAATTAAGTTGAAAAAACTCATAGAAAAAAAATAAACCCGCAGAAAGGCATACAACCCAAGCGGTTAAGTTAGAGCGCGATAATTCGGCTCTTGAATCGGCTGTTAAAGATCCAGACATCTTAACTCCTATTCTCAATCAGAATGAGCAAAACAAAAATTTTCTGCCCTCTATTTGTGACGGCCGGAGTATAACAA
>Ga0247839_1004949_pt1 | contig 16570 bp, 16 predicted proteins | sample LaCruzMarch2015__6_FD_192405 | JGI IMG/M metagenome (GOLD analysis project Ga0247839, IMG submission 192405) | Freshwater microbial communities from meromictic Lake La Cruz, Castile-La Mancha, Spain - LaCruzMarch2015_16m | ecosystem: Environmental > Aquatic > Freshwater > Lake | place: Spain... | reverse complement strand
TCTATCCCTAAAAATAGCAAAGCAGGCTTCCCTGTCTTTTCTCAAAAGATTCCATACAAGGATACTTACAAAGTCTCCCTCAACGACAACATCAATTATGCAGGTAACAGGTCAATCTACAATGACCCGAACAGCAAATTCGATGTGTATCACTCACTGAAACTCACCAACACAAGCAAGAATCCGCTCACAACGGCCCCTGTTTTCGTCATGGATGAGGCATTGCGCCCCCTTGCCCAGGATGAGATCAAATACACCGCCGTCGGCGATGTCGTGACCGTCAACCTCTCGAAATCACCGGATATCCTCGTGAAAAACACGGAAGAAGAGATTAGTCGCGAAGAGAAAGCCAAGGTCATCGACAAAAATACCTTCAACAAAATCACCATTAAGGGCACCATCGTAGTGCAAAACCTGCTGGAGAAGACCGTCACCCTGAATGTCGACAAAACCATTGCCGCCCTCATCACTGATGTCAGCGACAAAGGCAACATCCGCAAACCACCCCGGTATACGGGCTTAAACCCCAGCACGACAGCAGAATGGGAGATCCCAATGACAGCCGGTGAGAAGAAGACCCTGACTTATACGTATGAGGTTTATGTCAATGCGCGCTATTAAAAGGGCAGGCATTGCCTTACTCAGTGTCCTTTTGCTGTCCCTGTCTTTTACTTCCTGCAAACAGCAGGGGCAGGAAGGACAAGGCTTCAAAAGACTGCAAGCAGACCCGGTGAAAGTAAAGATTCACCGCTATGAACAAGCCCTGTTCCAACTGGATGCCAACGCACTTCAAAAAGGACTACCCGGATTGCAGCCTGATTTTTCTTTTTTCCTGGGCGAGAATTACCTTGCCCCTGAGAACCTTAGCCGCCTCAATGGCTATGTCAGCGACACCCTGATCCGGTCTTTGTACCAGGCGACACAAATCGCCTACCCCCAACTGGATAGCTTGGAAACCAGCCTGGGCGTTGCCCTGGCCAATTACCAACAGGCCTTTCCCGCGAAAAAGTTGCCAAAGGTCTATACCTACGTGTCCGGACTGGATTATGAAAACCCTGTCAGGGCCGTCGACAGCGTATTGCTGGTCGCATTGGATATGTACCTGGGGCAGTCATCCCGTTTTTACCAACAGCTGGGCATTCCTGCATACAAGACCCTGGGACTGGAGCGCACGAACATCGCAGCCGACTGCATGAAACAGCTGGCTTTTCCGCTTATCAGGGACTCCAAACGCGACAAAACCCTGCTCGACTGGATGGTGATGCAAGGAAAAGTCCTGTACTTTCTGGATGCCACACTTCCCGAAGGACAGGATGCGTATAAAATCACCTACAAACCCGAACAGATTAAATGGTGTTACGAGAATGAGAAGCTGATCTGGAGTTTTCTGATTTCACAGAAGCTTTTGTTCCGCACTGACAGGCAGTATGTGCAGGATTTTATTGCAGATGCGCCCTTCACCAAAGGCTTTTCCAAAGAATCCCCGGGGCGCATCGGCGTATGGACCGGCTGGCAAATCGTGCGGGCATATATGGCGAAAAATGAAGGCGTCAGTTTGCAGCAACTTTTTGACAATGAGGATTCTCAGAAGATTCTGAAAGATTCAGGATACAAGCCCGGAAAATAAATTCCGGAAAATCTTTCCACTGCACCCCCCTTTTTTCATCTATATGGGTAGACGAATAAGCGTCTTCGCATTATGCTGGTAAAGACATACGGGAGTACATTGGTAGGGATTCATGCTGTGACCATCACAGTAGAAGTAAGCATTGACATTGGAGTTCAGTTTTTTATGGTCGGATTGCCCGACAGTGCCGTTCGGGAAAGTCACCAGCGCATAGAGGCCGCCTTACGCCAGAATGGGCATAAGATCCCGGGCAAAAAGATCGTGATCAACATGGCACCTGCCGATCTGAAAAAAGAAGGTTCCTCCTATGACCTCACCCTTGCCATGGGGATACTGGCCGCTTCAGAGCAGATCAACAAAGACAAAGTAGGGGATTACCTGATCATGGGCGAATTGTCGCTGGATGGCAGCCTTTTACCCGTGAAAGGCGCCTTGCCCATCGCCATTGAGGCCTCACGCAAAGGCTTTAAAGGATTTATACTGCCCTATCAGAATGCCAGAGAGGCAGCCATCGTAAACGACATACAAGTATTTGGAGCCCATAACATCCGGGAGGTCATCGGATTCTTCAATGGCGAGAACTCATTGGAGGAGATAAAGATGAATGCGGTAGACGAGTTTGCCGCCAGTCTGAACGAATACGAGTTCGACTTCTCGGATGTGAAAGGGCAGGAGAACATCAAAAGATCTTTGGAGGTAGCAGCTGCGGGCGGGCACAACATCATTCTCATCGGCCCCCCCGGTTCCGGAAAGACCATGCTTGCCAAGCGACTGCCCTCCATCCTTCCTCCCCTCACCATGAATGAGTCGATGGAAGCCACCAAGATCCACTCCGTCGCAGGCAAGATGCCGCGCAACAAAGCCCTTATTTCCGTCAGGCCTTTTCGGGCGCCGCACCATACCATAAGCGATGTAATAGTTATATTTGTTGTGGTGTATGTTAATAGTGTAAATAATTGATTGTCAATAAATAACCGTTTTTCCAGTGAACTATTATGTAATAGGGACTTCTGTTAAATTAGTCCAAGTTATAAATGGAAGGATTAGTAAAAATGAACTTATATGATGAATCCTAATATTAGAGAGTTGGGAGAGATTATTTTCCAACCTGATGGGGTTATAGATTTCCATATTGAGAATTGTTTGAATTGTGTATATTTTCAATCGTATAGAGAGTATTACAAAAGTAAATATGAACCATGTGAATTTGGTTATTGTCGTTTTCCCTTTATGATGATTGACGAAACGTACGGTTTAGGAATGGTATGTGACTTTTATAGACAGAGTTGACAATTTCATCTTAGGATGAATTAGAAATTCATTTCAAATCTAAAAACTGGATATGTTGATTTTGGTTATTTAGACTGATGATAAATAATATTATTTTGAGTTTTAGTGAATCAGTCTGAACCCCTGACTATACAAATCTTTTAGAATTTTATTTGTCTAAAAGACTCTTGATTAATGGTTCAATTTCACCAAGAGTCTTGTCTATATTAAGTACTCCAATAATTACAAATACTTCATTTTCTATTAGTTAATGTATTTATGGATTGGTTACCTAACCCATATACTTGAATGTATCTGAATCTAATATCCATCATTTCGTCTTTTAGGTCACTAAACTCCTCACTTCTACTATCCTTGTCCAGGGTTTTTACTAGGTATTTCAAATAAGGGTTATTTTTCACCACTACTTGTTTCACCGAATTTCTTATTACTTCACTAGTATTGTTAAGTGTAACGAACTCAATTTTCTGATACCTAGATTTATTACTATCATTTTTTTTCTTCACCCGGAAATCTATCATATCATCGATAATATCCTTCGAAATTCCTTCTAGATATGATTTGTCATTTAACTTATCCAACTCCAAACATAATCCTTCCCTTTGAGAGAACTCTTTGTTAAATAACCGGATTTCCAACCTAGATACACGGTTATGACCAAAAATTGTTTTGTGGAGATTGTGGATATATGGTTTATTCCCTTTTTCCAACTGAAGGGTTTTGTCATACATTACAATCATCCTTTTCCGATTCTTGGGACTTCCTATTTCAGTTTTCTTATCCAATTCTCCCGTTCCGTTCACATAGAGTTTAGAATTTCGACCATCACTACTTCTATATTTGAATGAGTAAGTGGAGGTATCATAGTACATCTGTTTGAATTTCTGTTGATAATCCTCATCTGAATCAATACAGATGTCCAATCTTGAAACACCTTGAAGTTTCCATTTGAGGTTTTTGGATAGGGTAGTTAAAATTTCCGAGATGTTTTCTTCATATAAAACACTGTTTTCTATCCTTACACATATGATTTGTTTAGTTTTATTATACTGGAACTTCATGTGGTCCTTGTAAAGTGTTCCAATATTCTTGGTACTAATCATTATCTCGTAACAATAGAGATAGTCAGGTTTGTGATACTTCCTGTTGTCAATTTTTTTAAAACATATATCAGTATCTGGTATATATATTGTATTGTCTTTGACTGACAATACTTCTGGATACTCTTCTTTGAAATAAAGTTCCAGGTAATCTAAATTGATTAGGTACATTTTTCATAACATTTTTTTTATAATGGGTTCTCGGGGGAGGACCCATTGGTTTTTATTATAGATACCATTTGGGGGGAAGTTTATTTCTCTATATGTAAATAAAGATAATCGACACTATTTAGAATCTATATAAATTATACATTCCGATGAAAAAAAACAACTTCCTACTTTTTAAGGTATATAAATCAAAAAATCAAAAAATATGAAAAATGGTGACGAAGTTCAAAGATTAAAAGAAAAAATGAAAGTTCTAAACGATTATTGTACAGTTTGTGAACAATTAAAACAATTATGTGAATCACAATTGAATTGTAATAAAATTGATAAACAATTTATCGAATCATTTGAAATTATATTAGGAAATATGAGGGGACAATTATCTAATATTTGGATAGTTTTGGGAGAAAAACATCCATTTACAATTAAAAATAAGGAAATATTTTGTAATTCATTTAAAGAAAGGAATTCGATATTTGAGGTCCTTAGAGATAGATTAATAAATACCGAATAAATAAATTTGGATTAACCATTCAATTTGTACGACTAATTAACCTCAATTAATTTTCAAATTTATGATAAGGTCGTATTACTGAACATATTGAATAATTTCTTTCGGAATAGAGTAACGGTAATACAAAATTTATTTGAAAATAGTCGGACAAAACCACTCCGGGATTTTTTTGTTCTCGAAAATTTATATATACAGGAAAACAATGTTATGAAAACCTATCAAAAATATTTGGAATCTATTAAAACCCCTGTAATAGTAAATGATTTCCAGGAGTTTAATTGTAAAAGACATGATGTCTGGTTGAAAATCAATAAGAATAATATGAAAATCAAGGAGTTACAAAAGGATAATTATGAACTTCAAAGTGAAATGAATTCCATAAAATATAACCCTCAAATTTCCCCAAACACGAATTCCACAACACCAAAAAAGTAACGATTTTTCACCTATGTTCTTATTTATGAAAGTGTTGGATTTGAAATAAAATGGTCCTATGGGTTTCTGTGAAGGAGAATGACTTCAAAACACTCTTTAATGTGTGATAACAAATATGGTTGGAACTACATCAAACTATTTGTAAATTACTCATAAACAAGGATGTCAGTACCTTTCATCTTGGTTAACTCTTCAAAAACCGTGTCCTTATATACAGGATTTGGATTACCGTGGTCAAATGTTATACCATAGAACTTATCTGGGTTTTGTTCATAACCATAGACTACCCATCCATGATAATTATCATCCTTTCCATTATTTCTTTTCCCATTGTATAGGGATATTTGAACAAATCTTTTATTGTCTAACTCTTCTCTAATCTTGTCAAACAGTTTTTCAATTGGGTATTTTCCACGTTTATCCTCAAAGAGATGATGAAGTTTCATTCCTTCAATTGTTTTATCTTTATATTCCCATCCATCTCCATCATAAGTTTTATACCCTAAGTTTCCATCCTGTATGTCAAAGAAAGTTGGTTTAACATTACCATTTAACTTCAACAAGAGTTCAACTGACATGGGAATACATGAATTTGATTTTTTTTGTTGATGATTTTTTAAAACATCAGGGTCTAATTCCAATTTCATAGTAGTAATTGTTAAAATATCAATATGTTAATATGACAAAATAACTATATAAATAACCGTTTATATTCCCGGTACAAATCATCAGTGACAATTCTTTTGACTTGGGGATTCTCCATCTTCTGATAGAACTCGACCCGATTATTCACGTAACTCAAAATAATCTTACTCAATACTTCCTCAAACTTCTTCCGTTTGTTGGTTTCCGAATTGTCCCCGGTCATTACCATTCTGAGGGTCAAATCATCAACCACCCTTTTGTGGACATTCACCAGGTCCAATTTATTTTCTTCTGTGATTTCAATTCCATAGACCTCATTGACCTTCTTTATTATCTCTGATAACAAATCTTCTGGTTCCTCTTGACCAACACCTCCACTGTCCGTTGAGGGTGGTTCTAATTCACCTCTCTGGTCTTCAAGTACAAGTTTGTACTCTCCAATTTTTTGAATACGGAGGGAGTCAAGTTCCACGGAATCTGAAATATCAATCGGGGTTTGAGTCCCTTTGTCGAGTTTTTTGTTTACATATTTCAGGAAAATATAGAGTTTTTCAAGTTGAATATCCGTGAAAGTAATAATCTGGGATACATACCCATACAATCTGATATAGGATTGAATAAAAGATTTAAATTCATCCCGGGGTTCTCCATCCAACTCTTTCCATTTCTCCACTACCCGGTTTAATACTGGTTGAAGGGTTTCATCGGTTTCCCTATCATCGAAAAACAACTTACAAAACTCATCTACTTGTAGTTGGGTAAAAAGATTGAATCCATTTATTTTTGTTTCCAGGTCATAAAGACGATTGGGGTCAGTTTCTCCAATTAATTCCGTGGAGGTGTAAAATGGTTGGAATGAAGATACCACATCTTCACTCTCATTGACGAAATCCAATACAAAGGTATCTACCTTTCCGGTGGATGTCCGGTTCAACCTGGACAAAGTCTGGACACACTGGACACCCCCCAGTTTTTTATCAATGAACATTGAGTGGAGGAGGGGTTCATCGAATCCGGTCTGGAACTTCGATGAAACAATGAGAATCCGATATCGTGGGTCTTTCAAACCATCAGGAATGGAGACAAGATTTGGTAATCCGTTTTCCCTGTTCAATATTCCCTCTGTGAAATCTCTTCCATTATGATTAATAGTACCGGAATAACCTACAAGAACAGAATAAGGTAATCCCCATTCTTTCATTTGTTTTATAAACTCCTGTTGAAAAAGAACACAATGATAACGGGACCGGACTACCACCATACCCCTTCCTCTTCCTCCAATGGTTTTTGAGGTTTTATTCATAAACTGGTCAAGAATTATCTTGACCTTTTGAGAGATAGTAGTTTCATGAGAATCAACAAAATCAATTATTTTCCTCATCACTTTACCTTCTGGAAGGGGTTTATCATCACCAGTCTGAATCAGTTTGAACCACCTTTTGTAAGTAGTGAAATTTTTCAGTACATCCAGTGTAAATCCTTCAAAGATGGATTGTTTCATTGAATAAATATGGAAGGGAACAAAATGACCTTCCTCGTTCTTTCTTCCAAACAATTCCAGTGTTTTATTCTTTGGAGTTCCTGTAAATCCAAAGAAAGAGACGTGTTTTTGTTTTCCCCTACTGAGAATTTCTTCCCGGATGATGTCTTCATAGTCTGGTTCCTCCTCCTCATTTTGGGATGATTCTGACTTGGAGATGGTTTTTTTAAGGTGTTTTGATGTCTCACCTGATTGAGATGAATGAACCTCGTCAATGATTACCCCGAATGTTTTTCCCTTCAACACAGATATACTTTCCGAAATAACCGGGAACTTCTGTATGGTTGTAACAATAATGTCTTTTGATTTTTCAAGGAAATCTTTCAATTGTTGGGAACTCTCCTCCACCTTGTTAACTACACCGATGGTTTGTTCCAGCTGGGAAATGGTGTTTTGAAGTTGTTTGTCCAGGACCTTTCTGTCTGTGACTACAATAATGGTATCAAAAATCCTGTGGGTATCTTCTTTGGTCTTATACAAGGATGTCAGGATATGGGACAACCACCCGATTTCATAGGATTTTCCGGAACCAGTTGTATGTTGGATGAGATAGTTATACCCTGGACCCTCCTCCTGGACCTTATTCTTTATACTCCTGACACAATCCAATTGGTGATACCGGGGAAATATCAATAACTCCTTTTGTTTTTCTACTACCTTGTTTTTGTTTGAATCCCAAACCTTTTCAGATTCTTTGGAAATATGGACATAGTTTTCCAGGATGTCCAGTAATGATGAAGGAGATAAAATCTCCTCCCACAGGTAATGTGTCCTATATCCATTTGGATTATGAGGGTTATCAATTCCCTTATTGTATGGAAGAAAGTAGGTGTAATCACCATTCAACCGGGTGGTCATTGAAACCCTGTCGTTATCTACACAGAAATGAACAATACACCGTTTGAAATGGAAAAGGGGTTCTTTGGGGTCCCTGTCTTTCTTGTATTGATTTTCCGAGTTCTTGTAATTCTGTCCAGTTAGTTGGTTCTTTAACTCCATCGTTATCAATGGAATACCATTCAAGAACAGAACCATATCAATGGAGTTCTCGTTCTTCAGAGAATAATGGAGTTGACGGACAACCACAAAACGGTTCTTCTTTGAAAGTTCCAGATGTTCAAGGTTCAAACCACTATTAGGTTCAAAGAATACTAGTGAGAAGTTTGAACCCCTGTCTTTAATCCCCTTCCGTAAAACATCAATGACACCCCTTGAAGAGATTTCATTGTTCAGTCGTTTGAGGAGGTTATTGTCCGTATCAATTCCATATTGGACCTGAAGATTTTCATATTCATCGGGTTGGGTTTCCTTTACGAAGTGGAGGAGTTCAGAAGGAATAAGACATAAGGTTTTGTCATATTCAGTAAAGGGAAGGGAAACAAATCCAAGGGTATTGAAGGATTGTTCAATATGGGTTTCAAATCTTTTTTCGGAGGGAGAACTCATAGGGTCAATTTTTACGGACATCAATTTTACCGGTTACCACCTCTGATATAAGGGATTGACGGTATTCTTTGAGGAGGTCTATTTTTTTGTTTTCAAGGTTAATTTGGTCGTCAATTTTAGAGGTAGTAATATCAAGGTAATCAACGATTTGTATTTGTTCTGACGTTGGGGGACTTGGTAAAAAGGAACCCAAAATTACTTCGGGAGATACCCTTGGTAATTTAACACCGGTTGATTGAGAATCCAATAGATTAATTAACCCTTGGTTAAACAATACATAGAATAGATACTTATTAAATATGTGTCTTGGTCTTAAAACTATCATTTCTCCCATTGAAAATCCTTCATAATCAGTCAATAAGATTTTTACTAAATAAAGTCGGAGTTTATTAAATAGGACATCTCCTTTTCTAAATCGTATTCCAACACCCGTATATTCTGAATATAAGTTAAAACATATCCCAGTATAAGATTCAACATTTTCAGGTGATACTTTTATATCGGACTCTGTAGTCTCATCTTTATCATTGACCATATCACACAAGTACTTCATTCTAATAGTATTCCATCCTTCTGGAATCTCACCAATCCACTCCACCCCTGATTCTTTCATTTTCACATTTGGGTTCAATCCTTTGGTAACGACTTGGTTGATAATACTGGTCCTCTGTTCTTTGAGGAGGTCAATTTTCCGTTGTTTTTTCTGAATAAGGGAATCAACTATTGAGGTTTTTTCATCGAGGTAAGTATTGATTTGATTTTGGATATGGAGTGGTGGTAGAAGGATTTCCATATTTGAATACTTATCTCCATTCACATTCCCGATAGTTGATTGAATTGTATTAAGTTTTACCCAATCATTAAAAGATGTTGATTTTGAATAATAAAAAATAAACTTTGATTTAATTTCATTACCAAAATTGAATCGTACCAAGTAACCACCATAACAATATTTATCGTCAATGAGATGGAGGTATGTTCTTCCTAAGGTTCCACTTCTTGAAATTAGTAAATCATTCCTTTTTGTAATATATTCTTCAGAAACCATTGTAAAAGGAAGATAAACACCATCATCACTTATCTTTCCATCATCCGATATATCAGTTGTACGAATAAAACGGATACCCGAAACACAATAGTCTTCAGATTTACAATTAATTCCGTATTGTACAAAGACATTTGATTCGTACTTCAATTTTGATTTCGTCCAATCCTCAGGTATTTCACCAATCCACTCTACACCGGAATCTTTATACTTTGGATATTGTCTCATTTACAATTATTTTTGGTATTGGGATTATTGATTTAAGAAATATTCCGAATGTTAAAAATGACCGGTCCATTTCCCTTTGATTCAAATTGTAATCATTTTTTATTTTATTGAACCAAGGTTGGTACTCCTCTTTGTAGAATTGGTATTTCTTTTTACAAGTATGAGGAATCTCTTTAATCACTCCATATTTAGAAAACATAAAAAATCTATAAACATGTTGGTCAAGTATTGGGAAAACATCTGGATTGATTAAATGTAATAGGAATATTTTATAGATTGTTGAGTTTTTTTCAGGTTGGATTAATTTTTCACATAATTCTAAGTTACTCTCAACTTGAAGTGATTGTAAAGTTTCCATTTGTGAAATCCAATGTTCTTTAAAGTTTTTATTTACTCTGGTACTCTGATGATGACCCATTTTCCAGTTTAATAATTCTGAAAAGGAATGTTTATTTAATAACCCATTGTATATATTATGTATGTAGGAATCTTCATTCTCAGATTTAAACAATAAATACCATTCCCTTACAAAATCTTGTGGACTTTGAATTCCATTTATCTTTAAGTAATATGGTGATTCCATTATTATTGAATAAGTTTTGAAATTAACCCATCACTTTCCTTTTCCAGTTCCAATAATTCTTTCGTAATATCCTTCACCGAACGAAGAGGTTTGTATGTGTAGAAGTATTTTGTGAAGTTTATTTCATAACCGATTTTGTCCTTTGTCCTATCCATCCAACTATTAGGAAGATGAGGTTTAACTTCCTTTTGAAAGTAGTTGTTAACGTCAGTACCCAACGGAATCCGTTCATTATCCCTAAGGGAGGTGTCGGGTTTAGGATTTCCGTTTTTATCTTTGATTAACTTTCCATCCTCCATTGTTGGTTGTTCAATGACAACCTTTGTATATCCAAAAAACTGATTGGGAAAGATTTTACAGATTTCCGTTTCCTTAAAATCCGTGTAGGTCTTCAAAATGAGAGTTCTCTGTTCATCACATATTTCTTTTCTCTTACTCCCCAAAGATTTCTTCATAGGTTTGTAGAGTTCCGACCCATTGATTAATTGGATTTTTCCCTTTCTGTATGGGTTCTTCGTATTATTGACAATCCATATATAAGTAGTGATACCAGTGTTAAAGAACAATGAATCCGGAAGTTGAACGATACATTCTAACCAGTCATTCTCAATAATCCATTTCCTAATTTCCGATTCACCACTCCCTGAATCACCTGTAAACAAAGGAGACCCATTGAAAACAATTCCTATCCTGGACCCCTTCTCTTCCATTTTTGAAATCATATGTTGGAGAAATAGTAAGGACCCGTCACTTGTCCGGGGTGTTCCGACTGAAAATCTTCCGTTTGGATTTTGGGATTCATTGATAACAAACTCCTCCTCACTCTTCCAGGAGACTCCAAAAGGTGGATTAGTTATTTGGTAATCAAACTTTTCACCAATAAATCCATCTTCAGAAAGGGAAGTTCCTAGTTTAATGTTGTCAGGATTTTCACCAGAGATTAGTAAGTCAGATTTACAAATGGAATAGGTCTGAGGGTTCAATTCCTGACCGTATAATATAATGTCAATGTTTGGGTTGATGTTTTCCAAAACCCATTCTTTTCCGATAGTCAACATACCACCTGTTCCTGAACAGGGGTCGAATAAAGACCGGATTTTCCCTTCTCCCTGTAAATCTTCTTTGTTTTCGGAGAAAACTAATGAAACCAGTAATCTTACGATGTCCCGGGGAGTATAATGTTCACCACTGGTTTCATTGGACATTTCAGAGAATTTCCTTAGAAGTTCCTCAAATACCTGTCCCATGGTGTGGTTATCTACAACCCGTGGATGGAGGTCCACTTCTGTAAACTTCTCAATCAGTTGAAAGAGACGGTTGTTCTTATGAAGTTTCTCGACTGGTTTGTCCAGTTGAAGATTCTCGATGATGTCCATCACATTCTTGGAGAATCCGTTCACATAGTTTTTAAAGTTGATGTAAACATTTTTTGGGTCCTGACGGAGACGGGATAGGTCATATTTTGAGTAGTTGTAAAATTCTGTACCTATCCTGTTTTTAATGATAGGAGAAGTATCCTCCACCTTGTTTTTGAACTCTTCATAGAGATTATAGATTTCATCCTTATGGGGTTCAATGACACAATCCAGTCGACGAAGGATGACAAATGGGAGTATCACATCACCATATTCATGAGGTTTAAACAGACCCCGGAGGACATCATCAGAGACATTCCAAATGAGGGACGAGAGTTCCTGTATCTTTGACATAAATCAAGATTGATAGTTAAATAATAGTAAATCAATAGGTTAGGAAACTATACTAATAATGAAACGAAGATAGGAAGATTTTCTGATGTTTCAATATCAAAGGGTTTCATACACATTTGAAATAACCTGGTCGGTCAATCCAATGTACAAACGTGTTGTTGAAATTGAAGAATGAGAAAAAATTTGGGACAGTATGACAAGTGATTTTTCTTCACTACCATTTGACTCATATACTCTTTTCCCAAAACTTTTTCTCAGGGTATGAGTGGAGGTTTTGTGAGAATCCTTGACAACTTTATATTTCTCAACAATTGTCTTCAACTTCCTGTTAACATATTGAATAGAAAGAGTAGAAGTTCCAAATCGATTCATAAAGATAAATTCCTCTGGGTTCCTGGTCTCATCCAATAACCTGTTTATAATTTCCTTCAGATTGTGATTAATGGTCATCCTACGGGATTTCTTGGTCTTCTTTTCCACTATGTCAATGAAATCTTGAGTTTTAATGTCTTTGACCTTTAATAAAAGGATATCACTAATTCTAAGACCAAGGTACATCCCTAATGATATGAGAAGTGAAAACTTACGGTCCCCATCCCGTTCGAGTCTTAATACTAATAGTTGGAGTTTTTCCCATTCAATGGGTTCTGATGTTGTCTTTTGACCTTTAAGTCCCATGGTGTGATTTTTTGATTTACAAATATACACATTAAGTTTCAATAATACAATTAAAATGATAAAAGTGAAACATATATTTTAATGAATTTCAGGAATATTATGTAATACACTGATTATCAGTACTATTTATGAAATACCTATGTTTCAGTTCTTGGGAAAGTGAAACGTTGTTGTTCGATTTCATTTTTATTGTATTGTTGTGATTTGTTTTGTTGAAAATAACATTTCCTTTATCCTATCTTTTTCAATTGGTCTTGTGAGTTTTCTTTTTAATGTAGAGTATTCTCCTTGTATTAGGGGAAGAATTTTATTACTTCTTTGACTAATAATGTAATTTATCGGAGTTAATGAGGAAAACAAGACCAATTGAACAAGAACACATTTATCCTGTTTATTAGAACTTAACAAGTCATTTGGAGATACGGGATGGATAGTAATACTACTAACAATGTCTGTTATGTAGTCTCTCATAATATGAATATCTAGTTTAATCTCCTTTAAAACATTTCTTAGATTGGATTGTCCCTGTTCAAAGTTTATTAAACCAGTTAATTTTGAATGGAGGTTGTTGATATCTAAAAGAACCTTTTGTTTTTCAGATTTGATGGGTTTATAACGGGATTCATAAGTTTCCAAACTTAGTAATTCACTCATATAAAGGTCAACTAGTTTTTTTTCGGAATTATTAATAGTGACCAGGGTATCACTAAATTTTTTTATATCAAGGTTAACTTTGTCTATCTCCTTTTTAATACTACTATTCTTTATACTTTTCTCTATCTTATCCTTTAAATCGTTGGACCGTCTGATGAAATACCATACACTATCATTTAGTTTATCGATAGAAATTCCAGTGTTTCCACAATCCATATAATATCGTCTAGATGTACATACATATCTGTTGTCTTTACCATTCTGTCTTTTATATGGGAAATAATTTCTATTACATATACCACACGTAATCTTGGTCTTTTCCAGTAAATAGAAGTGTTTTATGTTAATTCCCTTTTTGGACGTATGGTTTTTAAGTTCTTGTTGTACCTTATTGAATGTAAAGTCATCAATTATTCGGAGGTGAGGTAAATTTATGAGTTTGGTTTTGTACCTTTTGAATCCAGTGTATATCGGATTCTTTAAAATAGAATATACTGAACCTTCTACCCACTTAAAATCTTCAGGGATTTTTGTGAAACCATTGATTATTAACGGTTTAGAAAATATTGTATTATATCTTGTTAGTATATGATTCTGATTCAGGTAGTTAGATATTTTTCTTGTTCCATTCCCTTCTAAATTCAAATTAAATATCTTTTTAATAATTTCACTTTCGTAATCATCAATCACCAATTTTTTACCATCTTTCTTATAACCATATGGAATAATTTTTCCTCCAAATATCCCATTTTCAGCACTTGTAAGTAAACCTCTTTTACTTCGTTCTTTGGTAAGTTGAACTTCGTTGGTAGAAATTGATGATAATATGGAAAGAAGTAGATAGGTATTTGTATCGACTTTTTTATCTGGTAATAGTGTGTTTAACCTGTCTTTATAAATGAATAAATTTATTTTGTTCTCATTCAGTTGGTCAATAATAGTTAACACATCTGTTGTTAATCTTCCTAAACGACTAATTTCCCAAATTAGGATGTTATCTATTTTGTTTTCAATTGAATAGAATAGTAAATTTTTCAATTCTTCTCTTTCACTTGACTTTTTTAGACCACTTATCCTTTCTTGAAATATTTTATTAGTTATATAGTTTTGTTTACGTGAGTAAGATTCCAAATCATTTATTTGACTTTGTGTTTCTTGGGTATCAGTTGATACCCTGGCGTAAATTACACAGGTTTCCATATGTGGGATGAAGTTTATGTAAAAGTAATAATATTTTTACACCACAACAAAAATAATAGTAACAGACGTCGCACTTGTTGGTGGAGGAAGTTTTCCTCAGCCAGGTGAAATTTCCCTGGCTCATAATGGCGTTCTCTTTCTCGATGAGCTGCCGGAATTTAAGCGGCCGGTGCTGGAGGTCTTGCGGCAACCCCTGGAGGATCGCTACATCACCGTCTCCAGGGCAAAATTCACTGTAGATTACCCTTCGAGTTTTATGCTCGTTGCAGCCATGAATCCCTGTCCCTGCGGCTATTACAACCACCCGGAGACCGCCTGCACCTGTGGGCAGGGCATTGTACAGAAATATCTCAGCAAAATCTCCGGGCCGTTGCTTGACAGGATCGATATACAGATTGAAGTTGTTCCTGTACCATTTAAAGAATTGGCGGATGCCAGGCGTTCTGAGCGGAGTGAGAGCATCAGGGACAGGGTAATTGCTGCCAGGGAGGTCCAGACGAAGCGGTATGAAGGGCTCCCAGGCGTTTATTGCAATGCCCAGATCCCTTCCAAAAAGTTGCAGGAGTATTGTCATATTGATGATGTTGGGATGACATTGATGAAGAATGCGATGGAGAGGCTGGGGCTCTCTGCTCGTGCTTATGACCGGATACTTAAGGTTTCCCGGACTATTGCTGATTTGGAGGGAAGCCCGAATATTAAGGTTGAGCATCTTGCTGAGGCGATCAATTATAGGAGCCTGGATAAGGGCACATGGGGGATGTAATTTTTGTCCACAGATTTACACAAATTTTCACGGATTATTTATGAATAAAGAATTTGTTTTTAAAGATGAGACTTTTGCGATAATTGGTGCATGCTATGAAGTGCATAGTACATTAGGTGTTGGGTTCTTAGAAGCTGTTTATGCTGAAGCATTGAGCCTTGAATTCCGTGAAAAAAATATTCCTTTTGAAAAAGAGAAGGAACTTAGGATTACTTATAAAGATAAAATATTGGAAAAGAAGTACATTGCTGATTTTGTTTGTTATTCTTCTGTGGTTATTGAATTGAAAGCCCTGAGTACATTGACTTCGCAACATGAATCCCAGTTGATAAATTACCTGAAGGCAACTGGTATCAGAGTTGGACTTTTAATAAATTTTGGAGAATCCAGTCTAAAATATAAAAGACTGGTACTCTAAATAAATCTGTGCAAATTTGTGCAAATCTGTGGACAAAAAAGCCCCCCGTTGAGAGTAACGTCTCGCGCGAAACATATTTACTCAAACCAATTCATCTCACAGAAGATTAATTACATTCATGAAAATCCAGTGGTTGCCGGAATAGTTCTTAAACCAGAAGATTATCCATATTCAAGTGCAATGAATTATGCAGGAGTACAAGGATTGTTACCGGTTACAGTACATGACTTGAATTACAACAGTGGAGGTCTGAAAATTGGAGGATGGCCAATGGGGGGTAGTAATTCAGGAAAATGGCAGTGTATGTGATGGCAGTGATTTTTTCTTCGGATGGTATTTTATATATTTCTCGTAAAATACTTTTTGGCTATCAACTTGCCAAAAGAAAAGGTCTTCCTCCTGATTAAAGAAAGAAGACCCAAGGCTATATGTGAGAAAAACATGTCATAAAAACCAACTAGTGGACCACAACTTTTTTTGTAAAAACACCATTCTTTGATTCAACCTTCACAATGTAAAGTCCT
>Ga0247839_1004945_pt1 | contig 16574 bp, 14 predicted proteins | sample LaCruzMarch2015__6_FD_192405 | JGI IMG/M metagenome (GOLD analysis project Ga0247839, IMG submission 192405) | Freshwater microbial communities from meromictic Lake La Cruz, Castile-La Mancha, Spain - LaCruzMarch2015_16m | ecosystem: Environmental > Aquatic > Freshwater > Lake | place: Spain... | reverse complement strand
AACCAACTTTTCAAATTCGGTGCGCTTACATGGTGTAAGTATTTTTTGCATAGCCTCAATTATAAAACAAGTTAGTTGTGAAAACACAACTTTCAGTTACGAAGAGTATAGATTTATGGGACATTAGTTTGGCAAGCTGTTTTTAAGACTTTTACGGTATGAATAAGGTATAATTCTACTTGCTTGATTTTTATAATGAAATTAGGTAGGCATTGATTATAAAATGCTTTAGTTCTGTTGAAAATCTGTTTTTTGTTGGAAAAGGATTTTTTGGTATATGCTTCCTGTCGATATGAGCAAATTAATTTATCTGGTTAATCAACTTGAAACTGACTTTGTACAAAAGCAAGATTTATTGAATCAGTTGCATTTTGAAAATAGTAGTTTATTTAAGCGACTTGACGGGATTAAGCAATCCATCGAACTACTTCAGCAACAATTGAATTTGAATAATAAATTTCTTGAACATTTAGAAGAAAGTCATGGTCAACACAGTGTTTAAATTATGGCTTCGTTTGTTAGATTTGCAAAAACAGAATAATTACGTGCAAAACGAATATCATAAATTAATTGAACAGCGTCACTTGGTGCTGCGCCTAATTCAACGTTATGATCAGCAATTAAATGAACTAAAACACAAAATCCAGCGTCAAAATAAATTACTGGAACATATTGAGCCTCCTAATTTAGTGTGCAATGAGGTAGGTTTTAATGTTTTAAGCGAGGTTGTGAGTCCAATTTCAGCCCACGTTGAACGTGACGGAATGTTAAAAAAAATATATCAAGTATTAAATTACGAAGTAAACTTAGACCAAGTTAGTAAAAAAAGTAAAGTACTACAATCGCTGCCACAATTTAAAACCCATACGCGCCTGACTCCCAAAATAAAAATAGCTGTGATAATGGATGAATTTAGTTATGCGGTATTTTCGAATGAGGCTGAATTACTGCAGTTAAGCCTGAATGATTATATTGTTGAACTTGGACGATTTAAACCAGATTTATTATTGATTGAGTCTGCTTGGTTTGGTTATAACAAACAGTGGAAATGGGAAATGTCAATAGTTGGACCAGCCGTGTTTGCTTTAATTAGACATTGTAGTTTAAATCGGATTATGACCGCATTTTGGAATAAAGAAGATCCAACTCATTTTGAACATTTTTTGCCTTTGGCGCGGATGGTGGATTTTGTTTTTACAACTGAACAGAATTGTATACCAATATATCAATATTTATTAGGGCATAAAAGAGTTCATTTGTTGCAGTTTGCGGTTCAGCCAGTGCTTCACAATCCTGTAGAAAAATATACTCGTCAAGACAAATTTTGCTTTGCAGGAGCTTATTATTATCAACATCCAGAGCGTCAAGATGACTTTGATCGACTAATTAACGTTTTAAAAACTTATAAAATAGTTAAAATTTATGATCGTAATTTTAGAAGTTTGAGCCAATATAATCGCCCATTTCCTGAGAGCTATAACTCAATGATTGCGGGTAAATTGGAGTTTAATGAAATTGATCGTGCTTATAAGGGCTACAAATATGCAATTAATTTGAATACGGTCAAAGATGCACAAACGATGTTCTCTCGGCGTGCTTTTGAATTAATGGCTTCAAATACCTTGATGATTAGTAATCACTCAGCAGGGTTAAAAAACACGTTTGGTGCGTTAGTTTTTTCTTCAGATAATTCAGCGCAGTTAGCGCATTATTTGCAAATCGTTTGTAATGAACCGTTAATTTATGCAAAATTACGCCTTTTGGCGTTACGTGAGGTGATGTCCAAGCATACCTATTTTGAGCGTATGGCAATCATCAAATCTGTGATTAGTGGTAATAATTACATTAATACGTTGACACCGATTGTTGTTTTAGCTAAAGTGACTAAATTGAGTGATGCGTTGATGGTAATAAAAAATTTTAATGCACAAAGCTATTTAAATAAGCGTTTATATTTAGTAAAAAGCTTTAAATTGCGTTTAAAAAACTCTAATCCATTAATTAAGATCTTTGGCGATCAAGAGGCTTGTTTGGCTGATTTATTTGATGGTGTCGTTGATAATCAATTGCTCGGTTTTTTTTTCGCTGAGGATTATTATGGACCAAATTATTTATTTGATTTAGCTTTGGCGCCGATTTATTCAACTGCGCATGCTTTTGGTAAAGCTAGTTACTATGTAGCAACCGCTAAATTTTGTAAAATAGCTTATGATAAGAAGCAGTATAAGGTGGTACATGGTTTAAAACTCCGGCGCTGTTTAGTGCGACAAGAACATGTGAGGAAACATACCCTTCAGCATTGGTTAAACGAACCAGAAACCGCTTTGGTGAGTTGGGATAATATGCTTAGTTTGGATGAGTTTAATTATTGTAAACGTGGAATGAAATATTATACCGATGAGATTAAGCAATTAGTTGATGATCTTGATTCTGTAGCGTTGGTTGAAATAAATGGTTGATCAATCAAATCTCACCAAAGGTATTAGCTTAATTATAGTTAGCTATTGTGGAGTTAAACGCTTAGAAAAGTGTTTGGAGTCGGTAATGAGTCAAACTATAGCGGCTAATTTAGTTGAAGTGATAATTGTGATTAATGGTCGAGATGATGGAAGTCTTCGATTAATTCAAGAATTGACCCACAAATTAGCCAATTTTGAAATTAAAATGCTTTATACGCCAGAGAAAGGTGTGGCAAATGCACGTAATTTAGGTATAGCGCAAGCGCGGCGGGAATTTACGGTATTTCTGGATGATGATGATGTTATTTCACCTAATTATCTAGCTGGGTTATTTAAGTATGCTGATTTAGAGAGTCTTACGCTGTGTCAATTGAAGAATATCTCCTCGCCAACCGCGTTAGCAGAAGTAAGTGTATGTTTGCATCAAGCTTCAAATAGCGTGTGCCTCAATTGGTTATTTGCGCTGGTGACCGTTATGCGGGTAATGACGATGAATGCTTGCAAAATTGTTCCAACTAAGTATTTACGTGAGTTTAAGTTTGATGTAAATTTAAAAAGCAGTGAAGATATGGTGCTATTTAGCGCATTGTATATTTCTAGACGATTAAGTTTGAAAGTTGTTCCGAGACATGAGCAAGCCTGTTATTATCGACTAGCTCGTCATAATTCGTTATCACGGCAAACTATTTCATATGATTTCAATATTCGACAACGTCTGGCGGTAATGAGCGGGATCTTGCGGAGCATAGATGATCGTTCTCAGTTAGCCCATCCAGTTAAGTTCGGTTTTTTTTTGTCACGGGTGCTCGGGGAAGTCATGTACTCAGTACGGATTTTGGTTAATAATATTAATTATTGGTTACGTCGATGTTTTATTCGCTCGTAGTTATGCGGCGCCAGCATGAAAAATAGCTTAATTATTCTAGCTCATCAGGATGATGAAATTGCCATTTACCCACAGATTAAACGTTTAATTGAACATAAACATCGCGTGTGGGTTGCATATTTGACAACGGGTACACTGGATGCGAGCCACTCGGTGGAACGAACAGGCGAAAGCATAAAAAATTTGCTGGCATTAGGTGTTAATGAGTGTCAAATTAGGTTTTTAGGTGATGATTACGCGATTGCGGATAAAACGTTATGTAGAAATTTGGAACTTGCTGCTGATGGGCTCTTGCAATTAGCCAAACGAATCGGAGTGCTCAGTGATATTTATACTTTAGCTTGGGAGGGCGGACACCCTGATCATGATGCTGCACACCTAGTTGGAGTTTTTCTAGCACACCAATTGCAGCTATTAGATAATTGTTATCAGTTTTCGCTTTATAATGGTGCTGATTTAGCATGGTTTAGACGCGTGAGGTTGTTTTATCCACTGCGTGAAAATGGTCGTATTCAGAGTTATAGAATAGTGTGGCATATGCGCTATTTAGGTTTAAAATTAACCTTAGGTTATAATTCGCAAAAAAAAGTTTTGGTGTGGTTATTTCCACTTTTACTCTATCATTATGTGTTTGATGGTCGACAACATTTGCAGGGTGTCTCGCTAAAGCGTCTTTTGCAAAAACCGCATGAGCTTCATTTACGTTATGAGCAAAATAAATTTTATAGCTATTTGCAATTTAGGCATGAAGTTGATGGCTTTGTTGCGAAATATTTTCGTTGATAAAAGATGCAAGAATATCCTCTAAAAATTAGTTTTATCGTACCAATTCATAACACCGCCGAATTTTTACCGCGTTGTATTGAGTCGTTACTTGCACAAACATTAGTCGAGATTGAAGTAATTCTCTTGGATAATGCATCCAGTGATCAATCGGCACAAATTTGTCAGCACTATCAAGCCCAAGATGTGCGGGTTCACTTTTATCAATTGGCTAAAATAGGGGTTAGTCGCACGCGTAATTATGGTTTAGATGTAGCGCAAGGCGAATTTGTGGGATTTGTTGATAGTGATGATTATTTATTGGATAATTTTGCGTTTGAGATGTATTTAACGGCCAAACAGCAAAATAGTGCTTTGGTCTGTTGCGGGGTAACTAAAGTCGGTCGTGAGCAAGGAATTATTGCTAGCTATGTGCCAGATATAAAAAAGTCAGGAGTTAAATTTTTCAAACAGCATGCAGATATTCGTAATCCAGTGTGGAATAAAATTTATCAGCGCGCAATCATTGAGCAATACCAAATTCGTTTTCCTGCTGAATCTTATTATGTTGAAGACTATGCGTTTAACTTTATGTTTTACGTTGCGCTGTCAAAGAAGGCAACTATTGCATATGTGCCGCGTCCGCTATACTGCTATTGGCAACATTCAAATTCAATGATGTCGAGTTTATATCAGAATTTGGCACGTTTAACTCCTAATTTAATGCTAAACCTTGAGGCAATTATTGACTTTCTACATAAAAATAATTATTTACCGCAACAGAATAAATTATTTCGCCGGGTAATGGCAAATTATTATATTAGCGAGTTACCGTTATGGCAGATTAAACAAGCTTTAATCGTGGGGGATTTTAAACAAAGTCGCTATGCGTATTTGATTAAGTTATTTTGGGTTTATCAGCGTAAATATGGACACTATTTATTACGTTTGGATAAAATAGTTCAAATTGAGCATATTTGCAAGGTCAAATTACTTTATAAAGCTAAGTTTCGTAATGAATATAAATAATCAGTTAATTAAAATTAGTTTTATTGTACCAGTTTATAATAATCAAGATTTATTAGCACGCTGTGTGGAATCTCTTTTGACGCAAAGCTTAACTGAGATTGAAATAATTTTGCTCGATGATGGTTCAATAGATAGCTCACCGCAGCTGTGCGCGCAATACGCAAAACAAGATCCGCGCGTGAAGTTTTTGGCGTGTCAACATATTGGTGTAAGTGCTATTCGTAATTTGGGCATTGCGCATGCACGAGGTGTTTATTTGGGATTTGTAGATAATGATGATTGGGTTCAATCAACGTTTGCAGAACAACTTTGGCAAGCCACGCAAAATGCAACTGCGGTATTGATTTGTTGTGGGGTACAGAAGATTTTTGCAGATCGTGGCGAACGCTTAAATTATTACCCAGAAGATTTATTCGGGGATGATTTTGTTCGGCAAAATCCAAATATACTTAATCCAGTGTGGAATAAAATTTTTAAAACCGAGTACGTGCAGCAATTTAAGGTGCAATTCCCTGAGAAAGCGTACTTTGCCGAAGATTATGCTTTTGTGGTGATGTATTTTTTGGTGACAAAAAACTTGGGGGCGATTGGACTAGTTAAAAAACCACTATATTGTTACTGGCGGCATTCTAGCTCAACTATGTCAAATGTACATGTTAATTTGAGTAAAAAAATTCATAACTCAATGGAAAATGTGGCGGCACTAATTAGCTTTGTTGAACAACAACAGTTAGCCAAACGTGAGGCACGCCTAGTTCGACAAATTGTTTTAGAATACATGTGGATTAAGTTACCCATTTTAATGCTTCATAATTCGATGTTGCGCTATCCTTGCTCGAATCGTGAATTTAAACAGATCCTGCGAACGTATTTTTATTATCAGCGTAAGTATCAGTCGTTTTTATCATGGCAGTTACGTATAATTCGGCTGAAATTTCTAATTATTGTAAATTTAATGCGTTGCTATGCTCCGCTGTGGCGCTGGTCGGTTAAGTTGACCAGCAAGTATTTAATTAAAAAATAAAAACTATTTATTATTTATGAAGAGTAATTAAGTTATGTCAAATATTTTACCACTGACCTATCAGTCAGATGATCTCAAAGCGCAGTTAGTTGTTACTGAGCAATTTATTGATGGAATGAAGCATGATTTTGAGGAATTTATGCTAGTGAACCAAAATGTTAGTGATCAATTAACTCAACAAGTAAACGCGCTAATAAAGGTGAAAACAAGTTTTCGTGAACTTGGGGTTCAGTTAAATGTGTCCACTAGTGAGATTGAGCAGCAGCTGGCGTTAATTGAAAGTCCATTACATCCAGCGATTCAACAATTAGAACTAGTTGAACAAGAGATTCTTCACCTTCAATCGCGTAGTTTTGAATTGATGACTCAGTTTAATTGTGTCCATGATCAAGTCTATGGGTTAGACGTCATTGCCGGTTTTGAAAATGAGCAATCATTAGCTGAAATTGTCTTGGATTTAACGCAGCAGTTGGTAGCAATTACAGAGGAAAAAGAGCGGCAACAGATTCAGTTGAATAATCAAGTGAATATTCTAGAATGTAGCTTTAATTCTGTACAAAATGAGTTTAATCGCATAATGACAGAGTTCAAGCAGCGTCAAGAGCCATTAGCTCAATCTAGTGAGCGTGTGAATGTGAGTGAAGAGTTAACCTTAGCCTTGGCAAATAGCTTACAGCAGAATCGACTTTTGGAACATAAATTAATCAAAGCACAAGCACAAATAGATATTTTGAAAGAGCTGATGTCTGGTAGCTTTAGCTTAAAGTAACCGATGATTTCAATGTTGTTCGTAGTTTGTCATGGTGCTACACTGGCAAAATATTTATTTAAGGATTTGCACGTAGTTATACATGGAATGGTCTAAGTGGTTCACTGAGGTGGAGAGAGCACAATTTAAACAGTGCTATAGCTACAAAGGTAGTATAATGATGGCTATTAATTTGATGTAGTTAGAGATAATGATGCGAGAAAAAATTATTTCGGTAGTAGGGTTAGGTTATATTGGGTTACCAACAGCGGCAATGTTTGCGCAAGCTAAGACAAAAGTAATTGGTGTGGATGTAGTGTCGCATGTTGTAGATACGATCAATCAAGGTAAAATTCACATTGTTGAGCCAGGTTTAGAAGAAATTGTACAGCGTGCTGTTCGGGACGGATATTTGCGAGCAAGCTTAACCGCTGAGCCAGCCGATGCATTTTTAATTGCCGTGCCAACGCCTTTTAAAGCTGATTATGAGCCAGATTTGAGTTATATTGAGTCAGCTGCACAATTGATTGCACCTGTCTTAAAAAAAGGTGACATTATTATTTTGGAATCAACTTCCCCAGTTGGTGCAACTGAACAAATGGTAGCATGGTTGCGTGAGCTACGGAGTGACTTGGAGTTTCCAAGTGAGGAAAATCAAAACCCTGATGTGTATGTGGCATATTGTCCAGAACGTGTATTACCAGGTAAAGTTATTGAAGAATTGATTAGCAATGACCGAATTATTGGCGGTTTAACCCCTAAATGTGCGTTGCTTGCAGAAAGTGTGTACCGTATATTTGTCAAAGGACAATTATTACATACTAACGCTCGTACGGCTGAAATGTCAAAATTAACCGAAAATAGCTTCCGCGATGTAAATATCGCATTTGCCAATGAATTGTCGATGATTTGTGATAAATTAGATATTAATGTTTGGGAATTAATCAATTTAGCTAATCATCATCCACGAGTAAATGTTTTACAACCTGGACCTGGAGTTGGTGGACATTGTATTGCGGTAGATCCATGGTTTATCGTGAGTAAAACTCCAGAACAAGCACGCTTGATAAAAATGGCTCGGGAAGTTAATGATAGTAAGCCAGAATGGGTGATTAATAAAGTTAATGCTGCAGCGATAGAGTTTTTACAACAAAATCCACATAAGCTTTTGAACCATGTTATAATATCTTGTTTTGGTTTATCATTTAAAGCTGATATTGATGATTTACGTGAGAGCCCAGCGATGGGTATTACATTGCAGCTTGCCATAAAATATCCAAGCCAAGTGCTTGTGGTTGAACCAAATGTTGAAGTTATTCCGCTGGACTTACAAGAAGCTAAGGTTGAACTGGTTGATTTGAGTGAAGGATTACAGGCTGATATTTTAGTAATGCTGGTTGATCATCAAGAATTTAAATCGATTAACTACAAGCAATTGGTCGGGAAGCAAATTATTGATACTAGAGGTATTTGGACAGGTGAATGAAATTTACACCTGATAAATTTAATGTAACATCAAGTTTTAATTAATGATTTAGGATAAGTAGATGCTAATTATCACGGCTAATATTGCCAATGTTGACGCACGAAGCGTGTTTAATTTGTTTAAAAAGTCTGGTTATCTTCAAGCCGATATCAACGTCGTTGAAGATGGTGTTGACGAACAAGAGTTTCGAAAATTGACAGATGGTACAAATAATTATGTATTACAGTTGACTAATTTAACTGAGCTACAACAATTTACTCGTCAGCAGCTAGCTAGTTCACGGGTAATTATTTTTTATTTTGAACCACAAATGATGTTAGCCAAGCTTTTGGATGAGCCGTATAATCTTGAAAATATTCAACTTAAATTGCAAGAGTGGTATGATTTAAGTAGTCGTGCCCTAGGATTTTACAAAAAAAATCGATCTGGGTGCAGTATTATAAATTTTAATGATTGTATTGCTAATCCACATGCCTTCATTAATTTAATTAATCCAGAATCTAGTGTAATAAATACTCAATTAATTGAGATTGAGTCAGTTAAGCCAACTGAAGTTAGTTTGTGGGTTGCGCAACAATTACTACTGAAAATGGTTGAAATTAATCGTTTCTACGCTGAATTAGAAGCGTGTTCAATTGAACTTTAAAGATTTACTTAGGTGAAATTATGTTGAATTTAGCTAATACCAAATCATTCGATTGTATTTTGCATTTGGGCGCAGGAGAATGCTCTGAACTTGGTGCGTATATCGAACAAATGTCTAAAAGAATTATCCTAGTTGATGCCAATCAATATCGTTGTAATGATCTGCAAAAAAAATGTGCGACTAACCCAAATGTTGAAGTATTACATGCCGTAATAAGTGCGAAAACTGAAGAAGTTGAATTTAATTTGTGTAATGTAGTTGGATTAAGTTCATTACATAAACCTAGTGGAGTTCTGAAACTATACCCGCGTTTTAAAATTGTCCAAACTTATCCAGTTCAAACATTGGCGATTGATGAATTAATTGATCAATTGGCAATAGATGAGGCTGGTAATAATTTATTAGTGATTGATACACCTGGTGAAGAATATGCGTTGATTATGAAGCTGCAAGAATCTGGACGATTAAATTTATTTAAATATTTTATGATCCATTCTGGTGTAGATGAATTATATTTGAATGCCCGAACTAGTACTGAAATTATTCAATTATTTAAACACAATGATTTTAATTTAATCTGTGAAGATGTGAGTCAGGATGTAGATCGACCGTGTTTGGTGTTTGGGGTTGATCAATTGAAGTTAGACTTTATCGAACTACAACTCGAATTAGCTGAGTTGAACCAAAAACTATTGCAAAGCCAGACACAAACTAGCGCAAAACAACAAGAATTTGAACAAGTTAAACTTGAATTATCAAAATCACTTGAAACTAAACAAGCGGAATTATTGCAATTGCAAGCGGCTAATAGCAAAATCACCAGTGAAAGCCAAGCCCAGTTGAGTAAATTAACTGCAGAGTTGCAAGCCAAAGAAGCTAAAGTTGCTGAACAAATTAAGCTAACTGCTCAAAAAGAACAACAGCTTGCTGAGTTGAACCAGAAACTATTGCAAAGCCAGACGCAGATTAGTACAGAACAACAAGAGTTTGAACAAGCTAAACTTGAATTAGCCAAAGCACTTGAGATTAAGCAAGCTGAATTATTGCAATCGCAAGCGGCGAATAGCAAAATCACCAGTGAAAGCCAAGCCCAGTTGAGTAAATTAACTGCAGAATTGCAAGTCAAAGAAGCTAAAGTTGCTGAACAAATCAAGCTAACTGCTCAAAAAGAACAACAGCTTGCTGAGTTGAACCAGAAACTAGTGCAAAGCCAGACGCAGATTAGTACAGAACAACAAGAGTTTGAACAAGTTAAACTTGAGCTATCAAAATCACTTGAGATTAAGCAAGCTGAATTATTGCAATTGCAAGCGGCGAATAGCAAAATCACCAGTGACAGCCAAGCTCAGTTAAGTAGATTATCTGCCGAGTTGCAAGCCAAAGAAGCTAAAGTTGCTGAACAAATTCAGCTAACTGCTCAAAAAGAACAACAGCTTGCTGAGTTGAACCAGAAACTAGTGCAAATTCAGACACAGATTAATACAGAACAACAAGAGTTTGAACAAATTAAACTTGAGTTATCAAAAGCACTTGAAGTTAAGCAAGCTGAATTATTACAATCGCAAGCGGCGAATAGCAAAATTACCAGTGAAAGCCAAGCCCAGTTGAGTAAATTAACTGCAGAATTGCAAGCAAAAGAAGCTAAAGTTGCTGAACAAATCCAGCTAACGGCTCAAAAAGAACAACAGCTTGCTGAGTTGAACCAGAAACTAGTGCAAAGCCAGACGCAGATTAGTACAGAACAACAAGAGTTTGAACAAGTTAAACGTGAATTATCAAAAGCATTGCAAGCAAAAGAAGCTGAACTAGTTAAATTTCGGCAAGATTATGATGTTCTTAAAGAAAAGTCAATTTTAGCGCTGGCAGAAAAACTTACTGCTCTTAAGGATGAACAAGAAAAAACTCAGCATTTAGAACAGAAAGTGACGATTTTTGTTGCTAAAATTAATGAATTAAACCAAGCTACTCAAGATCAATTACAATTGAAAGAATCAGTACAAGCTGAATTTGATTTATTGCAAATTAAGTATAATCAACAATCAGAAGATTTATTGTTATTGAGGAGTGAATTAGCTGGTACTAGTCAACGGCAGCGTTTGTTAGAAGATGAATGTATTAAGGCTGAAGCACAAATTGATTTAATTAAAGAATTTGCGCTACCATTGGCTCTTTCTCATCGATAAGGATAGCTAAATGAATTTTAGATATGGTCGCTATGGATGCCGCCAGAAATTTAGGAATAATCCTAATCAACGTGGTAGCACACCGAGTAAAAAAAATTATGTTAGTCATGAGCAAGTGGATTCTGTTGTAAATCAAGTTGATTTGATTTTTACTAGCAAACAACAATCGCTTAGTTATGACCAATCATTACTGGGTAAATCGGTAACGCAATGGCAATTTGGTGATTGGCAAAGCTTGGCCAAGTTGGAACATGCAAAAATATCGTCACATCCAAATCGTGAGCGCTTGGCACTACTTATTGCAGCTGCGCATTTTCAGTTGGGTAATTTTGATTCGGGTAAAGAGTTTATTTATTTAGCTCGAGATTGGGGCTGTAGCAATGAGTTGATCTTGCAAATACTTATTTCTGGGGTACATAATACGCTTGGAATAGCTGCAAACATGTTAGAACGTAATGATAAATCACAATTGCATTTTGAGAAATCAATTCAAATTGGAGCGCCTTACACAGATGCGAGTTTAGTTGCGGAAGTTAGAAAAAGGCAGTCGTTAAATTGTATTGTTAGTGAAATACAGTAAATAAATACAAGGGTATAAATTTGTGGCACATAAAGAACAGTTTGATTTTTGTAGAAAAATAAAGGCTAAATTTCCACAATATTTCAAAAATAAGATTGTGGTTGACATCGGATGTCTTGATATAAATGGTAATAACAATTATCTTTTTGATAATTGTTTATATATGGGCGTTGACGTTGGAGTTGGAAAAAATGTTGACTTTGTGTCTAAAGGTCATGAATTTTTATTACCTGATGAAAGTGTGGATGTGATTATTTCCACAGAGTGTTTTGAACATGATATGTACTACGACAAAACGTTGAAAAATATCTATAGAATGCTAAAGCCTGGTGGTTTTTTAATTTTTTCATGTGCCACTACAGGACGTCCAGAGCATGGAACAAGGAGAACCACGCCAAAAGATGCTCCATTACTCATAGATGAAGGTAATTGGTCAGACTATTATAAAAATTTAACACCACTAGATATACAAGCTGTTTTTGATTTAGAAAGCTGTTTTTCTGATTATTTCTTTAATATTAGCACTACTCATTATGATTTATACTTTTATGGTATAAAGAGTGGCGCATTATTTGAACGAGATAATTATTCATTCCTAATCGTTGGCGATAAATCGGCAAATAATCACAAACATTATTCTCAGTTGTTTGTTGGTAATGCTGCAGGTAAATTTTGTGAATCAAATTCTGTTAAAATTTCAAATAGAATTGCACATACATTTGATTTACATGACCTAGATTTTGAAGATGGAGCAAAGCTCAGATTTGATCCATCGAATAATGGATGTGTCTTGTCTAATTTTGAATGTTGTTTAATTGATGAGAGCGGCGTAGAGCATCAGTGTGCTATATTGAAGTGTAATGCAAATTTAATTAAAGATGGAAAATATTACTTTGAGACCAAAGACTCTCAATTTCATTTAAATGTGCCGATAAATAACCCTAGGTTTTTTAAGTATTCATTTGATATTGAGTCACTTGAAGATTCGGCATATTATCAAGCATATGTTGAATTTAACAAATATTTAGATTAAGGGTGAAAATGACAAATAAAACTTTATTACAACAAGCCAATGAATTATTTCGAGCTGGTAATTATAAGCACGCTCATGATATTTATGAACAGCTATCTATAAACCCGCAACTGTCTAAGATTTGCACGTTTAATATGCTATTATGCACCACCAAAGATAAACCGATTGTAAACACAATCCCCACTATTCAAGTTGCTTATTCTAAACAAATTCACAAGATAAATGATATCAATGAAGCGAAGCAAATAATTATAGAATCTGGTTTATTTGACATTGATTGGTATAATCAAACCTATGGAGATGTTTATAGAAAAAAAGTCGATCCTATTTTGCATTATTTAAAGAATGGTGCAAAAGAAGGTCGTAATCCAAGTAATAACTTTGATACCAAATGGTATGTTAGGGAACATAATCTAACAAGTTTGGATTTATCAAAAGTTGAAAATAATCCATTAATTCATTATATAAATATTGGTAAATCAAATAATTTGCTAACAATGGCACCAATACCAAAATTAGGACAATGGTGGTCTCAAAATTTTAAAACTTCGGAGAGTAAATATAATTTATTTTCGCTTGATTTATTAAACAACATAATACCTCCAACTATTATTGTGCCAGTATATAACGCACCAGATGAAGTTGAGGATTGTATAGAGTCTGTTCTTAAGCATACGCTAATGCCACATAGATTACTAATAATTAATGATTGTAGCCCAGATGGTAGAGTAAATGAGTTATTAGCCAAATATGAAAATATGCCAAATATAGAAATTTGCCATAATGAAGAGAACTTGGGTTTTACAAGAACGGTGAATAAAGGTATTTGTCTTGCTGGAGAAAGTGATGTTGTTTTTTTAAATAGCGATACAAAGGTTACGCCAAATTGGCTTAGAAATATGATGCTAGCTGCATATTCAGAGCATAATATTGGTACCGTAACCGCAACATCTAATAATTCTGGAGCCTTTTCTGTTCCAGAAGTTGGTACAAATGAAATTCCTGCATGGATTGATTTAGATGACTATGCTCGTGCTATAACACAAATATCAGGTAGGTTTTACCCGCGAGTTCCAACGGGTAACGGATTTTGCTTATATGTAAAAAGGTCCTGCATCAAAGATGTTGGAGTACTAGATAAGTATGCATTCCCTAAAGGTTATGGTGAAGAAAATGACTTTTGCATGCGCGCAGGTCGAAATGGGTGGCTAAATATTATTGACGATGCGACATACATCTATCACGTCCGTTCTGCCAGTTTTGGTGATTCAAAAACTGAACTTATGAAGCAGGGTAGTAAAGTAATTAATGAAAGGTATCCTGAATATACCGATAAAATAAAAATTTTCAAGACTTCCGTAGAATTACAAGAAGTAAGACAAAGAGTTAAATCGATTTCAAATATTGAGAACGTCGGTTTGTTAATAAAACCACGAGTTTTATATGTTTTGTCAACCAGAACTGGTGGTACACCACAAACTAACCAAGATCTGATGAATGCTTTAGATGATAGAATAGAAACTTTTGTATTAAGATGTAACTCTAATGTAATTGAATTTATATTTTATAAAAATGGTTATTATCACGAGTTAGAAATATATAAACTAAAATTTCCGATCAAAGCCTTTCCTCACCGCAGCCATGAATATGATGAAGTAGTTACACAATGGTTAATTAAATACTCGATAGAATTGGTGCATATCCGACATATTGCATGGCATAGTTTAGGTTTAGTTGATATTATTAAAACAATCGGATTAAAAATTGTTTTCTCTTTCCATGACTTTTATGCTGTATGTCCAACCGTTAATTTAATTGATGGAAGTGGTAAATACTGTTTTGGGAAATGCACTAATATAAGCTCTGACTGTGGTATCGTATTATGGAATGATGTGTCAGTGCCGTTAAGAAATGATGCCATATACTTATGGCAGGATAGCTTTAATAGTGTTTTAAGAAAATGTGATTATTTTATTACTACTTCTGGTAGTGTTAAACAAATGGTTTTGCAAACGTATGATTCTTTACATAAGATCCCTTTTACTGTTATTCCTCATGGGCGTGATTTTAAGGTACTGTGTAATTATTCTGATGGTATTCAAAGTAATACAGTATTGAGGATATTGTTTCCTGGTAATATCTCTGTTAATAAAGGTGGGGAAATTATCCTAGAGCTTGCTAAACTATCAAAACAAATTAATCTAGAGGTTCATATAGCAGGAAACGTATCTGGTTCTAATAATTTACGCAGTGAATTACAGAAGTTTGCTGTAATGCATGGTACCTATGAAAGAGATAAATTTCATGAACTGGTTAATCAAGTAAAACCACATCTGGGGGGGGTGTTTTCTATTTGCCCAGAAACTTTTTGTCATACTCTTTCTGAGTTGTGGTCTTGCGGTATTCCCGTGATAGGTTTTGATATAGGCGCCGTTGGTGATAGAATACGAGAATCTAATGCGGGATGGTTAGTGCAAGATTTCTCTTCTGATGCGGTAATTAAACTTCTTGAACGCATAAGTAATAATTTAACTGAATATAACTCCGCCAGAGTGAATGTGTTAAATTGGCAACAAACATCTGCTGTAATAAATGATTGTTCATATATGGGTAATAAATATTTTGATGTTTATTGTAGTTTAATGGTGAGGAGTTGATTCATAATGCAGAATAGAGTGTTAATCTGTGTAATCTCTCCATGGACTTCAGTGAAAAATGGACAAATTACTGCGGCTTCTTTTTCTACCTATGTCAGGTTAGTGGATAGATTACGAGATTATATTGGAAGTAGAGTTAGATATGAATTTATTAACGCCCTAGATGAAAACTATTTAAGATCTTTAATTCATAGTGGTAAATTCAACACATTATTAATTCAACGCAATGCAATTAAAAATATAGATTTAGTTAATGATATAATAAATTTAAAGATCAAAGTAATATATGAAATTGATGACGACTTAGTTGTACTAGGAAAAAATAGTTTAATTAATGACAGTTACTATGATTGCCATGTTGTTATTGAGAAACTTCTTTCATACGCTTCAATTGTCACGGTATCTACTGATGTATTAAAGTCACGGTTTAGCTCTTATAATTCAAATATTGTTATTGTACCAAATGTTATAAATATGAAACGTTGGTGTAGCCCATCTAGAGAGTATTACGTTTTTGAAAATATCAAATCAACTAACTTTAATGTTTTGTATATGGGAACAAATACCCATCTTGAAGATTTAGGGATATTAGAGAAGGTTGTGAAGCAAATTAAAAAAGATTACCCAAAATTTAATTTATATGTAGTTGGTGTAACGAATATTAATTCAGATTGGTACAGTGTCATAAATATTCCAAAGCAGTGTAAACACTATCCAGAATTTGTTAAATTCATTAAAGCATTAGCAAAACATATGCATCTGGGTGTTGCTCCTCTTGAAGATGGGTATTTTCAACAAGCTAAATCTTGTTTAAAGTTTCTTGAATATTCTGCATTAGGATTACCGTCTATTTGCAGCAATGTAACACCATATAAAGAAGTTGTAAAACATGGAGAAAATGGATTACTTGCAGATAATACCACACAGTCATGGATAGAGCAATTTGAATTTGTGATTAATAATAAACAGCTAGTTTTAAATTTAAGTACATTAGCATATCGTCAGATAATAGGTATGGAGAATGAGAATAGTTTTGATTTTTTGGTAGGGTTCTATGAATAGTAAAATTTCACAATGCATT
>Ga0247839_1004943_pt1 | contig 16576 bp, 16 predicted proteins | sample LaCruzMarch2015__6_FD_192405 | JGI IMG/M metagenome (GOLD analysis project Ga0247839, IMG submission 192405) | Freshwater microbial communities from meromictic Lake La Cruz, Castile-La Mancha, Spain - LaCruzMarch2015_16m | ecosystem: Environmental > Aquatic > Freshwater > Lake | place: Spain... | reverse complement strand
CTGGTGCGTGGCCAGCACGACCGGGTCCTGGCCAACGGCGAGACCCTGCGCCAGCACCTGGCCGCGGCACCGCTGCTCGCCGCGACCACCTTCGAGCGGCCGGCCAGTCACGGCGTCACGGCGCGCAGGGTTCATCAAGAACTGCGTGCCGTGCGGGTCACGCTCCCGGCCCCGCGGCGCCCCGACCGCACCCTGCCCGCGGTGGAGATCACCGCGCTCCTGGCCAGCGAGCCGGCGCCGCCGACCGGCGAGGCGCCGGTGGAATGGCTCTTGTTGACCAACCTGCCGGTGGACACCCCCGCGCAGGCACTGGAGAAGATCCAATGGTATCTGTGTCGGTGGCAAATCGAGGTGTACTTCAGAATCCTCAAGAGCGGCTGCCGGATCGAGAAGTTGCAACCCGGAACTCTAGGTGTACACTGTCCCCGGAACTCTAGGTCATAAACCCAGCCACCGCGCACGCTGCACAGTCGTCGGTCCGCACAGCGGACCATACAGATCACGGTGTTACCCTAGGGTCCGCTGTGCGAGCCGTCCGCGGCTGACAGCGGTTGAACGTGGCAACCGGACGTAGGGGCGGGTTTCAAACCCGCTCCTACACCAAATGCATGCCTGGATATCAAATGCGAAGGCTATATCTGATGCCGCTAAGCGATCCTGTTATATTTACTTGAAATACATTATTTTTATTTTTAGAAGCCTCAAGAGTCCTTGGTATTACTGGTACCACGGCCGGAAGCTCGTGGCGATCTCCGGCATGGGGCTGGGCATGGCGGTCACGGGACTTTTCATCGGACTGACCGCGGGCCTGAGTCTTTTGCCGTTCGTGTTGGCCCTGGCATTCGATCATTTGCTGATCGTTTTTGTCGTCTTCTACCTGATCCTCCGCTTTTCGTTGCCCGCGTATCTGCCCATCGCGCTGGCCGACTGGTTTATGGTCAAACAACTGGTGTTGACCGCGCTCCCCGGAATCCTGATCACCAGGGTCTGTACCCTTGGCGTCGTCACGCTGGCCGAGCGTGATTTTGACTGCGCCGATTAAAAATTACTAATATACTGTGGCTTCACGGTCGCTCGCCCGCGGCTGGCAAGGACTGCCGCCGGGGTCGGTCCCGATCGACCCGGCCACTGCCCGCCATCCCCGAGGCGCTGACCGGTGCCGGGGCGATGGCCCACAGACTCACTGGAGTAATCGTTATGAGCTTCGATTTCCGTCAGGCTAACGTCGGCAATTCCGATCGCGTGATCCGCCTCTTTCTCGGCTTCGGAATGATCCTCTTCGGCTTCAGCCATCATAGCCGCACCGTTGGTGTGATCGGCCTGATACTGATTGCCACCGCCTATCTGCGGACCTGTCCGGTTTATACCCTAATCGATTTCAAGACGAACAAGGGTGAGGCCCCGACCGCCAAGTAGGTCGCGGGAGCGTTTCCGGCCGGGGCACTGGACCCCGGCCGGAAGCACAGAGTCGGAATGGCGCCGGATTGAATGGAACGCAAAATGAGTGAGGCTGAACCGGGCAGGCCCCACGCCATCGCAAGCGATGATCCGGGTGCCGATGCGGCCATCCCCCCGCTGTTCCAGCGCACCCACATCCTGGTCGGCGATGCGGGTGTTGCGCGGCTGCGCGGCGCCCGGGTGTTGGTGGCCGGCTTGGGTGGGGTGGGCTCTTTCGTTGCCGAGGCCCTGGTGCGCGCCGGGGCGGGCGAGCTGACTCTGGTCGACTTCGATCGGGTGGCACCGTCCAACCTCAATCGCCAACTGCCGGCGCTGCACTCCACTTTGGGTGAACTCAAGTCGCAGGTGATGGCCGCGCGCCTGCGCGACATCAACCCCGATTGCCGCCTGACCCTGATCGAACGCTTTCTGGAACCCGAAGGGATGCCGCAGTTGCTGGCCGTCGGCTATGACCAGGTCGCCGATGCCATCGATAGCCTGGCGAGTAAGGTCGCTCTGATCGAGACCGCCGTGCGCACCGGTACCCCGATCGTCAGCAGCATGGGCGCCGGCGGACGTCTGGACCCCACCCGTATCCGCGTCGCTGATCTGATGGATACCAGCGTCTGTCCCCTGGCGCGGGCGGTGCGTTCGCGCCTGCGCAAGGTCGGCATCGGACGCGGTGTCGCCGTCGTCTGGTCCGACGAGACCTATCTGCCGCCGCTCGCGCCTGAGCCTACCGGGCACGGCCGCCCACGCGCGGTCAACGGAACCATCAGCTACATGCCCGCGCTGTTCGGGCTGATGCTGGCGGGGGTCCTGATCCGGCGCATTCTGGCCGCCGACTGATGCCGATCGGTTCGATGCATCTTGCCGTCCCGTTTTCGTCTAGAATCAGAAGGCGGCTGACCCGGTGACCGGGATTCAGGGCCGCACTTGATGCCGCCTCCGACCCTCAACCACGAGGAACCGATCCCGTGCGCTACTCAACGATCTTACTGCTGAGCTATGCCTTTTTCTTGCCGAGCGCGGTGACGCTGGCCGGCAGCACCGGTGCGGTACGCATCTTCACCATTCCCGGCAATGCGGAGCTGTCGGTCGACGGCGAGCGCAAGGGGCATTCGCCGGCCACTGCCGACGAGACCTTTCTGATCAATCTGGCGCCCGGCGAGCACCGCATCAGCGCCGTCAAACAAGGCTTCGATCCGGTGGAGCGCAAGGTCTTGGTCGCGGCCGGCACGGAACAGACCATCAAGCTCGATCTGGCGCCCGAGATCGTCATGGTCGCGATTCCCGGCGGCTGTTTCATGATGGGCAGCCCCGATACCGAGGCGGAGCGGGACCCTGACGAGGGGCCGCGGCACGAGGTTTGCGTCCTGCCTTTCGAGCTCGCCAAGTACGAGACGACCTTTGATGATTGGGATGCCTGTGTCACCGACGGCGCCTGCGTCCGCAAACCGAGCGACGAGAGTTGGGGTCGGGGTAAGCGGCCGGTCATCAATGTTACCTGGAACGATATGCAAGACTTCGTCCGGTGGATCAATCGGATCAGCGGACCGGGCTATCGGCTGCCGTCCGAGGCGGAATGGGAGTACGCCGCGCGCGCCGGCACCACCACACCGTTCAGCACCGGGGATTGCATTAGCACGGATCAGGCCAACTATGACGGCACCTTCGATTATGCGCGATGCGGTGCGCATACCGGCGTCAATCTCGACAAGACAGTCGAGGTTGGCAGCTATGCGCCGAATCCGTGGGGGCTCTACGACATCCACGGCAACGCGAACGAATTGACTCAGGACTGCTGGAACGACGGCTACGAGGGCGCACCCAACGACGGCAGTGCCTGGCTGGATGGCAATTGCGCGCGCCGGGTGGTGCGCGGCGGCTCCTGGCGCGGCTATGTCGGCGACACCCGTTCCGCTTACCGCTGTCGCTCCGCGCCTGCCTTCGCCCATCGCAGCTTGGGCTTCCGGCTGGCCCGGACGACGATCCCCTGACCTGGAAAAAGCAGTCGTCGCGTAAAGCCGCAAAGCCGGACAGATCCTTGGTGTAGGGGCGGGTTTGCAACCCGCCCCTAGGTCCGGTGATCACGTCCGATGGCTATATCATGCCCCCCGGCAGTCGCTGGTCGCCTCCCGACTCAATTCGCGCATCAGGCCGCCAACCGTGCCCTGGAAGTGTCCCAGGGACTTCGATTTGTGCCGCGGGTCCAGAAATTCGACGCTGTAGGTGCGCCGATAACGCTCCATCGTCGTCCGAAAGTGCTGCTGCCCGCTGCAGTTGTTGAAATACCCGTAGCGCGCTTCGTAGGTCGCCTTGCATTCAGGATGCTGCTGCGCCTTGCGAAAGGCCCTGTCCTCGCTGGTAAAGGTCTCGCCGAAGCATCTGCGTACCTCGACGTTTTGGGTGCAGTAGCCGGAATAGGTGCAGGACTGGGTCGTGCTGCCCTGGTATTGGCCCTCGGGGTGATCGGTCCAGGTCCCCGCAATATCGGCGGATAGCCCGTGCGTCGCGCCGAAAATCTGAACGGTGTTGTTGGTCAAGGCATCCTTCGGGAGTTTGATGACGAGTTTGCCGCGGCCGGTCTCGATCTCGAGGCGTGAAGACGCGAAAGGCAAGTGCGCGTGGACGACCGTGAGCTTCATGCGGCCGGGTTCGATCAACAGCCCTTGGCCGGCGCTGGACAGGTAAAAAGACTGTTCGTCCGTGGTCGTGATGGCTCCTGGAACGCCCCAGGTGGTTGCGCATCCCTGGAGCAGGGCGATGAGGCTGAAGACATTTCGACTGCGCATTGCTTGCATCATCGGTACGGCTCTAGGGGCGACTTAAGGTGATTGCCGGAAAAGGATCTAACGCCGTGTAGGGGCGAATGAATTCGCCCCTACAACCCAGCAGGCTTTCGGCGCATGCGCAGTCGGGATGCCTATTCACGGAAATCGCCTAAGTCGCCCCCACATGACTTTGGCTTGCCGATCCAAGGTTCAAATGACTATCGCTTGCCGGAACGCTGATCAAGGCCGCGCCGGACAAGGCCCGAGCCCTGTCCGGCGTCAATCGGCATCGGGCCTTGCGCCCTCAGTGCCCCGACAGTTTCTGCACGTAGCCGTTCAGGACCAGGGCGGCGAGACCCAGGCCGATGATGATCAGCCAGCCCGTGACCCTGCGGCCGGCGCGCGCCGCTTTCTCGGTCGGCGGCTTGATCAGGTACTTCTCCAACTCGCCGTCGGCCTTGAGGCGTTCGTATTCCAGGGTATGTTCGTGTTTGAACTCTTCCAGCGGCACGGCACCGGTCGCCATGACGATGTCCATGGGCCATTTCTCCGGACGGAAGTGCACGTTGAAGTAGTGCACCGTGAATAGGAAGACCGCGGCCAGGATCGCCTCCTCGGCATGCACGATCGTGGCGATGTTGAACACCCAACCCGGCAGGAACGAGGCGGTGACGGTCGGGAACCACAGCATCAGGCCGCTCAGGCCGATGATCGCCATACCCCAGAAGGGCGCCCAGTAGTCGAACTTCTCCCAATAGGACCAGCGGTCGAACTTGGGTCGCGGGGCGAACCCGAAGAACCACTTGAACATGGCGCCGATGTCACGAAGGTCCTGCAGGTTGGGAATCATGGAGGTCGGTCCGAACCAGCGGAACTGCCGGCCGGCGCGCGCGATGTTCCAGATCACGACGACCAGATGGCCGAAGAACACGGCGATGAAGGTCACGGCGGCGACCCGGTGAATGATGGCCGCGATCTTGGGTCCGCCCAAGACGTTCATGATGTACTGTGCCCAAGGCTGTTCGCCGAACAGGACCGCGGTGCCGGTCAGCACCAGGGTCATGACGGCAATGGCCAGGATGCCGTGGGCGAGCCGCCAGCCCGTGCCGAAGCGGCGGAAATAGACCTGGGGCGGATTGGCCGGGTCGGGCCGATAGCCTTTACCTTCCTTGCGCTCGCGCCACTCGCGATAGATCCACAGCAGCATATGGGTCCAGAAGAACAGGAAGACGCCGATGATCAAGGCATCCATGAAGCGGGCGGCGATCCACATCTCCGGATAGTTCTCGAAATCGTTGGCATCGCCATGGGCATGGAAGCCCAGGAAGCCGATCGGGGCATCCTTGTGGCACTGACGGCAGGTCTCCAACCGGTTGTCGGGATGCACTTTCGACGCCGGGTCATCGACTTTCATGATGCCGTGGTTGCCGTGGCAGTCATAGCACTTGGCGGTGTGGGTGTAACCCAGACGGATGACTTGGCCGTGGTAAGACGCCTGATAGGTCTTCAACTGCTGTTGATGGCAGCCGCCGCAGTTGCCGGTAATGGTCAGTTTGACCTTGGTCTGCTCGGGTGAGTCGATGTTGTGCGGGGTATGGCAGTCGGAACAAACCGCGGCGCCGGCGTTGTGCCCCTCGATCACCGCCTTGCCATGGACCGAGTCCGCGTAGGCTTCTTCCTGCTTCGCATGGCAGCGGCCGCACACCTCGGGGTTCTGTTGGCGATGCTCGGCCCGTGCCGTGCTGCCCAGGGTGCCGATCGCGTGGGCCTCGTGGCAGTCATAACAGGTGGCATTGGTGCGCGACTGGTCCAGCAGGCTCGGCCGCGCATGGACCGATTCCATATAGCCGTCGATCTGTGCCAGGACCACGTCCAGACGCTTGTATTTGAGGTCGTCGCTGCCGCGTTGGGCCTCGGCCGTCATCATGTGGCATTGCACGCAGCCGATGCTCTTGGGTAGCGGCATCTCGTGGTTGGCTTTCTTGATGCTGTTGTGGCAGCCGACGCAGGGTTGTTTGCCGTGCACGCTGTGCTCGAAGCGCTCACGGTCGATGAAGATGTTGACCTCGGTGCCGTCCTCGCGCTCGGAGGTTTTTTCGTCCTCGTCGTTGTGGCACTTCATGCAGCGTTCGTTCGGGATCTTCGGAAGCTTGAGCAATTCGGTCGAGCTCGGGAGCTTGGCGGCAGGTGACGGCGCCTCGTCCGGCTCGGCGGTCGCGGCGCCGGCAGCACCCGCGACCAGGCCGATCACGAGGATCAGCAGCACCAGGGACCAGGGGCGGGCGGAATGGGGCTTGACATGCATCGATGGCCTCGACAGATACGGTTGTGACGGTGCGGCCCTGGGGTGAGGCTGCTGATCCGGGGCGCGGTGCTGCCTGCGCCTTTGGGCTGAATCACCCCTCGGGAGTCATCGAGTCTGACGCCCGCGGTTATACCATCGTCCGCGTCGCTTCAACAGACCATGCAGTCAGGATCGTTTCAGTTAGGCGTTTTGCCGAGCTTGATGCATTTCAGTTATCCCAAGCGAGTGCAGTGGATAGGGGAAGAGGCCAGTCTGAGCACGGGCACGCGACTGCGTTACACTTTGCTGTGATCCCCCCAGTCCACGCTGTTTGTCACACGGGTTTCCGACGATGAACCTTCGTCCCGCGCTCTTCGATCTGGCGATTCGCTACCGGCTCGATGGCCCGGCGGCCCGGCGTCTGCTGCAGCTCGCCGGGCTCAATGCCGAGCCCGCCGGGCTCGACCGGTGGCTGCCGCGGGGGGCGGCATTGCTGGCGGCGGCCTTGGCGGGCCTGGGGCTGATCCTGTGGGTCGCCGCCAATTGGGATGCGCTGGGCCGTGTCGGGCAGTTTGCCTTGCTGCAGGGCCTGGTGTTGGCTGCCGGTGTCGGTGCGCTCCTGCTGCCGGCCGGGCGTCCGGCCCTGGGCTTGCTGGCCCTGCTGGCGATCGGCGGACTGCTGGCTTTCCTGGGTCAGACCTATCAGACCGGGGCCGATCCCTGGCAGCTTTTCGCCTGGTGGAGTCTGCTCACCCTGCCGCTGGCGCTCGCGGTGCGCTCCGATGTGCTATGGACGCCGTGGGCGCTGGTGGCAATGACCGCCATCGCGCTCTGGGCGCAAGCGCACGGCAGCCGCTCCTGGGCGGTCGGACCGGATGATCCGGCGGTCGCGGCCTGGGCCTGGGGAGCGGCCGCCTTGATGGTGGGTGCGCTTGGTCCGGCGGCGCGGCGATTCACCGGGGCTGGTCTGTGGTCGCAGCGCATGGCGGCGACGCTGGCGGTGGCCCTGGTGACCTTCACGGCGCTGAGCGGGCTCTTCTTTGGCGACCTCATCGGCATCTACTGGTTTGGCCTCCTGGTCCTGACCGCGGCAGCCCTGGTCCTGGCGTTGCCGCGCGTCTTCGAGCTCGGGACCCTGAGCGCCGTGGTCCTGGGGCTCGATACGCTGCTGACGGCTGGCCTGGGCCGTTGGTTGTTCATTGAGGTCTCCGGGGGCGCGGACATCGGCCGTTTGTTCGTGCTGGGACTTTTCGCCGCCGGACTGCTGGCGCTGTCGGTCACCGGCCTGCTGCGGCTGGCGCGTTACCATCCTGGGGGCCGGACATGAGCGACGGTCTCGACCGCACCCTGGCGGCAGCCGTCGCCGCCGGTCTGATCCCGCACGATGCCGAGTGTGCGTCCGCGGACGCCCGTCCCTGGCCGGTACTGCTGCTGACCGCGCTCGGCGCCTGGCTGGCCGCGCTGCCGCTCCTCGCGGGCGTCGGGCTGTTGCTGGCGGACTGGCTGGCGGGCGATCTGGGACTCTATCTGGCAGGGGTCCTGATCCTCGGCGTAGCGGTGGTGACCTTGCGCGCGCGCGACCTGCCGCTGTTTTTTGAGCAACTCGCGGTCCCGACGTTGCTGGTAGGTTTGGGCGCCTTGGGCTTCGGGTTGGGCCGCGACCTGCCGCCGGAGGCGGCGGCAGGCCTGGTCGCGATCCTGACCGTGGTCCTGGCCGCTGTCCTGCCGCGGCCCTGGTTGCGGGTCCTGCTCGGGGCGGCGGCAGCGGGCCTGTTCGCGCTGGCCGTCGCGCTCGCCCTGGCGGCGCCGCGCGACCTGCTGATGCTGGACGGCTCGGGCCGCACCTGGGGCTGGCTGGCGCTTCAGGTGACGCTGGCCCTCTGGTTGATCGGGCTTTGGGTGCAGCCGCGCCTGCTCGGCCCGGGCACGGGTGCGGCGGCAGCGCTGGAGTCGATCGGCGCGGGCTGGCTGCTTACCACTCTGGCCGGGCTCGCCCTGGCGTCGGGCATGACCCTGCTCGCGGGTGCCGGTCTGAGCCCTCTGGTCCGCGACCTGGCCACCGAACTGTCCGCGCGCTACGGTACGGCCCCCGAGCCGATCTGGCTGGCCGGGGGCTCGGCCCTGTTGGTCCTGGTGGCGGCGTTCTGGGGAGCGCGGGTCTGGCCGGGGCTGCGCCGACCCTGGGTGCTGGGTCTCGGGGCGGCGGTCGCCGGGCTCGCCTGGCTCCTGCCCAGCCTGGGCGGGGTCTGGCTGGCACTGGTGATCACCGCCACCAGCGGGCGCCGGCGCCTGGCGGGGGCCGCAGCGTTGGCGGCGGCCTGGATCATCGGCAGTTTCTACTATCAGTTGCAGTGGCCGCTGGCCCAGAAGGCGCTGGTGCTGGTGACGGTCGGCGGCCTGCTCGGGCTGTTGGTGCAGTTGGGCGGCGGCTTGGGCCGCCGCACCGCACCCCAGTCGGCGGCCTTCGGCGCAACGCGCGGCTGGCCGCCCTGGCTCATCGCGCTGTCCGTCCTGGCGACCCTGGGAGTGGCCAATGTTGCGATCCGGCAGAAGGAGTCGCTGATCGCCGCGGGCCGGCCGGTGTTCGTGGCACTGGCGCCGGCGGACCCGCGTTCGCTGCTGCAGGGTGACTTCATGCGTCTGCGGTTCGGCCTCCCGGCCGCGATCGACGACCTGGGTCGACTCAGCGGCGGCCGGCCACGGGTGGTCGCCCGAGCCGATGCGCGCGGTGTGGCGACCTTGTTGCGCCTGCATCATCCGGATGAGCCGCTGGCCGCGGATGAGTTTCTGATCGCGCTGACTCCCAAGGACGGACGTTGGACCCTGGTAACTGATGCCTGGTTCTTTCGCGAGGGCGACGCGGCTCGGTGGCAGGCGGCGCGTTTTGGTGAGTTCCGCGTCGCGGCGGACGGCGAAGCGCTGCTGGTGGGGATGGCCGATGCGCAGTTGCAACCGATTGCGGCAGGCGATTGAGCCGCGGACCGCGCGGCCGACGGGCATTGGCTTGGTTGTGATCGACTCCATTATAACGAGGATGAAAGGCATTGTTTACCACGCGCTCGGTTGTCTGCATGATCAAAGCCAGCCAGTGGGCTTTATCGCCTTCATCGACGCCTAATCCGTCCTCGCTCCAGGCTGATCCACCATGTCCGACCTGCAACGTCCCCCCGCCCGGCCGCCGCGTCCTGCGCTGATGCTGCGTCTGCTCGGCAGCGCGCTCCTAGTGTCGAGCGTGTACCTGGTGTCGTGCCAGGCCCTGTTCTTCCCTGTCTGAACTGCCGAGGACCCCGCGGTGACGATGCCCCCCAAGCCGCCCCGAGACGTGCGTCTGAACGAGCTCTTGCCGCTGGTGCGGTCCATGTTCGCCAGTACGAGTGCTTACGCGCCTTTGATGAAGATCCCGCACACCGCGCTGCGCGCGCTGGTGCAGGGTGCGGAGGATACCCAGCCGCGCGTCCAATCGCCCCCGCTGCTGGCGGGTGCGCTGCTGTGGGTGCTGCCGACGCCGCTGCTGTTCGCCGCGATGATCGCCCTGGGGACCGGCCACCTGGAGCGCTTCCTGGCCGACGCCGCGGGCTTCGGTTTGCTCATGGTCGGCGCCTGGCTTACACGGCGCGGCATCCGGGCCGCCTATGTCCGGCAGCAGCCGCGTTTCGCACGCTTGTGGCGCTGGCCGCTCAAGACGCTGGGTGGGCTGGCGACCGCGCTGGGGGTCGGTGTCACCGCCGCCTTCAGTGTCGGTCAGGGGCCGGCGATCAGCCTCGCCTTCGCGGCGGTCGCCGCCCTGGGGTTTCATCTGACCTACGGCTTCGAGCCGTTGGGGCGGCCGCGCGCCTTCTGGAGCGGCGATGAGCGCTTGCGCAAGGTGGCCGAGGCGCTGGCCGAGGCCGAGGGGCGGCTGCTGGACCTGGAACAGACGGCAGCGGCGATGGCCAATCCGGAGCTGAAGGCGCGCGTCCTGCGCATCAGTGCCCAGGGCCGCGGCATCCTGGAGCAGATCGCGGACCGGCCGACCGATCTCTACCGGGCGCGCAAGTTTCTCAACGTCTATCTGGAGGGCGTCCAGCAGGTGGCCGAGGGCTACGCCCGCACCCATCGCCTGGCCGATTCGCGTGAGCTGGAGCAAAATTTCCGCAATGTGCTGGTCACCGTCGAGCAGGTCTTCGAAGAGCAGCGGCAAAAGCTCCTGCGCACCGACGTACTGGACCTCGACGTGCAGATCGAAGTGCTCAAGAAGCAGCTCGATCGTGAGGGGATCGCATGACGGAGATCGCCTGCGGCAATTCACGGGAATAGACACCGCTTTTCACTTGCCCGACTGTATTCAGGAGTGCCCTCAGTGACTGAACAAACCACCCCCCGTCCAGACACCCTTGAGCGGGCCATCGCCCAGCGTCCGGAGGCTGGTGCATTACAGACCGCGAGCCCGGCCGCCCGTACCGAACTGGCACCCCAGGTCGCCGCCCTGCTGCGCGAGATCGACCTGACCGACAGCCAGTCCGTTCTGTTCTTTGGTGCCAAGGCGCAGGAGCAATTGACCGAAGTCTCGGATCAGATGCTGGAGGGCGTGCGGGCCAAGGATGTCGGCCCCGCCGGCGCCTCATTGAGCGAAATGGTCACCACCCTCAAGGGCTTCGACGTCGATGCTTTGAACCCCAACCGCAAGCCGGGGTTCTTTGCCAAACTGATGGGCCAGACGCGTCCGATCGCCCGGTTTCTCGAGGAATACGAGATGGTGCGCGACCAGATCGAGGCGATCAGTCGCGATCTCGAACGCCACAAGACCAAGCTGCTGACCGACGTCACCGCGCTCGACCGGCTCTACCAGGCCAACCTCGACTATTTCCGCGCCCTGGAACAGTACATTGATGCCGGCGAGGCCAAACTGCGCGAACTCGACGACAGCGTCATCCCGGCCCAGGCCGCGCAAGTCGCGGCAAGTGACGACATGGTCCAGGCGCAACAACTGCGGGATCTGCGTGCCGCGCGTGATGACCTGGAGCGGCGCGTCCATGACCTGAAACTGACCCGCCAGGTCGCCATGCAGGGACTGCCCAGCATCCGGCTCGTCCAGGAGAACGACAAGGGTCTGATCAACAAGATCAGCTCCACCCTGGTCAACACGGTGCCCCTATGGCGCCAGCAGTTGGCCCAGGCAGTCACCATCTTCCGCTCCAGTGAAGCGGCCGGCACCATCCGCGCGGCCACTGATCTCACCAACGATCTGCTGCGCGCCAACGCGGAGAACCTGAAAACCGCCAATGCCCAGGCCCGCCGCGAGATCGAGCGCGGCGTCTTCGACATCGAAGTGGTGCGCCACGCCAACCAGACGCTGATCGCCACCATCGAGGAGAGCCTGCAGATCGCCGACGCCGGCAAGCGCGCCCGCGCCCAGGCCAGCCAGGAGTTGGAGCGACTGGAGGCGGACCTGCGCCGGACGCTGAGTGCATCCAGCGCCAAGCCGACCGGGGAGGGAGCGGAAGACCGCGGTCGCAGCCGCGCCTAGGCGGTAGGCGGTAAGGCGCAATAGCGCAGCGTATTGCGCCTCAAGCTTCCGCTGAAACAGACCGGCTCGTCCCCCTCGGGGATCTTGTGGGAGCGGCCTCCGGCCGCGATGGGACCCACCCCGAACTCCGACGCCGCGAGACCGTTCGAGGCCCCGTCGCGGCCGCAAGCCGTTACCGCATTCGTCTCATCCTGTTCTTGCTACAGGAGTTGGGCGAGGCGCATGGGCTGGGCGGGAAGGCCGGCGGCAGAACGGTTGCCGCGGGTCAATCTTCTGTGCCGGGTACACACGAACGCAGATGAAGAAAAAAATCTGTGGATGAGATTTCCGGCCTTGATCATCGTTCCGGCCAGCGACGGCCTGTCCGCAACTGGAGGTCGAGGCTTTAGCCGGTGGCGACTCCTGAGATCTCAAATAAACTCAGTGGTGCCTGTGCGCCGGACCGGCTAAAGCCTCGACCTCCAGTCGCCGGAACGACGACCAAGACCGAAGCCAGCCCCGTTAGCGCAACTCTAGGCGACATCTTGCAGCAAGTTCGCGTAATCCTTCCCGGATGTTGGAGATGGCAAAGGCTTATGATCGCGCTTGTACAAAACAATCGCCTCATCAACAACTTGGCAAAGCTCCTCAAAAACGCGCTGCTCGTTGTCGCCGTGACAGCCCCCAGAAATTAATCCTGGGCAACTCCCAACATAGCAATTATCTTCTTCTGACCATTCCACGATTTTAGCGTAACGCGCACTATCTTTCATTTTTTTGATTCCGTTATGGCCTGTTCCCATCGTCCAATCAAGTCTTTTACTTTCGGTGGCACACGGCCCTCGTTTTTTTATGCGCCGAACGTGAAGCCTATGTTCGGCTTTTCTTCTTCATGGTTAATCGCGTTAAGTTAACTGTTCCCGGAACTGTGTGTAAGCTTCTTCCTCCGGGTCCACCGGTTCCTGAAATGAAGGAAAAAATGCATCTTCACTCTTTGCGTGGCGAATGATAACCTCGGTCCATTCCGATACCTTACTTTCCAGTTCATACCTAAGGGATTCCCAGTCAAAGACAAGCAATGCGCCATTGAGTTGATCGGGCGCCCACATGAGGTCTTCGATGCCGGCGTGATATCCATACTCTTGAATGCCGCTAAGGCGAGTAAAGAAAACATCCCACACCGCCTCGGCCTTAATTTCGGAAAGCGGCCCTTCAGCATCACTGTTAATGTCGCGATCCGCAAAGTAAACGTCGCTTGAGAGTTCTTGGACGAGTTCAAGCGCAAATCGATAGGAACTCCTCCAGGTTCCACAGTGATCCATATATCTACGAAACAAGGACGCCTGCGTTAACGAGCGACGCCCGTCAATCCCGCCGGTCATTGTCTGCAGGAAAATCCAGCTTGGCTTCGTCTTATGATATTGAGCGAGGCTCTGAGTAATGGGATCGAATTGATTTCGTTCCCAGGCAAACTTTTCGCTATACGGGAGCCTGCGCACTGGTTGATTTTCAATAAAATCAACGATTCCGGAGAATCCGGCAAATTCCCCGGCATGCTCGCGAATACCTTCATCAACCGTGAATATCGGAAGATCTTTGCGATGCAGATACTTGCATGTATATCGCTCGGGGCGGAACAGAACAGAATCATGCCGCACACAAAAACCTGCGCCTCTACCTATGAGTAGTGATTGTCCGCAATTGTGGATGCAATTTCGGCAACTAAAAAGTTCGTCCATAGCTAGTCCTTGGAAAAATACTGCTGAATTGCTTGCCACGCCCAAGTAAGGAGATTTTTGCGGTCGACCCTGCTGATGTCGAAATTCCAGTTCACAAGACATTCCTGGCGCATTCGCGCATAGCGTTGAGCCTGGATAGCCTTTGTCTTCTCTCCTCTGGTAGCTTGCTGGGCTACTTTTCTAAGCTCATCCATGAGATTGTCGTGCCCAATCACAACATGCCCGTCTTCCAAGACCTTTGCGGTGGCAAGGCGATAGAGGGTCGGCCCAAATATCGAAATTTTCGTTGGATCAAGAGAGACACTCGTGAAATTCGTGCGTTTGCCTCGTGCTCGAACAATATGGTCAACAGGAGAACTGTCTTTGGACAGGTCAGGAGGCGTTACCCCATCGGCTTGGTCGCGTCGGAAATAGTGGCCTTGGTCATAAACCCGGCCACCGCCGCGATCGGCACGGTCGTAGGTCCGCACAGCGGACCCTACAGATCCCGGTGTTACCGTAAGGTCCGCGGTGCGGACCGTTCGCGGCTGGCCGGAACGATGATCAAGGCCGAAATAGTCAGGAACTGTCATGACATCTCCAAAGTTCTCCATGCTAGCCAGCTTTATGCAGTTTTAGTGAACAGCGTTTCGTCTGCCCAGTGTGTGGCGAAAGCGGCGCGCGCTCGCACGAACCCGGCCAGCTAATCCCGACCCTGATGGCGCACGCTCGCTCTTTAGGCCGGTTAGGTATTTCTTACGCGTTTCTTGATTCTTTAAATAAGTAAGGGCCTCGATCAAGATTCCGGCTACTTGGGCTCGCCGGGTGCGTAGTCAGGCCATCCTGGCCTGACCCCGTCAGGGCTGGAAGCCCTGACGACGCACGCCGCTGGCCGGGATTACGATCAAGGCCTAAGTAAGCTGTTTCCGGAATTGAGACTAAACAGATTGGGAAGTAGTTAATGGACGGTTTCTTACGGCGCGCCTGGGCAGCCCGCTTCAATGTACTGCTTGGCCCAGAAGCGAATTGCTGGCGACGCTTCGGCATGGGTGCTTAGAAACGAAAGGAATCGTTGGATTTTTGCCTCGTTGTACTTCGGTTGCCTCGATTCAAGCGCGCGCTCCCAAACGTGGGCGGGGATTTGAAAATACTGGCGGTCTTCTATCGCAGTCGCGATGGGTCGGCCATAGTATGTCCAGAGAATACTGCTTACGAACGCAGGGACTCTAATCATCGTCTTGTCTGCGTTTGGTTCAAGTTTTCGAAACATGGCTTCCATAGCCCGTGAAGCCATCCTGATTTGGTTCTCGCCGGTTATGGTCGGTTTGAACAGGTCTTCTTCGCTCAACGCATACATTGACTTTGCCGCATGAGGCTCGGCACTTGAAGTGTCATCATGATTCGCTAGGAAATCCGTGCGAAGTGCCCATTTTTGCTCCGCATTTCGCAAGTCATTCTCACTGATCAAGGCAGAATCTGTCCATTGCTCCCAGAACCACTGCTGAATATGCACGAATCTCTCGTCTAGCCTTGTGAGAACGAGATTTGCTTCTCGCCACGTGGCTGGCTTATCGAAGCCCAACGCACTACTTGAGAAATTAGCTGACCCGAGAAGGCACGAATGCTGGCCTATGACTACTTTTGCGTGTAGCCAGGGGAGATTCCTCACCTCGGTATGCGGGTACATCATCAGTCGTCGAATCGTTGAAGGATTCGTTCCGCCAGTCGAGAGGTTGCAGATTATTCGATAGCGCCGTCCTGTTGGAAGAAGTGTCTCCGCTCCGTCGCCCTAGAATGCAACCGCTAGACAAATGGGTCGATCGCTCGCAGATTCGTCGAGGATGGCGGCGATGGAGTTGCGAATGTCTTCTGCGGATGCAACAAACATGAATGGTTCCTGTGACTCCTAACGAATAGACGTTTGCTGCACTCATCCGATCCTGGCACGGTGCCCACTGCGGGGACGGCCTTCTTTAGCAAGAGGGGATTGTCTCTCCGAACCCGTGGTTACCGGCCGGTGCCGGGCGGTACCTCAGCACTTAGGCAACGGTCGGAGCGGCGCAAAGCAAGACTCCGGGGGACCGCGGAGCTGACAAACGGACAATTATGGATTGATTGTAGACTATTTTCTGGCGTGCGGGTGAGCGCGAGCGGAGGGTTTCGAGATGTCGTCAACCGCCGTTGTTGAGGGAGAATGCGGTCCGCATCAGGCCCGCTCTGTCGGGTTGCGCTACGTCGCCCCGTGCACGGCAAAGTCCGCGCGGATCTCCGCAAACGGAACGCATAGCCGGCCGTCCGCGTCGGTCTCGATCAGCCCGGTCTCCAAGAGCACCTGGCAGTCCGCGTCGACACGTTTCGCATCCCGACCCAAGGCGCGGGCCAGGGCACGCATCTCCAGGGGACCGATGGACTGAAGCCGCTCGATCAGTTCCCAGCGATTTGGTGTCAGCACTCTAAACAGTGCGCCCGGCGACTCGAAGACAAAGACCTCACCCTGATAGTCCCCGTGATGCCAGGCCGCCAGGAAGCGTCCGCGCAGATCGGCCAGGACCGCGTCGGTCTCCCGCTGCACGCGAATCACCGCGGTTCTGGTCATGGGCGTCGCCTCCGGACCTATGCAAAAAAGTCGTCGATCAGCCGCTCGGGGGTGGTGAAGCCATACGGATGTTCGGTTCCGTCAAGGTGGAGATGGTCTCCCTTGCCGCGCTCGTTGTCGAATCCCACCACCCGCTTGCCAGGATATCCATAAAAAAGGCGGTACTTGTAGCTGTGGCCGCAACCGGGCACCGGTTCGGGCACACGCCAGACAACGGCGTCGAGGATCGCCCCGTCGTCGTAGACCTCCCGGTATCGCAACAAGCGCTCGGCTGGCATGAGT
>Ga0247839_1004939_pt1 | contig 16596 bp, 14 predicted proteins | sample LaCruzMarch2015__6_FD_192405 | JGI IMG/M metagenome (GOLD analysis project Ga0247839, IMG submission 192405) | Freshwater microbial communities from meromictic Lake La Cruz, Castile-La Mancha, Spain - LaCruzMarch2015_16m | ecosystem: Environmental > Aquatic > Freshwater > Lake | place: Spain... | reverse complement strand
AAGCAATAGCGAATAGAAAAAACCACATTCCAAAATCACGGTTCATTCAACGCTATATTGTTAAAGTATCGTTTATCCCCGTCTATACTCCACACATTTTGGTCAGCTGGCCTGAGTAAAACCCTACAAACCATTTCGCCACTTTGCCGAAATCTAAATTGTTGAACTCTACCAGCAATCGCTTTGAAAGGTTGAGAAATTAAAAGCCAACCATTGCTGGCATCAGCACTAAGTCCACAGCGCCTAGAAAAAATTTCTTCTCGTCCCTCGGTCCATTCTATAATTGGCAGCGAAGTAGTTTGTGGGTCAATTTTCAGCCAAAAACTAAAAACATAATCGCCCGTGGCTAGTTTCTCATCCATTAAAAGTTCGTCTGCATGAACCATAATTTCCGATGCTCGAAAAAAAGGCTTTTCTATAGCCAAAGAATCTTTCACAGCCGTTGCCCTTGCTTTCACCAATGCCTGTTTGAAATTATCAAGACTTAAGCTCAATAAACGATAACTCGTAGTTGAATAGATGAGCCTAGAATTATCAATAAGAAAACGTTCGCCCTCAGAAAGCTCGCCATGTGCAACTAGAATTAGTAAATCGCGATTATCAGGAAGATGCTCCAAGATTTTATGTGGGAACAAAGGATTTGATACTAACTGAGCAAGTTGTTCTGTTACACCTAAAGAAGTGCGCGACATTACTCCATTCATCAAAGGAATACCTGTTGAAAATGCGGCTTGCATAGCTATGGTCGTTGCTTTCGACCCGGGATTTAACTCCAGTTTCTCTGAACCCACCAACTCAAATGGCAATGGAATTATAGCCTGAAAATCACTGATGTTAATGCCCTGCGCATTTAGTAAGTCTCGAAAATTTGAACCGAATATTTCCTTTCCATTTGGATTGGATATCATCTGTTCTTTCACCGCTTTTATGTTTACGATAGTATCCAACGACCACCAACCCAGCGCCAAAAACACCAATAAAACTGCGTGATAGCGAAGATTGCCATTCGAACGAGAACGCAAAAATCTGAACCCTCGATAGAGATAAAAAACCGCCCAAACAGAAAAGACATAATAAAACACCCAAGCCATGCGTCCCAACGAACGAAATTGCCCAATGGCACTGATGTGTTTGCCCAACCAACTCAACCCGAAATAATGGAACACCGCCATGCTAAAAAGCAAGACAATACATGCAGGAATCAAAAACGATTGCACAGCACGAGGCAACACAGGGAATAGGATATCCTTCCATCGCTTTTTAAGCAAAATGATACCGAGTGCTGCGGCACCGCAAATTGCAGGCACAAAACCCACATAGGCATAACCTTCCCAATGTGCAGGAACGAAAAGGCGAAAGAAATAACTCGTAAACAAGCTTCTAAATGGTTCCATCACTGGAACAAAAACACTCTGAAACGAAGCCACATACCCAAATAACCCATACGGTGCAGCAGGTCTATCCGCCACATAATCAGCGAAATGCATGTAAATGGTAAAGCCCACAAATGGCACCATCAAAGCCATGATTTTTGGAAGTGGCGCAATCAATTTTCTTTTTCGAATTAAAAAAGAAATCCCATCCCAGAGAATTAATGCGCCTAAAAACGCAGACGCCATAAGAAGATAATAGGGTTGAATGAAGCTAAATCCCAGCACTACAACAGCAAACAGTGCTGCCCACAACCAAGGCATTCCTGCTTCTAACCGAATAAGTAAATACCAAATAAGAGGTATAAAAAACGTGTAGCTAAGTGCATAATGGCCTGCAAACCGAGCGATTTGAGGACTCAAAAAGGCAATTAGAATCGCAAATGGAATCGCGAACCATGTTGAGATTAAACACCGTTTTAAAATCAGATAAACCAATGATGCACAAACAACCAACGAACCAATCATCAAAACATTCATGGCGGCAATCACCATGTAACCTTGTTCCACAGATAGGTTCAACCATTGCAAGCATGATGTGAGTAGCGGTTGTCCATCGGAAAAAAGCAAATGGTCGCCAAAAGGATAAAGCATGCCTTTAAAATCCCATCCGTTGCCATGCACCGCTTGAAAGGCTACGGTGAAATAATTTTTCAATCCATCTCCTTCGGCCCCAAATAAATACCCACCAGGATTAGGAAGTATATCGCCATAAAAGCGAAAGCAAATTCCTACACTTAGCAGTACTACCGCAAAGAGACCTGAAAAATGAATGAGCTGTTGGCGTTTCAAAATCGAAAGAGAATACGAAAAAGATTAGCCAATTCACGAACTAAAATTCCAAAACCAGGCGTAGGCAAATTAATTTCATTTTTCAATTTAACCTCTACGGGCAATATGCGCAATTTGGCTCTTGTAGCCTTTTGAATGAACTCCAAATCGAATAAATAGCGCTGAATGGAAGTCTGAAGAAACACTTCCCTTCCTCGAGAATTAAACCCCTTCAATCCACCTTGCGTATCGCTTACAGCCAAAGAAAAAATTCTTTTGTTGATTGTTTGCATTGAACGAGAAAGCACTTTTCTAAACGGAGATAGTGCTTCGTAATAACTTGAACCTCTGCTAGCTACTACAATATCGGCTTCTCCATTATTCAATTTATTATAGAACTGAACAACATGACTATTAAGATAAGGAAAATCTACATCTGTATAAATTTGAATAGCAGATGAACTAGCTAAAACACCAGTTCGAACCGCATTTCCTTTGCCTTTGTTTGGAGAAATAGTCAGCACTCTAAACTTGGAGTTCGCTTTCAATAGCAAACTTTCCGATTGAGCTGAAAAACCTTCTGTAGAACCATCATCTACTACAAAAATTTCGGTTAAAATATCTTGTCCTAGCTGCAATTCTATATCTGCAACAGCATCTACCACAGTTTTTTCCCATCCCAATCTGGGATTAAAACAGGGAATAATAAGGTCAAACGTTTTTGACATTAGGTCTTGGCGAAAATAGGAATTAGGCTACAAGTTCGAATCAAAATTGTGGGAATAGTAAGAGCCCTGAAATTCCCCTGACAATCTGTCATAAGAACAGGGCTTTTACTTATCTTCGCAGTCCAAAATTTTAGAGCAATGCATCTTCACGAAACGACAGAAAAAGTGATTCTCGAAGAGCGTCAAGGCGAAGCAATAGAGTTGCCATCTACCAATAGAACGGGCAAAAAACTCTATGTGGAAAGCTATGGATGCGCCATGAATTTTTCGGATAGCGAGATTGTTGCCTCCGTCCTTATAAAAGAAGGTTTCCAAACCACCAAAGTAATGGAGGAAGCCGATGTAATAATGGTAAATACTTGCGCCATTCGCGACAACGCAGAACAACGCGTTAGAGGTCGCTTGGATGAGTTTCGCAGAGTGAAGAAAACCAATCCCGACTTGATTGTTGGTGTAATGGGTTGCATGGCAGAACGCTTAAAAAGCAAGCTGTTAGATGAAGACAAACTAGTAGACATTGTGGTTGGTCCGGATAGTTACCGCGACTTGCCCAATTTGGTTCGTGTAGCCGAAAGCGGTCAAAAAGCTGTGAACGTGCTGCTTTCTCGCGAAGAAACATACGCAGATATTAGCCCAGTTCGCTTGGGTGGAAATGGAATAACGGCATTCATTTCTATCACTCGCGGCTGCGATAACATGTGTAGTTTCTGTGTTGTGCCATTTACTCGTGGCAGAGAACGCAGCCGTGACCCCGAAAGTATTGTGGAAGAAGCGCGTTTGTTGTTTGCAGATGGTTACAAGGAAGTTACGCTGCTCGGCCAAAATGTAGACAGCTATTTGTGGGGCGGTGGAGGATTAAAAAAAGACATCCTAGCTCAAGGAGATTTAACCAATACTGTAAGTTTTGCTCAATTATTAGAGCGTGTGGCTTTGGTTAGTCCTGATTTGCGTGTTCGTTTTTCCACGTCTCATCCTAAAGATATGACGGATGAAGCGCTACATATCATGGCGAAATATGATAATGTGTGCAGCAATATTCATCTGCCGGTGCAAAGCGGAAGCAGCAGAGTGTTGGAACTTATGAACCGCGGGTACACGCGCGAATGGTATTTGCAGCGCATAGAACGAATTCGTGAATTGGTACCAAACTGCGGAATAAGCACTGATACTATTTCAGGGTTTTGCACTGAAACAGAGGAGGATCATCAGGATACCTTATCACTTATTGAAGCAGTGCAATATGACTTTGCTTACATGTTCAAATATTCTGAAAGACCTGGAACGTTGGCAGCCAAAAAACTAGAGGATGACGTAGAGGAATCTGTGAAAGGTAGACGTCTTCAAGAAATAATTGACTTGCAAATGAGCATTAGCGAAGTAAGCAACAAGCGCGATATTGGCAAAACGTTTCAAGTTTTGGTAGAAGGACCAAGCAAGAAATCACCTGAATTTCTTCAAGGCAGAAATCCTCAAAACAAGGTTATAGTTTTTCCAAGAGAGAACTTTGAAAAAGGACAATATGTGAACGTTTTGGTTAACAGTTGTACTTCAGCTACACTTAGGGGGGTGGCTGTTTAGCAAAACAAGTATTCCCTCACACTCACATTTTCGATTTTCCAGAAATAAATGACCTTAGAAGCAGTAAAACAACGGTTCGGAATTATTGGACACAGTCCATTGCTGAATCACGCCATTGAAACAGCCATGCGTGTGGCACCAACGGATATTTCTGTTTTGGTAACTGGCGAAAGTGGAACAGGTAAAGAAGTTTTTTCACAAATAATTCATCAATTAAGTGCCCGCAAACACGCTCAGTACATTGCAGTTAACTGTGGCGCAATACCTGAAGGCACAATAGATTCCGAACTTTTTGGCCACGAAAAAGGCTCTTTCACTGGAGCTCATGAAGCGCGTAAAGGTTACTTCGAAGTGGCGGACGGAGGCACCATATTTCTGGATGAAGTAGCCGAACTCCCGCTTAGCACACAAGTACGGTTGCTTCGTGTGTTAGAAACAGGAGAGTTTATCAAAGTTGGGTCTTCCAAAAGTTTAAAAACCAACGTACGAACTGTTGCTGCTACCAACATCAATATCGCAGATGCTATAAACAAAGGCAAGTTTCGCGAAGACCTTTTCTACCGTCTAAATACCGTTCCTATCATCATGCCCCCATTGCGCGAGCGAAAAGATGACGTAGTGCTGCTGTTTAGAAAATTTGCCAGTGATTTTGGCGAAAAATACCGGATGCCTTCAGTTCGATTAACTGAAGAAGCTGCGCAATTGCTGATGGGATATTCATGGCCTGGCAATGTTCGGCAACTTAAGAACGTTGCCGAGCAGATTTCAATTATCGAAAAGGAACGCGAAATAGGTCCAGAAATTTTGCGTCACTATTTGCCTGATGGTGGAAAAGCCAACCTGCCTGCGGTGCGCACAGTTGCTCCTGAAAGTGGCGGAGGCGCAGATTTCTCAGAGCGTGAATTGATGTATAAAGTGCTATTCGACATGAAGCGCGACATCAACGACTTGAAGAAAATTGTGCTGGAATTGGTAGACCAAGGCGGAGAAATGCACCACACTGTGGCCGAAACGCACGCCCAAACACTGCGAAGATTGCATCAGGATATCGAACCAGTATCCACAAGCACTTTTAACACTACTCCGGAAGTTCAAATACACCGACCTGGCGACCAAAACTATCACGCACATGAGGAAATGGAAGAATCACTTTCATTGGGCGAGCGCGAAATGGAACTCATTAAAAAGGCGTTAGAAAAGCACCGCGGTAAACGAAAAGCAGCCGCGGATGAATTGGGCATTTCCGAACGCACACTTTACAGAAAAATAAAAGAGTACAAATTCGGGTAGCCTGAAATGTCAAATCTCAATTGCAGCAACTGTAAATCAATGCGTTTTTCAATTTCATTGTTGAGAAACATTGGTACGTTTATGCTAATCAGCTTATTAGTAGCTGGCTGTAAAGTCTATTCATTCACAGGCGCTAGTATTTCTCCTGAAGTAAAATCGATAAGCATTACTTTTTTTCCATCATTTGCCGCTTTGGCACCAGCCAATATACCACAGATTTTCACGGAAGAATTGCGTGACAAATTTGTGAGTCAAACCAATCTTGATTTACTGCCAAATAGCGGAGACATTCGCCTAGAAGGATTCATATCGGATTATCGCACGCAGCCAGTGGCTATTCAAAGCAATTCTGCTGCGCAAAATAGGCTGACAGTTTCGGTCAATGTCACATTTACTGACACGAAAAATGAGGACAACAATTTTGAAAAAACCTTCACGCGCTTTGCCGATTTCGATGCAACGGTGAACTTAGCGGATGTGGAGCAAACCTTAATCTTGGAAATCAACAACCAATTGATTCAGGACATTTTTAACCAAGCCGTAGTGAATTGGTAATGACTGGTCCGTTGTTCCATAGTTGGGTTCAAAATCCATCTCTGTTGGATAAAAATAGCCTCGCTCTGCTGCAGGAAATAACCAAACGTTATCCTTATTTTCAGTCTGCGCAGCTGTTGTTGGCCAAAAATCTTAAGGCGTTAAACCATATTGATCAGCGCAGGCAGTTGCACATCGCAGCTGTTTATGCAAGTGATAGAACGTTGCTTTTTGGTCTGATGAACGAAACGCATCCGCCAATTGCAGAAGAAAAGAGTGAATCACAGCGCGATACTGTTCTCATTCAGAATAGCGAAACGGAGCCTATTCCAGAAACTCCTGTTATTATTCCATTTACCGAAGAGGTCAGTCCAATAGAAATTGAGATTGATGAACCCATTGAAAAGATAGCAATAACCGAACAGGTTGAAGAGAACCACATTGCTAGACAGAATCTTTACGACCTGATTCCCGAACCGCTGCTCTATCGCATTGAAGACGCGGAATTTCCTCCACTAGAAAAGGAAGAAGAATTGGACGACACTGGTGTTGAGTTATCGTTTAATCAATGGTTAGCGAAACTAGAAAGCTCCAAAATTGGGCGTGTCAAAACAAAAAAGAAACCAATTCCCGAAGCCGAATCGACTTCAAATCTGAAAGATAATTTGGCTTTAATCAATGACTTTCTAGTGGCGCAAGCGAAAGAAGGCAAACCGCAACGAACGGAATTTTTCAAACCCAGCAAGGCAGCTGAACGCAGCAATCAATCTGAATTCTCCGTTGTTAGCGAGACTTTAGCGTCAATTTATGAGCAACAAGGGAAGTTCGAATTGGCCTTTAAGTCTTTTGAAGCATTGGAATTGAAATATCCAGAGAAAAGCAGTTACTTTGCCGCCCGCAAGAAAATAGCCGTAGAAAAGCTAAACACCTTGGGATAGTGCCCTTTGAGAAAACATTTGTACCCTAATTACTACGTCAAACTGAACTAATCTTTGTAAAATGTATACGCTTATCATCATTCTTATTCTCGTTATCTGTGTGCTACTTATAGGTGTTGTTCTAGTTCAGAACAGCAAAGGAGGCGGCCTTGCCTCCGATTTTTCTGCAAGCAATCAAATTATTGGTGTGCAACGTACAGGCGATTTTATCGAAAAAGCAACATGGTATTTGGCCTTAGCACTTATTGTTTTGAGCTTAGGTTCCAACTTTTTTATTGATCGTGCAGAATCAGGCACTTCAACCGAATCAGCAATTGAGGGTCGTGTTGAAAGCGCACCTGCACTAATGGAAGAGCCTGCGGCAGTGCCTGCTGCAGAGTAAATTGAATTCCCCTAAATTTAGAATGTCAGGATGTCACGCATTCTGACATTTTTTTTTGCCAATTGCCGCCAATTACTGCAACTCTGTCGCTCGCTTTGGCATGGCATGGATTGTGACAAGCGCGGTTCGCCTATCCAAATCAGGGTAGTTTCAAAGCATTCACTTAACCTAAATAAACTAAAAAATGGCAGAATTGAAGATTAGACCTTTAGCTGATCGCGTAGTTGTAGAACCAGCAGAAGCTGAGCAAAAAACTGCATCTGGACTTTTCATCCCAGATACCGCTAAAGAAAAACCACAGCGCGGAACCGTGTTGGCAGCTGGTTCGGGAAAAAAAGATGAGCCTATGACCGTAAAAACAGGCGATGTTGTTCTTTATGGCAAATACTCTGGGACCGAAATTGAAGTGGATGGTCGCAAAGTGCTCATTATGAAAGAGTCAGACATTTTTGCAATCATTTAATTAAAGCGTTAAACAACAACTAAGAAACACAACATGGCAAAACAAATAGTTTTCGATTTAGAAGCAAGGGACCAAATTAAAAAAGGTGTTGATGCTTTGGCGAACGCAGTAAAAGTGACCCTTCGCCCAAAAGGTCGTAATGTGGTTATTGACAAAAAATTCGGTGCACCACAGGTCACTAAAGATGGTGTGACAGTGGCGAAAGAAATTGAGCTTTCTGACCCAATTCAAAATATGGGTGCTCAAATGGTGAAGGAAGTTGCTTCTAAAACAGGCGAAATTGCTGGCGATGGAACAACAACTGCTACTGTATTGGCACAGTCTATTGTTTCTGTTGGCCTTAAAAATGTGGCTGCTGGCGCAAATCCAATGGATTTGAAGCGTGGTATTGATAAAGCTGTTGCAGCAATTGTTGCAGAGCTAAAAAATATCAAGCAAGATGTTGGTGATGACAATAGCAAGATTGAGCAAGTTGCTACAATCTCAGCAAACAATGACAAAACCATTGGTGCTTTGATTGCTGAGGCAATGAAAAAAGTAGGGAAAGAAGGTGTTATTACTGTAGAAGAGGCTAAAGGCACTGAAACTCACGTTGATGTGGTTGAAGGCATGCAGTTTGACCGTGGCTACCAATCTCCGTATTTCGTTACCAATGCAGAGAAAATGGAAGCGGTGTTGGAAAACCCATTCATCCTTATTTACGACAAGAAAATAAGCAGCATGAAGGATGTGCTTCCATTGTTGGAAAAAACGGTTCAAACTGGTCGTCCATTGTTGATTATTTCGGAAGAAGTGGATGGCGAAGCGCTTGCTACTCTTGTGGTGAACAAAATTCGTGGTTCACTGAAAGTATGTGCAGTTAAAGCTCCTGGTTTTGGTGACCGCAGAAAAGCTATGTTGGAGGACATCGCAATTCTAACTGGTGGTACTCTTATTTCAGAGGAACAAGGTCGCAGATTAGAAGATGCTTCACTTGCTGATCTTGGAACTGCCGAGAAAATCGAAGTAAACAAAGACAACACAACCATCGTGAATGGTTCTGGTGAGAAAGCTTTGATTACTGCTCGCGTTAATCAAATTAAAGCACAAATCGAAACTACAACTTCAGACTACGACCGCGAGAAACTTCAAGAGCGTCTTGCCAAATTAGCTGGTGGCGTTGCTGTTCTTTATGTAGGTGCTGCTTCTGAAGTTGAAATGAAAGAGAAAAAAGACCGTGTAGATGATGCTTTGCATGCTACACGTGCTGCTGTAGAAGAAGGAATCGTTCCAGGTGGTGGTGTTGCTTACATCCGCGCAGTGGTTGCCCTAGATAAACTTGTGGCTACCAATGCTGACGAGAAAACTGGCATCGACATCATTCGTAGAGCGGTTGAAGAACCACTTCGTCAAATTGTTGCTAACGCTGGTTTAGAAGGAAGCATTATCGTTCAAAAAGTGAAAGAAGGAAAAGGTGATTACGGTTACAACGCGTTTTCGGACCAATACGAAAACCTATTTGCAGCTGGCGTAATCGATCCAACTAAAGTATCACGTGTAGCGCTTGAAAATGCTGCTTCTATCGCAAGTATGATTCTTACTACAGAATGCGTGCTAGCTGATGAAAAAGAAGAAAGCTCAGCAGGTATGGGCGGTGGCATGCCTGGAGGTATGGGCGGCATGGGTGGAATGATGTAATTCATTCCAATCTATAAGAATAAGATAAAAGGCCGTTTCGCAAGAAGCGGCCTTTTCTTTTGGTAAAAACGTGCGCTTTAGAAATAAAACCAGACTTACGTCTAAACAGAAAAAACTGAACTCCGCTCCTCTTTCATCATACGATTCATAGCAGATTCTATCGCCTTAAATCGGGCTTCTCGAGTAAGGTCTTTTTCACGAAGTGCCATATTTATTACTGGAATACCTGCATTCTCTGCAAATGCCACCTTTTTCCTAAATGCCAAATGCTCTTCAAAGCCAACAACTACCGCCAGGCTATAATCTGGATTACGATTTGTGGTTCGCGCCATGGCTATAGCCAAATAGCTTTTGCCATCTGTAGTTTTGAATCGTTGAATTGATGCCCGAACTTCTCCTTGCCCCAACATTAACAAATCTGGAAAAACAATTTCATTCATCCATTGCACGCCAAATCGTTCAAGCATATCCAACTCCTCTGAACCACGCGCACGCGTTAAATGAAGCTGCTTTTTCATCTCCACTTGAGCGCTACTTCGGTGGTAATCGAAACGTTGAAAAAACATTCCTTGAAACCCAAAATACTTTGGCAAAACGTTCATCAATCGAAAGGCAAACATTTCGGGTGAGCTATTGTACCCCTTCAGAATTTGAATTAATCCTTCGGCTGACCAAACAGACGAAGAGAAAAACTTTTCCATCTGCCCAGCCAATCGTTGTGGGTTTATTAGCAACGAACCAGCAAAATAACTAGCCCTACTATTATTCAGCACTTGATCGAAGCTTGTTGCTCTGGGCCATGGTGTCATTAAGGCACGTTCTCCCGTTAAACTAAGAAATTGATAGCCAAGCTCTTTCCCATATAAGAAAGCTTTTTGATTCTCAGCCAGTTGAGCGTTTATTACGATACGCTTGGCATCCGCAATATATACTGAGCGAATATGCACAAGTTCAGGATACTCTTCAAAAGAAGACTCTTTCACTTCATATCCAAAATGCTCCAAAAGAATGTTTTTCAAAGTTTCGGACGAAACAATCTCCAATTCGGACAAATTGAAATCTCGCCTGAAACGTTGAGCTTCTTTTTCAATTTCCTCAAAATAATTCTCATGCATCTCTTGATAAGAACGAAGCATGGCGAAATAAAAATTCTCTTGAGTTAACTCATAAGACTGAGCAATGTGAAGTATTGTACTTATAAACGCTGACACCTTTAATGGTGCATTGGCAATAATCTCAATAAGTTTCCCTTTATCGATTCCGAACAAATCAAAAGGCAGTTCGTCCAATAATTTGGTTTGTAAAATCTCTCCAACTGGCGAAAGTTGCTTGTCAAGTTTTAGCGACACTAGTCGGTCGTATGGCACATCCAATGCCGTGGCAAGGGTGTTAATTTTTTCTGTGCTGGGGTATTTTTTGCCTTTCTCGATTTCGTTGAGATAAGAGATAGACATACCAGCCCTATCTGCCAATTCAGCGGAGGTCAACTTCCGCGCCATGCGATGCTGGCGCAGTTTCAATCCAAAAATGAGCTTTATGGCTTCTTCGTTCACAGGTCAATTATCAACTCTCAGCGCGCAATTTCAACTTCAGTTCATTGCTTTTCAATTCGTCAAAGGTACGCGCTTCAAGCAAAGCGAATATCCTCGAAAGAAAAATTTACGCCATTAGCGAATTTTCGCTAGGAAACAAAAAACATATTACCTTCGCAACCTCAAATCCAAAAGGCATGGAGTTAACTGCGGCAATGAAAGGAGTGGAAATCAAAGGCGAACTGAAAGTCGGCTATGACGAGATTCTTACGCCAGATGCTTTGGCATTGGTGGTAAAACTTCACCGCGCTCTGAATCCACGCAGGAAGGAACTATTGGAAAACCGTCAGGTGCGTCAGCGTGAGATTGACAACGGCAAGCTGCCCGACTTCCTGCCTGAGACCGCCCATATCCGCAACAGCGAATGGACCGTTTCCCCGCTGCCCGAAGACCTGCTCGACCGCAGAGTGGAAATCACCGGTCCAGTTGACCGCAAGATGGTCATCAATGCGCTGAACTCAGGTGCCAAGATGTTCATGGCCGATTTTGAGGACAGCAACTCCCCTTCATGGGACAATAACCTCACAGGCCAGATTAACCTTCGCGATGCCAACACCCGAACCATTTCTTACGAGAATGAAAATGGGAAGAAGTATGCTTTGAACGATCAAATTGCTACGCTTTTAGTGCGCCCACGCGGATGGCACTTATTGGAAAAAGGATTACTAGTTGATGGAGAACCTTGCTCTGGTGGCTTATTCGATTTCGGACTCTACTTCTTCCATAACGTGCATCAATTGTTGGAGAATGGAAGTGGCCCGTACTTCTATCTTCCAAAGATGGAAAGCCATTTGGAGGCGCGACTTTGGAATGATGCATTTGTGATTGCGCAAGACGCGTTCGGCATTGCACAGGGCACCATAAAAGCTACGGTGCTCATCGAAACGATTCTCGCGACCTTCGAACTACACGAGATTCTGTGGGAGCTAAAAGACCACAGTGCTGGACTTAATTGTGGCCGCTGGGATTACATCTTCAGCTACATTAAGCGTTTCCGCAATCACCCCGATTTTATCGTGCCGAACCGCGACCAAGTGACCATGGCATCACCATTCATGGATGCCTATTCCCGGTTGGTGATTCAAACCTGCCACAAACGCAATGTGCATGCTATGGGCGGAATGGCGGCTTTCATTCCTATAAAAGGAGATGAAACGGCCAACGCTGCAGCCGTGGATAAAGTAAAAAACGACAAGCTGCGCGAAGTACGGAACGGCCACGATGGTACGTGGGTGGCGCATCCTGGATTAGTGAGCGTGGCGATGGATATATTCAACGCCAATATGCCCGCCAAAAACCAAATTGAGGTAAAGCGCGAAGGCGATGTCATCACGCAGGCCGACCTGTTGGCAGTGCCAACAGGAACCATCACCGAGGATGGCGTGCGCAAGAACATCAATGTAGGCATTCTTTATCTGGAAAGTTGGCTTCGTGGCAATGGTGCTGCGGCTATCTACAACTTGATGGAGGACGCAGCCACGGCAGAAATTAGCCGTACGCAAGTGTGGCAGTGGATTAAGCACAATGCCATAATGGAAGACGGACGCACAGTTAGCCTAAACTGGGTGCTTTCGCTCATCCCAAGCGAGCTAGAGAAAATCGAAGGCTACGTTGGTAAGGACACATTCAACAATGGCAAGTTTCCTTTGGCCACCGACCTTTTTAAGAAACTTATTTCCCAAGGAGAATTCGAGGAGTTCTTGACACTGGGAGCATACAATTACATCTAAACAACCATTTTTAATTAGAGAACATGAAAAATCCACAAACAAATTACGTCTCAGCGCTAGAAACAGTTCAGAAACTCAAAGCGAAATACGGGGAAACTTGGAGAGATATCAATCCGGAACACGCAGCGCGCATGTTCGTACAGAACCGTTTCAAAACGGGATTGGATATTGCCAAATACACTGCCGCAATCATGCGTGAGGACATGGCCGCGTATGATGCAGACCATTCAAAGTACACACAATCACTAGGTGCATGGCACGGTTTTGTGGCGCAGCAAACGATGATTGCTGTGAAAAAACATCACAAAACGACCAAAAGCAGGTACATCTATCTGTCTGGTTGGATGGTTGCAGCGCTACGTTCTGAGTTCGGTCCGCTTCCTGATCAATCCATGCATGAAAAAACATCTGTACCTAAATTGATTGCAGAGATTTATGATTTCTTAAAGCAAGCGGATGCAACGGAATTGAACGATTTGTTCCGTAGGAAAGCTGCAGGCGAAAATGTTCAGGATTTGATTGACAATTTCGAAACACATGTAGTGCCAATTATCGCTGACATCGATGCTGGTTTTGGTAACGAGGAAGCAACATACCTGCTCACCAAGAAAATGGTTGAAGCGGGTGCTTGTGCAATCCAAGTTGAAAACCAGGTATCTGACGCGAAGCAATGTGGTCATCAGGATGGTAAAGTAACCGTTCCGCACGAAGAGTTCATCGCTAAGCTGAATGCTATCCGATACGCATTCTTGGAACTGGGTGTGAAAGATGGAATCATCGTTGCCCGTACTGATTCTGAAGGCGCAAGCTTAACTCAACAATTACCAGTGTCTTCGGAGCCAGGAGATTTGGCTTCTAAATATCTTGATTTCGTTGATGCAGAAGAAGTAAGCATTGATGAAGTGAAGGATAACGATGTATTGTTGAAGCGCAATGGCAAGTTGGTTCGTCCTGTCCGTTTATCTAATGGTCTGTACAGTTTCAGAGCAGGCACTAACATCGACCGCGTAGTATTGGATTGTGTGACCAGCTTGAAGCACGGAGCAGATTTGCTTTGGATTGAAACACCAACACCAGATGTAGAAGCAATTGCAGCAATGGTCAACAGAATCAAAGAGCAAGTGCCGAATGCCAAATTGGTGTACAACAACTCACCATCATTCAATTGGACGTTGAATTTCCGCAAGCAGGCCTACAAGCGTTGGGAAGCTGCTGGGAAAGAACTGTCTACTTACGACAAGAACGATTTGATGAACGCGAAATACGATGATTCTGAATTGGCAATTGAAGCTGACCAGAAAATCAGAACGTTCCAAGAAGATTCTTCCAAAGTGTCAGGTGTTTTCCATCACCTAATCACGTTGCCAACTTACCATACTACAGCTCTTCACATGAACGACCTTTCTAAAGGTTACTTCGGAGAAGAAGGTATGTTGGCTTACGTAGGTGGTGTTCAACGTCAAGAAATCCGAAAAGGGGTTTCTTGTGTAAAACATCAACGCATGGCTGGTTCGGATTTGGGTGATGACCACAAAGAGTTTTTTGCTGGCGACAAGGCTTTGAAAGCTGGTGGTGCTAAAAACACAGCGAATCAGTTTGAGGCAGCGCACTAATCTAACTTGGTTTGTAGCGTTGGTGGCTAACGAATACTCGGATGTCAAATACCACAACTTTGGCTAATCGCAAAGAGACTGAGCAGTTTCGTTGATTCCTAAATCCTTAATAAAGTCCCGTTTTCCTATTGGAAGGCGGGACTTTTTTTATTACTCAAATCGAGCAAATTCGGGTGAAGTGAACAACCAAATGTGAATAAGAGGTTTCAATTCTATTCACGGGAAAATAGTCTTGAATACTTTTGCATTACTAACCAAATTATCTTTAAAAATGAAAAATCAAATAAATGCGCTTGTTTTTGGACTTATGGCATCGGCTATTATGTTCAGCGGTTGCGGCAACTTAGAGATTGTAAAAAGGCGCCACATGCCTGGATATCATGTTTCGGTTAACAAAGATGTTAAACACGAAAAGCCAGCTAAAGAATCCGCTGAAACTGCCAAAGCAGACGAAACTATTGGAGCTATGGACATTCGCGATGTACGGGTTAAAAACACTACCACTGAAACAGAAGCAACCTTATCGGCCTCATCTGTTTCTAGCGTTCCTTATAGTGCTGTAAATGTTGCACCAAAAGCCGCAACTGTAGCAAAACAACAAACTAAATGGAAAGACTTTTCAAGTTTTGATTTCAAGCAAGATTTGGCTAAAACTAAAACCGCAATAAACTCTGCTCCTGGAAGCAATACGCATTGGATGGCATGGGTATCATTTGGCACTGGACTTGGCGCTTCGTTTTTTGGTCTAATTTCCCTAATCGTTGCATTCTTTGCTGTGTCACTGTGGCCGTTGGCAATTCTTTTAGGAGCAGCAGCCATCACATTTGCCATTATTCACAAGGCTAAAGGATACCCTGGCGAACGCTTTAGCAAATTGGGTCTACTATTCGGTATAATAGGAGCTAGCTTGGGTTTCATTGCCATGCTTATTTGGATATTACGAGTGGCTGGAGTTTTTGGAGCTGGTATCAGAAGACTATAATTGAACCTCAAAAACCCTTGGTTGAAAAAGCCGCTTCGAAATCGAGGCGGCTTTTTTTTCGCTACTAAAAACATCATGAATAAAAAAAACAAGACCTTAGCTGGCGAGGCTAACAACTAAATCGAATTGCTACTTTCAGCCCATGTCTCAACAACAGATTATTGAGGAGTTAAAGCAGGCACGTGACGTACTAGATATGTTTCTTAGCAATCCTCTTGCTATTCAAGCCATATCAACTGCTTCACAGTTGTTAAGTGGGGCTGCACAAAATGACCAACGGATTTATTCGTGTGGAAATGGTGGCAGCATGAGCGATGCCATGCATTTTGCAGAAGAACTTAGTGGACAATTTCGCAACAATCGTCCACCAATAGCTGCGGCAGCAATATCTGATGTTGGGCATATTACCTGTACGGCAAATGATTTCGGCTACAATCAAATATTCTCGAGATATATCGAAGCCTTTGGCAAAACTGGCGATGTATTGCTGGCAATTAGCACCAGCGGGAACTCAGCAAATGTGCTAAATGCAGCTAAAATGGCACGCGATAAAGGAATGAAAGTTATTGCTCTAACGGGTAAAACTGGGGGTGAGCTTGCTAAACATTGTGATGTAGAAATTCGAGCACCACATTCCGATTACTCCGACCGAGTGCAAGAAATACACATCAAGGTGATTCACATTTTAGTTATGCTTGTAGAACAGCAACTTTTTAGTCCTAAGAACTAACTCACCAAATATGCTGGTAAAAACCTACGGAAGTGCTGTCTATGGTGTAGATGCCCACCTCATTACGGTGGAAACCAATATTGCTTTGGGCGCAGTGAATTTTTTTATGGTTGGACTTCCAGATAATGCCGTAAAAGAGAGCCAACAGCGCATTCAGG
>Ga0247839_1004932_pt1 | contig 16611 bp, 11 predicted proteins | sample LaCruzMarch2015__6_FD_192405 | JGI IMG/M metagenome (GOLD analysis project Ga0247839, IMG submission 192405) | Freshwater microbial communities from meromictic Lake La Cruz, Castile-La Mancha, Spain - LaCruzMarch2015_16m | ecosystem: Environmental > Aquatic > Freshwater > Lake | place: Spain... | reverse complement strand
TCTCCCGTCTGTAGGACGGGATGCTCTGAACCAACTGAGCTAAACTCCCAATATTTCAATCTCATTCGAACCAGTGACTCTCCCGTCTGTAGGACGGGATGCTCTGAACCAACTGAGCTAAACTCCCAATATTTCAATCTCATTCGAACCAGTGACTCTCCCGTCTGTAGGACGGGATGCTCTGAACCAACTGAGCTAAACTCCCTTTTGAGGGTGCAAAGATAAATATTTTTTATAAATCCCCAAATATTTTTTCTATCGGACCCCAATCTTGATATTAAACCAACCCATTCTGGTGTGCAAAAGCAAAGTTATTAAATTGAATATTGTTGAAATTAGCTTTCCAGCATTTCTTCCCAACATGTCATGACTTGGGATAGGTGATGCTGCCTTTTTTTATAGCTTTGCAGCCAAAATGAAACAAAGGCTCATTTTTCTTTTTCTACTTGCCATTTCCTATGGTCTTGCTGCCCGTAATCCTGAAAAAACAGCGATTGCTGTCAGAGTGGAAAAAGCACCCCGAATCGATGGCATCCTGGATGATGCTGCCTGGTTGAATATCAATCCAATAGCTGATTTTACGCAATTTATCCCGGTTTATAACATCGCCCCTTCTCTCCCCACTGAAGTTCGCATTGCCTATAACAATGAAGCCATTTATATCGGGGCACGCATGTATGACCCATCCCCCGACAGCATCCTGCATCAATTGGGAAACAGAGATGATGATAACCTCAATGTCGATCTTTTCGGGATTGTCTTCGATACATACAACAATGAATTGGATGGTTATATTTTTCTAGTCTCTGCCTCCGGTGTCCAGACTGACCGCCGCATGGAAGACAATACCTACAATGCCGTTTGGGAAAGCAAAGCCAGAATTGATGATAAGGGTTGGGTTGTTGAAATGAGGATTCCATACAGCGCCTTGCGCTTTCCAAAAACCGAAATTCAACATTGGGGTATGCAGCTGGTACGCGAAATTCGCCGGAACCGTGAGCAGGACCAGTGGGCCCTGGAAGAAAAAGGTGTCCCCAATGCACAGGAATTCTGGGGTATGCTGGAAGGGATTCGTGATATCTCTCCTCCCTTGCGCTTGTCTGTAAGTCCCTATTTGTCGGGATCTGTCAACATTTCTCCTGCAGATGATAACAATGGCCATGACGTCGCCACCAGCATCAATGGTGGGATGGACCTCAAATATGGAATCAATGAAAGTTTCACCATTGACCTCACCTTGTTGCCCGATTTCTCTCAGGTACAATCTGACAACCAGGTGAAAAACCTCAGTGCTTTCGAGACAATCTATGACGAACAACGCCCTTTCTTCATGGAAGCTGTCGACCTCTTCGAAAAAGGTGATCTTTTTTATACCCGGCGAATCGGAAGGATCCCGCTCAATTACTTTAATGTCGGCAATCAACTGGGGCCTGGAGAGAAAATCAGGGAGAACCCTGTCAGTGCAAAAATGATCAACGCCACGAAATTCTCGGGCAGAACAGGGAAAGGCCTGGCAATCGGCTTGTTCAATGCGATTACGGACAATACCTATGCTACCATCAGCGACTCCACAGGCAAAACCAGGAACCTCCTGACCGACCCTCGCAGCAATTACAACATCCTTGTCTTTGACCAGGCACTGAAAAACAATTCCTCTGTCTATCTGATCAATACGAATGTTACACGGGACAAGGGCTTCAACAATGCCAATGTCACGGGCAGCGGACTCATTCTGTTTAACAAGAAAAATACCTATAATGTCAAGGCCAATGCTGCGCTCAGTCAAATCTTCGAAAAAGACAGCAACAGGGCAATATCAGGAAATACCACCGGCCTGAAATATGATGTCCAGGCAGGCAAGGTGAAAGGCCGTTTTCAATACTATTTCCTTCAATCTTTGATGGATGACCATTTCAGCGCCAATGACATGGGCATTACCTTTAAAAACAACGAGTTTAAGAATCAAATGACCTTCATTTTCAAGCAATTTGAGCCCAAAGGCGGACTGCGGGAATCAAATGTCAGCATGACATATTTGGATATACGCCAGTATACCAGTGGCTTACCAAGCCTGCAGGAGTTGTCGTTTAATGCTTATGGCAATACCATGAATTACCTTTCCATCTTTGGTGGAGCCTCTACGGAACTCAGTGGCGGCTATGATTTTTATGAACCCCGCAAATCAGGTGCTTATTACCTTAAACCGGCTTATACCGCTGTCTGGGCCGGATTTTCATCAGACTACCGTAAGCCCTTTGCGCTGGATGGGAATTTTTCTTATGTCTTTGCCGGACGGGATGACTTCCACATGTATGAACTGTCGCTGATGCCGCTAATCCGGATCAATGATCATTTATTTGTCACTTACAATGCAAGTTACCAGCAGATTATCAACGACATAGGCTTCGCTACCAGGGATCAGGAAGGCAATCCGGTATTTGGAGACAGGGATGTCACTGAAATTGAAAATTCGATCACCACCAGGTACCTGTTCAAAAACAACCTTTCTCTTAACCTTCGTTTGCGGCATTATTTTTCCAGCGGGACCTACGACAAATACTATGACCTGAATCCTGACGGGACTTTAAACCCCAATATCGACTTTTCTGAAAATACGGATTTCAATTTTAATGCCTTCAATGTTGACCTGGTCTTTAACTGGGAATTCGCGCCGGGAAGCCAGCTTAACATCATCTGGAAAAATGCAGTCACCGACGAAATTGACCATGCCATACCGGACTATATCGAAAATCTCCACCGCACCATTAATTCCCCGCAAACCAATACCTTTACGGTGAAAATGCTCTACTTCCTCGATTATCAATATTTGAAAAAACACAGAAAGTAGGTGGCGTTTTATAGCAGTAGTAACCAACAGAGAAATCACCAGCAATGAAAAGAATTATCAGTACAGATAACGCACCCAAATCCATCGCCAATTACAGCCAGGCCATTGAAGCCAACGGATTTTTGTTTATCTCCGGACAGATTGCCATAGACCCTTCCCTCAATAAACTCATTGAAGGAGATGTCAGCGCGCAGACAGCCAGGGCTTTACAGAATGTTGATGCCATCCTGAAAGCTGCGGGCTATACCAAAGAAGATGTCGTAAAAGTGACCTGCTTATTGAGCGATATGAAAGATTATGCTGCGATGAATGCCGTTTATCTTAGCTATTTCGAAACAAACCCGCCTGCCCGTGCGGCTTTTGCCACAGCAGGATTGCCAATGGGTGGACTCGTAGAAATTGAGGTTGTTGCTACAAAACTTTAAATGATGAAAAAATTCCTGCTGGCACTTTTGCTGCTTATCTCCTTACCTGCATTACTGAAAGCGGATGAAGGCATGTGGATCCCGATGTTGCTGAAAAATAAAAATGAAGCCGATATGCAAAAACTCGGCCTTAGACTGAGTGCAGAAGATATCTACAGCATCAACAGGAATAGCCTGAAAGATGCCATCGTGCAGTTTGGTGGAGGATGTACTGCAGCCATCGTCTCTGCCAATGGCCTGATTCTGACCAACCATCACTGTGGTTTCAGCAACATCCAATCCCATAGCAGCCTCGAACACGACTATCTCCGCGAAGGATTCTGGGCAATGCGCAAAGAGGAGGAACTGCCAAACAAAGGACTTACTGTTGAGCGACTGATTCGTATGGAGGATGTCACAGAGAAAATTCTGGCCGGCCTTCCTGCCAACATGGCTGAGCGCCAGCGCGACAGCCTGATACAGTCCAATGTTTTGAAAGTTGTTAAAGAAGCGAAAAAGGACAACACTTATGATTGCAAGGTAAGGCCGTTTTATGCTGGAAATGCCTATTATCTCTTTGTTGTTGAGGTATTTAAAGATGTACGTCTGGTTGGAGCTCCACCCACAAGCATAGGGAGTTTTGGGGGAGATACTGACAACTGGGTTTGGCCCAGGCATACAGGCGACTTTTCTGTTTTTCGCATCTATGTCGGTAAGGATGGGAAACCTGCTGAATATGCGGATGATAACGTCCCCTATCAACCCAACTTCCACCTGCCTGTTTCACTGAATGGCTATCTCCCAAGTGATTTCACCATGATTTATGGTTACCCGGGAAGAACCCAGGAGTATCTGCCTTCCATGGCCATCAACCTCATCACAGAAGTTGAAGACCCTATCAGGATCAGGCTGAGAGACAGGCGACTGGAAGTCATTAAAGTTCATATGAACCAAGATAGGGGAGTTCGTATCCAATATTCAGCCAAAGCAGCCAGGATCGCCAATGGTTGGAAAAAATGGCAGGGCGAGATACGGGGAACCCGCCGCCTGAATACCATCAATGTCAAAAAAGAAGGTGAGATAGAGTTTCAAACCTGGGCCTTCTCTGCCCCTGAACGCAAACTCAGGTATGGGAAGCTCATGGATGCTTTTGGACAGACGTATTCCACCATGGAGCCACTTCATGTTGCCAATGTTTACTACCAGGAGGCAGGGCAGGGCATCGAACTCATCAGCTTTGCCAACAGATTTAACAACCTCATAAAGCTTTCCCAGCAAAAACAAAAAGACGAGGCTGAGATCGAAAAAACAGCGAAGGCTTTGCTGGATGGCCTTTCCGGATTTTACAAAGACTATCAGATCTCCATCGACAAAGAAGTAGCTCCCTTCCTGCTGCGGGAATATGTTGCCAATGTTCCTGAAAGCAAGCTTCCTGTGTTGTTGAAGAAATTCACCAAGCAGGAGAAAGGAATTGCTGAAATCGATCAATATGTTGCAGAAATCTTCAATGAGAGCATGCTCGGCAGTGAAAAGGTCATGCGCGAATTCCTGAAAGACTACAAAGCCTCAGATTACAAAAAGCTCTTACGGGATCCTGTTTATGCCCTGTCTGTCAGCATTGCGGATGCCGGCAGAATGGTGCAGCCCGGACTGGCCACCTGCAGAATCACCCTGGATAGCCTGCAAAGAGTCTATATGAAGGGGATTATGGAGATGTCGCCATCGAAAAAGTTCTACCCGGATGCCAATTCTACCTTGCGACTGGCTTACGGCAAAGTTTCTTCCTACAAACCCTCAGATGCCGTGACTTTCAAATATTTTACCACATTGGATGGGGTGTTGCAAAAGGAGGATTCCAGCATTTACGATTACAGGGTAGAGCCTAAAATCAAGAGCCTTTACGAGCATCGGGATTATGGTCGTTATGCAGATCGTGATGGCAGCCTCCATACCTGTTTCATTGCCAATATGCATTCCACTGGTGGTAATTCAGGGAGCCCGGTGATGAATGCCGATGGACAGCTGATCGGCCTTAACTTCGACCGTTGCTGGGAAGGTACCATGAGCGATCTGGTCTACGACCCGGATCAATGCCGTAACATCACCCTCGATATACGCTATTGCCTTTGGGTGATTGACAAATATGCCGGGGCAGGCCACCTGGTGGATGAAATGACTTTGGTCCCCTGATCATATTTCAGCATTTTTCTACTGTTTGTTAATGAGAAAGGCATTAAAAAAAGTTTAACTTTGCCTTATTCCTTATTTGGTCTTAATAAATTAACAAATGCCTCATTATCATAAACTTGGAGATTTTCCTTCGAAAAGGCACATCCAATTTCGCAAGCCTGATGGTGGTCTTTACACGGAACAACTGGTCTCGACAGAAGGGTTCAACGACCTCTATTCCCTGACCTACCACACTTACCCGCCTACCATGGTAAGCAGCATAGAGCAGGCCTATTCGGTTGCACCCCGCGCTGCCCTGCAAAACAATACCCAGAACCGCAGTTTCCAGGGGTTCTCGGTCAAGCCGACCGACGACTTCCTCGAAAGCCGCAAACCTGTGCTGTTTAACAAAGATTGTGTGATCAGCCTGGCCGCACCACGGAAGTCGATGACAGATTATTTCTACAGGAATTCGTCTTTCCACGAACTCATTTTTGTGCATTTTGGCACAGGGACATTAAAGACGATGTATGGTCGCTTGCCTTTCCTGCCCGGAGATCACCTTGTGATTCCCAAAGGTATTACCTACCAGCTGGAATTCGACACGGAAGACAACCGTCTTTTTATCGTTGAGTCTTCCTGGCCCTATAAATTCCCTCGCCGTTATATGAACCGGGCCGGGCAATTGCTGGAAAGCGCCCCCTTTTATGAGCGTGACATCCGCAAACCCATGGAACTGGAGACCTTCGATCAGAAAGGGGACTTCCGCATCCTCATCAAAAAGGATGACATGATCTTCCCTTATCATTATGCCAGTCATCCCTTTGATGTGATCGGCTGGGATGGATTTCATTATCCCTATGCCCTGTCTATTCACGATTTTGAGCCCATCACCGGCAGGCTGCATCAGCCACCGCCTGTCCACCAGACCTTCGAAACCCGCGCCTTTGTGATGTGTGCCTTCGTGCCCAGGTTGTACGACTACCATCCGCTCTCCATCCCCGCTCCCTACGCACACAGCAATGTGGACGCTGATGAAGTGCTGTATTATGTAGATGGCGACTTTATGAGCCGCAACAACATCAAACAAGGACAAATCACCCTGCATCCCATCGGACTTGTCCATGGACCTCACCCCGGTGCCGCCGAAAGAAGCATCGGCAAAGCTGAAACCAACGAGCTGGCTGTCATGGTCGATACTTTCGCACCCCTGATGATGACGGAAGACGCCATGCAAATTGAAGACAAAGACTATTACCTTTCCTGGTTATTTTAAAATTAACAATACAAAGAACATTCAGATGGAAACAAACAAGGATTTCTTCCCCATCAATGGCACTGATTATGTCGAATTCTATGTCGGCAATGCCAAACAAGCTGCCCATTATTACCAAACTGCTTTTGGTTTTCAGCCATTGGCTTATGCCGGACTGGAGACAGGCTTAACTGACCGCACCTCCTATGTCCTGGTGCAGGATAAGATTAGGTTTGTCCTGACGACTGCCCTCGTCCCGGACTCAGAAATTGCAGATCATGTCAAACTCCATGGCGATGGCGTTAAGGTAGTTGCCCTTTGGGTAGACGATGCCCGCCAGGCCTTTGCTGAAACCGTGAAACGCGGCGCAAAGCCTTTCCTGGAGCCGGTCGTTGAAAGTGATGAACACGGAGAAATTGTCAAATCCGGGATACATACCTATGGTGAGACCATCCACCTTTTTATAGAACGTAAAAACTACAAAGGCACTTTCCTCCCGGGATTTATTCCCTGGAATCCCACTTATCGTCCTGAATCAGTGGGGCTTCTGTATGTCGACCACATGGTCGGCAACCTCGACTGGGGACAGATGGATGTCTGGGCCAAATTCTATGAAGACGTAATGGGCTTCAAACAAATCATTTCCTTCGACGACAATGACATTTCTACAGAGTATACTGCGCTGATGTCCAAGGTGATGAGCAATGGCAACGGCTATATCAAGTTCCCTCTCAACGAGCCTGCGCATGGCAAGAAAAAAAGCCAGATCGAGGAATACATTGAATTTTACAAAGGTGCCGGTGTTCAGCATGTTGCCATGGCTACGGACAACATTGTACATACCATCACCGAACTGAAAAGAAGAGGGGTAGAATTCCTCGAAGTGCCTGATAGCTACTATGAAACTGTGAGTGAGCGTGTTGGCGCCATCAAGGAAGACCTGGCGGTTTTGAAAAAGCTGAACATCCTCATCGACAGGGATGACGAAGGCTATCTCCTGCAACTCTTCACCAAACCGGTGGAAGATCGCCCAACTGTTTTCTATGAGATCATACAGCGCCAGGGAGCCAAGTCTTTCGGTAAAGGGAATTTCAAGGCCTTGTTTGAGTCAATTGAACGGGAACAGGGACGAAGAGGAACATTATAAAGGCAGTGAATCATATCCAACAGCTGAACAAAGGCTGTTACTTACAATATTTGACTTATGAAGAATAGCATGAAATCATGGATAGAAGTGCCGGCAGGGAGTGATTTCCCCTTACAGAATTTGCCCTTTGGCATCATCAAGTCGCATTTTTCAGGTCCTGTTGCAGCGACAAGGATAGGGGACACCATCATCGACCTGGCCATCATGGCTGAGGCAGGCTTTTTCTCTTTCCTTGGCGACAATGCCAAGGTTTTTAAACGCGAGACACTGAATGACTTCATCGCTTTGGGTCGTCCGGCCTGGAAGCAGGTCAGGGAGACTTTGCTGGAAGTATTCGCCGAAGGAAGTAATGACTTGCAAAAGCATGTTCAGTTCAGCCGCGAAGCCCTGCTTTCAGCCTCCGAGGTGCAAATGCTCATGCCTGTTAAGGTGGGGGATTATACTGATTTCTATTCTGGAATTGAACATGCCATCAATGTTGGAAGCATGTTCCGTGATCCCAAGAATGCCTTGATGCCGAACTACCGTCACCTGCCGGTTGCCTACCATGGCAGAAGTTCATCCATTGCAGTCAGCGGGACGAATTTCCACAGACCCAAAGCTCAGGTTTCAGCTGACAATGTAACACCCGAATTCTGTGCTTCCCGCAACCTCGACTTTGAACTGGAGATGGCTTTTGTCGTCGGACAGCCCAACAAAATCGGGGAGTCTGTAAGTACCGCCGAAGCTGAGGATCACATCTTTGGCATGCTGTTATTCAATGACCTTTCTGCCCGCGACATCCAACGCTGGGAATATGTGCCCCTTGGCCCTTTCCTGTCCAAGAACTTCGGCTCCATAATCTCTCCCTGGATCGTTACCCTCGATGCCCTGGAACCCTTCCGCATCGCAGGCCCTGTGCAGGAACCCGCTGTTTTGCCATATCTTCAGTTTAGCGGAAAGAAAAACTTCGACATCAATCTGGAAGTATGGGTAAAACCTGAAGGAATTGATGAGAAAAGAGTTTGTTTGTCGAATTATTCCAATCTCTACTGGAACATCGCCCAGCAGCTTGCCCATCATACGGTGAATGGCTGCAACATGAATGTCGGGGATCTCTGTGCTTCCGGCACCATCAGCGGGCCACAACCTGGTTCCTTCGGTTCCCTGCTGGAACTCACCTGGAATGGCAAAAATCCCATCGATTATGGGGATGGCAAAGAGCGTTACTTCCTCGAAGACAATGACATCGTGAGCATGAAAGCCTATGCCGAAAAAGATGGCCTACGCATTGGATTCGGAGAGTGTGTCACCCGCATCTTACCTGCAACACCCTAAGCCATGTTGAAATTCGACCCCAGCCTCATCACTTCACAACGCTTGCACCAGATCATCCTGGGTTCCGTTGCCCCACGGCCTATTGCCTTTGCAAGTACGGTCGACAAGGAGGGTGTGGTCAACCTCAGCCCTTTCAGCTTCTTTAATGCTTTCGGCGTCAACCCAACAACGCTGATCTTTTCTCCTTCACGCAGGGGACGCGACAACACCACCAAGCATACCTACGAGAACATCAAAGAAGTGCCGGAAGTGGTCATCAACATCGTCAGCTATGACATGGTCGAGCAGATGTCGCTCGCAAGTACAGAATATCCACGGGGGACCAATGAATTCATCAAAGCGGGGTTTACTGCCCTGGCTTCTGAAAAGATCAGGCCTTTCCGGGTGGCGGAGTCACCGGTGCAATATGAATGTAAGGTGCGCCAGGTCATAGAGACAGGGGATGGGGGAGGAGCAGCCAACCTCATCATCTGCGAAGTATTGCTGGTGCATGTCAATGAGGACATCCTCGACGACAAAGGCAGCATCGACCCCGAGAAAATTAAACTGGTAGGCCGCATGGGTGGCGATTATTATGTCCGGGCCTTTGGCAACAGCCTTTTCAAAGTGGCGAAACCACTGGATAGGCTGGGGATGGGCATCGACATGCTGCCTGAATTTATCCGCGACAGTCATGTGTTTAGCGGCAACGACCTCGGGAAACTGGGGAACATAGAACACCTTCCCCAGGAAAATGATCTGGCCCATGTCTACCTTAGCCCGCTATGGCTGGACTTACAGAAAAATTTCGGACATGATCCCAAACGCTTTGCCACCGAAGTTCAGCTGCTGGCAAAAGAGCTATTAACACAGGGGCAAGCCTGGGAAGCGCTCTGCCTGCTCCTGGCATAACAGAAAACACCCATGATGGAAGCCAACGAAGTCTTAGATAAACTCCCCCCTCACCTGCTGAACTTTGTGATAGATCAGCCCTATAATACCTATACCTCCCGCGATCATGCCATCTGGCGCTATGTCATGCGACAGAATGTGAGATACCTCAGCCAGGTAGCCCACCAGGCCTATGTGGAAGGCCTGCAGCAAACCGGGATCAGCATCGAACAGATCCCGCATATGTATGGGATGAACCGCATCCTGAAGAACATCGGCTGGGCTGCTGTTGCTGTGGATGGCTTTATCCCCCCTGCCGCCTTCATGGAGTTCCAGGCATACAATGTGCTGGTCATTGCAGCCGACATCAGGCCCATCGACCAGATCGAATATACCCCGGCACCCGACATCATCCACGAAGCAGCCGGACATGCGCCCATCATCGCCGACAAAAACTATTCTGAATACCTCGTCCGCTTCGGAGAAATTGGCAGCAAAGCCTTTTCATCGAAACGCGACTACCAATTGTATGAGGCCATCCGCCACCTCTCCATCGTCAAAGCCGATCCCTATTCTTCACGTGAAGAAATTGCGGAATCCATGACCCTCTTGTCGTCTCTGGAAAAAGACATGGGAAGACCCTCCGAAATGGCCATGATTCGTAACCTCCACTGGTGGACCGTAGAATATGGCCTGATTGGCGACCTCAATGATCCCAAAATCTATGGCGCAGGACTGCTTTCCTCCATCGGCGAAAGCTATTCCGCATTAAATGGAGGAGTAACAAAGCTACCTTATACTATCGATGCAAAGAATTACAACTTCGACATCACCACCAAGCAACCACAGCTGTTTGTGACACCTGATTTCCAGGCGCTTACAAGGGTCCTGGAAGAATTTGCAGACAGTATGGCCCTTCGCAGGGGAGGTTTGTATGGCGTACATGCTGCCATCAACTCCGGCAATACGGCAACTTGTGTGTATTCTTCCGGATTGCAGGTCAGTGGCACTTTTACCGAAGTGAAAGAGGTGGATGGCGATCCGGTTTACCTCATCACCGAAGGCCCGAGCTGCCTGAATTTTGCAGACAAAGTACTGGCAGGACAAGGCATTGATTTTCATGCCCAGGGCTTTGGTTCACCAGTAGGCCATCTGCGAACCTATGATAAGGCATTGGAAGACTTTGATGAAGCTGATGCCATCGCTGCCGGTTTTATCCCCGGCGAAAACATACACCTGGAGTTTGTGTCAGGTGTGATTGTTCAGGGAAAACTGGAGTCCATCTTGCGGAAAGAAGGCAAAATTGTGCTGATGAGGTTTACCGACTGCAGCGTCAATTACCACAGCAAAGTGCTTTTTGTGCCCGATTGGGGTGTCTATGACATGGCCGTTGGTGAGCGCATCATTTCTGCATTTTCAGGTCCTGCTGATCCCGAGGGATTCGGCCTGACTTATCCTGCTCCCGCCGAAAAGACCCATAAAATTGAACATGACCTCAAGAGCAGGAACTTGTTTAAATTGTATACTGAAGTACGTTCCATCCGTGAAGCAGAACTCAGACTGGAAATGCTGCCTGTGATCTGGAGTTCACTGAAAGAAAACCATCCCGACGACTGGCTGCTTGCCATGGAAATCTATGAATTGCTGATTACCAAGTCACTGTATCCCGAAGTTTCCAAAGAAATCGAGCTCTTCCTGCTGAAAAAACAGGAAAAACCTGCCTTCGAAAAACTCATCAGGAACGGTTTTGAGATTATCGGATAAAGCATAGTCCTCGGGCAAACTCCGGGAGCCCGGAATCTTTGCCATGTTTTACTGTTCAGCCTGCATGGGTTCATTTTTTTTGTGATTTTTTTAATTTCCCTTGTAACTTTATCCCAATGAAGTGCGTCCTATCATCGAAAACCACATAAAAGGCGAATGACGGTTCAAGAGTTTAATAGTTGTGTTGACCAATACTCCGATGGTGTATACCGCTTTATTTTGAAAAGCGTGAAAGACCAGGATACGGCCAAGGACATCGTGCAGGACTCCTTCACCAAAATGTGGGAAAAAGTTGAAGACATCAGTTATGAAAAAGGGAAGTCCTACTTGTTTACTGCCGCTTATCACACCATGATAGACGCTTTCCGCAAGAACAAAAGACTCACCGGATTCGAAGAAGCACCCCTGGCTGAGATGACAACAGACAACAGCTATTCAGACCTGAAAGAAATCCTGGATGAAGCAGTGAATAAACTGCCTGATATCCAGCGTTCCGTATTGTTGTTGCGGGATTATGAGGGTTATTCTTATGAGGAAATCGGCAAGATGACAGGATTGAATGAATCACAGGTAAAAGTTTATATTTTCAGGGCAAGGGGATTCCTGAAGACCTATATCGGCAGTTTAGACAGGGTGATGTAATGAAAGAAAGCACGCACATCAACGGCAGCAATTACGAAGCATATTTTCTCGACTATTACGAGAAAACCCTCGACACCACCGGGGTTGCGGAGCTAATGATATTCCTGGAAGCCAACCCTGAACTGCAAGCCGAATTCGAAGGCTTTGAATTGCTTTGCCTGACACCGGATGCTGAGGTCGTTTTCGACGACAAAGCCAGTCTGAAAAAAAACGCCCTCCTGGCAGTTTCTCCTATCCATGAAGGGAATTACGAAGAATACCTGATCGCCTCAGTCGAAAAGCTCCTCACTGACGAAGAAGAAGCAAAGCTCGCCGCATTTATTCAGTTGAATCCTTCGGTAGCCCATGAGCTTGCGCTCTTCCGCATGACTGTGCTGCAAGCCGATACCCACATTGTCTTCGAAGCCAAAAGTTCCCTGAAACATGAAGCTTTGGCACCTGTGCTAAGCCTGCGATCAAACAAAGGTTTGTATGCTTTCCTTGCTGTTGCTGCCAGCCTGACCATATTGTTTGTGTTGTATTTTACCTTAAGCCCTGTGAAGACCGGTCCTCAGCTTGCTTCCCGGGCTAAGCCTGCCGTAATTCAAAAGGCTCTTCAGGATAAGTCATTGCCCGCAGCAAAAGAAATACAAGCTCCTGCGCAAATTTCCCGGGAAACCATAGCCCATAGCGTAAAAGCACACAAAGAAGGCAATCAGCAGCTTCCTGCCAACGCTACCGGCACGGAAATTCAATCCCTTCCCTTGCTGGCTGATGCTTCGATGAACAGCATCCCTTTGCGGCAGTCACATGCCGTGCTCAACTCCTTTGCCAGGGCACGTAAAATAAAATCCAAAGAAAGAACAGAATATTCCGGGATCTACCGCGATTATATGTTACGCAACCAGATGGAATATTCTCAATACCTGGATGAACAGGAATCACGTTCGCTTTTGGCCCGTACCTTTAGCAAAGTTCGTCAGGGAATCAGTGGACCGGATGAATTCAATCCCAATGCCGCCGAAGAACAAAATCTGCTCTGGTCAGTAGCTGGCCTCGGACTCAAGGGCATCAATGCAGTCACCAACGCAGATCTCCGGCTCATCCGCAAAATCAACAGCGAAGGCCGCACGCAATCTTACGCCGTCAAATCTGATCGCGCTGAGTATTCCAAAGTAATCGACAAATAGGGGAATTCGTCCTGGGTTTCGATTACTTTTTTGGTACACCTATTTCAGGACTACACAACTCAATTTATCTCAACAACATAAAAGCCCCACTCATCTGCTCAGTGCTTCTGCTTGTAATGGATTGTGAAAGGTAGCTGGCAGTGAAATAATAGGTGCCAGGCGGACAGGGACTGCCCTTGTGCGTTCCATCCCATCCCGTTGTTGGATCGCTGCTCTCGAAAAGCAAACGACCCCAGCGATTGAAAACCAAAAGATGATATTGCTCAACCGCTTTGAATACGGGTCTGAAAACATCATTTTTTCCATCATCATTGGGGGTGATGATATTGGGGAAAAAGATCTCGCTGCAAATTTTTATAGTGATTGAATCTGCCATACTACATCCCTGGGAATAAGCAATGGCAGTATAAGTTCCAGGATCTGTGATGATTCTTGAGGTGATAGTTTGTCCATCCCACCACACCAGCGAGTCAAACACGCCGCTTGCATCAAGATATACCGATTGCCCATCGCAGATTACCGTATCATTGCCAAGATTCAGCGTCAGCGGAACAAAGATGACAATACATGAATCCCGTATATGGCAGGAGTCCGCCTGAATATCTACCCAGTAAAGGCCAGATTCGGTTACAGGTAAGATTGGCTGCACACTACCTGTATTCCAAAGATAAGTAGCCCCGGGATAGTTTGCCGAAAGGACAAGATCGATACCCGGGCACACAGATACATCTTGTGGCGCCTGAATTTCCGGCGACCAGACAAAGACCGAATCAGCAAGACTACAGCTACAATCAGAGGCGGTGACTGTATACCAGCCAGGTTCATTTACAGTAATATCTTTGACAGAATCACCCGTATTCCACACATAATGATCAAAAATGGAATCAGCCAGTAACTGCACATTCTGCTTGCCACAGCTTTTGACTGTATCAGTTAAAAACAGACTTGGTTTGGGGATGGCCCATACTGTTGAAATGGCAGTATCGTAGGTGTTCCAATCCGTAAGATAAACCGCCTTTATGATATAGGTACCGGCCTGGGAATAAAAATGGATGGGATCATTGCCCATGGCAGTATTGTTTGGGTTCGTTGGATCTCCAAAATCCCATTGGATAAATGAGCTGGTATCAGTCAAATGAAAGCTAAAAGATCCAGTATAACAACCATCGTACTGGATATACGGTCCTGTAAAAGGGTTGTTTGGTAATCCGCTACCTGAAATTCGGCCATTAAGAGAAAATGATTTATTTTGATACATACATTGTATCCCATTTAAATTAGGGTTACTTATTGTCGCTAAAGATGTATTTGTTGATTGAGCAATATAAATTTTACCATTTGGACCTAATTGCATTGCCCCATATTTATCAGAGATGCCAATTAAGCATTTGCTTTGAACAATTGCACATGAATCAAAGTTTATAATTGTATATTGGTATACCATTTTATGGTTTTCACTGCTTGTATACAAAAAATTACTATTCGGAGAAAATTCAATTGCATAAATGCCGCCGTAATTAAATGGTGGATTTGGGATGGAATCAAGAATTAAAATTGGATTTAAAACTTTTCCGGCTAATTTATCAAATTTAAATAATTGCATGTAGCCGAGCCCGCATAAGGCATCACATAAATACTTTCCATTAGGAGAAGGTTTCAGATACCCATTTGAATTAGCAATATTTATATATGATAAAACTTCTCCGACATGCGATTTAACACTTTTAATAATTAATCCATTTTTTGTCAGTAGATATGATAAAAAGGCATTATTATTCCATTCATGAGCAATAATCCATATGTCAACTCCATTTGAATGACGAATCGCGGTTAATTTTTCGGCAACGGTATCAAACATCGGACTATTTTTAATACTAACTTCCCCAAGCCCATTACTTTTCTCAAGATCAACAATAGAATAATTTAAACCTCCATGACCTTCATAATAAACGGTAAAAATGTAATAAATTGATTTGCACCCTGGTTTCTGTATAATTAAGGCACTTTGCGTACTAGTAAAGCTTCCTAAGAGCCCTGTGCCATTAGTCATGATTGCATGCAATTTATTGTAAACCGTACCACCATCAGTGTAAAAAAGTAAGTTTCCTTGTTTATCGGATATTGATGCACACCCTTCTCCAGTGTACATTGCACTATTCATTATTGGCACTGGGATGCCACTTTGAAAAGTAAGGCCCGCATGAACTCCAAAATACCAATTATTGTATTCTTTCTGGCAGTATCCCTTCTCTAGTACAAAAATCAGCAAAACAAATAAAACTGTTTTTAGACAATTTATATAGAGAAGCAGAGGGCAATTCTTTTGATTACCCTCTGCTAGCATTTGTATTTTACTTAAAGATTTCAAATAGTTACCGTATTAATGAATCCCCAACCCGATGTTACCGAACAATAACCAATTTTTTTACTTTTGACCGTTCCTTGCTATTGTTTAGATTACAAAAATAGAGCCCCGCGGAAAGACTTCCAAGAGGAATATTTATTTCTGAACAGGATTCTTTTATTTTAGTGGCTAAAACAAGTTTACCAGCAGCACTATAGAGTTCAAAATATGACCCAGCATCAATTATCCCATCTGATTTAATTGTAACATTATTATAAGCTGGGTTTGGATATAGTGAAATGTTTGTCATTGGTATAACACTCACGAGGGTGTTGTAAGGGATGTAATAATCCTCTGGGTCAATTCCTAACATCACCCTTGCAGTATAAACAGCGGGTCCACCCTCATAAGGTATTGATAAGGCAATTGGCCATAAGGTTTGCAATTGTATCGAGTCAAATTCCATGATTCCCATAGCAATTGTGTTGAGATATATTCTTGTTACATCCTGTATATTGCCTAACCATACTCGGTCAGCAAATATTTCTTCATTTAATTGACCAGCAAAGTAATATTGTCGTTCTCTAAGTAAATGAAAAAGACCATTAACTTGTCCGCAAGAGCCATTATTTAAAGAATCAAATATTTGTTGATACAAATAATCATCAAACCCACCCATTGT
>Ga0247839_1004925_pt1 | contig 16635 bp, 5 predicted proteins | sample LaCruzMarch2015__6_FD_192405 | JGI IMG/M metagenome (GOLD analysis project Ga0247839, IMG submission 192405) | Freshwater microbial communities from meromictic Lake La Cruz, Castile-La Mancha, Spain - LaCruzMarch2015_16m | ecosystem: Environmental > Aquatic > Freshwater > Lake | place: Spain... | reverse complement strand
GGATGCCGTCGATGGTCACCCCCGACTTGGCTTCGCTGTCCATCTGTTGGCTGACAGTGATGTGGTAGAGCGTTTCGCGATAGCGGTAATGCAGCTTGAAGCCAGTCCAGTCCGGCGGTAGACAGGGTTCCAGGCGCAGGGTGTCGTCCTCCAGGCGCAGCCCGAGGATGGATTCCAGGATCAGCCGGTACATCCAGCCCGCGGAGCCGCTGTACCAGGTCCAGCCGCCGCGTCCGCTATGGGGTGCGACGGCATAGATGTCGGCCGCGACGACATAGGGTTCCACCTTGTAGGTCGCGACGGCCGCCGGGGTGCGCGCGTGGTTGATCGGGTTGATCATCGAGAAGAGTTCCCAGGTGCGTGCGCGCTCGCCCAGGGCCGCGAAGGCCATCGCCGTCCAGACTGCCGCATGGGTGTACTGTCCGCCATTCTCACGCACGCCGGGGACATAGCCTTTGATGTAGCCGGGGTTCATTGGCGAGGTGTCGAATGGCGGATCCAGCAGTTGGATCAGCCCCAGGTCGCGGCGTACCAGATGTTCATCCAGGGCCGCCATGCCCAGGCGCGCACGCTCGCTGGTGCCGGCCCCGGAGAGCACCGACCAGCTTTGTGCAATCGCATCGATCCGACATTCGGGATTGATCGCCGAGCCCAGCGGCTGGCCGTCATCGAACCAGGCGCGTCGATACCAGCCGCCATCCCAGGCATGCCGATCGAGCTGTTCGCGCAGGCGCTCGGCTTCCGTGCGGCAGCGTGCGACGAAGGCGTGGTCGCCATGCAGGTCCGCGACCGCGCTGAAGCGCATCAGCACGTCATAGAGGAAGAAGCCGAGCCAGACACTCTCGCCCCGACCTTTGATGCCCACCAGGTTCATTCCGTCGTTCCAGTCGCCCGAGCCCATCAGCGGCAGACCATGCTCGCCGAACCGCAGGCCGTGGAGGATGGCGCGTACGCAGTGCTTGTAGAGGGTCGCCGTTTCGCCGGACTGACCGGGCAGGTCGTAATAGGAGTCGTCCTCGCCGCTGACCAGGCGGCCGTCCAGGAACCCTACCGGCTCATGCAGCACGCCGGTATCCCCGGTGGCCAGACAGTAGCGCGCGGTCACCAGCGGGAGCCACAGATAATCGTCCGAGCAGCGGGTGCGCACCCCGCGGCCGGTCGGCGGATGCCACCAGTGCTGCACATCGCCTTCAGGGAACTGACGGCTGGCGCTGAGCAGCAGTTGGTTGCGGATCAGCGCGGGCTCGCAGTGGACGAGCGCGGCGACATCCTGCAACTGGTCGCGGAAACCGAAGGCGCCGCCGGATTGGTAGTAGCCGCTGCGCGCCCACAGGCGGCAGGCGATGGTCTGGTACAGCAGCCAGCCATTGGCGAGGCAGTCGAGCGCCGGGTCCGGGGTCTCCACCTGCACGGCGCCCAACGTGTGCTGCCAGTGCTGCCGCACGGCATCCAGTGCGGCGCGGGCCGCCGCGGTGCCGCGACCGCAATAGACCGCGTTGCCGGGGTCGTCCGACCCGCGTCGACCGGTGACGCCGAGCCGGAAGACGATCTCCTGTTCCTGGCCGGGGTCCAGTGTAACGGCCACCTGGAGCGCGGCGCAGGCGTCCAGGGCGGCTCCGACCTTGCCCGAGAGTCCGGTGCGCAGCAGCGCGGCCGGCTGGCGCAAGGACCCATTGCGGCCGATGAATTCGGCCCGGTCGCCGCTGTAGCCGCGGGCGGGATCGTCCACGTCGAAAAAGGCGAGGTGATGGGCGAACTCGGTGTTGTATGGATTGCGTGCGAGCAGCGCGCCGCTGCGCGGGTCGATCTCGGTGATGAGATAGGGGGCGGTCTTCGGGCGCAGATCGCCCAGAACCCATTCCACGTAGCCGGTCGCGGAGAGCCTGCGCGTTCGGTCCGAGCGGTTGCGGATCTTCAAGACCGAGAACTTGACCGGTGCGTCCAGGGCCACGTAGACCCAGAGTTCCGACGCGATGCCATCCTCGGTGTGTTCGAAGACGCTGTAGCCGAAGCCGTGCCGGCCGACATAGGGGGTGGCGCCGCGGCAGGGCAGCGGCGTGGGCGACCAGAAGCGGCCGCTGTCCTCGTCGCGGATGTAAAACGCCTCGCCGCTCGGATCGGCGACCGGGTCATTGTGCCAGGGCGTGAGGCGGAACTCGTGGGCGTTCTCGCTCCAGGTGTAGGCCGCGCCGCTCTCCGAGATCACGCTGCCGAAGCCCGGATTGGCCAGGACATTCACCCAGGGCGCGGGCGTCGTCTGCTCGGGTCCGAGAGTGATGACATAGTCGCGTCCATCGGGGGCGAATCCCCCGAGCCCATTGTCGAACAACAGGTCGGCCGTGCGGGTGCCGGCCGCCGCGCGCGCCGGCCGCGCCGCGGGAGCGCGCTCCCAGCCGTCGGTGCGGCTCGGCCGCAGGCGCGGCGGGCGCCGCTCCAGCGGGCCGCGCCGGCCGAGTTGCTCCGCCAGCGTGCCCCGGCTGTCGCTGAGGATGGCGCGGGCCACGGTCTGGAACAGGAGCCGGTCCTCGCCCGAGATCTGATCCGCGGGCCGGATGAAGATCCCGCCGGGGCGGTCGACGACATGGGCCTCGACGCCCGCGGCGATCAGCCCCAGGATCTGTTCCTGGAGTTCCTGCCGATAACCGGCCTGATCCTCGTTCCAGATCACGAGATCCACGCTCAAGCCCTTCAACCGCCACCAGGCATGGGCCTGCACCAGTTGATGAACCAGCGCGATGTTCTCCGGGTCGCTGATCTGCAACAGCACCAGTGGGACATCGCCGGACACCGCGTGGCTCCACAACCCGGATTGACCGCGGCGGTTCTGGATCAGCACACTCGGCTCGGCGCGCAGGGAGGCATTCGTATAGAGAATCGCCCCGGCCAGATGGCCGTAGAGTTGGGCGTCGGCCGGGCTGGCATTGAGTTGTCGCAGGACCACCTGGCTGTGGGTCCAGGCGAGATCGAAGCAGCGGTCCGCCAGCCGCTGATCCTGGTATTTCTCGACCAGAGCCAGGGCGTCCGCGCGGGTGTCCGCGATGCCGGTGACCCGATCGAGCATGACCGATTGGTCCGGGTCGAGCGTAATGCAGTAGCGGATGGCGACGATCGGGTCCAGCACGGAACCCGCGGTCCCGGAGAGCGGCCCGTCCTGGCTCAAGGCGAGCGGTGCGGCCAGACCGCGACCGCGGCCGATGAAGCGCAGCCGATCCGTCTCGTAGCTGATGGTCCCGTGCTCGGCCCCGCGCGCCACCATCAGGTGAAACATCCAGGGCGTGCGCTCATCCGGGGAGCGTGGCCGGCGGGTGCAGAGGATGGCCGGCTGCGGATCGAGCACCTCGGTCTGCACGAAGAGGTTGCTGAAGGCCGGATGCAGGGCGTCCGCGGCCGCCGGGGCGAGCACGACCTCGGCGTAGCTGGTGACCTCGATGACCCGGCGGATGCGGCTGCGGTTGGTCAGGCGCATCCGGCGCAGTTCGATGTCGTCCTCGGGGGAGACCACGATCTCGGTATAGGAATCGAGCTCATGGTCGCGACGGCGAAACTCGGCCCGTCCCTCCGAAAAGATCGTCTCGAAGGAGTCCGGCTGCTTGAGTGTCGGCTGATAGGTGGTCGACCAGCAGGCGTTGGTCGCCGGATCGCGGAGGTAACAGAAGCTGCCGTCGGCGTCGCGGGTGCTGTCCTCGCGCCAGCGGGTGACGGCCAGGTCCTTCCAACGGCTGTAGCCGCCGCCGGCGTTGGTGAGCATCACGTGGTAACGGCCGTTCGACAACAACTGCACCTGCGGCAGGCGCGTGTTGGGGCTGCTGAACACGCGCACCGGCGCCTCCTGACCGGTTCCGGCGGGGCGGAAGTCGGTGACCGACTCGCTGGTGTGCGAATAGAAGGCCGGGGTCTTGGGGATGCGTTCCTGGAGCAGCAGGGCGGTCGCCTGGAACAGGGGAGCCGACGCGAAGCGCCGCTGCATCGGGCGGTCCAGCAGCAGATAGGCGAGCGCCAGCAGGCTCATACCCTGGTGATGAACCATGAAGGAGCGCACCAGGGCGCTGGCTTGCCCGTGGGGCACGCGCGCGGTGGTGTAGTCGATGGCCTCGTAGAAGCCGAAGCGGCCGGTGAAGCCGGCGGCGGCGAGGCGCTGCAAATTCACGCACGCCGCCTCCGGCGCCACCATCAAGGCCAGGGCGCTGGCATAGGGGGCAATCACCAGATCCTCGGCCAGTCCGCGCTTGAGCCCCAGGCCGGGCACGCCGAAGGCGCGGTATTGGTAATTGGACTGGAGATCGACCGTGTTGTAGCCGGACTCGGACACGCCCCAGGGCACACCGCGCGCCTTGCCGTAGGCGATCTGCCTGGCCACCGCCGCCCGATAGGTCTGGTCGAGCAGGGTGTTGTCGTAGGTCGGCATCACCAGCAGCGGCATCAGGTACTCGAACATCGAACCGCTCCACGACAGGAGCGTGGGTTCGCCGGCCGCGCTGGTCAGCAGCCGTCCCAGGGCGAACCAGTTCTCCTGGGGCAGTTGGCCCTGGGCGATTGCCACGAAACTGGCCAGGCGCGCCTCCGATGCCAGCAGGTCGTAATAACTGCTGTCCAGCCGCCGCTCGCCGACGTGATAGCCGATGGCGAGCAGATGGTGGGCCTCGTCGTAGAGAAAGTCGTAATCCATCTGCGCCAGTTCGCCGGCTTGCAGGGCCAGGAGTTCGAGTGCGCTGATGCGCTCGCGGGCGCGGCGGCCGGCCTCGGCCAGGAGGGGCGGTAACGTTGTGTCCGACAGTTGCGCTAACTGGCGAAGGGTCGGGATTGTCTCGATCGGTGTCGGATCGGTGGACCCGGCGGGCAGCTCGAGCCAGGGTGCGAGGAACAGCAGTTCATCCAGCGTGGCGCGGCAGTGCCGGGCCAGCGCCTGCGCCCAGTCGCCGGCTTCGCGGTCGGCGTTCGGGCGCAGACCGGCAATCCCGGCCGCGGCACCGGCGGCCAGGGTATCCAGGCACTGATGTACCGCCGCCGGCGTGGTTGGGGGTGTCTGCAGCGCGGAGTCCAGCCGTCGCCGGAGGTCCGCGAGCGCGTCCGGCAGGGCGCCGTCCAGCGTGTCGGTCAGTATCCGCAAGGTGTCGTCGAGGCCCGCCAGCCAGCGGGTGTTGAGGATCGGCGCATCCACCAGTTCGAGCAGACCCGGCTGCAAGGTCAGCAGGTGGCCGGCGAGGTTGCCGCTGTCCACCGCGGAGACATAGAGCGGGGCGAGCGGCCGCAGCGATTGGGTGTCGTACCAGTTGTAGAAATGGCCGCGGTAGCGCTCCAGGCCCGCCATGGTGCGCAGGGCATTGGCGGTGCGCTCCAGCAGTCCGCCGGCCGGCAGATAGCCGAAATCGTACGCGGCCAGATTGGCGAGCAAGGACAGCCCCAGGTTGGTCGGCGAGGTGCGATGCGCGATGACGGGCGCGGGGTGCTCCTGATAGTTGTCCGGCGGCAGCCAATGGTCATCCGGGCCGACGAAGGTCTCGAAGAAGGCCCAGGTCCGGCGGGCGGTGGCGCGCAGGAAATGGGTCTGATCGAGGCTCAGGCGGGCCGGGCGCTGCAGGCGCGGACGGCTGAGCCACCAGGCCAGTGCCGGCGCCGCCAGCCACAGCAACAGGAGCGGTGCCGCGGCGCCCAAGGCCGCCGGATGCAGCGCCGCGACCGTCAGGGCCGTGAGCAGGGCCAGCGCAGGGGCGGCGGCCATGTGCCGGTAGCCGTCGCGAAGGCCGTGCGGCCCGGCGGCCTGATCGCCCGAGGCGGTCCATTCGAGCAGGCGTTCGCGGGTGACGCCCATCCGCCAGAGGGTGCGGACCACGGCATCCAGGCTGAAGTAGGCCTCATAGGGAAGGCAGGCGATGGTGAATCCCGCCTGCATCAACTGCCGGCCCGCCGCGCGGACCTCGGCGGCGAGGTGCTGGCCCCAGCGCACATCGCCCGGCTTGCGCAGCCCGCCGAGCAGCGCCGTCAGCAGCGCCGGCACCAGCACGATGCCGAGCACCGAGAGCGTCCAGAACCAGGGCGCGGGCACCAGCAGCCAGCCCAGCACGAACAGCAGGGTTAGCGCCGCGGGCACCAGGCTGCGCCGCAGGTTGTCGGCCAGCTTCCAGCGCGACAGTGCCGAGAGCGCGTTCTTGCGCCGCCCGCCGGCCGCATCGGGCACCCAGGGCAACAGCCACCCGGCAACTTGCCAGTCCCCGCGGATCCAGCGGTGCCGCCGGCTCACGTCAGCGTGATACGCGGCCGGATAATCCTCGTACAACTGGACATCGGAGAGCAGTCCCGAGCGCGCGTAACAGCCTTCCAGCAGGTCATGACTCAGGATCTGGTTGTCGGGGAAGCGCCCGCCAAGCGCCTGCTCAAAGGCCGCCACGTCATAAATCCCCTTGCCGATGAATGAACCTTCCTGGAACCAATCCTGGTAGACATCGGAGATGGCCTGCGTGTAGGGATCGATGCCGGCATCGCTGCCGTGCAGTCGCGCGTAACGCGACCGGTTGGCGCCGGGCAGACTGACGGCCACGCGCGGTTGCAGGATACCGTAGCCGGCGCAGACCCGGCCGCGGGCGGCGTCGTAGCGCGGACGATTGAGCGGATGCGCCATGGCGCCGATCAGTTCGCGTGCCGCATCACGCGGGAGCTGGGTGTCGGTGTCCAGGGTGATCACATAACGCAGGCCCAGCAGGGGTCGCGTATCGCCGACCACCAGCGCGAAGCGCTCAGCGACCCGTTCCCCAAGCTCCCCGAGCAGCAGGGCGTTCAAATCGGCCAGCTTGCCGCGTTTGCGCTCGTAACCCATCCAGACCTGTTCCTGCGCGTTCCACCGGCGCGGCCGGTGGAACAGATAGAAGGTGTCGCCCTGCTCTCGCGGGTAGCGGTCATTCAGTGCCGCGATGCCCTGTGCGGCCAAGTCCAGCAGGGGCGCGTCCTCCGGCAGGGTCTCGAGCGGCGCGTCACGGAGATCGGTCAGCAGGCCAAAGTGCAGACTATCGTCCCGATTGGCCAGGAACCGGACTTCCAGCGCTTCGACCAGGGCGTCGATACCCGCCGGGCTGGTGAGCATGGTCGGTGTGATCACCAGGGTGCGCAATTCCGGCGGGATACCGGTGTCCAGGTCCATTCGCGGCAGCGGATAGGGTGTCGCCAGCAGGGTCGCCAGCCAGTTCACCAGGGCCACCGCCAACTGACTGGTGCCGAGCAAGGCGAGCACACCCAGGACGGCGAGCAGCCAACCCGGCACCGCCGCGGCCGCGGCCAGCAGGTTCGCCGTGAAGAGCACCGCGATCAGCGTGATCGCGCTCAGGTAGAGGATCAGCGGAATGCGGCGGCCCCGCCGCTGCAGGGTGTCCACCAGACCCAGGCGCGCCCGCACCCGCCGTTCCAGCAGCGCTAATCCGTGATCAATCAGATAGAAGCCTACATGCCCGGTGCGCTCGGTGTCGTCCGCCCGGTTCGCGCCTTCGCCGGCCAGCTCGATGGCGGCGCGTGCCACCTCGGACTCCGAACGCCAGCCCCGTTTGGCGATGCGCTCCACCACGTGCCGGTAACGATCGCGCGTGGCGAAGTCCATCCTGGCGTAGAGCGCGGCCGGGTCCTCGCGCAGAGTGCGCTCGACCAGACTCATGGTCTCCACGAACTCACGCCAGTCCATCGCGCCCAGGAACCGCAGACTGCCGATACTGTTACTGATCGAGACCTGATCGGCGGCCTGCTGCTGGTTCTCGGTCTGCACCAGTTGCTCGATCGTGAGATTCGCCTCGGCCAGATGCTGCTCGATCCAGGTCAACGGCAAGGCCAGCGCGGCGCCCTGGCCCTGCAGGCGGCGCGCCAACTCGGCCACGAAGGCGCTCGACATCGGCGGATTCGACCGCGCCATGTCGGCGATCACCAGGATCAGATTCTTCGGATCGGTCTCGGCCATCGCCGTCAATTGATCGGCCCAGCCGTCGGCCAAATCCTGGTCGGCCCGTCCGGCGCTGACCCGGACCGCGACCCGGCGCAAATTCTCGATCAAGGCGAGCCGCAGCATGATCGGGATGGCCCACAACTCGCCCAGTTTGAGCGTGGTCACCTCCTGGTAGGCGGCGACGAAGCGGCTGAGATTCTCCGGGTCCACCCGGCCGTCGCCGTGGGCGATGATCTCGAGCGCGATGTCATAGACCCGCGGCAATCCGGCCGAGGGGCCGGTGCTCAGCCGCGGCAGCTCCCGGCTGTAACCCTTGGGCAGATGCCGCTTGGCGGTGCGAATCTGTTCTTCGATCAGATAGAAGTTATCGAGCAGCCACTCCCCGGCCGGCGCGATCCGCCGCGTCGCGGTCGCCGCCTGCATCAGCACGGCGCAGCAGTCGATCAGGGTCCGCTCATTCTCGGTCAACCGCACCAGCAGCCGGTCCGACGCGTGCTCCGGGGTCAGGACATGCGCGGCGGCCAGGCTCTTGCCGTGCTGTTCCATCTGGATCGCACTGAACAGCTCCGCGCGCAGCGGCGCCTCGTCGCTGGTCGGCCGGGCGGTCTTTTTCTTACCGGTGAACCCTGACAGCCACTGGAGGCGGATTTCGCGCATAGCCATGATCCTAAAACGAACGTGGACCCCGCAGGGGGAACCGTAGTCTACGCTCCCCGCTGTGCAAGCGGGGGGTTAAGGCCCGTTCGGGGCATTTCTCAGGGTAGGCCCGTTCGGGGGATTCCCCAGGGTAGGCCCGTTCGGGCCAACCCTGGGCTTTGGGACGGTGCCCCTGTGGGGCACGGGGTATTCGCGCCACAACGGGGCGATGTCCGTCAGCCCAGGGTTGCGCCAACGGTGCTACCCTGGGTGACGTCCGCAAGAGAGACTCAACCCGGAACAGGTTGTGTCCGGATATCAATCTCAATCCCAGACATACCGTTCGTCCCAGTCCATCCCGTGTTTATGCAGCAGGCCTCGGTGTAGTCCTGTAATCTGTCGGCGAAGCCCCGCAACATTGACTGGAAACGATCGAAAAATCGGAGGATTACCGCTTCCCGCCCTCTTTGCGGACCCGTAGATTGCAGCACTACCTAGTTGTCAAGTGTCCTGCGCCACCCCGACATTGCTGCCGTCACGCTCGACGCTGTGTTCCTGAGCCACCGACTGGCCGTGCACGGCCTCGAAAATTTCCCGTGCAAGAATGGGAAACGCGGAACCTTGGAACTCCTGATCCGCCATGTAGCGTGTCACGATCCTGTCGTTCTCGGCCATCCGCTCGATCATCAAGCCTTCGATCAGCTTGCGCACGCCGAGCTCGAACTTATCGAGCGGATTGGCCAGTGCTGTCTGAATGACTTTCTCGCTCTTGCACGCCTTCTCCTTGATCTGTGCAAAGAACAGCCGGTCTTCTTCACTGAACTGGGTGCCGAAGCGTTCGTTGAGTACGTCGATGATCTCAGACAGCGGTGCCTTATCGTCTTGAGCCTTGCCGGTGCCCACGTCGCTCGGGCTCTTGACATACTGCGGGTCGCCATCCTTGATATCGATCGTACCCGAGAATACTCGTTCCAGTCGGTAATACTGCAGCGCCACCTCATCACCCACTTTGAGGATCGTCATGTCACGATCGAGCGGCAGGTGGGGCAGCAGAAGCCGTCCGTAGCTATAGAGCATCTCCAGGTCCGAATCGGCGTAGGGCACGATCTGACTCAGAAAGGCATAGACCCGTACATAGCCTGCAAGCGTCTCTCGAAACGCCTCGCGTTTGGCCTGGTCGGTGATCACCTTGAAGCGGTCAACCGCGGGTTGCAGGTGGCGCTGCATGTGCGCATGGTCGGCGGCAACCTGCCGCTGGATCGGTTTGTAGAATACCTGGGCGAACGCCTCGACCTCGCTCCAGTAATAGACCTGCGCCTGATCGAGTGCATGCTTCAACGCGTCCATCATGGACGGGTCCGACGCTGCTGCAAGCTCGGTCTTGTCGTAGTAGGGCTTGAATGCGCGGTAGATGTTCTCGGCGTCGTTGATGAAGTCGAGCACGAAAGGTGCGTCCTTGCCGGGGATCATGCGGTTCAGACGCGAGAGTGTCTGCACGGCCTGCACGCCATCGAGCCGCTTGTCCACGTACATGGCGCATAGCAGGGGCTGGTCGAAACCGGTCTGATACTTGTTGGCGACCAGCAGCACCTGGTAATCGGGCGTCTCGAAGCGCGCCGGCAAAGCGGCTTCACTGATGGGTTTGCCCGTTATGCTATCGGTGTTCATGCCGGACTCGGTGTATTCGATACCAGTCTGCGGGTCCATCACCTTGCCGCTGAAGGCGACCAGCGGGCGGATATCCGGATAGCCGTTCTCGGCGAGGTAGCGCTCGAAGGCCAGCTTGTAGCGCACCGCATGCAGACGCGAGCTGGTTACCACCATGGCCTTGCCACGCCCGCCGAGTCGGTGCATCACGCTGCGGCGGAAGTGCTCGACGATGACCTCCGTTTTCTGCTCGATGTTATGTGGGTGCAGGCTCATGAACTTTGCCAGCGCCCGCGCCGCCTTCTTCTTTGGCAGGTTCGGATCGTCCTCGGCGGCCTTCAGCAAGCGGTAGTAGGTGGCATAGGTCGTATAGTGGGTGAGCACATCGAGAATGAAGCCTTCCTCGATCGCTTGCCGCATACTGTAGAGATGAAAGGCCTCCGGTGTTCCGCCGCTTCCAGGTCGCCCGAACAGTTCCAGTGTTTTACCTTTGGGGGTTGCCGTGAAGGCAAAGAAGCTCAGGTTCGGCTGTCGGCCGCGCGAGGCCATGACCTGGTTGAGACGATCCTCCCAATCGGTCTCGCCTTCCACGTCTGCGGCGGCGCCGGCGCCAAGGATGGCCTTGAGTTCCCGTGCCGTCTCGCCGGTCTGGCTGGAATGGGCCTCGTCGACGATGACGGCGTAACGGCGTTTTGCGATCTCGCTCTCCCAGGCCGCCGCTTGCGCTTGTTCCTGCGCGCTTGCCTGCTCCTGCGTCTGGGCGCCGGTCATGTGTAGCAGCCCGCGCAGAACGAAGGGGAACTTCTGCAACGTGGTGATCACGATCTTGGTACCGTCGATCAACGCCGCCGCGAGTTGCTTGCTGTCCTGGTCGATGGCCTTGACCACGCCCTGGGCATGCTCGATCTGGTAGATCGCATCCTGAAGCTGCTTGTCGAGCACGCGCCGATCGGTGATCACCACCACACAGTCGAACACCTTGCGGTCCGCGCTGTCGTGCAGACTCGCGAGGCGGTGCGAGAGCCACGAGATGCTGTTGGTCTTCCCGCTGCCCGCCGAATGCGCAATCAGATAGTGATAGCCCGCCCCTTCGCTGCGTGCCGCGTCGATGACTTTTCGCACGGTGTCGAGCTGGTGATAGCGTGGGAAGATCACCGCCTCCTTCGTGATGCGCCGCTGACCGCTACTCCGCCCGGATGACGGACCGTCGTCGACTTTCTCTTCCTTCTTCTCCACGAACATGAAGTGCCCGAGGATGTCGAGGACGCTGTCGCGGCTCAGCACGTCCTCCCAGAAGTAACCTGTACGGTAGCCCGACGGATGCTGCGGATTGCCGGCGCCGCACTGCACCTCGCCTGGATGGCTGCCGCGATTAAAGGGCAAAAAGTGGGTGTGTGCGCCGCGCAGCCGCGTTGTCATGTGTACCTCGTCCGGGTCGGCGGCGAAGTGCACCAGAGCGCGCGTCTTGAAGGCGAACAGGGGCGCGCGCGGATCGCGGTCCTGCTGGTACTGGCGCACGGCGTGACGCCAGTTCTGGCCGGTGCCGGGATTTTTCAGCTCGCAGCTCCCGACCGGGAGTCCATTGACCGCGAACAGGACATCCACCGTGTCGTGCTTGCCCGGATGGCAAAGCACCTGGCGCGTGATCGTGAGCTGGTTCTGGGCGTAGAGCGCCTGTACCGCGTCGTTCAGGCCATGGGCCGGCTTGAAGTACGCGACCCGGAAGGTCTTGCCGTAGAACTTGAAACCATGCCGCAGCACGTGAAGTGTGCCCTTGAGGTCGAGTTCCTTGACGAGCGCGCCGATCAGTAACGCCTCCAGGCCGGCGGCGTGTAAGTCACGCATGTCCTTCCAGAGTTCCCCTTGAGTCGCCTGAATGAAGGCGCAGACGCGGGCGGGAAACAGAGCGCGCTCGACATCCCACTCGGCGTTCGTGCCAGGCTGCCAGCCGCGGTCGAGGAGCATCAGCTCGACGTAAGACTCGAAGGCTCGCTCGTTGGTTTTCGGCATGGGTCTCAGGCTCCCATCAAATAAGCAGGCGGCGGCGCAAACGCAGACATTTACGCTTTCTCAGTCAGTTGCAAGGCATATCCGAACACTGGCCGCCGTCCGCCAGGCATGGCGTCAAATAGCCGTCAAATAAGCGACTGGCCGCTTTAAACCGCGTCCAGCGCGAAATGCGTAAGTCTCATATGTGTACGGCCTTGGGGATTTCACCCGCCTCGGTGGAGACGCGGTTTAAAATTTATACCCTTTAAAGCTGTAAACCGCGCCAGATCCAGCAATAGTCGAATCTGCCGAGGCCGATCTCATCCAAAAACATCGCATACCGCGCTGGGCGCGGTTTAGCCGCTCGTCGGAGATTGCGGGCTTAGCCGAGCAATCTGAGCGGCGGCCCGATGCCCCGCAATTTAGGCGATCTCCGGCAATTGCCTTAACGTTCGGCGCTCAGCGCGGGCGATGCTCGGTCAAAATCATCTTACGGGTTTCCTGGCCGGTGCCATCGAAGAATTCGATCTCCTCGATACACGAAAACTCATAGGCGGCTCCGAGCCGTAAGCCTTCGAGTGTTGGACCGCTCTCCTGTACCCCACCCGTCACCTTGCCTTCGTCCGTCGCCATCCGCCAGGTACGCCGAGTGACATCCGCTTCTTCCAGAATACCGGTTAAGGTGATCGACTCGGAACCTAGATTGGACACACCCGATAGTAGCTCGACAATGGGCAGCGATTGCGCCTGGCTGATCGACCGGGATCGTGGAGCTGAGAAGCCCGGCTGCGCCCAGCCGTATCGCATGCCGGACCGATGGACCACCAGAAATCGCAACAAGCGCAGGAAAGCGCCGGCAAAATGCCCGCGATGCGTACGCACGCGCTCCAGAACCACTTCCGGCTGATCAATGTCGTCGAACATCGCATCGACCCTCTCCAACGCGCGCGCCAGTTCGTTGTGTCCCAGCAAGTCGCTGGCCCTGGACGCAGTCAAGACGATCCGGAACGAGCCTGACGCGGCCGGAACCACCACGTCCATCAAGTGCGCATCCGTACGGTCGATGCTGCGCCGGGCGGCAGCAGGCAGATCCCGCAGGGCAGCACCATATGCATGCCTTAACAGCGTCTGCACATTGTTCAGCAGGCCCACCAGCGTGGACACCCGGATGCGGTGCTCCGAATTCGCTTCCGGTGGATCGACCGCGATGTTGAGCACCAGGGTGTTTCGGTCGTGCGCCTCGCGCAATGTCAGGTCCTCGATCGGAGGATCGTGCAGCACAAATCCCGCGTCTGGAAGATAGCCTTGGATGTCTGCCTCATGATCGATCGCCGTAAGGTGCAGCGGCTCGCTCAATGCCTCGGTCACGGTGGCGAGGAAATACCTTGATTCGTCCTGCTCCGTGAGCAGTGCAAGCAAATCCAGATGGCCGATGCGGAACTCGCGCAGGCGATCCGGAGCTACACCGCAGACCAGGAACCGATCATGCGCTCCGTCGGGTTCGATCAGGACCCCAACGTAATGCCCCCCGATGGCGTCCCGCGCCTCGATGACCTGAGGCCCATCGTAGAAATACAAGGTTCGTAGATGCCGGATTGTGGTCATGACATTGCAGCCTCACACTGCGCCAGAATGTCGAAGTCCGCCGACGGCCACCAGGTGTGGTGCGAGGGCGTGCCCGTTTGCTGCAGATAGCCCGCACCCGGCAGCAGTCGCACCCGACAGATCCGCTTACCCCTGAGTCTTGGCAACTTCGCTGCGCGCAGCGAGTCCGCCCGTTCGGTATGCACTGAAAGCCCGCGCGCCTGACACTCCGAGACACTGAACACGGCGGTAGGCCGCAATGCGCGCTGTGAGCGAAAGTCTGCCTCTGTTGGCGGATCGGAGGCGACCAGCCGATAAACATCGCGCTGTTCCGCAATCTCGTCTGCCGCTCCAGGTGGGCAGTCTTCGGGCAATGTCTCTCTGAACATCATTTTGCGATATTACGCTTTGCTTGTTTTTGCGCGTACGTCGATCTTGCCGGTGACTGCGGCGGTGATCAGCGCGGTGCGGTATTCCTGCAGGCGGTCGATGGCGGTTTCGATCTTGGCGACCATGTTGTCAATTCTCGTCGTCTCCCGGTCCAGGAAAACGGCTACCGCGTCCTGTTCGCTGGGTGGCGGCTCGATCAACCAGAGATCAGCAGCAGTGGCGATATTAAAGTGCTGCTGAATCGCACCGCCCGACCCACCCGTGAATTGGGCCTGCGCTGGCAATGAGTTCAAGAAGTAGCTAATGAAGGTCGGGTTCCCATCTCTGGGCTTTCGAGCGATGATCAAATCAATGCAATTTGCTCCATCAAAGCGGTCATCGATTACCGCAGTGGTACCGGGCTGCCCCGAGCGAACAGCAACAAGGTCTCCTTTCTTCACCATCGATTTTGAAAGCATCCGGTGAGACTCCGGCGAGATGTAGACAAGGTCACGATCAATCAGTTTATTTGGCTGAACGTTAAGTGACCGCAAGCATGGAACGCCCGACTCTTCATAGTATTTTGATGGTTCTACCACGATTCCGACGGTAATGTGTGTCGCAATAAAGCGAAGCCGCTTCGGCGCCCAATGCTCGGGCAAATCACCGAGCCAGTCGATGCCGGAGGCCTTGAGCTTGGGGTAGGGGTCGAGGCCGACGGCGCGGGCGGCGTCGGGCGGGAGGCCGCGGGTGACCGTGCGCGCGATGAGCGCGGTACGCTTCTCCTTCAGCCGCTCAATCAAGGTCCGCTTCTTCGCCACCAGCGTGTCGAGCATCAAAGTCTCGCGGTCGAGGAAGTCGGCGATGCTCCGCTGCTCGACTGGCGCAATGACCGGGATTTGAACCGCTCCGAGTTTCCCCCGTGTTACGTGGACCATTCCGATGATCCCATGCGCCTCGTCCTCAATAGTTCTCGTCACTGCTTTGAGGCACCAATAGAACCACGCCCTATCGTGCTTCAGCGCGGCAAGCTTGAATATGTGCTGATTCAGGTAGTGGAGACCTTTGCGTCCCCATAGAAAAGGACCGAAGGATGTGCCTCGATTGCCCGACCATCCGAATAGAAGATCGCCTTGATCCACATGGTACTTCGGCGGTACATCACTTTCGCAACAATTGAAATCATCTCCCCCGTTCAGATTCTCGATACGAATAATAGGAATACCGGTTGTAGACCAAGTTTCCGGTTTGAACGCCATCCCATTGATAAAGTCAGCGGAATATTTCAAAGGCTCGGTTCGCCAATGCTCCGGCACCTCCCCAAGCCACTCCACGCCGCTCGGCTTGTACCGCGGATAGGCTTGCCACTTCATGGCTTTCGCGCCCCAACGGGGCGACGTCCCAAAGCCCAGGGTTGTGCCGAAGGCACTACCCTGGGTTGAAACGCATCGCCAGCCCATCCCCAACCCGGAACGGGTTGCATCCCGATCCCGACCTCAATCCCAGACATACCGTTCATCCCATGCCATCTCATGTTTACGTAGCAGGCCTCGAAACTCATCCTCGAAGCTCGCCTTGCGGTGGTGCTGGTCCTGCGTCGCGATGTAACCATGGACGGCATCAAGGCGCGACCGGCTGACAGAGAACACGCCATATCCGGCCTGCCAGGCGAAGTCGTTACAATCATCGGGCGCTCGCTCCTTGATCCAGACGCTCGATACGCGCTTGATCTCTTTGATCCAGTCGGCCTGAGTGATCGTGCGTCCGAAACGAACCAGAAGGTGCACATGATCGTCGATTCCACCGACGATCAGTGGCGGGCAGTCGAGCTGTTTCGAGATGCCGCCGAGGTAGGCGTGCATTTCGGTGCGCACCACAGCCTCCCGCAGGAACGGACGGCGTCCCTTGGTGGAAAATACCGCGTGCACATAGACGGCGGAGAGGGACTGTGGCATGGCGCTTCCCTTGGGACGCAACCCCCTCGGGGTTGCCCTCGACAATGGCTCGGTGTCCCAGGGTTGGCCCTCGTGCCGCGGGCCAACCCTGGGCTTTGGGATATAGCCCCTTCGGGGCATGGGGCAGGCCCTTCCACCCGGTTCTCGGTCACGGCCTAACCTCATTACTGCCGGTAACCTCAGCGAGCAGATCAAGGATCTCGCGTTCCAGCATCTTGATGTCGGCCTCGATGACCTCAAGCGCTCGGGGCGGCTCATAGCGATAGAAGTGCCGGTTGAGCGGGATCTCGTAACCGACCTTGGTCTTTTCCTCGTCGATCCAGGCGTCGGGGACGTGTGGGCGCACCTCGCGTTCGAAGTACTGCGCGATGCCTTCCTTCAGGGGCACGCTTTCGGTGTCGCGCAGGTCTGGGTCAGGCTCGGGGTTGCCATTGCGGTCGAGGCAGGGCTCCGCCGTTTCGTCGCGCTCGCCCAAGGCGCCGAGCACGGCTTTGAGTTCGGGTGCGGTCAACCGGACACCGGCGGCGCGATCGACCT
>Ga0247839_1004920_pt1 | contig 16658 bp, 9 predicted proteins | sample LaCruzMarch2015__6_FD_192405 | JGI IMG/M metagenome (GOLD analysis project Ga0247839, IMG submission 192405) | Freshwater microbial communities from meromictic Lake La Cruz, Castile-La Mancha, Spain - LaCruzMarch2015_16m | ecosystem: Environmental > Aquatic > Freshwater > Lake | place: Spain... | reverse complement strand
AGGCCTGCGGCGATGCAGATGCAGGAATCCGCGATGTTGAAGGCCGGCCAGTGGCCATACCACGGGAGAATCACATCGATAAAATCCACGACGTAGCCGTGGAGGAGCCGGTCGGTCAGGTTGCCAAGGACACCCGCCGCGAGCAGGGCGGCCCCGATGCGCATGGGAGAGCCAACGAAGGCACCGCGCCAGGCAAAAACCGCGATCACGGCCAGCGCCGCCGAAGCGAGGGCGATAAAAAAGACGTTGTTGTTGGGGAGCATTCCGAATGCGGCTCCCGTATTGTGGACCTGCACGAGATTGAGGAAGCCCGGGATGACCGGAATGAATTCGTCCGGGGAAATATTCCGGAGCACAAGCCACTTTGTCGCCTGGTCTGCGACGTAGAGGGGAAGCGTCAGGAAGAGGAGATGACGGAGGGCGGAATTCAATGGCTTTCGGGATTCACCGAGGAATGGTGCTCGATGATTTTCCACGCTCCGTTTTCCTTCAGGTAGACAAAGGTATACCGTGCAGGCACGGAGACCTTTTTGTCCTTTTCGGTGTAGGAAAACGTGTAGAGGCCGGAGTTGATCGCGCAGTTGTCGGAGAACACGCGGATATCCCGGCGGTGGAAATCCACCTGAAGGTTGTCCTTCTCCACAAGGTTCTCGAAGTAGGAGAGGATTCCGGCGGGGCTGTCCAGGCGGGTCTGAAACGTGGCGAAGAGGAACGCCTCGTGGTCGTAAAGCGAGGCGATCTTCGCAGCGTCCCGCGCATCGACCGCCCGCTCCCACTCGCCGGTCGCCGCGGCAACTTCCTCACGGTCTCCCGCCAATGCGGGGGCAGCCAGAAGAAACAAACACAGGGCGATCGGAGGAAGGCACTTCATCCCGGCATCGGCGATTGCCCGCGAAGGCGCGAAGCCGCCAAGGAGAAAAAGGGAGATCAACCGCGGAATTTTTCTACCCGCTTTTCTTTGCAATATTTGCCTCCGTGTTCTCCGTGAACTCCGTGGTTCAAAAGCATTTATCGGGCTCATCGCTGGAATGTGAAATGGCGGCGGGAGGTCTGCAATAAAAAACCTTGGGGAGCCGACGTGAAATCCCGAGGTGCGAGATCAAGAACGCCGCCCCCAAGTGACAACCCGGAAAAAATTGTGATTGTGACGGGACTTTCACAATTGGAAACTTGTCAGCTTTCAGGCCCGGTTGGAAAAAACATCATGGTCGGCAATTCTTGGGTGAGATCGGAGGCTTTGCGCAAGCTGGGCAAGGAGAAAATCCTGGGGCGTTTTGCGGCGGGTTTGCAGCGCTGGAGGGAGGCCCGGAAAAGGAAAATCTCCGATGTCGCGACCGAATTCGGCGTCGCTGCTTCGACGTGGGGCCACTGGGAAACCGGCCACCGTTTCCCCTCCGGAGAAAACCTCGCCCTCATCACCGAATACACCGGCATCCCCCTCCAGCACTTCATCTGCCCGAACAGCGACCGCTGCCCGTTTGCAAAACGCTTGGAATGAGCATCGCACTTCAGGACCCCGGCCAGATGCGCCGATGACCAAGATGGCTTGCAGATTGGCTATTGCAAGGGGCTATACTCCCTGATGCGTGTTTTGCTCACAATGCGCAGTTTTCCTGCAAGGTCGCTCGGATCAACTGCCCGCACCACAGCACGAAGGCAGTCAAGAATGTCGTTGATGGCGGGATCCTTTGGCAGTTTGAGGACAACAATGCCGGCATATTTGTCGGGCGGAAACCGAACAGGATTTGAAAAATCGAAGTCGAGCGTCACAAGGCACCGCCCCTCGCTTCGGCAAACATCGATCAACACATGATCGGTTGCACCGCAAAGGCCCTGGCTCAAGACGGTTTCAACATCGAACCCGTTCGCAATAAGAAACTCGCGGCCGCGCGCGCCAAGGTTCTCGTCGAGTTTCAACTTCATGCAAACGCCTCGATGAAGCGTTCACGGCTCATCTCGGAACCGTATCCGATGCAGGCCAGAATGTCCTCCCGAACAAGCTGGGGGTATTCGGAAAGAACATCCTCAGTGGACATCCCATCGGCAAGCATATCGAGGATCAGGGAAACCCAGATCCGGTGCCCGCGAACACACGGCTTCCCAAAGCAGATTTCCGGGTTGATGGAAATTCTCGACAAAAGCTCTGCCTTCATATGCGAAACGGTATGCGCGATCCCCGATTACTCAAGCCGAAAGCTGAAAACCAGCGCGGACGCGTCTCGTATATTGGGATGAGTCGAATGTTTGGTGCAGGGAGCACAACCAGGCGGCGAGGGAAGCCGCTCGGTAGATCAACCGCAGGTTGACCCGGAGGGTGAGACGCCGGGGACGGCGCGAATCAACTGATACCGGAGCGCCAGCGGAGCAAAACCAGCGCGGGAGCGCCTCGTGAATCGGGATGAGTCGAATGTTTCCTTCCCCCCTCCACGACCTCCTCGGCTCGAACAGCGACCGCTGCCCGTTTGCAAAACGGCCCAAATGAGCGCGTTGCGCTGATCTACTTTATGTAGATTTTTCTTTCTTCCCCGCTCCCCCTCCGGCTGCAAAAGTCCACAGCGCATGAACTGGAGATTTGAATTTGTCGAAGCTGGTATTGGGATGGGATTTTCCCCACGAAATCAGCGTCGTGACTGGAATTCTCTTGAACCAATCAAATGTCTGTTGCTGAAATTCATCTCTCGATTTCTTCGGCACCGGGCTTGGTTGCTAGCAACCTGGATCTTAACATGTGTCCCCGTATCGCTTTCGGCGGGAGTTTCTGGGAATTTCAGATTCTCTGTGGCGGGATCATCTATAGTAATCACTGGCTTCGTGGAGAGTCCTGTGGGCTCGGTGAAAATCCCTTCCTCTATCACTGTCGACGGCTGGCCAGAAACCGTCCGCTCCATCGGCATCGATGCGTTCCGCGGGTGCAATGAGATGACAAGCGTGGAGATCCCCAGCACTGTGACCAGCATCCAGACTTCGGCGTTCGAAAGATGCGGCGCACTCGAGAAGGTAGACATCCGATCACCGACCACGGCCACCACGGCCATTATCGGGACCTCGGCGTTCAAGGATTGCAAAAAACTCAACAGCCTGTCGATTTCATCAAGTGTCACCGACATCAAAACTTCGGCGTTCGAGGGGTGCAGCAAGCTGACGAGCGTGGTGATTCCTGGCAGGGTCAACAGCATCGGAGACTATGCATTCTCTGGTTGCAGCGAAATGACGAGTGTGACAATCCTCACGAGGAGCGATACCAGCGTCAGCATCGGAAAGGGTGCCTTCAAGAATTGCACTGGGCTGACGAGCGTGACGATCCCCAGCAGCGTCACCAGCATCGGAGAAGCGGCGTTTATTGGTTGCAACGGAATGACGAGCGTGACGATCAGCTCCCGCGTGACCAGCATCGGACGATCAGCGTTTTCCGGTTGCAGCAAGCTGATGAGCGTGGAGATTCCCAGCAGCGTCACCATCATCAGGGATGCGGTGTTCTCCGGTTGCAGCGCACTGACGAGCGTGACGATCCCCGATAAGGTTACCTACATTGGTGGCTGTGCGTTCGAAGGGTGCAGTGGGCTGACAAGCGTGGATATTCCCGATAGCACCATCCTTATCGATGCCTACGCATTCAAGGGGTGCAGCAGGCTGACAAGCGTGGCGATCCCAGGCAGCGTCACCGGAATCGGAAACTGGGCGTTCATGGATTGCAGTGGGCTGACAAGCGTGGCGATCCCCAGCAGCGTCACCAACGTCGGGAAGGGGATCTTCGAGGGTTGTAGCGGGTTGAGCGTGACGTTCCTCTCCGATATGACCAGCATCTGGGCCAAGGCCATGTCGGGATGCAGCAGGTTGAGCGTAACCTTCCTCTCGGGCAGCATCTGTGACTCAGCGCTCAAGGGATGCAGCGGGCTGACGAGCCTGTCGATTTCACCAGGAGTGACCGGCATCGGAGCCTCGGCGTTCGAAGGGTGCAACGGACTGACAAGTGTGTCGATTCCGGGCAGCGTCAACATTATTGGGGACCAAGCCTTCGTCGCTTGTAACGAACTGACCTCCCTGACGGTCGATCCCGCGAATCCGAGGTATCGTAGCGACGGAGGCGTGCTCTTCGACAAATCTCAAAACGCTCTGACTCAATACCCCGGCGGATTGGTTGGTGCCTATTCCATCCCTGCAGGCGTGACCAGTATCAGTGGCTTTGCATTCAAGGGGTGCAGCGGACTGACAAGCGTGACGATCCCAGGCAGCGTCACCGACATCGGAAACTCGGCGTTCAGGGATTGCAGCGGGCTGACAAGCGTGGCGATCCCCGAGAAAGTCAACAGCATCGGGGGCGGGGCGTTTGCGGGATGCAGCGCACTCAAGAGCGTGACGATCTCCAGCAGCGTCGCCAGCGTCGGGGCGGGGATCTTCGAGGGTAGCAGCGGGTTGAGCGTAACCTTCCTCTCCGATATGACCAGCATCTGGGCCACGGCCATGTCGGGATGCAGCGGGTTGAGCGTAACCTTCCGCTCGGGCAGCATCTGTGACTCGGCGCTCAAGGGATGCAGCGGGCTGACGAGCCTGTCGATTTTACCAGGAGTGACCGGCATCGGAGCCTCGGCGTTCGAAGGGTGCAACGGACTGACAAGTGTGTCGATTCCGGGCAGCGTCAACATTATTGGGGACCAAGCCTTCGTCGCTTGTAACGGACTGACCTCCCTGACGGTCGATCCCGCGAATCTGAGGTATCGTAGCGACGGAGGCGTGCTCTTCGACAAATCTCAAAACGCTCTGACGCAATACCCCGGCGGATTGGTTGGTGCCTATTCCATCCCTGCAGGCGTGACCAGTATCAGTGGCTTTGCATTCAAGGGGTGCAGCGGGCTGACAAGCGTGGCGATCCCAGGCAGCGTCACCAACATCGGAAACTCGGCGTTCAGGGATTGCAGCGGGCTCAGGAGCGTGGCGATCTCCTCAGGCGCGACCAACATCGGGGTCTCTGCGTTCGAGGGGTGCAGCGGTTTGAATGTGACGTTCCTCTCGGGCAGCATCGGTGACTCGGCGCTCAAAGGTTGCATCGCGCTGACAGGTGTGACGATCTCCTCAGGCGTGACTGATATCGAGGACTCGGCGTTCGAGGGTTGCAGCGGACTGACAAGCGTGGAGATCCCCAGCAGCGTCACCAGTATCGGAACCTCGGCGTTCAAAGGGTGCAGCGGGCTCAGGAGCGTGACCCTCCCCAGCAGTGTCACCAGCGTCGGTGGGGGGGCATTCGAGGGTTGCAGCGGGTTCAGCGTAACGTTTCTCTCCGACGTAACCAACATCTGGGCTTCGGCGTTGTCAGGTTGCAGCGGGGTGAGCGCAACGTTCCTCTCTGGCAGCATCGGGGACTTTGCGCTGTCGGAATGCAACAAACTAACGAGCGTGGTAATTTCCCCGGGAGTGTCCAGCATCGGGGCCTCGGCATTTAACAATTGCACTCTGCTGAAGAGCGTGACGATCCCCGCGAGTGTCACGAACATCGGACCTCAAGTGTTCCGAGGGTGTAGCGGGCTGACTTCCTTGACTGTCGATCCCGCCAATACAAAATACAGCAGCGACAGGGGAGTCCTCTTCGACAAATCTCAGCACGTTCTTATTCAATGCCCTGCAGGATTGCTTGGAGCCTATTCCATCCCTGCAAGCGTTACCTCCATCGGCGGCCATGCGTTCAGAGGGTGCTCCAGGCTGACGAGTGTGGAGATTCCCGGCAGCGTGACCAGCATTGGGGAATGGGCGTTCTGTGACTGCAGTGGATTGACGAGCGTGACGATTCCAAGCAGTGTCACCAGCATCGGCGACTTGGTGTTCGCCGGTTGCAGTGGGCTGACGAGCGTGACGATCCCCGGCAGCCTCATCAGCATCGGAGTATCTGCTTTCCACGATTGCAGGGGGCTGGCGAAGGTGACGATCCCAAGCAGCGTGACCAGCATTGGAAACAATGCATTTTTCTCATGCACCGGACTGAAGGTTGCTGAATTTCTGGGCGGCGCCCCGAGTATGGGCAACAACGTTTTCTATCATCCGGCCAGCGAGTTCGCCGTGAAATTCCATCCCGGCGCAAAGGACTTCACCTCGCCGACATGGAACGGCTACCCCGCTGGAATTATTGACATTTTCCTTGCACTTTCCGGCAACATGAGTTTCGGGAGCGTCCCGTTAAACTCAACCAAGACGTCAACAATGACGATCACCAATTCCGGAGGAAGCACCCTGAACGTGGCGATCAGCTACCCGGCGGGCTTCAGTGGCGCGGGGAGCAGTAGCATCCCGGCTCGGAATTCAAAAAATGTGGACGTTACGTTCGCACCTTATGATGTCAGATCTTTCGACGGCGCGATCATAGTAAGCACCACGGACGGAAACTCAGGCAGTCAAACAATCAGTGTCAACGGCTCGGGAACAGCGGCACCCACGCGCATTATCGGGCTCTCCGGCAACTTGAGTTTTGGCAGTGTCACCGTCAACTCGACGGCTCAGGGCAATCTGACGATCAGCAACACGGGCAACACCGCGCTGAATGTCACCTCGATCAGCTACCCGGCGGGCTATTCAGGTGCTTGGAGCGGAAGCATTCCGGCCGGGGGTTCGCAGAATGTGGTGGTAACCTTTGCACCGACTGCAGTGCAGTCCTACAATGGAACAATCACGGTCGAATCAAATGCCACCTCGGGCAGTTCAACCACTGCCATCAATGGGACGGCAACAGCGGCTCCCTCCCGCATCATCGGGCTTTCGGGCAACCTGAGCTTCGGCAATTTATCGGTGGGCTCGACCAAGACTGCGACACTGACGCTCAACAACACCGGCAACGATGCGCTGAATGTCACCTCGATTGTCTACCCGTCAGGCTACAGCGGTGCATGGATCGGGAGCATCCCGTCTGGTGGTTCGCAGAACGTGACCGTGACCTTCTCGCCGACTGCTGTCCAGAGCTACAACGGCACCATCATCGTCAACTCCAATGCCACCTCGGGGAATGAAACCATCGTCGTCAGCGGTGCGGGAAAGGCGGCTCCTCTCGCCGCCCCATCGACTGCGACAATCAGTTCAAGCACGGACATCCCACTCACGGCAGATGCTGTGAGAATTACCGGCACGCTGAGCCTGACGCTCGGGTTCGAGCCTGCACCGGGAACGAACCTAACGATCATCAAGAACACGGGAACGGAGTTCCTTGACGGAACCTACAGCAACATTCCTCAGGGCGGAACGTTTGCTCTCACCTATAACGGGAAAACCTACAACTTCATCGCCAATTACTACGGCGGCAACGGCCGGAGCCTCGTCCTCCAGTGGCCGTGTGCGGAATTGGCGGCTTGGGGGGACAACAACTCCGGTCAGCTCGGATGCGGAAATATTCCGCCTGGGCCACCGGTCCCGGTAGCCGTGGACATGAGCGGGGTGCTGGCAGGGAAGACATTCCTGGCCGTATCAGGCGGGAGCCAGCATTCCCTTGCGCTGACGTCGGATGGGCAGGTTTTCGCCTGGGGCGACAACAACTCGGGCCAACTCGGCGATAACAGCACCACCAGCAGTTTCGTTCCAGTGGCAGTAAGCGGAGACCTGGCTGGAAAGACCGTGGTGGCGATTGAGGCGGGTGGTATGCACTCCCTTGCTTTGACTGCCGAGGGACAGGTCTTCGCTTGGGGCGACAACGGGGCTGGCCAACTGGGCAACAACAGCACCACCAGCAGTCCGGTTCCGGTGGCGGTAAGCGGAGTAATGGCAGGCAAGACAGTGGTGGCCATCGCCGCAGGAATGTCGCACTGCTTGGCTCTCACATCGGATGGACAAGTTTTTGCCTGGGGCATGAACTACTCCGGTCAACTGGGCAACAACAGCACAGCAAGCAGTCCGGTTCCCGTTGCAGTGGACATGAGCGGGGTTCTGGCTGGAAAAACGGTAGTGGCCATCGCATCCGGGGACATGCATTCGATCGCAATGACCTCCGATGGACAGGTCTTTGCTTGGGGTCATAACGGCAATGGACAACTGGGCGATGGAGGGTGGATGGACAGTCCGGCTCCCGTGGCTGTGAGCATGACTGGGGTATTGACAGGGAAGACAGCGGTGGCCATTGCGGCGGGTGGTGTGCACTCCCTTGCTTTGACTGCCGAGGGACAGGTCTTCGCTTGGGGAGCCAATTGGCAAGGTCAACTGGGCAATGGCACGACAACCAACAGCGCGGTTCCCTTGGCGGTGAGCGGAGATCTGGCTGGAAAGACAGTCGCGGCCATCGAAGCCGGTGCCTTCTATTCCCTCGCGCTGACCTCCGACGGGCAGATTTTCGGTTGGGGGGACAACATGGCCCGCCAACTCGGGAACGTAAACATGATGAACAGCCCGGTTCCCGTGGCGATGCCTTTCGATGCAGTCCTCCAAGGCAGGACAGTGACAGGGTTGACTGCTGGAAATTGGCATAGCATGGCGATGCTCGGGGCAATCGCGCCCACAGTCACCAGCCAGCCGGCTAACCGCACAAGCTACGTGGGGTTGAACGCCAGCTTCACGGCTTCGGCGAGCGGAACACCCGCAGCCAGCGTCCAATGGCAGGTGAGCACCAATGGTGTTGGCGGGCCATTCGTGGACATCAACGGTAATCCCACGGCCACCACGCGCACACTGCGACTGAGCGGCATCACTCTCGCCCAAAACGGTTCGGCTTACCGCGCGGTCTTCACCAATCTCTCCGGTCTCGTCACATCCTCGCCCGCGCTGCTGACCGTGCAGGAAGCACCCAACATCTCCACGACCATTGATTCGATCACCGACATTCCCTTTTCAGGGGACAGCATCAGCGTTGCCGGCACGCTGAGCCTGACGCTCGGGTTCGAGCCTGCACCGGGAACGAATCTGACGATCATCAAGAACACGGGAACGGCATTCCTTGACGGAACCTACAGCAACCTGCCGCAGGGGGGAACGGTCGCACTCACCTTCAACGGCAAAACTTACAACTTCATCGCCAATTACTACGGCGGCAACGGCCGGAGCCTCGTGCTCCAGTGGCCGTGCGCGGAACTGGCTGCCTGGGGCGACAACTCCGTCGGCCAACTCGGCAGCAATGGCACCTTCAACACCCCGATTCCCGTGCCTGTGGACATGAGCGGGGTGCTGAGCGGGAAGACGGTCGTGGCTACCGCTGCAGGAAATGGCCCCATGCCCCTTTCGCTTGCCCTGACATCAGAAGGAAATCTGTTTGCCTGGGGCTATAATTCCGACGGCCAGCTTGGCAACAATAGCACCACCAGCAGTTCGGTTCCCGTGGCTGTGGACATGAGCGGGGTGCTGGCAGGAAAGACGGTCGTGGCCATCGCGGTGAATATGGGGCACTCCCTTGCGCTGACCTCTGATGGTCAGGTCTTCGCATGGGGCAATAACTCCGGCGGTCAACTCGGCAACAACAGCACTGCCAGCAGTTCTGTTGCTGTGCCGGTGGACATGAGTGGAGCCCTGGCTGGAAAGACGGTCGTGGCCATCGCTGCGGGGGACATGCATTCGATGGCGCTGACTTCCGATGGGAACGTCTTCGCCTGGGGCTCCAACTGGTCCGGCCAACTCGGCAACAACAGCACCACCAGCAGCCCGGTTCCGGTGCCTGTGGACATGAACGGTGCCCTGGCCGGAAAGACGGTTGTGGCCATTGCAGGAATGTCCCACTCATTGGCTCTCACATCCGATGGCCAAGTCTTCGCATGGGGCAACAACTTCTCGGGGCAGCTCGGCAACAACAGCACCGCAAACAGCCCGGTTCCCGCGCCGGTGGACATGAGCGGAGCCTTGGCAGGTCAGACAGTCGTGGCCGTCGCCGCAGGAATGGGCCACTCCCTCGCTCTGACCACCGATGGGAAGGTCTTTAGTTGGGGAAACAACTACTCGGGCCAACTCGGCAACAACAGCACCACCAGCAGCCCGGTTCCGGTGCCTGTAGACACGAGCGGGCCGCTGGCAGGAAAGCCGGTTGCAACCATCGCGGCGGGTGACATGCATTCGATGGCGCTGACCTCCGACGGGCAAGTTTTCGCATGGGGATACAACTCGTTCGGCCAATTGGGCAATAACAGCACCCAAGACAGCCCGGTTCCCGTGGCGGCGGGTTCGCACGGAGTGCTATCAAGTCGTGTTGCCACAGGATTGACAGCAGGAGGCATGCATTCCATCGCCATGCTCGGGGAGTTCGCTCCGACAGGAAGTGCGCCGATAGTCATTGCCCAGCCGACCAACACCACAATTGCTGCGGGCTCAAATGCCACTTTCACGGCGTCTGCGAGCGGAGGCCCAATTCCCACAGTTCAATGGCAGGTGAGCATCACCGGGGTCGGCGGGACGTTTGTGGATATCACCGGCAATCCCACGGCCACCACCGGAACACTGGCATTACCGAACGTGACCTTGGCGCAAAACGGTTCTGCCTATCGCGCGGTGTTCACGAATGGGGCGGGTGTCGTCACGACAAACCCGGCCATCCTGACGGTAACGCCAGATCCCACGATTTCAGGCAATTTTAAAATCACCGAATCTACAGACGCGGTTGAGATTACGGGTTACGTGACAAAGCCCACCGGAGCGTTGGAACTTCCTGCAAAGATCAATGCGAAGCCGGTCACAATAATCGGAGACGGGGCATTCTTCGATTGCGATGGTTTGACCGGTCTGACACTTCCGGTGGACCTGATCCACATTAGACAGGGGGCGTTCCAGGGATGTATCGGGCTGACGAATGTGATGATCCCACCCGGCGTGACAAGCATCGGCGCACTCGCGTTTGAAAACTGCAACGGGCTCACGAGTGTGACGATCCCTGGCAGCGTGACGGGCATCGGGGACGGGGCATTCGCGATGTGCTGGCAGCTTGCGAGCGCGGAATTTCTGGGAGATGCCCCGACAACCATGGGCGGCTATGTCTTTGATGGGGCAGACCCGAATTTCACCGTGGGCTTCCACAATGGAGCGACGGGATTCACGACCCCGCGTTGGATGGACTACGCGTCGAGAAATCTGGACGTTCTTCCTTTGTCGATCAGCACCACAACATTGCCTGTGGGAAGTGTCGGGGCCGCCTATTCGCAAACCTTGCAGGCAACGGGGGGAGTTGCACCCTACACATGGTCGCGGTCCGCCGGTTCGCTTCCCGCCGGGCTCACACTCGGCTCGAACGGCTCGATCAGCGGAAACCCCACTTCCGCGACAACGGCGGGCTTCACCGTGCAGGTGACCGATGCAAACAACTTCTCCACAACAGCGGACTTTTCCCTCACGATCACCTCGCCGTTCGCGACCTGGCAAGGAACGAAATTCACCTCGGCTGATGTGGCTGCTGGAAGAACCGGCCCGGCTGCCGACTTCGACGGCGACGGTCAGCAGAACCTGCTCGAATACGCGTTCGGGACAAACCCAAAATCGGCGAACACGGCGGGGATCGCCTCCAACGTAAGCAACAACAAGCTGTGGATTTCCTTTCCCTGCGACGCGGCTTGCACGGACATCACCTATACCGTGCAGGCTTCGTCCACGCTGGCGGCCGACTCATGGACCGACATTGCGAAGAGCGTTGGCGGGGCGACCACGCTTCCCGAGGGAACGAGCAGCACGGTCTCCGATTCCGGCATCGGGCTGCGCACGGTAACGGTGACCGAAAAAGATGCGTTCACCGGCGGCAGGAGATTCCTGCGGGTGAAGGTGACATCTCCGTGAGTGCGAGCGTAAAAGCGGAAATTGGGGCAACGCATAAGCCGGATCGGGGGGAGTCTCACGCAGAACATGTGCTGGCGGGAACCTGCCGGGTAGCCTGCTGCAAGACAGCCCGAACCGAGAAGCACGGGAGCAGGCGAGGCAATCGCAGAACCCGCAGAGAAAAATGGTTCTCGGGTCGAAATGCCAACCTTCAGCCGATGGCTTCCTCGCAGCGGGCGCAGAGGTCCGGATGCGCGGAGCTTTTGCCAACTTCCGCCCGGTGCCGCCAGCAGCGCTCGCAGCGCAGCGACGAGGTTTTGCCCACCTCGACCGCAGGCTCGTCTCCGGAGACCACTTCGAGATCGCTGAGGATGAAGAGTTCCTCAAGCTCGGAGGACAGGGATGCCAAGAGCGGGAACTCGGCGGCTGGCGCGGTGAGCCGCACGCGGGCTTCGAGCGCGCTGCCGATCTCTCCGGCTTTCTGGACCTTCTCGACCGCCTGGGAGATTCTCCCGCGGATCGCAAGCAGGCGGTCCATGTCGCGGACCGCATCGGGGCTTGTCCATGCGGCCTCTGGTTCCGGGAAAAGCCGGATGTGGACGGAGGACTCTTTGTTGAAATACCCCCACGCCTCCTCGGCGGTGAAGGCCAGGATCGGAGCCAGCAGGCGGGCCAGGGCATCGAACACCTTGTGCATGGCGAACTGCGTCGCACGCCGCCTCGCCGAATCCCCCGTGTCGCAGTAGAGGCGGTCCTTCGTGATATCCACGTAGAGGCTGCTGAGATCGACCGCACAGAATTGGTTGATCGTGTGATACACGCGGTGGAATTCGAGCGCGTCATACGCCTCGCGGCATGTCGAGACGACTTCCTGCAATCGTGCCAGGATCCAGCGGTCAACAAAGGTGAGGTCTGCCGGGGCCGGCGGATTCGCCGCATCGTAGTCGTGCAGGTTCGCGAGCAGGATGCGCAGGGTGTTCCGGATCCGGCGGTAGGCGTCGGAGAGGCGCGTGAAAATTTCCTCGGAGAACGGAACGTCGTCGGTGAAGTTCACGCTGCTCACCCAGAGACGGAGGAGGTCGGCCCCGTATTTTCCGACATAATGCTCAGCCTCTGTCGGCTTCTGGTATCCCCCCTGCGCGGACTTCGAGATCTTTTTCCTCGTGTCGGTGTCCACCACGAACCCATGCGTGAGGACCGCCCGGTAGGGAGCCGTCCCGTTGAGCGCGACAGAGGTCATCAGCGAGCTCTGAAACCAGCCGCGGTGCTGGTCGGTGGCTTCCAGATACAAATCCGCCGGGAATGCCAGCTCGGGACGCCGGCGCAGAACCGCCTCGTGGCTCAGGCCGGAGTCAATCCAGACGTCGAGCGTGTCGTAACGGCGCGAGACGCCGGCGGGCAGTCCGACAAGGGAGGCCCACTCCGCATCGTCGAGCGTGAACCAGGAATTCGTGCCGCGCTCGGCGAAGATGTCCGCTACCTTGCGGATGACCTCCGGATCCAGGATCGGCTCGCCGTTCCCGTCGTAGAAAACCGGGAGAGGAACCCCCCAGGTGCGCTGGCGGGAGATGCACCAGTCCGGGCGGGATTCCACGGTGCCACGAATCCGGTTGCGGCCCCAGTGCGGGATCCAGCGGGTGGAATCCACCTCGCTAAGGGCGCTCTCGCGGAGCCCATCGATGCGGATGAAAAACTGTTCGACCGAACGGAAAAGAATCGGGGTCTTGGACCGCCAGCAGTGGGGGTAATCGTGTGAATAGTCCGACTGCCCGAGTAGCGCACCTCCTTCTTTGAGGATGCGGATCACCTCGGTGTTGCCGTTGTCGAGAACATGCAGACCGATCAAGGATGGCACACTGCACTCTTCGGTGAACTTGCCATGGTCATCAACCGGAGAGAGCGTCTCCAGTCCGTTGGCCTGTCCCGCAAGGTAGTCATCCGCACCATGGCCGGGCGCGATGTGAACCTGGCCGGTTCCTTTTTCCATCGTGACAAAATCGGCGCTGATGACCGGGACCGTGCGGTCGAGAAACGGATGCCGGGCCGTCATGCCGACGAGTTCGGCACCGCTGAACTCGCGCTTGGCGAGAGTTTCCTCGGGTCCACAAAAAACCGTGGACTTCGTCTCCTCAAGAAACGCCTCCCGCAGCGCGTTGGCCACAACGACCGTCCGGCTTGTCCCATCGGGCAGCTCCACGCTCAACACGCCGTAGCGCTCGGTCGGATGCACCGCGATCGCCAGGTTCGCCGGAAGCGTCCACGGGGTCGTTGTCCAGATGACAAATGAGGCTTTGATCTCCGCAAGCGGGCCGGTGGCAGCCTGAAACCCGACATGGATCGCGGGATCGACGCGCTCCTGGTATTCCACCTCGGCCTCGGCGAGCGCCGTCTGTGCGCCGGTGCTCCACTGCACGGGCTTCAGCTTCCGGTAAACCAGCCCGGCCTCCACGAATCTCGCAAACGACCGGATGATGTCCGCCTCATACCCCGGATCGAGGGTCAGGTAGGGATTTCCCCAGTCGCCCAGCACTCCGAGCCGGCGGAACTGCCGGCGCTGGATGTCGATGAACTTCCGCGCGTATTCCTCCGACCTCCGGCGCACCTCAGCGGCGGAAAGGCCTGCAGAGGATTTCACCACCCGGAATTCGATCGGCAGCCCGTGGCAGTCCCACCCCGGAACATATGGCGCGCGGAACCCCGCCATCGTCCGCGACTTCACCACAAAATCCTTCAGCACCTTGTTGAGAGCGGTCCCCATGTGCACGTCGCCGTTCGCAAAAGGCGGGCCGTCGTGCAGGACATAAAGCGGAGCATCCTTCCGCGCCTCCTGGATTTTCTCGTAGAGCCCCTCCCACCGCTCCAGCATCTCCGGCTCGCGCTGCGCCAGCCCGGCTTTCATCGGAAATTCCGTCTTCGGCAACCTGATCGTCTGTTTGTATCCGCTCATGGAAAACCTCCACAACTATCAGCCAGGGACTCGGCGGTCAAACAGTCACCCCTTCAAAAGCTTCGGGCGGAAAACAACTGCCCCTCCGGTCAATTTCGAAACCGGTTGCCTCAGGCCTTGGCGGTTTTGAGTCCGACCATCAGCATGGCCGAGCCGCTGAAGATGGATTGGATGCCATAAAGAAGGCCGACGAGCCAGGCCGCATCGAATGGCCATCGTGCGTAGATCATGCCGCCGAGGACCAGGGCGACCACGCCGTTAAGGAGCAGCCAGATCCAGGCCGGGTTGTCCCGCATGCGGAAAGAAGTAAAAATACAGACGATTCCCTCGGTGAGGAAAACCGCGGCGAGGATGAGCGTGAGCGCCGCCATTCCAGCCACCGTGTAGAAGAACAGCATCGACCCGGCAGCGATCCGGATGATCGCGGAAAGAGCAGACAAAAACCGGTGGGACCTGTGCTTTCCAAAAACCGCCTGAAAAATGGAGATCACACCGCTCACCAGGCAGAAGGCCCCGATCAGTTGGGTCAGGATAAAGGAAAAGATCTGCGGAGCCGCAATCGCAAACATGCCCACCAGAATCGAAAGCGCCCCGCCGAAGATGAACCAGCCCCGGCCCGGAGCTGCCATCGCAGAAGTTGCAGAGACCATGGGATCAATCCTCGAGGGTGAATCCGACCTTGATCGTCACCTGCCAGTGGGCGATCCGGCCGTCCTCAATCTGGCCGCGCGTTTCCAGAACCTCAAACCACCGGAGGTTGCGCAGCGACTGGGAGGCTTTGGCAACCGCGTTTTGAACCGCTTCTTCAATACTGTTCGGGGAGGAGCCGACCAGTTCGATTTTTTTGTAGATGTGGCTACTCATGCCTCCAAGGCTACCAGATGCACAGCCGGCATGGAAGGGAAATCGCAGGTAAAACGGCAACAGGTGTCCTCTCCGGAGCCCGGTGAGGATGTCTGGCGGGGAGGCATCAATTTTGATTCTTTTTCGGTTGCCAGCCTGTCCGCCTGTGGTAGTTGTAGCCATCTCTCCCGGCTATCCGGCGGGGCGTTCCGGTTTTTGACGGATGTCAACCAAGCGCCGCACCGGAGAGGCGGCTCTAGAACTCCAGATGTTGTCATTTTCCACAGTTTCTCTATTGGCCGCAGGTTTGACACTGCACGCCCCGCGCCTCTTCGACGAAGAGTCGGGGATGAGCTTCACCTGGTTTCTGACAAATTCGATTTTCGTCAGCATCTTCATTTCGATTTTTGTGATCTGGCTCTGCCGGAGCGCGACGCGGAAGATGTCGATTGTGCCCTCCCCGCTGCAGAACGCGTTTGAGCTCGTGGTCGAGGGCCTCTACGACATGCTGGAGGAAATTGTCGGCCGGCACATGATCGCCCGCACGTTTTCATTCCTGGCGACGCTTTTCATTTTCATCCTGGCCTCGAACTGGTTCGGGCTGCTGCCCGGAGTGGGATCGGTCGGGTGGTCGCATGAGAAGCCGGGACCGTTCCTGAGCGTCCCGCATGTGGAAATCCCGCTCCTGCGCCCCACGACGGCGGATCTGAACATGACTCTCGCGATGGCGCTCGTCTTCATGGTCCTATGGCTCTACTGGTCGCTCAGCGAGGTCGGACTCAAAAATTTCCTGCTTCATCTCTTCGGGGTGAAGGGCGGGCTCAAGGGATTCATGGCGTTCGCCCTGGCCCCGATCTTCTTTTTTGTGGGGCTTATCGAGGTCGTCTCGATCCTCTTCCGTCCGGTCTCGCTCTCACTCCGGTTGTTCGGCAACGTCTTTGCGGGCGAGAACCTTCTCAGCTCGATGATCACCCTCGGCAGCGAGCTCGGACTTCCGACATGGGTCGCTGCCATCGCCTCGATCACGATCCCGATTCCCTTTTATTTTCTCGAGATCCTTGTGGGGGTCCTCCAGGCGCTGGTTTTCATGCTTCTCTGCGCGGTATACATCCAGCTTGCCACGAGCCACGACGAGGAGGAAGAGCACTGACAAATTTTCCGCCGGGACCGTGGCTGGACTGCGGGC
>Ga0247839_1004913_pt1 | contig 16673 bp, 15 predicted proteins | sample LaCruzMarch2015__6_FD_192405 | JGI IMG/M metagenome (GOLD analysis project Ga0247839, IMG submission 192405) | Freshwater microbial communities from meromictic Lake La Cruz, Castile-La Mancha, Spain - LaCruzMarch2015_16m | ecosystem: Environmental > Aquatic > Freshwater > Lake | place: Spain... | reverse complement strand
GACCGAAGAGCGACCGATGAGCGACCGATGAGCGACCGATTATTTACTCCGTGCAACACCCCGCCAAAATCACCTTACGCCAACCTTACGCCAATGATGGCTGTGCTCGGGTGCTTTTATAGGTTTGGTTCTAGAACGTGCTTCATACTTTTTTTTTACTAAAAAAAACACCATGCACGCGATCCCCACCCACGATGGCCGCACGCTACAGATTTAGCCCGAACTCAATGGAACCATCGCGAGCGTCGAAACGGAAAGAAAACAGGGGTCCACCACTGCGCTGTCGAAAGGCCACCTTCACAACATTTTCGAGCAATACTACTTCACCACCGTCGTCGTCATCATATACGTCATCGTCCTCAAACACCTCACATGGTGCATCATTGGGAAACAGCAGGTCTGCAAGTTCAGCTACAAAGTCTTGCCTGTTGGCTGGAAATGTGGGCAAAAGGCAAAGCCACACTGCCCGCTCAAATACGCTGTCATATCTACGATACTCAAGCTTGTTCTCATCCAGGACACGCTTCAAGAACGCTGCCCAGGCATCTGCTGGGAATGGTGCAGCAGGGAGCTCTTCCTCAAAGATATCCCTGTATTCGCGACCGAGGTGGTCCATGTCGACTCCGAGATTACGCCGCGAGCAGAATGCAGCGAGCGCCTCGACAGTCCTTCCCTCACCAGCATGATCAGCCCTGGTACCAATCCAAAGTGCATCATACGGAAGATAGTTAAACACACCAAATGTGCGTCCTCCGCTGTATGTGAACCACACCTTATCACTACGTCGCACTTCCGTGTTGGTGATTGCATACCGAGGGAAAATTATATTCATAAGCTCCAATGCAAATGCCTGGAATACTGCTGTATTGTGGAATGTCGTCTTTACGCACAGGTAAATAGATCGGTGAAGGCTTAGTGCGCTGGATGTATCCCGAGGAAGTTTCTGCTCGTCAAACACTCTGCGCAACAAAACAGCCCAACAGAACGCTGCATTTTGTGTGTTTGGTGATTTTTCCCTAAAAAGCTTCCAGTACAGGTGCGCGTACTCGCTGTTCACGAGCTCAAGATTCCATTTATTGTAGAAATCTACCAACGGTTGACAGTTCTTCGCTGCGCGCGCGAACCCGCTGACGCTGGTCACAACCTGCATTGCCTTCCGTCGCGTCTCCTTCCTTCCCTGTTTTTCTTCTTTTTCACATGCCGCAGCCAGACGTTCCATCATCCGAAGCATGACGGCTGTGCTCGGGTGCTTTTATAGGTTTGGTTCCCTAACCTTTTACTTTTTTTTACTAATCATTCTGGGCTTGTGAATTAAAAAGGGATGTCTGGCTCCAGAGAGGCTGATAGACGCGGCGCTGCTGTGACGCCCTGCGCGAGTTTGCCAGCTCGCATGTATAGGTTTGGTTCTAGAACGTGCTTCATAATTTTTGCTTCATAAAAAACCCCTGAAACCACCTTACGCCAACCTTACGCCAACCTTACGCCAACCTTATGCCAACCTTACGCCAACCTTACGCCAACCTTACGGTATGCATTCGGTATGCATTCGGTATGCATTCTGGGACTCACTTGTTTCTGCGCTGGAGAGGAATCGCCAGCGCGATTCCCAACCATATGCCAACCATATGCCAACCATATGCCAACCATATGCGATAAGAAATGAATACAAAATCATCCGCCGCGGGCGCTTCGCGTGCCAAGCGACAGGGTGAGCTTCCCGCGCTTCGCGCGCTAGAAGCAAGACACGACACGGAAAAAAAGGGACCAACCACTCGACGAGCGACCGATGACCGACCGATTTACTCCGTGCAACACCCCGCCATCGCCGCCACCTCCGCCGCCGAGGGGCGTTCCGCGGGGTCCGCGCGCGTCATCGCCGCCGTCAGCGGGAGGGGCGCGCCGAGCTTGCAAAACACGACCCCCAGCGCGAACACGTCGCACGGGAAGTCGACCACCCCCCGCCGCATCTCGGGGGCCTGGTACTCGGCGGTGTTGCGAACGCGCGTGCCCGGCTGGATCTCCGCGCGGAGGTACGCGGAGCCGAAGTCGCACAGCACCGCCGTCCTCCGGTCGTCGGCCACCAGCACGTTCTTCGTCTTGATGTCCAGGTGCAGGACGTCGCGGGCGTGGACGTGCCGGAGCGCCAGCGCCAGCTGGGCCTCGATCTCGCGCGGGTGGGGAAACACCCCTCCCGACCCCACGAACGCCCCGAGGTCCATCGCGTACAGCGGCATCACGAGCGCGGTCATCGTCGCCACCATGTCGTCGACGCGGTCCAGGAGCGGGAGCACGTTCGGGTGGCGGTCGAGGAGCAGCAGGATCCCGGCCTCGTGGAGCGCGGCGGCCCGGTCCTTCATGAGCTTGGCCGCCACCACCGCGCCCGTGTCCAGGTCCGTCGCGCGCACCACCACCGAGGTGTAGCCGCGGCTGAGGAAGTCGGTGTGGGCGGGCGAGGAGTAGCGGGGTTGTCTTCTTGTCATTCTTCGGAATTGTGGGGTTTGGTTTTTTTGGCGGGGATGAAAAAAAAACCACTCATTATAATTTTTTCCATGGCGCGACCACCCCTCCCCTTACGCGCCGTCGCGGCCGCGCATGGTGGAGATGCTGCCGATGCTGTGCCGCTCGCAGCGCCACGACGGCTACACGTCGCACGAGGACATGGACTCGTCGTGCGTGGTGTGGGTGTTTCACGCCGACGGCCGGGAGGCGCTGTTCCTGCGGGCGTCGCTGCTGTGGGCGTTCCCGTGCAAGGACGGCCGGACCTTCGGGGCGCTCATGATGGCCGACAAGCCCTACGTCGAGTGCTGCCGCATGATCTCCAGGGACCTGCTGCGCGCGCTGCGGATGCGCCGGCCGGACTGCATCGTCGTCACCGCCGACGGCGCCCTCGCGCCCCCGCTCGCCTGCGAGCACCACATGGACGCGCTCCTCGCCCAGGCCCACGAGGCCCCCTCCGTGGAGCGCGTGCTGGCGCTGGCGGGGGAGAACCTCGTCGGCTGCAAGCTCGCCGCTTTGGTCAGGGCCCTGCGGGTGGCGGCGGCGGATTGAGGATGGCGCTGATCTCGCGGATGTATGTTTTGTAGAAGCGCTCCAGCGCGTCGAGTCGGGTGTGGAGCGCCTGGATCGCGGCGGTGGTGGTGTCATCAGCGCTGGGCTCGTCGGTGGTCATCTCCAGGGATGGTCGCTGCGTTATATAATGCGTTGGTTGCTGACCCGCTGTGTCTTGCTTCTGGCGCGCGAAGCGACGGAATCTAAAAGTATGGGCGTAGGTGATTTACTGGTATTTAAGTGGGTTGTCTTCGTTGGTATGGCGCCATATGAACTTTTATTCGCGGATACAAGTGGCCACTGTTTTAAAATTGACGTTGGTGGAGCTATTGAACCGATTACAGCGGCCAGATACTACAGGGAAATCGATGTGTTCCATGTGCAGATAGAATACGTATCGCGTTTCTTATGCATACTGTCTCCCCACAATCATCTTGGCTATTCGGAAAAGGGTTACACTCAGAGGGAAAGTATTGCTGAGCCACGGGACGAGGCGGCATGCAGATCTCTGTTAGCCCGACTGCAAAGCGAGGAGTGTGTGCTGGACCTGGAAAATAAGCGAGCATCAACGGGAATTGTTATCGTTTACGCACGCCTTCCTCCTACTAAAATTGATGCAGCGAATCCCGTGTTGGACGTCCTCTCGCGGCTGTGCCGTCTGATTTAATAAAAACCGCTCCATCGCCGGCGCAACCCTCCTTGTGTCTTGCTTCTAGCGCGCGAAGCGCGGGAATCTATTCCTGTCGCTTGGGACGCGAAGCGCCCGCGGCGGATGATTTTGTATTCATTTCTTATCAAGCATCGCTCGCACTTCCTCCACCCCGCACGCGCCCCCCGCGCGAAATAAGAAATAAATACAAAATCATCCGCCGCGGGCGGGCGCTTCGCGTGCCAAGCGACAGGGATAGACTCCCGCATGCTTCGCGCGCTTGAAGCAAGACACTGATAGCAGAAGAACCCGTGTACCACAAGGCGTTCTTCTCAATCTATAAGGTCAACCAGTCTGGCCAAAACTGTGTGCAACTCTGATCGAAGATTGCGAGAGGTCTTGTATTGTTGCACTGGATCCCCTGAAACAGGATAGTATTGGTTTAAAAAATTTACCACGTCTGATTTATTCCATAATTTTATTTCTGTTGTCCAACTATCTTGATATGTACTCCAGTTAATTTGTGCAGTTGCTGGATTAAAATATGGGAAGTTGTCTGAACCATGCGTAGGATAGCAAATAAAGCTCTCTCCTGCTGCACGGTATTGGCCGTTATAAACTGGCAATTTAGTTTCTGGTGGTGGGGTGAGATATCCATATAACTGATCACTTGTGTTGGTCATTGCTCCAAACAACACTCCAAAGTGTGTTTGCATTGCATTCACCACATCTTCTTTTGTTGCACTTATTCTTATCAGTCGATGCATTTCGTCACGACCGACGCTGGGAGGTCCATAGTCTTCAAAAGGCATACACACCAATGAGGATATACTTATATACCAATTTCAATGTGAATCACCTCGTTTTTACTCAACAATTCCATGGCATGGACGGTGCTGTTTTCGCAGGCTATACTGTAGGAGAATCCCCCCCCTACACGTGAAAGAACGACACCGCGGTGGCGGTGACGGCGGCCACGACCCATGTCTCGTGGTTCCCGACGTCGCTGCACTGGAACAGGGCGCTCGCGCAGCGCTCCTCGGTGAAGTCCGTCGTCCGGTGGATGATGGCGTGGTGGACGACGAGCAGGATGGCGATGTAGAAGGAGGCGAGCGGAAAGAGGTCGGTGGTCCCGAGGAAGCACACGAAGATGGCGGCGAGGATGGCGATGAGGGTGATGGCGGCGATGGCGTACGCGTCGTGCGGGCGGTCCTGCTTGCAGCCGAGGAACAGCACGACTATCGACACGCACACCGCGAGGACGAGGAGGTGCATGACCATAGAGGGGTGGTGATCGGGGTTGTAATATACGCGGGCGAACGCATTTTTTACTATGCGCTCAGAACCCCACGCGCGTGGCGCCGACCACCTCGCTGTGGATGGAGACGCGCATGCCGCGGTGCGAGGGCAGGCCCGCGTCCGAGAGGTGGCGGTTGAGGTTGGCCTGCAGGCCGACGGTGCCGCTGGTCGCCGTGTTGATGGAGGTGTGCACCTCGATGGCGTTGTGGCCGACGACGTTCATGAGCCGCCTGCCCGCGCCCGGCGCCGCGATGACCACCTGGATGGTCCGCACGTGGACGTTGCTGGGGTCGACGCCCGCGGCCAGGGCGATGGCGCTGACGTAGAGCTCCTGGATGCCGGGCGTCCAGGAGGCGAGGTTGATGGGGAGCACCACGTAGCAGTGGACGACCTTGACGATCCGGCACCGGTACCCGGCGTTGCACGCGCACGACTGGAGGTCCTTGGAGCCCGCGGGCGAGTTGGTGTGGTCGGGGCAGTGGATCTGCGCGGTCGCGTTCGGGCAGAAGTGCCCGGCGGCGCACAGCGGGCAGTCTCCGCGGGCGGCGAGCCCGGTCGCGAGGGAGTACGACCCGTCGGCGCACGCGAAGATGTTGGCCCCGCCCTCGCAGTAGAACCCGGGGGGGCACGCCAGGCACTGCGCCTGCTCGCGGCTGCCGGTCGCCAGGGAGTAGGTGCCTGTGGGGGGTGGGTTAATCGATGTACCGAATGCATACCGAATGGTTTCGAAAGGTTGCAAACATGCATTCTTTCCATGGAAAGGACGTGGTTTTGGAAAGAAATGCAACGTTTCGAAGTTCGACCTAACATTGAAAGGTTCCGTTTTCGCAACGTTTCAAGGTTGCATTCTTTCCATGGAAAGGACGTGGTTTTGCAACGTTTGGGAAAACAAGAAAATGCAATGGTTCGTGAAGCGACAAATAAAAAAACCAAAAAAACAATGATGCACAAACCTGCGGCGCACTCGGTCTTGTTCGACCCCCCGGGGCACAGGCTCCCCGCCGGACACACGCTGCAGTCGGACTCCAGCTGCAGGCCCGATCCCCTGCTGTACTTCCCCGGGCCGCAGTTCGCGGAGTCGCGGAAGGTGTGGGTGATGTTGCTGACGCCGAGGTGCTCGGCGGCCAGGACGAGGTTGGCGCCGTCCACGATGATGCCGGTGATCTCGGAGTCGCTGGAGATGCGGGTGGTGCGGCCGTCCAGCAGCGAGTACGCCATGGAGCGGGAGGGCGTGGCCCCGGCCCCCCTCTCCGAGACGATGATGAACCGGCTGTCGGGCGTGAACTTGCACACGGTGAAGCCGGCGCCGGTGCTGGCGAGGAGGAGGGTGGCCGCGCCGGTGGCCTTGGTGACGGTCTTGAGGCCGAAGGTGCCGGTGACGAAGAGCACCGTCGGGTACGCATCGCTCAGGCAGATGGAGTGGGCGTTGGCCATGGGGATGGTGGCGTCGGAGGGCCTGCTGTCGCCGATCGGGTAGCGGATGAGCCCGGGCGCGTGCGCGATCCACACGCCATCGGGCGCCTCGACGACGCAGGTGGGCAGCGTGACGGTGTAGGCCTGGTCCCAGCCCAGCTGCTGCATGTTGACCCGGTAGACGTAGTCGCCGCGCACGAGGTAGACGGAGCTGCCGTCGGCGGAGGCCGCCATCGAGCGGTAGACGCCCTGGTAGGAGCCGCTCTCGATGGCGAGCGCGCTGGTGGCGCCGGTGGTGAGGTCGAGGTACATGATGGACTGGAAGTGGGACATGATGACCCTGCCGCCGTACCGCAGGAGCCGCGACGAGGTGAGGTCGCCCTTGCTGTAGACGTTGGCGGCCGCGATGGAGTAGAAGAAGAGGGTCCGCGGGTAGCTCCAGTACGCGCACCCGCCGCAGAGGTTGCAGGCGGAGCCGTTGCCGGGGGACCACGACCCGATCGGGCACGCGAGGCACACCGCCGAGGACGGCGCGGCCACCACCGTGGACATGGACCCCGCCGGGCACGCGGTGCACTGGGCCGCGCCCGCCGGCGAGTAGGCGCCCGCCCAGCAGGTGGCGCACCCGGTGCTGCCGAGGCCCGGGGTGTAGTACCCGGCGGCGCAGTCGCGGCACTGGTACTGGCCCGTCGCGTCGGAGAAGGTCCCCGCGTCGCACAGCGCGCAGGTGGCGGCGGACGTGGCGCCCGAGGCCATGGAGAACCGGCCGACGTCGCACTGGACGCACCCGGTGTCGCCGAGGTTGGGCTTGTAGGTGCCGGACCCGCACGCGAGGCACGTGGCCCCCGGCGCGAGGCGGTGGTAGCCGTAGGTGCAGGTGCAGTTGGAGGCGAAGCTGGACCGCGCGGGCGACCACATGTTGCTGGCGCACGGGTTGGAGACGCCCACCCAGCAGAACGACCCCTCGGCGCACGGCTCGCAGGCGGCGTTCTCCCGCCCGCTGTACCCGCGGTCGCAGAAGCAGTAGGCGGCCGAGGGCGCCCCCGGCGTGGAGGTGGCGTTGCCGGTGCACGCGTGGCGGGTCCCGTTGGCGCAGAAGTGCCCGGGCTCGCACCGCAGGCAGTCGGGCGCGGTGCCGTAGTAGCCGTCCACGCACGTGCAGTCGGAGACCTCGTCGGCGCTGATGCGGCTGCGGGAGTTGGTGGGGCAGGTGCCCACGGTGCCGTTGAAGCAGTACTCGCCCTCTGGGCACGGGTAGCACGCCGTCGCGCCGACGCCCGACTTGGTCCCGTTGGCGCACCGCTCGAGGTGGTTGCCCCCCGTGCAGAAGAAGTTGGTGTCGCACGGCGAGCACGGCGTCCACCCCACCGCCGCGTTGGTGTTGCCGTAGTACCCCGGGTTGCAGTAGCAGTCGCTCTGCAGCCTGCCGGTGCCGACGGCCGCCTGGGAGTTGGCGGGGCAGCTGAAGATGTGCTGCTCGGAGCACCAGTGGTCCGCGAGGCACTCCTGGCACCCGATGGTCAGCGACCGCAGCGACACCGACGGGCTGCTGATGATCGCGTCCCCGGTGGAGGTGATGACGAGCACCGAGTCCAGCACCGAGGTCGTGAAGAAGAGCTGCTGCCACGCGGACGTGAGCGTCCAGGTCTGGGCGCCGCCCAGCTGGAGCCGGAGGGTGGCCGCCGCGCTGCCGCCGCGCTTCGCCCACACCGACGCGTAGTAGGACAGCCCCGCGGGGTACACGCCCGTGGGCACCGCCACCGACAGGTTCGCGGACGACCGCAGGAGCATCGTGGAGCTCTCGACCTGCGAGGAGTAGGCGTCGGAGTGGGGGACGGCGATGGTGGTGGTCTCGAGGAGCTGGAGCTTGGAGATGTCGGTGAACGCCCACTGCCCGAGCGACACGACCTCCGGCGTCGCGAGCCACACGATGGCGCTCAGCGGCACGAGCTTCGCCACGATGCGGATCGTCACGCGGGAGGTGGTGGGCGTGAAGAACTGCGTGGAGTCCTGGACCCAGTCGGTCGTGGGGACCGCCGGGTCGGAGAAGACGGTGGTGTACGCCGTCGCCCCGCCGTCGAGCCACTGGACCTGGAACGCCTCCAGCTGGCCGCACCCCGCCCCCGTGCACACGTACCGGAACTGGAGCGCGATCGGGTGCCCCGGGGTCGCGTCGAAGCCGCGCTGCAGCAGGGCGACGGGCCGGTCGGACGCCGAGTTGAGCACGAGCCCCACCACGCTCTCGCCCGGGAACCACGCCGCCGTCGACGGCACGAGGTCCACGCCGCCCAGGCCGGTGGTGATGTGGCCGAGGCCGAACCACTCGCTGGTGTTGAGCCGGGCGGGCACGGCCGCGGAGCACGCCAGCAGGCCGCACAGGTTGAGCGCCACCGGGGTGTGGGTGCCCGGGCCCGCGCACGGCAGGCACTCGCTGGAGCCCGCGAGCGACGACGTCCCCGCGGGGCACGGCGTCCGCGCCGACATGACGCAGGCGCTGCCGCGAGGGCATGGGGTGCAGGAGGCGTCCTGCTCGTTGACCATGTACGACCCGGCTGGGCACAGGCCCTGGCACGTGCCGTCGCTGATCTTGCGGGTCGTCGAGGGGCACGCGCACTGCGCGATGGAGCTCGCGCCCGTCGCCAGGGTCGCGGGGACGATGCTGTCGTGCGCGTGGGTGAGCTGCACCGACCAGAACTGCGGGGGGCTGTACGGGGTCGCCAACCTCGCGTACACGAACCGGGCGTCGGTGTAGTTGGTGAAGGGCACCACGTACTCGTGGGTGGTCACGTCCGTGCCCTGCTCCGTGTACGGGATGCATGCGGCGCCGTCGAACGCCCAGCCGAAGAACTGCATCTGCTTGATCGTGGTGGAGCCGTCGGGCGCGCGAACGAGGAAGTTCCCCCCGTCCAAGAAGTCGAAGGTGTGCGGGCCCGCGCGCGTGGTGACGCGCCTGGTGCCCTTCTGGACCCGGTAGAAGGTCACCGCGAGCTCGAACACGGCCGGGTCGATGGCGGCCTCGAAGATCAGCGGCGTCACGCTGCACCCCGCCGCCGTCGCGTAGAAGGACCACCGGGTGATGTTGCTCCCCTGCGACGCCGTGAGCGGCTGCCGACGGAGGTACATCACGTCGGTGGTGGCGGCCACGGACGCCCGGTTCTCGATGGCGTTCACCTCGGTGCCGACAACGGTCTGCAGGATCAGGGCCCCGCCCGGGCACGCAGCACACGCGGCCACCCCCGCCGCCGCGGCGTACGTGCCCAGGGCGCACGGAGTGCAGGCGACGGCGCCGGCGGCGCTGGAGGACCCCGCGGGGCACGCGGTGAGCACCCCACCGGCGCACTGGGACCCGGCCAGGCACGGCGCGCACACGCGGCTGCTGTTGCGGTAGAGCCCCTCCGCGCACGTGCACTGCGAGGCGGCGGCCGGGGCCAGCGCCGAGGCGTCGGCCGGGCACGGCATGCAGGCGGTCGCCCCGTCGAGCGAGTACGTGCTCCCCACGCACGTGGCGCACGCCGTGGGGTTGGGCTGCGGGTCGGCGAAGTGGCCGGCCAGGCACTGCACCTCGCTCGTCTGCGACGCGCACGCGAACCCGGCGCGGCAGGGGCGGCAGCTGGTGGTGCCGTTGAGGATGTAGGAGAGGGGGCAGGTGCACGCCGCGATGGAGGACGAGCCGGCCACGGAGTTGGCGCCGGTGGGGCACGCCGTCAGCACGCCGCCCTGGGGTGGTGCTAGGAGTTAGTGGTGGGGAGAAACAAACAGTCGGCGGCAATGGGGATCCTACCGGGCAGTAGCTCGCAGGGGTACACGACACGCACACGTCGCTGCTGGAATACTGCCCGTCGGGACAGGGGATGGCCATCACGAGCGAGGGGGCGTACAGGAGAAGAACGGTCGCCAGCCGAAAGCGGGCCATCATCATCTCGATCGGGCGGCAGGGGGGGGTGCTTAAATAGCGTTTGGGGCCAACGCACCTTGCAATAAGTGGACGCCCCGCACTGGGCGCACATCTTGGTCACGAGGCCGTGGCCGTCGGTGCCGTACACGGTCTGGTACCCGTCGTCGCAGGTGCAGTTGTCGAGCCGCGTGGAGAGCCGGAGGGACGTGCTGTGGGTGGGGCAGGTGTTCTTCACGCCCGTCCAGCACCAGGTCCCCGCCTCGCACGGCTCGCACGCCGCGTTGGCCACGCCCGCGTACCCCGGCCTGCAGTGGCACGCGTCGGCGCTGGTGCTCTGAGCGGGGGAGATGGCCTGGTCCACGCACCACTCCAGGGGGGCGGCCCCGCCCGCGCAGAAGGCGTTGGCAGGGCACTGGGCGCACCCGCCCGAGGAGGGGTAGAACCCGGCCCGGCACGTGCAGTCGTCGATGGTCGACGCCCCCGACGGCGAGTGCGCGTTCGTCGGGCATGGGTTCAGCGCCCCCGACGCGCAGTACGACCCGTTGACGCACAGCGCGCACCCCGAGGAGGAGTTGCCGTAGTACCCGGCGAAGCACACGCACTGGGACAGGGACGTGGCGCCCTCGGGGGAGGTCGAGTGCGCGGGGCAGGATCGCGGCGCCGTGGGGGTGGTGGTGGTGGTGTTGTCGGTCGGTGTTGGTGGGGTGGGGGCCGCCGCCACGTAGCCCTGGATGACGAAGCTCGCCGCCTCGATCGCCTCCACCACGGGAACGGTTTGCGCTGGGGGGACGACGAAGTCCACCGCCAGCGAGTCCGTGACCACCTGCAGGAGTCGGCGGTGATGCCTGCGGCGCGCCCCCGCCGCCATCGGAAGGGTCCCGGTGATGCCGGCGGGGTCGCCCGGGCAGCTGAACGCCACCGACCCCACCACCCCGCTCAGGGACGTCAGCATCAGCGCGCTGCCGTCCGTGTACTCCGGGGGTATGGCGGGGAACGTGGGCGCGCAGCACCCCCCCGCGCAGACGAACGTGTACAGCACGTCGTGCTTGAGCGCGGTGACGTTGGCCGCGTACCGGCCGTCCGCCCCCACCGTGAGCCCCACCGTCGCCCGCGTCACGCACGCCGTCGTCCTGTCGCACTGGAGGCAGTACCCGGCCCTGCACACCTGCCGCGTGTAGATGAGCACGCCGCTGGCGGTGTTGTTGTTGACCGACTCCGTGAGCGTGGCCATCATCGACGGCACCGACAGCACCAGCGCCACCAGCGACTCGGTGGCCGGCAGGGTCTTCTGCACCATGATCACCTGGGTGACGTTGGGCAGCGGCACCAGGCTCACCACGGAGATGGGAAGCGCCTCGCCGCCGGGGCAGATCGTCCCGGCCACGCACTTGACGCAGAGGCTCGACCCGGGGGTTGACACCTCGCTCGAGTACCCGGGCAGGCAGGAGCAGTTGGACTGCGCAAACGACAGCGGCGCCGACAGGCTGTTGTACGGGCACTTGTTCATCGTCCCGTACAGGCACCAGAACCCCGCCAGGCACGCCTCGCACGACGGGCCCCCGTACCGGCTGTCGCACACCCACGGGCACGTCGGCGTCAGGGAGGTCCCCTGGTAGGTCGAGTGCGGGGGCGCGTTGCCGCACGGCGAGCACTGCCGGTTGGATGCCGCCGCGCACGCCGAGGACTGGAACGTCCCCGTCTGGCACGTCGAGCAGAGGATGGGGGCCGTCGCGCCCGAAAGGCAGAAGTACGAGGCGGGGCACGGCGTCGGCTCCGGCGCGGAGCTGTTGCCGCAGAAGCTGCCGGCGGGGCACCGCGCGCACTGGTAGCCGTAGGCGGAGGCGGGGGCGGGCTGGCGGTAGAACCCGGCCCAGCACACGCACGCGGTCCCGTCGTACTCGGAGTTGGCCGGGCACTGGCACTGGGCCGCGGAGGTGGCGCCGGCCGCCGAGGTGAGCTTCCCCGGCGAGCACGCCGCGCACGCCGTGGCCCCCGTCGCCGGGGCGTAGGTGCCGACGCCGCACTGGGAGCAGTTGGTCGAGGCGGCCGTGGGGTTGTAGGACCCCGCCGCGCACCGGGCGCACCCGTCGGAGGCGTTCGCCGAGGCGTACAGCCCGGGGCCGCACTCCGCGCAGGCGGTCGCCCCCGACGCGTTCGAAAACGTCCCGGCGCCGCACGGCGCGCACCCGCTGGCGCCCCCGGACGCCCCGAAGAACCCGGCAGCGCACGGGGCGCACGCCGTCGACCCCGCGGCCGCGGCGAACGACCCGGCCACGCACGCCGAGCACGCCAGCCCGTCCGCCCCGGCGGAGAACGACCCGGCCCCGCACGTCGCGCACGCGTACGCCGACGTCATGACGCCCCCGGGCCGGCACAGGCACCGGCCGCTCCCGGTGGCCCCGTTGGTGAAGGCGTTGGCGTCGCACGGCCGGCACGCCGTCGCGCTCCCGTTGGAGTACGCGTCGACGGGGCACGGCACCTGCGGCGTGGTGCTGTCGGGGCAGAAGTGCCCGATCCCGCACGGCGCGCACGCCGTCGCCCCGCCCACGGCGACGAACGAGCCGCTGGCGCACGGGAGGCACGACGACATCCCGGACCCGTTCGCGAACGTCCCGGCCGCGCACGTCGCGCACGTCGACAGCCCCCCGCCCGCGGAGAACGTCCCGGCGCTGCACGCGATCGCGGCCCCGTCGCGGCACATCGACCCGGCGTGGCACGCCGCGCACGTTTGGGGGGCGCTGGCGGAGGGCTGGAGGTGGTGGCTGAGTAGTTGGAGTAGTAGCAAGAGAGGGGTGGTGATGCCGCGCGTTAAGGTCTGGCGGACCGTCATCATGTCTGCGGCCGCGGGGTGGAACCCTTTTATACATCGTGCAGGGAATCCTAAACGGATTTTTGGGCAGGTTGGTGGTTGAACTGCTCGAGGTAGGTGTTTTCAGCTTCCAGATTGTCCAGCCGTTCTCGTAAGTCCTTGAGCGTCCAGTGCTTATCTTTCCTTGCTTGTTCATCGTCTTCGAGCAATGAAAGCATGCTGATCAGATTGTTGTTGTATCGTATTGTGTTCCTGGCCTCGAGCACGAGCTGCATACCCGCCTCCTTGCGCAGGATCTTCCCCTCATCTTCAGTAAGTGATTGCCTATACCGAATGGCGTTCGTTTCTTTTTGGAGAGAAATAAGATCCACAGCGATCCTGGTCGTCGGGGTGTTGCGGAGCGCTCTCGCCCATTCCAGCGCGAACGCTTCATCTTCGTCGGTGATCAGGTCCGACGGCGTTTGCAGGTATGCGTCGATGCGCCGCAGGGTGTCGTGCATTTGGTGGCGCGCGGGGCCGGGCGTTTTTATAGTCCGTTGGTTTGCTCATTCGATGTCTTGCTTCTAGCGCGCGAAGCGCGGGAATCTCACCCTGTCGCTTGGCACGCGAAGCGCCCGCGGCGGATGGTTTTGTAAAAATTCTTATTAAACCTTATTTGTGTCTCCAAAACAAAGTGGACCCTGCAAACAAATCAGAGTAGGTCTCCAGCACAGGATCAAGCGCGTACTGGCCAGCCACGCCCCGATCGAACGCCAGGCGCGCCCTGATGCGCCGCTGCTCGTGGACCATCTCCTTCGAAAAAAAACACTCCTCCCTCACGGCGCGGCGCATGTCCAGAAGCAGCCCTGCCAGCAGCGCCAGCGTCCGCTCCTTGCCGTCCCAGTCCACGCGCAGGCGGGTGACGCCGTCGATGGACCCGTTGGCGACGGATATCTCGTGGTCGACCACGCCGCGATCGGGGTCTGAGTAAAGCGCACCGGCGATCCGCTCCACCTCCGCGCAGTACTCGAACAGCCCCGGCTCGTCCGCCGAACGCATGGCGCACGCCCACTCGCCCCACGCGCACAGCTCGCCCGCGGACTTGATCCGCACGATTCGCCCGCCCGCGGTGGCGCTCAGAAACCGCGCGCACGTCAGCATCACTTGGTGCGGGGGCGCATTTTATCGTGTATGGTGCAGATGCTAAAAAAAACAGCGCCGCCGATGCAGTGGTACCTGCACCTGGCCCTGATGGCGATAATGATGGCGTGCGACGCGGCGTGGATTCGGTTCAACCTGACGCGATACACCGACAACATCATGGCCATCCAGAACACCAAAACGTACACCATGTGGTACGCGCTCGCGCTCCCCATCTACGCCATCATGTACCTGTCGGTGGTCCTCATCGCGGCCCCGCTGCACGCGGTCTACGGCGTGGGCGCCGGCGCGATGGTCGGCGGCGCCATATACGGCGTCTACAACCTCTGCGTGCTGCTGCAGTTCGAGCACAGCAGCGCGCCGCTGGCGTGCGTGGACACGCTGTGGGGGACGGCGCTGTTCGCCGGGCTCGCGTGGGTGGCGGTGGCGTTTGAGGCGTGAGTTTACTGCTCCCTGCCCACCAAATCCCCCACCTCCCAGGCGCGATACGCCTTGCGCCACTTGCGGAGCTTGGCCCTTGCAGCGTGAAGGTGGTGTTCGAGCAAACAGACCTCGTGCTCGATCCGCACCTCCGTCTCCGTCGCCCGCTTGTGCGTTGTCTCGATCGGCAGGTTGGGCGTCCCTCGATTGCAGTTCTGGAACGCGTGGGAGACGTCCAGATCGTACGCGACCTTGTCCTTCAGCGCCGAGATGTCCGCCTTGAGCGCCTGCCGCAGCGCGTTGAATGCGTTGTCCGCGTCGATCTCACGCGCGTTCCAGCGGGCTGCGACTTCCGCGAGCCCTCTGCGCCGCGTGTCGGCCGGGGCGGACGCGAACTGCAGGCAGCAGCGCTTCGCAAACACCCCGTCGACGAACGGCATGCCCCGCCTCAGATCGCGGAACTGGCGGCGGGCGGCGGCGAGGCCGAGGAGCTTGCGGCAGAGCCGGGTCGGAATACACCTGCACGTAATCTACGGCGCCGCGGAGTTCCACCATGTGCGGGCGGGCGGGCGGCTCGGGTGTTTGTTTTTATACTCGAGAGCACGCCGTGTGCGCTGTCGCTGCTGGCGTCTATCGAATGTCTACCCACCAAGAGAAACAGTATAAAAGCCCTGCACGCCGCGTCGGCGATGGCGAGAGCGCTGATTCAGCAGCTGGACCGGATGCTGGGGCCGCACGGGTCGGATGAAGAGGAATACATAGAGGAAATGACGCGTCCGCGCCATGGCGAGGATCGGCTGACGTTTCGAATCAAGTGCATCAAGGAGGAGGCGGCTCGAAACGGCGTATACTTAACGGAGGCGGTGAAGAATGGCAGCAAAGCCTGGGCTGACACGTGCAGACAACACGAACGGGAGTACGAGCGCCAACTAAAAAGAGCCGAAGAGGAGCTCAGCGCCTTCAGGGCGAATAAGGCAGAAGAGGAGCTCCGCAGGGCGAATGAGACAAAATCACGCCGCCGCCCACGCGCCGATGCAGAGCGCAGCCGGTCCAGATCGCCGAATGGTGCGGCGCGAGGTCGTCGAGCGGGGGCTCGTTGACAGGCGGGGCTGTACTCGGGAATTCGTTACCTGTGAAATAATCCGCCGGAAATGGTGGTTGCCACCCATTGTCCGTCAACGGGGGTCATCACACAAACGTCGCGAAGGCGCGGGAGAAACAGCAGCCATACGGCAAGCCTCCTGTGGTTGAGTACTGCAGGCTGGATCTGGCTCCACAAGGTGATGAGCACAATGAAGAAGGTTCCCAGCAACAACGCGTTGGGCTCGGCGTGGATTTCAAGCGCCATTGTGCACGTCAGACACCCGATGGCTAGCATGCACACGGAGTACGTGCCGTCATCGGGTGTTGTATCGAGTGTGAACCCAGCGAAGAAATACACCAGCGGCAGCACGCGGATGAAGGTGCCTGCTCAGATGTACTTTTTAGCATTGCGAAACCCCGACACGATAATTTTGACGCGTTGACCTTTGTGACGAGCGATCGCCCGGGATGCGTGAGCGAAGAACGAGCCGCTTTCGATCACAACGGCGCCCTCTGGAATCACTGTGCCGCTCTGCTGCACCCCGGTGCGTGTGGATCGCATCTCCAGAATAAAATCATCGAGCTTGTTGCTCACTGATGTTAGCTGTGTACTCAGCTCGTCTGTCGTCGCGCGCAGCCCGTCCATTGCTGCACGCAAATCGGTGTTTGTTGCGCGCAGCTCGCCTTTTGTCGCGGGTTGGTCGTCGTCTGCCATTTAGCTTGCGGGTGACAGGGGGGATATAATACAATGCCAAAATCCCAGCGGTACACTGTACTCGCGTGACCGTGTCGCTGCAACGAATTGCCCCTTAAAAAAAACTCTTTTTTTCGACGCCCTCCATGCAGGTGGCACGCATCGCCCCTCCGCGCCGCTCGCTGTGCCGCGCCCGGCGGGCTGGGCGCCGCGGCGGCGGTGG
>Ga0247839_1004899_pt1 | contig 16700 bp, 17 predicted proteins | sample LaCruzMarch2015__6_FD_192405 | JGI IMG/M metagenome (GOLD analysis project Ga0247839, IMG submission 192405) | Freshwater microbial communities from meromictic Lake La Cruz, Castile-La Mancha, Spain - LaCruzMarch2015_16m | ecosystem: Environmental > Aquatic > Freshwater > Lake | place: Spain... | reverse complement strand
ATTTGTAGCCCAATGAAGTTGTATATACAAATTATACATTATATTTGAAAATTGAGCAATACAACCCAGCCAAAAATAGGGTTAAACACTCCAATTAACCACCCGATACATGGCATTAGCAATCCTTTCTTCCCCTCAATTTCCCCTAAAGTAGGCGCATTTAGGGAAAGACTCCCCCCCTCATCAAATGAGAATGAGTCCGTTTTGTAAATTGGGTGACCTTGAACAGAGTAGCTCAAAAACCTAAATCTAAATACGTCTTATTTAGATTGATGGGTAAAGATAGGGCTCGGGGACTTGTTAGTCCGAGACGCCCTCTTCACCTGAATCGACCACGTTACGCGAGGCCACATCGACCACCTGCATCTTGCGTTTCCATTCTTGATGCTTGCGTAGCTCACTTAGGGTGCGATAAAAATTACGACGTAGATCATCAAACGCCCTACTTGGTTTTTCGTTTTGCATCAACTGCATCAAACGCTTATCTTTAACAGCCTGCAGTTCTTTTTCAATCTCAGCACGATTGTCACAAAACCAAATGATTTGATTTAAATCTTCAATCGCAATCTTTAAGAAATAACTCCAGAAGAGTTCAGTCTGCCCATCATCATTTTCAATCTCGTACCGAAGTACATTCTTCGCTGTTGGATTAGTAAACTCGTAATGATTTATGTGCTCAACCAACTTTTTATGAATTAGCGGATGAGTCTTCTCAAGCGCTTCAAGCTCTTCGACAGTTGCGTCCTTGACTTGAGCTTGCTCGGCGAAAGCCTTTGCTAACTCAGCCTCGCTTTTAAGCTCTTTTGTATAGCTTGGCAAACGATGCAGATTAGATTGGACTCGATAGGATGAAAGAAATTTAGCATCATCTTTATCAGAATAATCTAGTGGCGCATCAAGGCGTGCAAGCGTAAATCGTAGTTCGAGATTCTCCAGGCGAATCTTCTTCCAAGCCAATACCGAAAGATCACGCACCATCGTAATCTCGGCCATATCTTCCGGACGGAAGTCTCTTACGAATTGATCTTGAATTTGGCAAAATTGAGACCCATCCTCGCCTGGCAAAATTAATGTATTGGAATAGGCGCCGGTCTTTAATGCATTTTGTGACGAAATCTTTTTACCCTCATCAGTTTGTGGTCCGCCTGAACGTCTTGAGTTGGTGACAGATGAGGGCTTTGCCATTAGTTAATCTTTACCAAATAGACGAACGCCAGGACCGTCATCAGGTGTGCCGATAAATTGAATACCAGCCTTTTCAAATGCTTTTTCGATTGCCTCTAATGTTTTTGCATGGGTGCTGGGCACTCCCTCGAGGGACTCTAGGCGCATTAACGTAGAAAAGCCAAGGCCTGATTTTTCAGCCAATTCTTTACCACTCCATCTAAGCATGGCTCGAGCGGCACGGATTTGATCGCTTGTAATCAAGTAATTTTTACTATATTATTAGCAATAAATACTATTTAAGTAATAATATTTATCTTTAAGGTGATAAAAAATGCTTATTAATCAAGATTTTGCACAACTAGAGTCCAAAAGTCCAGTTAAAAGAAGGTTGGAGTTAGTGAAGATTACCAATCACAGCATGGATAAAGAAAATGGACCATCAGACTTCAGTCAAGCCGCCAAGCTTCTCCAAGAAACCATAATAAAAATTGAAGGCGCTTATGCACCGGCTACGATTCGGGCCTATCGCGCGGACTTTAATGATTTCATACTTTTTTGCCACGGCAGAAATGCAGAGGCCTTACCTGCAGAGCCGCATTTAATTGTTGAATATATTTGTAAGCTAACCGGAAGCGGTAGATCCTCAGCGAGTATTAGACGTGCTCTTTGCGGTCTATCTGCTATTCATAAGCTAAATCGCTTTGAAGATCCTACCAAAGATCCTGATGTGGCTTTGGAGATGCGAAGAATGCATCGTAAGTTAGGGCGCTCCTCCGCTCAGGCTGGTAGCATCAATGCAGATATATTAGACAAACTGTTATTAGCTACCGATGAGTCGATTAGAGGGATTCGGGATCGGGCTTTATTGCTAGTGGCCTATGACACCTTATGCAGACGTAGTGAATTAGTCTCGCTGCAAGTCAAGGACGTCAAAATCAACATAAAAAATGGCATTGAAACGTCATCCATTCTCCTAAGAAAAAGCAAGACCGATCAAGATTCTACTGGGAAATGGTTACATCTAAGCCCAAGAGCCCATCTTGCATTGGTGGAGTGGATGAAAGAGCTTCCCGAAGGACAGGAATATCTCATGGGCGGTATTGACCGCCGAGGAAGAATTTCACTCAGTAGTCTGGGTTCAGGTCAGATCAATCGCATCTACAAACGAATAGCCAGGAATGCAGGACTCGACGAATTAGTTATTGAAGGGATTAGCGGTCACTCGATGAGAGTAGGTGCCGCGCAGGATTTACTCAATTCGGGAGCAAGCATGCCTATCATCATGCAGCGCGGTAGATGGTCAAAAACTGATACGGTTATGAGATATCTAGAGCACAGTGGTTGCGCTAGCTAGGATTTAACCCCATAAGTCTACATACTGAATCTCACGGTAGACTTACCTAAATACCCACCTAGATTGGAGAAGGTAACTTATAAATGCAGAAGTTGTTGAAACAGATATAAAAGAAAACACTGGGGGAATAGAAAAAAGCTCGAGGAATAGTGGTAAAAAAACCGACAGCCCCAGCCCAATTAATTGAGTTGCAAGATATTTGAAAAAAGTATTAAGGTTAGCCGAGGTATCCTGAAAAACAAAATACCCTTGCATAAAGAAAACCACTGGAATAGATATTAAGTAAGCAATAAGGCTCGATAACCATGGGGTTACACCACCAAGGACTATGAGGTAAGAAAGCGCTATGTAGCCGAGAGCTCCAATTCCACCAACGCTTAAAAATCTATAAAATTTATTAACAACCATGAGTTGGTAAGGTGTTTCTATGGCTCTTGCTTTCTAGTTGGCAACCCTAAGAAACCAATAACCAAGGAGGATAAAAAACCAATACCGCCCAAAGTAATAACCAGTGTGGATAGGCTCAGCGTCCGAAGAAGTGCCCCAGGCTCAAGATTTCCAAATCCAACCCCCTTCCAGATTGCAATCAAATGCAAACCCAGATAAATACCAAAAGATAATAAAAATAAGCTAACAACTCCACCAATTTCTAAAATTGAACTAGTTCTAATAAATTCGAGGGCGTGGTGCTGGCGCAATAAACCTTCACGCATCCCAAAGATTCTTATAGTTACACCAAACACCATCGACAATAAACCAAGAGTAACTCCAGTCTGGGCATAAAATAAGGTATGGACATCAAATACTAAATGCCCAATTTTTAATGGATAGCTCAATAGTAAAATATAAAACAATAGGCATCCAGAGAAAATAACCAGCCCAGGAAGAAAAAATAACCATCGAGGACTAAAAAGCATCATAAATCGAAGGTGACGCCAACCATCGCGCCACGGTCTAAGATGAGGCGGTCTAGATCGCCCATCTTTTGATAAAGTAGTTGGTACTTCTATAATTTTCATTCCAAAAAGATTCGCCTTAATAACCATTTCAGAAGCAAATTCCATACCAGTTGTACGAAGATCCATGCGTAAAAATGCATTTTTTGTAAAACCACGCAAACCACAATGAAAATCTTTTGCGGGACATTTAAAGAGCATTCGACCAATAAAAGTTAACAATGGATTGCCTATAAATCTATTTTTCCATGGCATTGCTCCTTGCGATATACCACCCAAAAAGCGGTTTCCCATTACAAGATCAAAACCCGCATCCAATTTTTCTACAAACGGTGTTATTGCACCAAAGTCATAAGAATCATCGGAATCACCCATCACAATATAATCACCCTTGGCTTCAAGACAGCCTTTGAATAAAGCGCTTCCATAGCCGGGTTCCTTTACATTTATAACTCTAGCTCCCATATTCTTGGCAATATCTTGAGATCCATCGATACTTCCATTATCGGCAATCAGCACTTCACCGCTAACCCCAGATATTGAAAACCATAGCTGAGCTTTTCCAATACACTTGGCTAATGTTTCGGCCTCGTTTAAACAAGGCATCAGGATAGTAACTTTCATATGGACTTTCTTAAAGACAAATTATGGTCGGCGGTATTCGGGGTAATGCTTGCAACCAAGCCAACCCTGCTCAATAACATAATTTCCCCCTTGAAAACCTGAGGAATATTTAAACTGGTTTGGGTTGTATTCGGGGCCAAGACATATTCCGCCAAGTCTTTTTGCAGTAATGATTTCATCTGCATTAGACGAAACGCCAATTAATTGAGCTTGCGTCTTGAACAGCAAAAGACTTTCAAGTGTTTCTCCACGCAATACGAAAGTTGAATACAGAAATAATCCACAATAAATTGCAACAATGAAGTTTGAATTGATGCGTGAATAAATTAAATTTTTAGTGAGATAGGCTATATTAAAAATTAGCATTAGGGGCCAATAAAGAAAATATCTTAATTCATGAGATTGGGGCATAAATGCTGTGAGTACTGTAATAGCTCCAAATAATGAAAGTGGGAATAAATCAATTTCTCTCGTTTTAAATTTTGGTAATTTTCTAATAATTAAAATGCTCAATATTATGGATAGACTTATAACAACATCTAAACCCCACCAACCCCCTGTTCTTGCTGGTGAATATTTTGTTGGATTATCACCCATACCAGTCTCAAGTTTATAAAAAGGATCAACCCCCCTGATTATCCAGTCATATTCAGAAATAGATAAGACAAAGTAAATAGGCCTTTGAAATACCCCAAATCCATCGGCATAGCCAGGATAATTTTTATATTCAATCTCCGGGCCGTTTAAATGCATATTAAATACGGGGATTGAATATTGAATGGGATAAATTGGATTGCTATGAATAATAGAGTTTTTGATAAAAGTACTGCAGCTCAGAATGGTCGATATTGCTAAAACAGCAATGAATCTGCCCAAAATATTCTTACTCAAACCCTCTCTTCTTATATTCAAGATGGCAATTAACAGACAAGCAGTGATTGCAAAACTGATCACAGGAGCCCACATCTTTGAATTTCCAGATATAAATGAGGCGGATATGAAGAGAGCGTACCAAACCAGCAATCTTGATGAGACTTTAGCCCCTGAAAAGTGCCTATAAATAATTATTGCAACTAAGTACTGGAATGCTAACCAGACACCGACAAATAAATCTATATAGGTAGATAGGGCATGAACAGCTATCAACGGAATACTAAGTGTTCCAAAAACTAAAATTGGAAAATTAGCTGGTCCATATTTATAGGCAACAATAATAAAAATTGCTAAAGAGACTGAGTTAATTAAGGTCGTTGCAGACAAGCTATTGGTTGCGATCCAAAGCAACCCCTGTAAAAATTCTGGCAATAAAGGGAAACCTTCATACCGAATTTGAAGAGATTTATCTAAAAGAAAATTCTTTGAATAATTATTAATGTCAAAAATATTTGCACTAAATGGAAAATGATACGCCCAACTATCCCATGGAATCATTGGACGCGTAATCGATAGTATTACCACGAGAATTAATGCGATTGACGCCACATACCATAAAAGGGAGGCTAATAAATTTTGATTGGTAACTCTAAGATTCATAAAAAATTCTTATATAAGGCTAAAGTTCTTTGTATTTCAAGCTCCTCTTTAAATTCTGTCAAATACCTAATCCTCGAACCCTGCGAGTAAGCATAGCGTTCTTGCTTGGAGCGAATAATTTGATTGCAGGCATTTGCAATTGAGTATGGATTTTTTACTTCAACGTTTAATCCAGTAATGCCATGTTGGTTAACCCATGGGACACCTGAGCCAGAAATTTTTGTGGCAATAATCGGTAATCCAAAAGACATTGCCTCAGGGAGCACCAAACCAAATGCTTCGGATCTATCAATTGATGGCAAGCAAAATATCTGCGCTCTTTTATAAAATTCTAGAAGCTCCGCATCACCCTGTCTTCCAAAAAGTTTTACGAGGCGAGCCAAACCAAGCGAATCAATTTTTTTCTGAAGCTCATCCAATAGAGGGCCCGAGCCAATAATTGCAACAACTATATTGGCATCTAAATATTGTGCAGCTTCAATTAATACGTCGAAACCCTTATAAGGTACCAATCTTCCAACTGAGAGAATAAGATTATGATCTTTTACAAAATCATCAATTTCTTCGGAGAGTGAAATCTCACCCCTTTGAATCCATTGCGCCCCAAAGTCTTTGCAGCCCAACGGAATTACGGTTACTTTCTCCAGATGGTCTCTAAGTTCTTTAGAAGATTTTGCATATATTTCCGTTGTTGCAATAATCCTTTTAGCTCGCTTGAGGCTAATATTTTCCAATTTTTTAAAGAGCAGACCCAATATTCCCTTACCCACAACATCGCTATGCCAATGGATCACTAATTTTGATGGCTCAATAAATAGACTTGCAAATGCAGCTAGCATATTTGGTAAATGTATGTGCACAATATCTGAAGTACTACCGCAATAAATCGCATTCCTTAAATAAGTAATGCTTATGGGCTGCGACTTAATAGTAGTTAGGGTGCTAGCTCGCAGCACCCTAACCCCACCAATTTCTTCGCCTGGCTGGTAATGCCCTGACTTTGAAAAGCAAACAACATCCACGTCATACCCAGAAGCTATTGCACCCTCTGCCAACGTTCGAGTAACCCCCTCAATACCTCCTGAGTCAGGATGATAGAACTTTCCGAGATGGGTTATTTTTGGCATTTAAGTAAATTATTATTCTTTAACAATCAAAATTTGGATACAAGATTGGACTTCCTGATCAATCTAATGAGAACCTTAGCATTTCTATTTCTGCATTTTTTTACAAAACTTCAAATAATCCTCAGGGATGCCTATATCCATGAAATCGCCATCCATTTCAAAATAAAATAATTGATTATTTTTTGCCAATGCTGGAAGAATTGAAGATTCAAATGAAAATTTATCACCAGGCTTATTTTTATCAAAGATTTTTTTATTCACCCTGTAAAAGCCTGCATTAATGAATCCTTTCCCAGTCAAACCCTTCTCCAAAAAGCCAGTAACATTTTTATCAACCAATTCAACGCCACCATATCTAGATCGATTGGCGACTTCTATTACAGCCATTCTAGAAATCTCGCGAGCATCAAGAGAAAGTGGGCTTGTCATTTTCTGCAAAGATCCACTTAGATATGTATCGCCATTTGTCACCATACATTCTTCAAGATTAAATTGATCCATCGCGTTTAATATAGCCCCACCCGTTCCTAAAGGTTTCTTTTCATGAATGGTTCTAATTTTTATTGGCTTCGGAAGATTCATGGAATTTAATTCAACCTCCACTAACCCACCTAAATATCCCAAAGAAATAATGATGTTGTTAATACCCTGCCTTACGAGAGCTTCAAGCTGAATCTCTAAAAAACTTGAGTCATTTATTGGCGCCAAGCATTTGGGCTTATTGGGTATAGCCGTCCTCAATCTCGTCCCCAGACCGCCGGCCAAAATGATGCAGGCGCTACTACTATTCATTTTTTTTCAAATGAGAAAACAATGAATTTTCCACATATGCGCAAAGCATATGTCCTATTAATATATGTGACTCTTGAATTCTAGCCGTAGAAGTGGAGGGGGCTCGAATAATATAGTCAGCATAAATATGCATGTCTCCAGCAAGACCACACATACCTATTGCGACTACACCTAAATCTGAACAAACTTTTAAAGCCTCTATTACATTAGGTGATTTACCGGATGTTGATATCCCCACAAAGATATCCCCTTTTCGATGCTGGGCCTCTAATTGCCTGAGAAATAACTTATCGTATCCATAATCGTTTCCAATGGCGGTAATCATAGAGGTATCAGTAGCCAGAGATAATGAAGGCAATCCTGGCCGATCAAATTCAAAACGACTAACAAACTCTGCCGCTAGATGCTGGGCATCTGCAGCGCTGCCACCATTACCTGCAAAAATAACTTTGTTACCACGCTTAAAGGCTGCTGCCATAACTTCAGCCACCTCCAACACATTAAGAAGAAATTTTTCATCTTCCAGCATCTTGGCTTTTGTTGCGATTGAATCTTGAATGCCTTTCTTTAACCAGGCTACTTTAGTGTCCATGCCTGAGCTCCTTCGCTAATAAAATTAAATGGGAAAAAAGATCCCCCCAAACTCTCCATGGACCTAATTACAGAAAACCTCATCTCGGGCCTAACGGAAATCATCATGAATCCACCGCCACCCGCTCCAGATATTTTCAACCCATCAGCACCAGCGCCAATAGCAATAGCGGCCAACTCTTCAATATGTGGGTTTGAAATTCCAGCAGCAGCACGCTTTTTATCATGCCAGGAGGAACACAGTAAATCCAAAACGTTTGATATTTCCCCGCGCAAAAGAGCCTCTTTCATTCTTGCTGCAGATTGTTTAATGGAATGCATAGCATTGAGGGCGTCACTATTAGATTTGCTGGTAGCGGCAATTTGATCTCGGATGATATTTGCAGACTCTCGTGATCTGCCTGTGTAATACAAAAGGAGTCTTGACTCAAAATCATTAATCAACTCTCGATTTAGGCGCAGGGGATTGACTAACACATGGTCTTTAGCACCAAATTCCATAAAATTAAATCCGCCAAAAGTTGCTGCATATTGGTCTTGTTTTCCTCCGGCCAATTGACAGTCGCATCGCTCAATTTCATAAGCCAAATGGGCAATATCATATTCTCCAAGGGCAATATTAAAAGAGTGGGAATAAGCCTTAACCATAGCAACCACTAGCGATGATGATGAACCAACGCCACTTCCAGGTGGCGCATCTGAGTATGTAGTAACCTTAATTGAGGGGCGATATCCATTTAAAAAACGTCTTGATATGCTCTCATAAACTGCACGATGCAAAATCAAAGGACCACCATTAGGATTAAAACTTGAAGTCAAAGGAATTTCAAGAAACTGATCGAAGTCAGATGCAATAAATTGGATGTTAGCTGTATTCAATAATTGAATTTGACAATGTGTATAAAGGCTTATAGCGGCATTTAAAACATGTCCGCCGAATACTTCGCTATAAGGTGAAACATCGGTACCTCCGCCAGCTAAACCAAGCCTTAATGGGGCTTTTGAATGGCAATTTTTTATATCCATCATTTTAAAGTTTCTAAGAATTTATTAATCTCAAAATCAATCAACTTATTGTTACCTACCCCAAAACAAGAAAGGGGTGCACTTTCACCATTAAAGCAAAAGGAAAAATTGTTGCATGGGAAAAAATCGCACGCTGTACCAGTTGCAAAAGTAGCCGTATGCTCAGGATAAATTGCTCTTTCTGGAATTCCGCCGGTAAAAATAAACGAAGGCTTAGACTCAAGAACTGCGTAGTGGGCCCAATAAGAATCTATTCCAATAAAAGCTACCGAAGATGCAATTGCACTTTCACCCTCCAAAAATGATGTGCAATAACTTATATCTTTACATAATTTTAAATTTAAAAGTCTCTTGAGTTGATCAATTTGAACTTTATCGCCAATAAAATTTAACCCATAATTCAGGCTTAACAACTTATTCACTAGTAATAAAATAATGCTTTCGGGTATTATTTTTTCACGAATTGATCCCATGAGTTGAAGAGAAATTCTATGCTCAACTTCAACAGTAGCTGTGACCTTTGAGAATGATGAATTAGGGCAATTATTCAAAGTTTCTTTAGGGATAATATAACCAGTGTTCAATTTTGAAAAAATAATTAACTCTTTAAAATCTGCGTAGAGATTAAAATTCTCTAGAGACTTTGATGTGGCATGAAAAAGTGGGCCTTTCATTCTTAGGATTTTATTCAAGTAATTTTCTTTTGGCCACTTTGGTATAAAAACTTTACCCCTAATGAGAAATAAGGAAATGAGTCGTTCTCTAATGTCTCCAAAAAAACAATATACATATGATTTTCTTTTATAGAGAAAATATAAAAATTTGATTACTTCGATTGGGTTGTAAAATTTTTCTGGAAGATGCAGACAAGTGATATCTCTTGCAGCGAAAATAAAAGATGTACTTTTTTTACAAATTACTACAATATCTTTCAAGTGATCGCCCATCAAATTAGAAATCATCGCTGCTTGCACTAATGCATCCCCATAATTTCTAATGCATATATAAGTTATGTAACGACGCTTTTCTCCACCAGGCTGATTGAATGTATTAAACACGTTGATAGCTACGTCTAATAAGATTGTATAAAGATAGGGCTTTTGAACCCAATATAAAATTAACAACCCATAAACCAGTTGAAATTGGGCTCCAAAAAAGATTTATATTAATTAGCTCTTTGGCAACTTGAATTTGTGTGCGACGATTACTCGAGCAATACATTTCCATAATATGAAAAGCCATTCTATTCTTTAGCTCATATTGGATGCTTCCCAAGAAATTACGATCATTTTTAGAATCAAAATTAGCCGTAATTTCTAACACATTAGACCACATTTTTGCCCGAGCTTTAGGGGCATATCGACCAGTTATATGAAGTCCACTTTTATCAGTTTCGCTAAAGAGAGGAACCCCGTCTGTTAAAGCACCAACTGTAGGCGTTGAAATACAATAAATTCCAGTACTTATAAAAGCATTCAATGCTAAATAGTATTGATAATAAAGTGTGCCATCGAAAATATCAGTTTTTAAAGAATTAGCCCACTCTCTAGCAAAAATTAGACCCCCAAAATAAGAACACAGCCGAAACGCCATAGCTGGAGATTCAGTAGATTCTACGTATAGAGTATCTGACTTGCAAAATGTACTCTTGCCAGTAACTTCTGCATTTTCACCTGTAATTTTATAAAAATTTCTAGAGTACATATTGCATCTAAAATGACTTATAGTAGCTGCGGCTACTGAAACGCATTCAGGCATCAAGATGTCATCGTTTCCAATAAACAATACATATTCTGATGTAGCATTATCTATTAAAAAACGTAAGCTACCATCATACCCTTTATTAGATGTGGAATTAAAATAAATTAATGAAATGTCTTTATGAATAAATTTCTGTCTATATGAGTCAATAACATTACTAATTTCACACTGATTAGGGCTGAAGTCATCATGAATAACAACTTCTCTTGGCGCCATTGTTTGACTCAGAATTGAGCTAAGACAACGAGACAATTCTGAAGGTCTCCTATAGTTAGGGATGCAGATTGATAGTGAAATTGCATTAGCCATTAGAACTCACCACATTTAATTTAGTTGCAGCAGTAAGAGATAAATAAATAGTAGCAAAAACCAAAATAAATGGGGACTGGTTCAATAAAATAAATGTAATTACCATTGCAATCTGAATTTTTGTTAATTTATTTGAAATATTATCCCTAATAAATTTTGCATAAGTTAAAAAAAGAATTGCAAGACCAATAAAACCATAGTCAACTAAATATTTTATTAAAAATGTTTTATCAGTAATGAAGGCTGGATTATTAACAAGATGACTTGCTAATTCTAGATTTTCTAAGTTATTTGTAACTATATAGTCAGAAATGTATGGATAAGATAACCCCTCACCAAATCCAAAAAAAGGTGAACCCCAAATTATAGATAAACTACTATAAAGCGTAGCCATTCTTGTACCGAAGCTCCCGGCCTGATATTGATCCATTGAACTTAAGTACTGAATAAATGATTCAATACCTTGATTTATAATAATATCCGGTTCAATAAGTAAAATAAAACTATTGAAAAAAGGAAAATTTTGCAATACACCAGAATAAAATAATGTTAAGATTATTGAAATAAAGCATAATAAAAAAAACAAAATTTGAAAAAAATTATATCTATCCAGCAAATTGATTAATAAATAGAAAATAAATAAAGTATAGGCTGCCTTTGAACCAGAAAGCCAAATCATAGCAATAGAAATAGAAAGTATTATTAAATAATTATTATTAAATAATTTATATTTTTTCAAGTAATAATAATATCCAACCATAGACAAAGTTAGCGGAACCGCTAGAATATTCGGTTCAATAGCAAGACCTCTAAATCGCTCGCTATTATTGCTAAATGTATGCACAAATGGAATATCTATATTAATGTAGTCAAATATTCCGAAAACAAAATTTGATAATACATAAAAATTAAGAACTCCTATGATAAATTTTCTTTTTTCTTTAACAGAAATATACACTAATATAAAAGATATGAAATATGAATAAAAAATTAAAAATGAAACATTATCAAACTCTATCTTACTGAAATCTACTGAGAATATTTGCCTAAAAATTACATATACTGGCAATATTAAAATGTAATAAATGTTATTATTTTTAAATTTTAAAAAATAGAAAATAGTATTTAAAGTAATACAAATTAATAGTAAAAATGATCTACCAGTAACTAAGTCACTGAATGTTATTACAGCAGAATTAATAATGGTTAATAATAATAGCATTACTTATATTTTCTAAAATATTCACTTAACAAAATTTTATAAAATTTCAAATCAAAATTTATCAATATAAATATTTCAAAAATGAACAGTATAATTATATAGTTGTAAGAAATAAAATCTGATAAGTTAATAACAATGGATAATAATAATAAACCGATATATTTATAGCATGATATAAAAGTATCTTTTAATGAGTTTGATATAGCTAAAATTAAAATAAAATCTATACAACAACGTAACATCCAGGCAAATGCCGCCCCAGAAACTCCATAATTTTCAACAAGAAACCATAAACTAAGAATATAAAATGGTAACTCTATTAAATAGCACTTAACCATTACTTTTGGGCCAATAGTAGCCAAGATAACTGCATGCCTTGGAATTACAAGTGCATTGAAGTAAAGACCGACTACCAAAAACAAGGTTACATATTCCGTATTATCAGATATCTCAGCTCCAACCCATTTCTCTATAAAATAGTTTCCAAAATAAATCAATACTAAAATGATTGGCGTTAAGATTTTGCTAATTACCAGCGTAATTTCATCTGTAATTTTTTTTATATTATTGGTATTTTTATTAGCCGCCATTGTAAATATGGGGCCAGATACACTGTTGGGTAATATGGATATCTTTGAAAATATATCCGATGGTATGGCATAGAAGGTTACAGCTCTTGCTTCACACAAGCTCAATATAACAAACCTATCAAACATCACTAAAAATTGATTTAATATACTTATCACAGACGAGTAACCTCCGTATGACACTAATCCATGACGCTTTCTTTTAAGAGTATTTAAATTAAATTTTATTTTGATAACCGCATGTGCCTCCTTAGTTAATAGGGCCAAGGTTATACATCTAGCAATCAATATCCCGCTTATTAAAGCCTCTATCTCTGTATTTACAAAAATTGCAATAAGTAGCGGTATTACTTGCATGGCTACACTTCCAGTTAGCTGAATTATGCTCAGCGTTAAGAACTTTGATTCAGCCTGCAAAACTCCCTGAAATATTGAAGAAAATAAAATGATGGGTATAAAGGCAACTATATATGGGGAATATGCTTGAATAGTCCTAATTACCACAACTGAAGATAATCCTAGGCTGCCAAGATTCACTAATATAACCCATACAACAATACTGCAAATGGCGCAAATTAGAAATGTCATTACTGTTGCGACTGATACTATGTGCTGCTTTCTTAATTCCCTGCCAACTCCTAATTCAGCAATTTTTTGGGTCAGCGCTTTGCCTAATCCTAAGTCCAAAAACCCGAGGTATCCTAAGGCAGCCAATAGTACTGCAAGAACTCCATAGGTAGCTAACCCAATAGTTCGCAAGTAAATGGGTATTGTTATCAATCCTAAAATTATTGGGAATATGGCCGCTATTAAATTGTAGGTAGAGTTTTTAAAAAGACTCATTTTAAAGAACTTTGATCTTAAATCCCAATGGTGACCCCAAAGCTAGTTTGATCTTGACGACCAATAAAAGCTCCCAACTGATGGTTACCAAATGCAACTTCCAGCATCCCTTGATTTATATTTATTGAAAGAGCAAATTCATCAGAAAATCTTTGAAACACAAATGGATTTGAAATTTTTATTCTCTCTCCTGAGACCTCTACAAGGTAGTGAACATATATTTTTTTAAACCATATGTCTAATATACCGTGAGCCAGAAATAGCCAACCTTTTTCGGTCTTTATCAAATTTGTTGAGTTACGAACTGCTAATGAGGGAGAAATTACGTTTAATTCGCTAATCCGTATTCCAAGAGTAGGCAAATCAAGAGTAATTATCTGCAATGGAAACAAAGCGTATAAAAATTTGGCTTTTCCATTTTTTGATTCAATGTGAACCCAATTTTTTTCCATCTCATTCCGAGTTTGAAATAAATTTATGCCAATGACTTTGGTTTGCTCAATTTTTAAAATGGCCTGGGTAACATTTAATTTTTGATTATTAGAATTTATTAAAATTACCGCTGAAGCGTACAATGAATCATCCGAGGAAAAAAGTCTGAGGTCTTCGATTCTTACAAATCCCGGTAATTTACTTTTAAGTAAATCATCATTCAGCCAATTACCATGTTCAACCAAATTATTGTTATCAAGCTGGCCTAGATAATTTCGAGCGTAGCCATTAAATTTTGCGTAATCTTCATACTGCCGGAGAATGCAATATCGTTGATTTGATCTTTGCACAATAGAAGGGTTAAAGAAAGCGACTTTATCAATATTGTTGACGTGTATTTCTAAAATAGTCCATTTATATAATGAATTTCTTTCGATGTACTTTACATAGAGCATCCCTCCGAGCGTAAGAAATGCTTTTGTTACAGACGCGAACTTTCTAGCCAGCTTAGAAAAGAATATGCCCAACTGATTCACTTCGGAAAAAATAGAAAATTATTAAAGTAAGGCTTAATTACATTACCATGCAAATCAATTCTCTGATGCTTATTCACCACAAAATTTTCAATGCTTACTAGACGGGAGTTTTCTAGAAAAAAGCCTTTATACCCAAAATTCTCTTTAAGGTAACTGGCGGTATCAAATACCGAATCTTTTCTATGCCTTTCCTCTAATTCAATAAGCAGCAAAGGTTTGCTCTTTAATATTGTTGCATGTGCCCCCAGGATAACCTCCTGCTCAAATCCCTCAACATCGATTTTGATAAAATCCACGTCTTGGTAATTGTGATCATCTAATCTCTTAACAGGGATGACTCTTTTCTCAAAATTTCCATAACGCTCTTCCGCCCCAATTCCTGCATATGAAGGCTCTTTATTGCTATTTATAAATGGAATTGTAATTACAGCTTCCCCGCTTTTATTCCCTAATGCATAGTCATTAATAACGATCTTTTTTGAGTTGTATTCCCTCAAAAATTTTGATAGTTCCACAAGTGGCTCAAACGACTCAACATGCGCAAATTTTTTTCCCAATGAGTAGCTATAAAAACCTAGGTTCGATCCAACATCAATAGCAAAATCAGAATTCTTGATATTGTTAAGTACCCAAAACATTTCCGGATCTAAACGGTTTAAGAAGTAACACTTCCACCATCGAAGTGGTAAATTAAATTTTTTTGGAATTATTTTTTTTATAGGGATCATATTTTAGCCATTCTGCATCTTGTGCCCGATATTTTTTGTTAATTTTTTAAATGCAAATTTAGAGGCTGCAATAATCTCTGTTACAAGAATATATCCAAAAACTATTGGTAACGAGAGTGGATGAAACTTTGCGGAGAATTTAATTCTATTCTTTAGTTGCAACCATCTAAATGAATAAAATCTACTTAGAGTCTTATTGTACTTATCGGTACTCTTTCCAACACCATGGTAGACAATACTTTTAGAGGCATACCCCAACTTGTAACCCAGTTTTTTTGCTCTGTTGCACCAATCCGGCTCTTCGAAATATAAGAAATAATCTTCGCAAAAAAGACCTACCCCCTCAAGAGCTTTGCGAGTAAATAGAACTGAGGCGCCAGCAATATAATCCATTATTCTCTCAATCTCAATCTCACTTTTTTCTTGATTGGCTAAATCTAAATTCAAATCAATGTTTTTAGATCCACAGGTTAGCTTAGAATACCTCCCACCACATGCAGCCCATATTCTCTCTGGAGTCTCAAGATATAGCACGCAGGAACCAACGGCTCCGAACTGTGGGTTAATATTTATTTTTTCAACCATATAGGTAAGGGCATATGAATCAACAATCGTATCGTTATTGAGTACCCATATATTTTGTATTTCTGGGAAAGAAAGTAAAAATTTAATTCCAACGTTATTACCGCCGGCGTATCCATCGTTTGAAGGATTTCTTATAAAAAAAATCTCTTGCCCGCTACTCATTTCATAACGGGCAATATTTTGCGATATAGCATTTGGCGAGCCTACCTCTTGCTGAAGATACTCTTCAATATACGCAACCGAATTATCTGAGCTGCCATTATCTACGACAACAATACTAACATTTGGCTCTTTTAGTTTAAAAACAGATTTAAGACACTCTATCGTATCCACAAACCCATTCCAATTCAGAACAATTATTCCATTCATAAAGACATTAGCGCTTCTTAGCCACAATCAACCAATTCTGAGCAAATGGTTTAAAAAGAATGGTCAGGATGAAATCAATTTCATCAATGATTTTTGAGGCTATTATTGATTTTCGGAAATATCTAGGTAGAAGCCTCTGACCTTCCCCTTGTTTTTCA
>Ga0247839_1004893_pt1 | contig 16715 bp, 15 predicted proteins | sample LaCruzMarch2015__6_FD_192405 | JGI IMG/M metagenome (GOLD analysis project Ga0247839, IMG submission 192405) | Freshwater microbial communities from meromictic Lake La Cruz, Castile-La Mancha, Spain - LaCruzMarch2015_16m | ecosystem: Environmental > Aquatic > Freshwater > Lake | place: Spain... | reverse complement strand
CGCGCATAGGGATGAGACACAATATATGCGCTTCAGGAAGCGCGTCAACCACTATATCTTGTTCGCGGGCCGTGGATCATGCCGAGTCTGGATGGTGACGCATGGCGCGCTGGACGCGTCTTAGCGGGTCTCGACCAGGAAATAGAACGGTGGGTCTGGACGGATGGGTTCGATCCGCGCGGAGTAGGTGCGGGTCTCTCCTGGTTCTAGCATGTCGTGTTCGACCGGCGGAGATGCGGCCTCGCGGATCAGGCGGGCGGCACCCGTCTGGAGCCCCTTGCGGTCGAACAGCAGGATCGTCGCGTAAGGGCTGATCGTTGCCGCGCTGGTGTTCTTGAGCACCGCATAGCAGGCGAGCGCTTTGTCATCACCCGGTCCGGCAGTCGAGAAGCTCAACTTCTTGACATATTGATTGTCGACATCAAAAATCCTGTCGATAGCGAGTACGGCGAGGCCGGGGATTCTCTCCTTCATCAGCGTGTTTCGTTCCACCTCCTGGGCTGCCAGCAGTTGCTTGGTCTGCTCCAGTTCATTCTGAACACGGTTGACTTCGCTCGCGAGGAGTCCGGCCTCGGCGTCCAGCGTCTCGCCCCGGAAGTGGGACCGGATCAGGAGTATGGCCAGCGCGACCGCGGCGATGATCGCGGTCAGCGCGATCAGGCGGGTGGCCCAGAGTTGTCGGCTGCGCTTGGCCCGGCTGATGGCGTGGGCCGACAGGTGTCGCCCGTTGGGGCGACGGCTGTCGCGGTGCGACCCCGATCCATGGTGGCCGTGGCGCGCTCGCTGGTAGAGCCCGCTACGGGCGTCGATCGTATAGCGGGCGGCGGTCGTCGCCGACACGGGCGTGTCCCGGGTCGCGTCGGCGGGGCTGCCGACTCCGGTGAGCGGCGGGATCTGCGCGTCCGGGCTGGGCCCGGCAGCGGGCGTCGGCGCGTCGTTGCTGCCCATTCTGTGCGATCTATCTTTGGAAGCTGCGGTCAAAGGATAACGTAGCGCCCGGCCCTGGGGCAAACCCGACGCCGGGTATGGGTCTCCGGCAGGACGCGTCGCATCACTGTCACGGGACCGCTATACTGCGGTTACATCCGTGAACGCGACGCGCAACGGTCCCAGCGGGATCCGACCTGAATCGATCAACGCGGTGACGCCGACCATCGGGGTCAGTCATTCCCGGAGGAGGAACATGCAGATGAAAGTCGGCGATGTCATGAGTCGCGAAGTGCGCACGGTGCAGCCGGGCCAGCGCATCCTGGAGGTCGCTTCACTGATGTGTCTGTATCGCTATCATGGGTTGCCCGTGGTGGACGACGCGGGGCGACTGGTTGGTGTGGTCGCCGAGCGGGACGTGCTGCACAGCCTGTTTCCGACGATCGACAGCCTCGTTGCCGAGGGTATGCATGGCGTGGATTTGGACCGCCAGTTGGAGACCTACGGCGAGGTCATGGAACGCAGTGTCGAGGAACTGATGACGCACAGCCCGATCTCGGTTGATCCGGAAATGCATCTGTTGCGTGCCGCAACGGTCATGGTGCGGCACAACTTCAGGCGGATACCGGTGACCGAGCATGGTCGTCTCGTGGGTATGCTGAGCCTGGGTGATGTCCATAAAGCGATCTTCCATGCTAACATCACGGGAGCGTTGGCGCGTTGAACATGTCCGAGGCCCTCTGGTATCGTTGGTCCGGCGAGGACCTTGAAGTGACGTTGCGCGTGCAGCCGCGCGCCCGTCACGACGCCTTCGGGGAAGCGCAGGACGGGAGCCTGCGGGTGCGCATCCAGGCCCCGCCGGTCGAGGGTCAGGCCAATGCCGCACTGCGCCGGTTCATCGCCGGCGCGTTCGGAGTCGCCCCCTCGCGGGTGACCTTTCTCAGCGGCGAGCAGTCACGCATCAAACGGCTGCTGATTCGCTCGCCGGGCCAATTTCCGGTGCCCATTGATCGCTCCCAGGGTCCGCCGGTGCCGCGTCGGCGCTGAGCGGCAGGTCAGGTCTGAGCCGCCGCGGCGGGGGCCGGAACCCTGTCTTTATTCCGTGTATACTCTGGCTGGATACCAACTCATCACGGCGGTTGAGACAGACTCGAAGGGCCATGCAAACCCCCGCACTGCAACGACGGCTCGCCACTTACCAGCATTGGAAACTGCGGGTGACGCGCGCTATCCAGGATTTGGAGACCTGGCTTGCAGCGCACCGGCGTGCCACTCCGCCGGCGCGCGAGCACCTGCGCGCCGCGCACGAGGCCGTGTCACAAGACCGCCTGAGGGTCGCCTTGGTGGGGGAGTCCGCACGCGGCAAGACCGAACTCATCAACAGTCTCTTTTCCGCCAACCTCGGTGCCCGCCTGCTGCCGTCGGCGGCCGGGCGCACCACCCGGTGCCCCACCGAACTGTTGTGGGATGACCAGTACGACGAGGCGTATCTGCGCCTGTTGCCGGTTGAGACCCGCGCCCTGGATACGCCGCTTGCCGCGTTGCGGTCCGATCCCAAGCATTGGGTCCATTACCCGCTCGATGATGCGCATCCCGAGCAGTTTGCGGGAATCGTCGCGGAAATTCTGCTGACCAAGACGGTGTCGATGGGCGAGGCGGCCCGCCTTGGCCTGTCCAGTGTGGCCCAGGTGCCCGTCGGCCAACCGGCAACGGCCAATGTCGAGATCGCCAAATGGCGCTATGCCGTTCTGAGCTTTCCTCATCCGTTGCTCAAGCAGGGGCTCGTCATCCTGGATATTCCTGGGGTTGATGTGCTGGACAGCGAGCCGGATATCTCGGGTAGTGTGCTCTCCTCGGTCCAGGCCGTGCTGTTCGTGCTGGCCGCGGACACCGGCGTGACGCGCGGCGACTTGGCAATCTGGCAACACCACTTGCAGGGATTTCAGGGTGGCCGCCAGCGTGCCATGCTGGTGGTTCTCAACAAGATCGATGCGCTGGGCGGTGCGCCGCACGATCTTGCACAGCAGGATGACTTGATCGCCGCGCGACGGCGCGACACGGCGCAGGCGCTGGGTATCGGCGAAGACGCTGTGTTTCCGGTCTCGGCCCGGCAGGCCCTGGCGGCCACCGACGGCAAGGACGAGATGCTGCTGCGGCGTAGCGCTCTGCCGGCCTTGGAGCGGCACCTCGCCACCAAGATGCTCGAGACCAAACATCAGTCGCTGATCGACGTGATCGACGCGAGTGTCGGCCAGGTCTTGGATCGCAACAGAGCACGTATCGCGTCGCGTATCAGCCGTGTCAAGTCCCAGTTGGAGGAACTGGAACAACTACGCGACAAAAGTCATGACGTGATCGCCCAACTGCTGGATCGGACCCGGCGAGAACAAGAACGCTATCTCAAGGGCTTGCAACAGTTTCAGCAAAGTCGGGAGGAGTTGCTCATCCAGACACGCGAGTGTCGTCGTCTTCTGGAAGTCGAGAACATCGAGGCGATGATCGACCGTGCCCAGCGTGACCTGACGGGGAGTTGGACGACCGCCGGACTGACGGCCGCCATGAAGCGACTCTTCGACGAGTTGCGCCGGACCATGCAGTCGATCGCGACGGAGAGTGAGCGTATCCGCAGGTTGGTGCGGGAGACCTACCAGATTTTTCGCGAGGGTTTTGGCTTCGACCTGGTCATGCCGAAGGTCTTTTTGCCCATGAAGTACCGGGTCGAGATCGAATTGTTGTACCAGGAAATGGATGGATTCCGCCGCAGTCCACGGATGATTCTGGTTCCGCGGGGCATGGTGACCCGCCATTTCAACCAACGGCTGGTGAGTCGTGCGCAGGTGCTGTTCGATCAGTTGCGGGTCGCCTTCGACGGCTGGATTCGCGATAGCTTGCAGCCCCTGGCGGAAGAGATACAAGATCATAAACAGATGATGGAAAAGCGTCTTGAGAATCTGCAGCGGATTGGACGCTCGAAGGATGCCCTGCAGAAGCGGATCGACGATATGCAGACTCAGTACGTCGGCTTTGCCCAAGAGTTGACCGCTCTGCGCAATATTCACAATGCTTTGCACTATGACCCGCTCACCGAGCAAGAGGCGCCGCAGCGGCCGCGTCTCGTGTGCGGCTGAGCGGGAACCCAGCGCCTACTCAACGACGGAATCATCCTTGATGTTCAAACACATTGTCCTGGCAACATTCGCGGCGGTCACCCTGATTCATGGCGCTCGGCTAGCGGCTGAACCGATGACACGCGCCGGTGAGTTCACGATTTACCACAATGCGGTCAATGCCGACACATTGAGTCCGGAAGTCGCGAAGACCCACAGGATCGAACGCAGTCAATACCGTGGGGTCTTGAACGTCAGCGTCATCAAGGACCAGGTCGGAACGACCGGCATCCCGGTCAAAGCGCTGGTGGACGTGGCGATCATCGACGCGGCCGACCAGCCGCTTCGGGTTCCCATGCACGAGATCGAGGAGCGCGGTTTTGTCTCTTATATTGGCGCGTTTCCGATCGCCGACGGGCAAGAGATCAAATTCGAAATCAAGGTGCGGCCGGTGGGCGCTGCTGAGTCGACGGTCGTGCGGATGAGCCAGGAGTTCTTTACCGACTGAGATAGGCAATCCAGGAGCAACGCATCTTCGTGGGGGCCTCGATCAAGATTCCGGCCACTTGGGCTCGCCGGGTGCGTAGTCAGGCCATCCTGGCCTGACACCGTCAGGGCTGGAAGCCCTGACGACGCACGCCGCTGGTCGGGATTACGATCAATGCCTTCGTAGGGATCAGCAACTCGATTACGACAACGACAACGACGACGACGACGACGACCGCTACCGCGACGCCAAAGACGTTCCCTAAGAAAACAATTGCCACAGGCCGTAAACGCCGCACGCGATGACGATGAGCCCCGCGGACTGTCGCACGCGCGGTTGCTCCGCCAGGCGGGCGGCGGCGCCGGCCAGCAGGCCGATGCCAAGCAGGTTCGGCAGCGTGCCGACGCCGAAGGCGACCATGACCAACGCGCCGCGGCCGACACTGCCGGTGGACAGCGCGGTGATCAACATGCTGTAGACTAGGCCGCAGGGTATCCAGGCCCAGAAGAAGCCGATGGTGATCGCCTGCGTGACCCGTCGCACGGGTAGCCAGCGACGGGTCAGCGGCTCCAGTCGACGCCACAACCCCAGCCCTAAGCGTTCGGTGAGACGCAGGATGCGCCACCAACCGCCGAGGTACAGACCAAGCAGGATCATCATCACGGCGGCCAGTCCGTACAAGGCGCGCTGGGCGATTTGTAGTGTGTCCAATTGCAGCAGCACGGCACCCAGGCCGCCGACCAGTGCCCCGCCGAAGCCGTAGCCGAGAATCCGTCCCAGGTTATAGCCCAGTTGGAGCGGCAGCAGGCGCCAGGGGTCCCGGCGCGTGCGCGCGTCCAGGCCCAGCGTGAGCGAGCTGACCAGGCCCCCGCACATCGTCAGACAATGGACGCCGCCGAGCAGACCGACCAGCAGGGCGGTAAGGTAGATTCCGAGAGGGTTCATAGGGGAGTGGCCCGGCGCGGGGTGATGGCGGTAAGGACACGCGGGTTGGTCTGCCGCGAACACGGGGAGGCTAAGAGCGGTTTGGCGCCTGGGGGCGGCTCGACCGCGCCGACGGCGCCAGCATGTCCGTTGCTACAAGCGACCGGCATCCCGTTCTTGGCTCAGTGCCCGATGTATTATAACAAGGACAATTTCTTTCTAGCGCAACATGATCATGCAAGCCTACCAACGCGAGTTCCTCGGTTTCGCCGCCGCGATCGGTGCCCTGCGGTTCGGGGAGTTCACCCTGAAGTCCGGCCGCCGGAGCCCTTATTTTTTCAACGCCGGACTCTTTGATACCGGTGCACGGCTGGCGCGACTGGCCGCGGCCTACGCCGCGCGGATCGGTGCCTCTGCCGATGCCTTCGATGTCCTTTATGGTCCCGCCTACAAGGGGATCCCCCTGGCCGCGGCGACCAGTATCGCACTGGCCCGGGAAACCGGTCGGGATGTTCCCTACGCCTTCAATCGGAAGGAGGCGAAGGATCACGGTGAGGGCGGCGTGATCGTTGGGCATCCGCTCGCCGGGCGGGTGCTGATCATCGATGACGTCATCACCGCCGGCACCTCGGTGCGTGAGTCGATCGAGGTGATTCGTGCGGCGGGGGCGCAACCCATGGGCGTCGTGATTGCCCTGGATCGCCAGGAACGCGGTGCGGGCGAGCGCTCGGCCGTCGCTGAGGTTCAGGACCTGTTCGGCATCCCGGTCTTCAGTATCGTCTCACTCGATGACCTCATCGAATTCCTGGAGATTTCGGAGTCTGACAGTGCTTTGCGCGACGCGGTACGGACCTACCGGTCGCGTTATGGGGTCTAATGAAGTGGTATGAGCGCGATGCGGTGGTTTGGGTGGTTCCGCGAAGCGGTGCGTGATTGGCGTACCGGTGGCTCAAGTGTGACTGCGGAGATTGGAGACCCCATCATGGTAGGGTCGGTCGCTTTCATGCAAGCACAGCGTTTCGTCCAGCGGCGGTTAGGTCTGCGGCGGGTACCGGTCGCCGTGCTGTTGATGTTGGGTGTCCTGGGTCCGGCGCTCGGTGACGGGCCGAAGACGTATCGCTGGACGGATGAGAGCGGGATCGTCCACTACACCGACCAGATTCCGCCAAACCAAGTCGACAAGGGACATGCGGAGTTGAGCAAGCAGGGCGTCCGTATCGATCAGGTGGCTCCCGCGCAAACGATCGAGGAGATCCAGCGTGAGCGCGCGCTGGATCGCCATCGCGCCCAACAGGAGCGCTTGGTCGATCAGCAGAAGGCCGCCGATCGGGTGCTGTTACGGACCTTCCGCTCGGTCGATGATCTGGTGATGGCGCGGGATGGAAAGCTGGCGGCCATCGATGTCGTCATCCAGGTCGCCCGCGGTAACATCCGTCGTCAGCAGGAATGGCTGCGCAAGCTGCGCACGGACGCGGCCGATCTGGAGCGGGCGGGTAAACCGCTCCCGCAGCACCATGTCGAGGGAATCAGCAAGACCGAGCGCCAAATTCGCGAGTCCTATGCCACCATTGTCGACCGTGAGCAGCAAAAGGAGGCGATCAGGCAGGATTTCGATCGCGATCTCAAGCGTTTCCGCCAGCTCAAGGACATCCCGGAAGAGCGGCCGGAGGCGCCGCGGGGATCGCCCCAGTTCGCCTTGCGTAATCTCGTGACCTGCGATACAGACACGCAATGTGATCAGTATTGGGCGCGAGCGGTTGCCTATGTCCAGGCGCACGCCACCACCGCGATTCAGACTAGCGGTTCGAATATCGTGATTACGGCCCCTGCGGAAACGCGCGAGGATCTGAGTCTGACGCTCTCCCGCATCCAGGAAGACGATGGTTCGACCGCATCCATTTTTCTCGACTTGCAGTGCAAGAACCTCGCGTCAACCGACACCAGTTGCGGTGACCAACGCGCCGCCGGGGTGTTGAACGGGTTTCATGAAGCGGTGACTGGAGCAGCGCCCAGGGAGGCATTGAATTCAATCGAGATGGTCAATTGAGGTCGCGGCACGGCCGATCGGATTGGAAGGTGCTGCCAGCCGACCGATCCGGCGTGCCGCGACCGCCGCGGGATCCCGTCAGCGGCGGCGAATCAGGGTGCCGATGCCCTCATCGGTGAAAAGGTCGAGCATCACCGCGTGTTCGACCCGGCCGTCGATGATATGCGCGCTCTTCACTCCCGCCTGTACCGCGTCCAGGGCGCACTGCACCTTGGGCAGCATGCCCCCGGCAATGACGCCGGTGCGGATCAATTCCTGCACCCGCCCAACGTCGAGTTCCGGAATCAGGCAGCCGTCCGCATCCAGCAGGCCGGGGGTGTTGGTCAGCAGCAGGAGCTTTTCCGCCTTCAGCACTTCGGCGACCTTGCCGGCGACCAGGTCGGCATTGATGTTGTAGGAGCGGCCATCGGCACCGACCCCGATCGGGGCGATGACGGGGATGAAATGACCGCCGATCAGCAGATCGACGACCGAGACATCGATACTCTCGACCTCACCCACGTGGCCGAGATCAATGATCTCCGGCTCGGCCAACTCGGGCGCATCGCGGCGCAGGAGCAGTTTGCGGGCGTGGATCAGGTCGCCGTCCTTGCCCGTCAGGCCCACCGCGGATCCCCCATGCCGATTGATCAGACTGACGATTTCCTTGTTGACGAGACCGCCCAAGACCATCTCCACCACGTCCATCGTATCCGCGTCGGTGACCCGCATGCCTTGGATGAACTCGCTGTCCTTGCCCAGCCGTTTGAGGAGTGAGCCGATCTGCGGCCCCCCGCCATGGATCACCACCGGATTGAGCCCCACCAGCTTCATCAGGACCACATCGCGGGCGAAACTCTGCTTGAGTTCCTGGTCAACCATCGCGTTGCCGCCGTACTTGATCACGACGGTGGTGCCGCGGAAGCGGCGGATGTAGGGGAGGGCTTCGATCAGGACATGGGCGATCGTGTGCGCCCGTTCACTCGGCAATGACATAGGTTCTCCGCGTGTGCTGGGTAAAGAGTCGGAAGTAAGTAAAACAACGACAACGACAACACTGGTGCTTAAGGCATGGTCTAACGGACCTGTTTACGCTGTTAGTGAACCGTTCCTTAGGGTGCGAAGCGGCCGGTGCAAGACCGGTGTCAGAAAGGTAACGGCAGACCAGGGGCCGCCTTCTCCATCAGGCGGCGGAACAGCGATTGAATTTTTTCCAGGGCCTGAGCGTCGTCGCCTTCAAAGCGGAAGGTCAGTTGCGGCAGGGTGTTGGATGCACGCACCACACCGAAACCGCGGTCGAACTCGGCGCGCAGGCCATCGATGCGAATCACCTCCACCCCGTCGAGTCGGTCGGCCAGGCGCAGCACGGCCCGCATGATGCGCTCAGGCTCGCCCTCGGCCAGCGGCATGGCGAGTTCCGGTGTCGTCAGTCCACCGGGTAACGCTGCGAAAATCTCGGTCGTCGAGCGGGGATCGAGCGACAAGACCTCGAGCAGGCGCGCCCCGGCGTAAAGCGCGTCGTCAAAACCGAACCAGCGCTCCTTGAAATAAAGATGTCCGGTCAATTCGCCGGCCAGCAGTGCCCCGCTTTCGCGCACCTTGGTTTTGATCGGGGCATGGCCCGAACGCCACATGACGGGTCGCCCGCTGGCTTGGCGGATCACCTCGGCCAAGTGTCGGCTGCACTTGACATCGTAGATGATATCGGTTCCTGGGTGCCGGGCCAGAACATCCGTCGCGAGCAGCATCAACACGCGGTCCGCACTGATGTACCGACCCTGGGAGTCGACGACGCCCAGCCGATCGCCGTCCACGTCGAACGCCAGTCCGATGTCCGCCCCTTTAGACAGGACCAGTTCACCAAGATCGCGTGTGCATTCGGGTAGTGCGGGGTCCGGTATGGGATCGGGGAGGGGGGACTCCAGGTCGCAGTTCAATTCCAGAACCTGACAGCCGAGTGCGCGCAACAGCGCCGGAGCGACTGCCGATAGGGTGCCGTTACCGCAATCGATGGCGACCGTGAGACCACGTGCCAGATTCACGTCCTGCTCCAGATACGCGCGATAGCTCCTGATGATGTCCTGTGCCTGATAGCCGCCGCGGCCGGTCACCAGGTCCCCGACCAGGATGCGCCGATACAACGCTTGGATCTGATCGGCTTGGGCGCTCTCACCGTTGAGTACGATCTTGACACCGTTATAGGTGATCGGGTTGTGGCTGGCGGTGACCATGGCACCGGTCTGCGGTTGCGGGTGAGCGCAGGCAAAATAGACCAGGGGCGTCGGGACGACACCCAAGTCCAGCACATTCGCGCCGGTGCCGCGAATACCCTGGATCAGGGCGTCGCCCAGGGCGGCACTCGACGGGCGGACATCACGCCCGACGACGACCGTGGGGTCCCCCAGGGCCGCCGCCGCGCTGCCCACCGCCTGGCCGATAGCGCGTATCACTGGGACGGTGAGTTGATCGTCGACCAGGCCGCGAATGTCATAGGCGCGGAAAATCTCGGCGGGAACGTCCGCCTGGGTGGTCCCGTAGGACGCGATTCCCGCGTCCAGGGCCTCCTGAAGGCTTGGCGCACCTTCGGGAGTTTGCTCGATCGGCGTGGCATAGGGGTCAAATCCCTCTGGAAGGTTCAGCGCCTCCACCGGCAGATCCAAATCGTAGACTGAAAGATCCAACTCCTCGACTTCGATGCTGGATTCGCTAAGGGTCGAGGTCGGGCTCAGACCATCGCCTTCGGTATCCGGCAGCGCCGGCGCGCGGGGTGCGGGCGCTGCCGCCGTGCCGCGCAACGGTGCGCGGGTCGGCTGGAGACCGCGCAACAGATTCAGTGTCTCCTGATGTGCTTCCTGAATATCGGCGAGGCGCGTTTTGATGCGCCGGACCGTACGTTGGTGAACGGCGTCATCGACGAGGGCGACGAAGCCTTTGCAGTCCAACAGTAAAGCGCGTCGCAGGCCGCTGTAGCCGAGCCAGAGTACGGCACCGATGAGTGCCATGACCACGAGAAAGCCCGCCCCGACCCCGCCCATCAGCCAGGGGTCCACCAACGCAGCGCCTTTGATCCACACGGCGGTCCGCAGGCGGGTGCCGGCGATGGCCGCTGTATGGTCCGGCGGGCCATCGGGCGCGTCGATGCGCTCAAGGTTGGCGACCGCATCCCCCACCACTTGCTGATAGAGGATGAGACCGCTATCCCCGGTTGAACCCAAGGGATTGGGCAGCAGGTTCATGGGCAGCGCGACATGGACGACCCCCAACACCCGCTCATGCGCCGCGTCGAGCACGGGAGCGGCCACGGCCAGGTGCATGTCCGGTTGGCCGACCTTGTGGACCTCGATCAGGGTCAGGGTACGCGCCTGGGCAGCCTGGCGTGCCAGGTCGAGCCCCGCGTAGCTCATGAAGGGGATACCCTCGACCGCATGGATTTGCTCCGGTGCGAACAGGTGGATGTTCAGCGCCTCGGGCAGGCGCTTGCGCAAGTCCTCCTCACGTTGTTTGAGGGTCTCGGGCTTACCGGGCGCGGCGAAGGCCGCGCGCAATTGCGGGTCCTCCTGCCACGCTTGGACCACCCCGCGAACCCGAGTGATCTCGCTCGCCACGGTGACGGCCAAGGCGTCGGTGGCGCCTTCCAGCAGCAGCCGGCTATCCGCCGCGCTGCGGGCGGCCCAGACATAGAGCAGCAGCAGCGCGGTCGGCAGCAACACCAACGCGATGCCGATGAAGCTCTCGATCCAGAAACGCTTGATCCCAGGCGGGGAATCGCCCTCCGCCGCCTTGTGCCGGGCGTCCTCCCTCCGCGGAGCTACCATGGCCTGCCTCCTCGCCGCGCAATCGATGCCAAAATGCAACCTGGCGCCGGACCGGCCGGCGCTGTCGTCAGTGTTTGCCGGTGTGCCCGAATCCGCCGGACCCGCGCACCGACGCGGCGAACTCGGTCACCAGCGTCAATTGTGCGCACAGCACCGGAACCAGAATCAGTTGGGCAATGCGTTCGCCGACCTCGATGCGGAACGGCGCGGTCCCCCGGTTCCAGCACGACACCAAGAGCGGCCCCTGGTAGTCCGCATCGATCAGGCCGACCAGATTGCCGAGCACGATCCCGTGACGATGGCCGAGTCCCGAGCGCGGCAGCACCAGACCGGCAACCCCAGGATCGGCGATATGGATCGCCATGCCGCTCGGAATCAACACGCTGCCCCCCGGGGGCAGGTCGATCGGTGCGTCACACATGGCCCGCAGGTCGAGCCCGGCGGCACCCGCGGTCGCGTACTGCGGCAGCGGAAACTCGCGGCCCAGACGCGGGTCCAGGACCTTGACCTCAAGACGATGCACGGTGGGATCAGGCAAGATAGCGCTCGGTGATCAACTGGGCCAGTTCCCCGGCCAGCCGGGTCTTGGGCATCATCGGTAACACGCGCCGACCCTCGCGCCACAGGCAGATGAGGGCATTTTCGGCGCGCTCAAAGCCGCCCTGATCTCCCCCGACCTGATTGGCGGCAATCAGATCCAGTCCCTTGCCGCTGAGTTTGGCGAGGGCGTGCGCCTCCACCTGATCGGTCTCCGCGGCGAATCCGACCGTGAAGGGCGGGTGGGGCAGGGCGGCGACTTCGGCAAGGATATCCGGATTGCGGATCAGTTGCAGCGTCAGTTCCGCCGTCTCTTTCTTGATCTTGCGCTCGGCGGGTGCGGCCGGCCGATAGTCCGCCACCGCCGCGGCGGCCACGAACAGGTCGATCGTGCCGATCCGTTCGAACACGGCCGCATGCATCTGTGCGGCGGTCTCCACGTCGACGCGCGTGACCCCCGCCGGGCCGGGAAGCGCCGTGGGGCCGCTGATCAGACACACCTCGGCGCCCAGTTGCGCCAGGGCCGCGGCCAGGGCATAACCCATCTGTCCGGAACTGCGATTGCCCAGAAAACGCACCGGGTCGAGCGGTTCCCGCGTGGGACCGGCGGTGACCATTGTGCGTACGCCCGCCAGCGGGCCCGCGGCGGCAGTGGACGGCGGCGGATTCACCGCATCCGGGAGGAGGTCGGCGAGCAGGGCCGTGGCGATCTCGATGGGTTCGAGCATCCGCCCAGGCCCCAGGTCACCGCAGGCCTGGCTGCCCTGCGCCGGCCCCAGGATGCGCGCCCCGCGGGCCCGCAGCCGCTCCAGGTTGTCCTGGGTCGCGGGATGCAGCCACATCTGCTGATTCATCGCCGGCGCCAGATACAGGGGCGCGCGCGTGGCGAGTGCCAGGGTGGTTGGCAGATCGTCCGCCAGGCCGGCGGCGAGCCGGGCGATCAGATCGGCGGTGGCGGGCGCGAACAGGATGCGCTGCGCCCAGCGCGCCAGTTCGATATGCCCCATGCCGGCCTCGGCCGCCGGGTCGAGCAGACTAATTCGCACCGGCGCGCCGGAGAGTGCCTGAAACGTCAGGGGACTGACGAAGGCGGTCGCCGCCTCGGTCATCACCACGCGGACCACGCAGCCGCGTTCGCGCAGACGGCGCACCAAGTCCGCCGCCTTGTAGGCCGCGATGCCGCCGCTCACTCCGAGGAGGACGCGCGGGCCGGAGTCTGGCACCATGAGGGAGTCGACCTTGATGATGGTTCATGAATGGTCGAAAGTGTAACTGATCCGCGCCGTCAGCGCCGTGATGTACCCGGCGTTGCGCGCGGCCAACAAGACTCGGCTGGATTCCGTAGCGAGGGACCCGATGGCGATCACTGACTGGCCGGAAGATGAACGCCCGCGCGAAAAACTGCTGGAGCATGGCGCCGCGGCACTGTCCACCGCCGAACTCCTGGCGATTTTTTTGCGGACGGGCATTCAGGGCAAGAGTGCGGTCGATCTGGGGCGGGAACTGCTCACCGCCTTCGATGGGCTGCCTGGACTGATGGCGGCGGATGAACGGCGTTTGAGTGAGGTCAAGGGCCTGGGTCGGGCGAAAATCGCCCAACTGGGCGCGGTGCTGGAACTCAGTCGCCGCTATCTCCTGACCCAGGTGGCCGATCAAGACTGCCTGACCAGCCCGGAGGCGACCCGCGACTATCTGCGGCTCAAGCTCTACGGGCTGCCGTATGAGGTCTTCGCCTGCCTGTTCCTGGACAATCGGCACCGAGTCATCCGCTACGAGGTACTCTTTACAGGCACCATCGACGGAGCAAGCGTGCACCCGCGCGAGGTCGTGCGCCGCGTCATCGCGACCAACGCCGCGGCTGTGATCTTTGCACACAATCATCCATCGGGCGTGGCTGAACCCAGCCAGGCGGATCTGCGCATCACCCAGCGGCTGAAGGACGCCCTGGCGCTGATCGACGTGCGCGTTCTCGATCACCTGATCATCGGCGATGGGCAGGGGACTTCGCTTGCCGAGCGGGGGCTGTTGTAATTAGTCCAACCGGGTCGGGTCGCCGCCGCCGAAGCGCTCGCGCGCCGCGGCCAGCGCGGTCTCCAGGAGCGCGGGGGCCTGGGTGCGCAGCCGCTCCAGTTCGGCCGCGGGCACCTGTTGTGCGACTTGCTGCCAGAGTGCATCGGTCTGGGCCAGCGTGCGCATGTCGCCCACCCCGGCCAACAGTTCGCGGTAGAGCACCAGCGCGGCGGGCCAACCTGCCGCATCCCCGGCGTCTTGCAAGAGCCTGACCATCAATTTCAGCGTGATGGATTGTCCGAAGCGGTCGTTCGCGGCGCGGCCCAATGCTAAGGACTCGCCCGCCAGCAAGAGCGTACGGTCGATTTGGCCTAGGGCCTCGGCGGCGCGGGCCATGTAAGCGAAGGCCGACTGGATGCCAAGGTGGTCACCGATCGACTGGAAAGTCGCCCACAACTCGACGAAACTCCGGAAGGCCGTCGCCGCGTAGCCCTCCATCGTGTTTATCAATTCCAGTTGGAGCGATAGTGCCTGCTGGTAGGCGTCGCGGGCAGCGGGGAGGTCGTCGGTGCGCAGGGCAAGGTCGCCGACAGCCTGGAGCGTATTGGCCTCGCCGCGGCGGTCCTTGATGGCGCGGAAGAGCGGCAGGGCCTGCCGGTAGGCGTCGCGGGCGGCGGTGAGATCGGCGGTGCGCAGGGCGAGGTCGCCGATGGCCTTCAGGGTATTGGCTTCGCCCAAGTGGACGTTGTCGGCGCGGTAGAGCGATAGGGCCTGCTGATAGGCGTCGCGGGCGGCGTTGTGATCATCGGTGCGCAGTGCGAGGCGGCCGATGGCAAGTAGCGTATCGGCCTCGCCGAGGTGGTCGCCATCCGCGCGGGCGATCATCAGTGCCTGTTCATGGCAGCCGGCCGCTTTCTCGAACTCGCCCAGAGCGGCGTAAGTCTTGCCAAGCTTGTTGAGTGCCTTTCCTTCAGCTTGCTTATCTCCCAGGCGCAGGAGCACCGGGATTTGCTCTTCGGTTCGGATGCGCAGGGCTTCCCCAATCCGGCCTTGCGTCTCCAATCCGTCGGCGATCACGCCGAGTGCGGCGGCGACGCCGCGGGGATTATCCAAGGCGCGATAGCGCTCCAGTGCCATCGCCGCGCGCGTCGTTCAGCGGGACCAGGCGCGGGTCGCCTGGGTTCAAAGGGAGGTCGTAGTCCAGATTGTCCCGATAGTCCCAAACGGTCGGCTCGATCATTGTGTGTGCGTCTCGTGTTGCAGGTTCCGAGAATCGTCATTTCCTGTCGATCCGCTGCGGAAGCGTTCGTCGCCCCTTCTTGGTCGTCCGTTTTGAACAGCAATGGTCCAAGTTGTCGGGCTAGGTGCCTTCCGGCAGTGTAAGCGTGAATGCGGTAGTGCGGAACCCCAAGCGCCGACGCCGACGGACTCCGCGGTGCCGATCGGCCCAATCCAATCGAAACCCGCTTCGCTGGTTCGGCGCGTGATTGGCCCTGGGCGAAATCCGCTTCGCCGTCAGGGCCTTGGTCATCGTTCCGGCCACTGGAGGTCGAGGCTTTAGCCGGTTCGGCGCGCAGGCACCACTGATTTTATTTGAGATCTCGGGAATCGCCACCGGCTAGAGCCTCGGCGTCCAGGTGCGGACAGGTCTTCAATGAGGACGAACTCCTGGAGCTCACCGCCGAGTTGATGAACGTGGCAAGCGAGCAGGAACTCGACCACATTCATCAAGAACCTGGTCAAGCGCGCCGCCGGTGCCACAGCAATTCAAAATTTGGGTGGTATCGCGCGATCCGTGGTGGATGCGGCGCGCGCGACCGCCGTGCCGGGCCCCTGACACCGAGCGGCGCGCCTTATCCACCCTACAGCGGAGCCGGTTTCGTAGGGTGGATAAGCGCAGCGCATCCACCATCAGCCTCGCGGCCGGCACGCTGTTGGCGGCGGCCACCCAAATTTGGAACTGCTGCTGCACCGTTACGGGGTCGCCGCCGGCGCGGCGGCGCAGCGCTCCCACTCGCCGCCGGGCCGGCGCTGGTGGACCGCATCGTCCTCGCCGATCCGCAACAGGTGGAGCCAGCCGTGGTCCACCAACTGGCGCACCAGTTCATGGCGGGCGATGATCGCGTCGATGGCGGTCTCAGGGGCCTCGATGAAGACGCTGAGGCGCACCGGCTCGTGCACCCAGCGGCGGCCGTCGTGCAGCGATTGCAGCGGCAGCCCGACGCGCAACTCGCCGCTGTTGCCTTCCAGTACGCCGATGGCACCGCCCACCACGTTATGCAATACCTTGTTGCCGCTGCCGAAGCGACGGTTGTCCACCACCGAGCCGTAGTATTGCAGGTTGATCCAGTTGGCGACCACCATCGGGGCGGTCATGATCAGCTCGAGGATCTTGAAGCCATCGTCTTTCTGCCAGACGTACTCGTGCAGGAAGGCGCGTCCGCCCAGGTCCAGGCCGGTGGTGCGCGCGCGCGGCGCGGCGATGAATGCGGCGTTGTTGGCCAAGGCCCATTCCTGGCGCACGTGGGACCAGTCGCGGCTGCGCCGGCGCACCTCGGCCTCCACCGCGCGGTCCGGCAGGCCGCCGATGCCAAGCAGCGCGGCGCGCTCCATGCGGGTGAGGTCGCCGGCCTGCTCCAGCCACTGGCGCAGGCGTGCCAGGTCCGGGGCCAGGGCCGCGGGGACTTCGTCGGTGTCAAAGAGAGACAGGAGGTCGGTGGTGGTGTCGTGCAGGCCCGCCAGGAACCAGGTGTCGTCGGGGATCGCGATGCCACGCTCCGCCAACCCCCGCCGCACGGCCTGATCGTTGAGCAGGGCGGCCACCACCCGGGCGCTCGCCTCGCCGGTCTGGCCGGCGCAGGCGCCGCAGTCGAGGCCGGTCG